>ERZ500994.648-NODE-648-length-10090-cov-5.298356_pt1 | contig 10090 bp, 7 predicted proteins | sample MGYA00248878_ERZ500994 | MGnify/ENA primary metagenome ERZ500994 (study PRJEB25958, sample SAMN03398533) | human skin metagenome | study: EMG produced TPA metagenomics assembly of the Human Skin Microbiome Metagenome (human skin metagenome) data set. | reverse complement strand
GCCCGGCCCCCGGGCCGCCGCGCCGAACAGGTCCGAGAAAATATCGCTGGCGCCGCCCGCGCCGAACGGCGACCCGCCGCCGAAATGGAACTCGAACCGGTCCTCGCCGGCCTGGCCCGCGCGCCCGCTTCGCCCGCCGCCCGGCTGGCCCCAGCCGCCCGCGAAACCCTGGAATTTCGGCTTGCCCTCGGCGTCGATCTCGCCGCGGTCGAACTGGCCGCGTTTCTTCTCGTCGCCGAGAATCTCATAGGCGGCGTTGGCCTCGGCGAATTTTTCCTTTGCCTTGGGGTCGTTCTTGTTCTGGTCGGGGTGGAATTTCTTGGCGAGCTTGCGGAAGGCTTTTTTCACCGTGTCCGCGTCGGCGTCGCGCTTCACTCCGAGAGTGTCGTAAGGATCTCGCATCAATCAGCCCAATACGGCGCCGCCCGCGTTCGGCACGGCGCCCTGTGTCCGGTTCTTCATTTGGGTTCTGTCGGGGCGCGACGCAAGACGGATGTTGCCCGTGCCGCCGTCCCGGCGCGCTGACGGCGCTGGCGGTCCGCCTCCCGATCCGGCGATCTGCCGCCCTGATGACGCAAATGTCATCCGCGTTTGTCGCAAAAGATCGATATTGGCGTTGCATCCCGTTGTAGGATGGCCAAGCGCTCCCCATTGTGAAGCTCCCGCTTCCTGACGTACAGGCTCTGGTCGCTTGTGTATGGGTGAAACGACAGGCGATCGGAAGAATCGGATCCGGAATCCATGGAGAGGCGGATGATCGTGCGGCGGTTGGTTCTGATTGGTGCTGCGCTGCTTTCGGGCGCGTCCGCGTGGGCCGAGGCTCCGAAGAGCACGGCGGATGTCGTGACAGCGGTGATGCCCTCGGTCGTCATGATCCAGCAGAGAGGGATGGCGACCGACAATGGTGTCCCGGTCGTGAGGGACGAACTCGGCACCGGCTTCATCGTCGATCCGAGCGGCCTGATCGTCACGAACCGGCATGTCATCGAGGGCGCCTTTTCGATTTCCGTGGACCTCAGCGACGGCACCCACCTGCCCGCGAAGCTCGTCGGCATGGGCACGAATTTCGACATCGCGGTCCTGAAGATCGATGCGGGACGACCGCTTCAGCCGGTGAAGACCGGCGACAGCGACAAGCTGCGTGTCGGCGATCCGATCATTGCGATCGGCAATCCGCTCGGCTTCACGCGCACCGTCACGAAAGGCATCGTCAGCGCGTTCAACCGCGATATCGGCATGAGCGCCTACGACGACCTCATCCAGTCCGACGCGTCGGTCAATCACGGCAATTCCGGCGGCCCGCTGTTCAACGAGGCCGGCGAGGTCATCGGGATCAATCAGGCGATCCACACACAGGACGGCGGCGGGTCGATCGGCATCTCCTTCGCGATCCCGATCAACCAGGCGAAATTCGTTCTGCACAACATCAAGCAATATGGCGAGCCGCGGATCGGCTGGCTGGGAATGGGCGTTTCCCCGCTGTCGGCGGCGATGCGCAAGGCGATTGGTCTCACCGGAACCGGCGGCGTGATCGTGTCGTCGGTGACGCCTGACAGCCCCGCGTCGCGCGCCGGGCTTCAGGTCGGGGATGTCGTCGAGGCCTTCAACAAGACGGCGATTCCGGACACATCCACGCTCAACCGTTCCGTCGCCGGATCGGCGAGCCAGCCCGCGACCCTGTCCGTGGTTCGCGGCGGCAAGAGCCTGAGTCTGCCCGTCACCATCGGTTCGCTGGCCGGCAGTTCGCTGTGGGTCACGAGCCTGCCGCCGGCGCGGCGTCTGCAGTCGGTCGGCGAACTCGGCATGACGTTCGGGGGCGAGGCGGCCAACGGCGTCAAGATCGCGGACGTGGTTCGGGGAAGCGTCGCCTGGGCGACCGGCATCCGTCCGGGCGACGTTCTCCAGAAGGTCGACTTCAACGAGGTCCGAACGATCGACGACGTCCAGCGTTTGTTTGCAAAATATTCGAGCGAGGGTAAGTCGGACGCGATTGTTCTGGTCTCCAACGGCTCCGGCGCACGATGGACCAATCTATCGCTGACGGAATGGTAGGCTGCGGAACGCGCGGCCGGCATCAACGGCCGCACGGCGGCCAGGAAAAGAGGACAGTAAAAGTCATGACCAAGAGCAAGCTTCTGATGACGGTAGCGACCGGCGTTGTCGCGTCGCCGTTCCTCATGGCAGGCTCGGCCTGGGCCGACGCTTGCAAGGTTGAAATGATCGGGCTGACCGACGGCAAGCTGCCGGACAACGCGCTCGTGTTGTCGGTCACGATCCCTGCGGAACAGCAGGCGGCCGCCGGCGGTCGGACGGGCAACGTGGTCGTCTCCGCCGGTCGCCCGGAGGGCAACGGCAATGTCGTCGTCTCGGCCGGCCGTCCTGAAGGCAATGGCAACGTTGTCGTCTCTGCCGGTCGTCCCGAGGGCAATGGCAATGTCGTCGTGGCGGGCGCACGGCCCGAGGGCAACGGCAATATTGCCGTGTCCGCCGGCCGCCCGGAAGGCAACGGCAATGTCGTCGTTGCGGGCGCGCGCCCCGAGGGCAATGGCAATATCGCCGTCTCCGGCGGTCGTCCGGAAGGCAGCGGCAATGTGGTCGTCGCCGCCGGTCGTCCTGAAGGCAACGGCAACATCGCGGTGTCGGCGGGCCGACCCGAAGGCAACAACAACGTCGTCGTGGCGTCCGGCCGTCCGGAAGGCAACGGCAATATCGCGGTGTCCGGCCGCCGCCCTGAGGGCAACGGCAATGTCGTCGTCGCCGCCGGCCGTCCGGAAGGCAACAACAATGTCGTCGTCTCCGGCGGTCGCCCGGAAGGCAGCGGCAATGTCGTCGTGGCGGCCGGTCGTCCGGAAGGCAACGGCAATGTCGTCGTCTCCGGCGGTCGTCCAGAGGGAAGCGGCAATATCGTCGTTTCCGGCGCGCGCCCCGGTGGCCCGGGGCAGGGCGCTCTGATCGTCAGCATTTCCGGCTCGGAAGCCTGCGACCTGAAACTCGCCGTGACGCCCCAGGCGAAGTAAATCCGGCCTCCATCCCTTCACGATGGCGGGCCCGCCGTCGTGAAGAGGTCATTCGGTTACATAACGGCGAGACGGAAACGTCTCGCCGTTCGTTTATGCGGACTATGCCGCGTGTGCTGATTCGGGCATCCGGCGAGCGGACTGGTGGGCCGGGCAGGACTCGAACCTGCAACCAGACCGTTATGAGCGGCCGGCTCTAACCATTGAGCTACCGGCCCGATCCGCGAGGACCGGAGCCTCCCTTTAGAACAAGTTGCCGAGAACGCGAACGGCTTTTTCAGCTTGTCCGCATGACGGGAAAGTTCGGCGTGACGATGTCGCAACCGGGGCCGGCGGAGTGTTGCGAGATCGTCTTTCCCGGGAACAGATGGCGCGCCCACAGAAGTTCCTCGCCCAGCCAGCGTTCCGCCGGCAGGCGATAGATCGAATAGGCGCGTCCTTCGCCGGGCGCGATGCAGACCGTCACGCCGTCGCGCGATTGCAGAACCGTCGAGATGTTGCGACGGACGTCGGCGACGGCGGCCCCAACCTGCGCGGAGGCCGCTGCTTTTTCCTTCATCGCCGCAAGGCCGAGAACGACCGCCATCAGCGCCGTGGCCGCCAGCAGGCGCATCGCGGTCCGTCCGCATACCCACGCCGCCGCCGCCGTTATCGCCATTGCGACGGACAGGAAGGCCGCCGACGGCAGGTCGGCGTTATGTTCGGAGATCGCCGGAGCGAGCGAGGGCGCGGACACCGCCGCGAGGGCCATGAGCACGCAGGCAAGAACCGCGCGGCCGTCGACCGCCGCGACCAGCCCCGCGCGGCGCCACAGCGCGGCGCGGGCGACAAGACAGATCGCGACGATGACGGGCGCGAAGCCGATCGCGGCCGACGTACGATGGTCCGCGACCAGCGAGACGGTGCTGCCGAAGAAGGATAGCGAGCCGGCCACGGTTGCAATATTGCGCAGCACGTTGAAGCCGACGCCGATCTGGTAGCGATCGTCGCCGGTCTGCGGTCGCCAGAATCCGAGTCCGTAGCGGACCGCTAGAAAGACCACGCAGATGAGCGCCAGCGCGATCGTGAGGCGCGCGAGGGCGGGCAGGACTTCCTTGCGGTTCCGCGCGGCGATGAGACCGGCGAACGGCAGCGCCGCGACCGCCGGCAGGGCGCTCTCCTTTCCGAGCAGCGCGAGCCCGGACAGCACCGCGACCTGAATCATCCGCATGCGACGCGCCGGCCCGGTCACGGTGACGGCATCCAGCGTGCAGTACAGGGCCCAAGCGATCGCGGCAGCGGCCGCCGCCTCCGACACCGTATCGATCTGGATGATCGCCGAGACGGCGATCGGGTGAGCCAGCGCGACCAGACCGGCGGCCAGCGGCACGCTCGCGGGCAGCCGCGGCGTCAGACGCCGCACGAGGAACGCGACCGCCAGAGCCTTCGCCGCGTGGAGCGCGAAGGACACGAGCTTCACGGGCAGGTATCCGACCGGGTCAATATGGCGCGAGACGTCGATCAGCATGAGTTCGATCGGACGCCAGAAGCCCATGAGGTCGCCGGTCACCGCGACCGCCGGTCGTCCACGCGACGCTGCGACGTCGATGGCGATCAGGCTGTAGAGGTCGTCCCAGTACGGGACGGTGCTCAGCGCCGGCCACAGAAACGCGATCGCGAAAGCGCCGATGGCGCAGACGCCGATCGCGGCCGATGCCGCGAGAGCATGGGAATGCTCCGATCCGCGCCGTGAGGTAGTCAGGGTCATCGCGCGCCTGTTCTCCGATGCGACAGCGCGTCCGCCCGCCGCTGTCTTCGCGGACATGAGGCAGATGCAGTGCCATTTGCCCATGAAAACGGGCGTGACGCGCCGCGCCTTTCGCGTCGATGGTTAAGCGTTCGTCAAGACGTTCGGGGACAGGCTGCGAAACCGCTGCGGAATTGGCCTTGGTCCCTTCGTCCCTCGCGCGCGCGCCTTCGGGTGGCGTGTTCTCGAAAACGCGCCTTGCCGATATCGCGCTGCTGCTGACCTATGCGTCGATCACGTCGCTGTTCGTGAAATCCGCGACGCTCCTCGAACATATCGGCTACCACTACATCACCCCCGGTGGCTTCCCTTGGGAGAAATTCCACCCCGGCACGATCATGGCGTGCTTCGCGCTGGCCTTACGGATCCTCGCCGCCGACAATGTGAAGGCGGAGGCGCGACGCCTGCTCGCCTCCGACCCCCTGATCACCCTTTATCTCGCGGCCATCGCCATCGCGGCCGCGCACGCCATCGTGATCTCGAAAAGTCCGGTGACCGGCCTCGTCGACACCCTGCTCCTGCCGGTGATCCTGCTTGCCCTGACGAGGGATCTCGATCCTCGCATCCGTCGGTCGCTGGCGTTGCTGAGCTGCGCGATCATGGGGCTGAACGCCTGTATCGGCCTCGCCGAATTCCTCACCGGCTGGCGTCTGGTGCCGGTCGTGCCTGCGGGTTTCGTCATGCCCGATCCAGGCCAGGCGCAGAATTCCGACACGGACGTATCCGTTCTCGCGGCCCTGTCGGACTGGCGCGCCACGGCGTTGCTCGGCCATCCGCTCGAAAACGCCTTCATGACCGGCGCGCTCATGCTGTGCCTTGCCGCGCCCGGAGCGCGATGGATCAGGCCCGGCTTCCGGTTCTCGCTTCTGGGCGTGTCGCTTGTCGCGATGGTCGCGTTCGGCGGTCGCTCGTCGCTCGTCCTGTCCGTTCTTGGCGTCGTCCTGTTCGGGGCCGCGGCGGCGGCCCGGCATCTTGCTGCGGGCTCCGCGATCCCGAAGCGTGGGATGGCTATCGCGCTTTTCGTCATGCCGGCGGCCGTCGCCATTATATTGCTCGCCTGGGATGCGGGATTCTTCGACAAGTTCGTGATGCGGTTCGTCGAGGACAGTGGCAGCGCCGAGGCGCGCATCCGCATGTGGGACATGTTCCAGCCGTTCTCGATGACCGAAATCCTGCTGGGCCCCGACCCCGAGGTCGTGGCGGTCCAGCAGCATCTGCTGGCTCTGGAGCTCGGCATCGAAAGCTTCTGGGTGGCTCTGACCCTGGGCTACGGCCTCATCGTCGCCGGCATGCTGTTCGTCGGGCTAGGCCTGCTGGCCTGGCGCATCGTATCGGTCAGCGGACCGGGCGGGGCGGCGATAATGATCTATTATTTCGTCAACGCCAGCACCTCGACCAGCCTGTCCAGCAAGACCACGACGTTCGGGCTCGTCGTGCTGTTGGTCGTGCTGATCCTGCAATCGGACCGGCAGTCCGGCATCCTGATTCCCGGCGTCTACGCCTCGCCGCCGAACGGGACGGACAGCCCGCCGCAAAACGCCTCGCCGGGGCCGAAGACGCGCCGAAATGCCGACACGATTTGGAACTTGGCTAGGGTGCGCGCGTTAGCAGGCGCAATATTTCCGGTTCCGACACGATGACGAAACGCGTTTTGATCGTTGAGGACGAAATCCTCGTCGCACTGGATCTCGAAGACGCCCTGTCCGAGGCGGGCTACAGTATCGCCGGCATCGCGGCGGATCGCCAGGAAGCCTTGGCGCTGGCGGCGAAGGCCGATGTGGCCCTCGTCGATCTCAATCTCCGGGATGGCCCCACGGGGGTCGGCATCGGCATGGATCTCGCCGAACGATACGGCGTTCGCGTCGTGTTTTTGACGGCGAATCCATCCAGCGTCGGCGCTTCTGCAGGCGGCGCGGTCGGCTGTCTCGACAAGCCGTGCCTTCCCGAACATGTCTGCGAGGCGATCGATTTCGCGGTCGAACGGGATCGCGCCGGACGCGCCCCCTGCCACCTCAAGCTGTTTTCGTAGGGCCGTCCGTCTCCGCGTAGATGCTCGGCCGCTGGGTCAGCCGGACGAGGGAACTACGCGGCACGTCGGCAACGACCTGCAAACCTTCCTGACGCCAGAGGTGCTGCAGCTTTCCGCCGAGCTGGGATTCGACGCTGAGCCGCGAGACCCTTGTACCGAAGCCTTCGGGCGGCGCATGTTCGGGCACCCGGGGGCCGCCGTCCTCTGTCCATGCGAGCACGAGACGGTCGTCGCGCAATCTGGACTCGATCCGCACGTTTCCGCCGGCCACCGAGAGCGCGCCGTATTTCACGGCGTTCGTGGCGAGTTCGTGCACCAGCAAGGCGATCGGGGTCGCCGACCTGTCGTCGATGGCGAGGTCGTCGCCTTCGAGGAGAAAGCGGGCTTCGCCGTTGAGCCGGTAGGGTTCGGTCAGCTCGGCGAGCAGGCCGTGCAATGTCGCGACCCCGGCGGCGGGCTGCGGATAGCCCGCATTCGGCCGCACGAAATTATGCGCCCGTCCCAGGGCGATGACGCGCTCCCGCAACTCCTTCGCGAAAGGCCGCAAGGAGGGGTCATGGCGGGCGGAAAGACTGATGAGTCCCGCAATGACGAGGAACGTGTTCTTGATGCGGTGACTGAGCTCTTGGGCGATCAGCTCGCGCTCCTCGGCGATCTGGCGCGCCTCGTGGATGTCCGTGCCGGTCCCGAACCAGCGCAGAATTTCGCCGCTCTCGTTCCGCATGGGCAGCGCGCGCCCGAGCGTCCATCGATATAGGCCGCTGCGATGCCGGAGCCGGTACTCGCTGTCGAAGGGCTCGCCGGAGATCAGGCAGTCGCGCCACTGCGCCAGCACCCGTTCACGGTCGTCAGGATGCAGGGACCCGTCCCATGGCTCGTCCTCCGGAGATCCGGACGGCAATCCCGTGAAGTCATTCCATCGCGCATTGTAGTAGTCGGCAACGCCGTCCGGGCGTGAGGACCAGACGATCTGCGGCATCGCGTCGGCGAGGACGCGGAAGCGATGATGGTTTTCCGCCGACAGCCGCTCCGCTTCGCGCTGCGCGGTCACGTCTGTGACGAGGCCGACGAGGCGGCGGTCGATATCGCCGATGACGCGTGCGCGGATGAGGATGCGGCGGGCGCCGTCCTCCGTCGCCCGGTTGCACTCGATCCGCAACGAGCCGCCGGACCGGATTGCCAGGCCGATCTCGCCGGCGACAGCCTGCCGGTCGCCCCCGTCGATGCTGTCGAGAAAGGCGCGGATCGCCAGGGCGTCGGCGGCGTCCGCGACGGGGTCTGTCGGGCTCGAAGGGCCGGTGACGTTCCATTCGAGGCGGTGGACGAAACCGGCGTCCGACGTCAGATCGAACAGAGTTGCCTCGACACGGCTCCGCCAGACCGCGCGCCGCCGCGATTCCAGACGTTCCATCACCTGCGCGGCAAGGGTCCGCAGGCCGAATGTCTGACTGGTCGTGAGTCCTTCGCGGGGGGTCGTATCGATCACGCACATTGCGCCGAGCGGGATGCCGTCCGGAGAGATCAGCGGCATGCTCGCGTAGAACCGCACGTTCGGCTCGCCCGTGACATAGGGATTGGCCGCGAACCGCTGATCCCGACGCGCATCGGGAACGATCATGACGTCGCGGCCGCGCATGGAATAGGCGCAGAAGGAATAGTTTCGCGGCGTCGAATCGAGATCGATGCCGGCGCGCGCGCAGAACCATTGCATCTCGTCCCCGACGAAGCTCAGGAACGCCAGGGGCGCTTCGCAGATCAGCGCCGCGAGCTTGACGACATCGGCGAATTCTTCGCTCAGCGCCGGCCGGAGGCTGGCGGTTTCGCCGCTGCCGTCGAGAATCGCATAGTCGCGAAGGATCGCTTCCGTTCGGGGATCGCCTGGAGGAGGATCGTCGAGAGACAGGTTCGCTTGCCCGGACGTGGTGAATACAACGCCTCAAAGTAGATCAGGCGTTGCTCCGTTCCAATCGCGGATACGAAAGTGGGACAAAGCGCTTCGGCGACAGCGTCGAAGCGCGAGATCCGTCGCCGGTCAGCGGGGTGCGAGCACCATGATCATCTGCCGGCCTTCCATCGACGGCTCGGCCTCGACCTTCGCCATCGGCGCGGTCTCCGCCCGGACGCGTTCGAGCAGCCGGTAGCCGATGTCCTGATGGGCCATCTCGCGGCCCCGGAAGCGCAGGGTGATCTTCACCTTGTCGCCCTCGTCGAAGAAGCGGCGGACGGCCTTCATCTTCACGCCGTAGTCGTGATCGTCGATGCCGGGCCGGAGCTTGATTTCCTTGAGTTCGACCGTCTTCTGGCGCTTGCGCGCCTCGGCCTGCTTCTTCTGCTCGACGAAACGGTATTTCCCGTAGTCGAGGATCTTGCAGACGGGCGGTTGCGCGTTCGGGACGATCTCGACCAGATCCAGTCCCGCTTCGTCGGCGATCCGCTGCGCGTCGAGAATCGGCGTCGGGCCGCGGTTGATGCCCTCGGCATCGATCAGCTGAACTTGTGGAACGCGAATCTCGCGGTTGATGCGAGGCCCCTCTTTCTGCGGGGTCGGCGGGGCTTTCATAGGACGACGAATGGCAGCTTCTCCAATGCTGTTAACAGGATGGGCTTCAACGACGCCCCTGAAAACAGAGCTGGCGAAACGGAGAAACCCATCCGAAGATCGTTGCTTGCCCCGGCAAAGTCAACCGAGCGGCGCTGCACGGGCTGCCGCATGATGCAGCAGCAGCCGGTCATAAAGTTCGAGGGTCGCCGTCCCCATGCGCTCGACCGAGAACTTCACGACATGGGCGCGGGCGCGGGTGGCAAGCGCGCCTCGCGCCGCGGCGCCGAGGAACTGATCGCGGCGGGTCGTGTCGAGGTCGACGGGGAGATCGTCACCGAGCAGGGGCTGCGCATCGACCCGGACACCGCGATCATCCGCGTCGACGGTGCCCGCGTGATCATGGACGAGACCCGGCAGTACCTCGCCTTCAACAAACCCAAGGGCTGGCAGTCGACGATGTCCGACGACCAGGGCCGTCCCTGCGTCGGTGATGTGGTCGCCGAGCGGGTCATGGCCGGTCAGCGTCTGTTCCACGTCGGCCGCCTCGACGCCGACACCGAGGGTCTGCTGCTGCTGACCAACGACGGTGAACTCGCGCACCGGTTGATGCACCCGTCCTTCGAGGTGCCCAAGACCTACCTCGCCACGCTCAAGGGCGAGGTGCCCCGCGGGATCGGACGTCGCATGCGCGAGGGCGTCGAACTCGACGACGGCCC
>ERZ500994.647-NODE-647-length-10092-cov-6.707084_pt1 | contig 10092 bp, 9 predicted proteins | sample MGYA00248878_ERZ500994 | MGnify/ENA primary metagenome ERZ500994 (study PRJEB25958, sample SAMN03398533) | human skin metagenome | study: EMG produced TPA metagenomics assembly of the Human Skin Microbiome Metagenome (human skin metagenome) data set. | reverse complement strand
GCGCAGGCGTGTCCAGCGCCGCCAGCGCGGCTTCGGCCTGCGCCTTGACGCGGCCGTAAAGCGAGGCGGGGGCGGGCGGGGTGCCGTCGGGCAAGGGGGTGCCGGGCGGCAGCGCGTCGAAGATTGCGCGGGACGACAGGAACAGGATCTGTGCGACGCCTGCGCGGGCCGCGTCGTCGAACAGCCGGACCGATCCGTCAAGGTTCGCCGCGACGAACGCCGCCGCGTCGTCGCCCTCGCCCCCACGATACCGGCCGGGGACGTGTGAGAAAGCCGCATGGACGAGCGCGTCGCATCCGTCGAGCCCGGCGGGGCTGCCCAGCCGCCAGCCGGGCAGGGTGTCGATCTCATGTCCAGCGGCGATGGCGGCGCGGGCGATGAAGCCGCCGACGATCCCGGACGATCCGGTCAGCGCGATCTTCATGCGGCCCTCACGCCGGGTCGGGAAGGGTCCGGGTGTCGGGCACGGGCGCGCCCTCGGCATAGGCGCGCCACAGGTCGATGAGCGGCTGCAGGCGGTCGGCCTTGGCGTGGTCCTGCCACGGTTTCTCGTACTGAAAATGCAGGATCTTCACGTCCTGCCAGCGCCACAGCCCGGGCATCGCGAACCAGACATATTGCAGCATGTTGCAGAACACCGGCAGCCCGTGCCAGTCGGGGAAGTAGTGTTCGAGGAAGGTCTGGTCGGTCCGCCGCCAGAACGCGCCGGGCACGTCGAGCCTGGCCAGCATGTCCGCGAACGTCGCGGGGTTGGGGCGCGCGGTGAACACGCCCGAGTTCATGCGGTGGAAGTCCGCGACGCTTTCATAGACGTTCGGCGCGGCGCAGAACTCGGGGTAGTCGAACAGCTTGTCCACGTTCTGCAGGACCAGCGCGTCCGCGTCGATGAACACCACGCGGGCGTAGTCCAGCTGCCACAGCCGCAGCTTGGCGAAGTTGTCCAGCGGGGTGTGGAAGGGCGGCTTCTCGCCCTTCGTGAACGCCGCCCGGCCGTGCAGCGCATCGCGGGCGTGGGCGGCGTTGAAGGCGTCGGACGTGGGCAGCAGGTCGCAGCGGACCAGCCGCGCGCCCAGGGCCGAAAGCGGCGCGAGGTCCGCGTCCGCCACGTCGGTGTGAAGGACGCAGATGTCCGCGTCGGTGCCGGAAAGGGTAATCGACCGCACCAGCGCCCTGGCCCCAAGCGCGTAATCCGCGTTCGTCACCAGCGTCACGAAGGCGCGGTCGGACCGCGCGGGGCGGTTCGGGGTCAGCCCCTGCACGATCGGACCGCCCCCGTTCAGACGGCCTTGAGCCGCTTGCCTTCCGGGTCGTGGTCCACGCGCCGGGCGATGTCCTTGGTCCAGGCGCTGACCGCCGGGACGCGGCTGCGGTCGATGCGGTGGGCATATTTGCGGGCCACGTCCACGACCTCGGACAAAAGCCCCTCCTCGAGCGTGATCGGGTTCAGGCCGAGGGCGAGGAACTGGTCGTTCTTCACGATCAGGTCGTTCTCGTCGGCTTCCTTGCGCGGGTTCGGCAGCAGCTTCACCTCGGCCCCCGAAAGCCGGGCGATCAGCTGGGCAAGGTCGCGGACGCGGTGCGTTTCCGTCATCTGGTTGAAGATGCGGACCCGCTCGCCCGCCTGCGGCGCGTCGCCAAGGGCAAGCTCGACGCAGCGCACCGAATCCTGGATGTGGATGAAGGCGCGGGTCTGGCCGCCGGTGCCGTGGACCGTCAGCGGATAGCCGATCGCCGCCTGGATCAGGAAGCGGTTCAGCACCGTGCCGTAATCGCCGTCATAGTCGAAGCGGTTGATGAGCTGTTCGTGCCGGCGCGTCTGGTCGGTGTGGGTGCCCCAGACGATCCCCTGATGCAGGTCGGTGATCCGCAGCCCGTCATTCTGGGCGTAGAACTGGAACAGGATCTGATCGAGCGACTTGGTCATGTGATAGACCGAGCCGGGGCGCGTCGGATACAGGATCTGCTGGTCGCGCTTGCCCGACGGCGTGTCGATCTGGATGTCCAGATACCCCTCGGGGATCGGCGCGCCGACCGAGGAATAGCCATAGACGCCCATCGTGCCCAGGTGGACCAGGTGCGCGTCGATGCCGGTTTCAACCAGCGCCGCCAGCAGGTTGTGCGTGGCCGAGACGTTGTTGTCGACGGTATAGACCTTGTGGCGGTCGGTCTTCATCGAATAGGGGGCGGCGCGCTGTTCGGCGAAGTGGATGACCGCGTCGGGGCGGTGGTCCAGCAGCCACGACTTCAGCCGCTCGTATTCGGTGGCGAGGTTCAGCAGGTGGAACTGGATCGTGTTGCCGCTTTCCTGCTTCCAGATGCGGCAGCGTTCCTGGATCGAATCCATCGGCGTCAGCGACTGCACGCCAAGCTCGGTGTCGATCCAGCGGCGCGACAGGTTGTCGACGATGTGGACCTCGTGGCCCAGGCTGGACAGGTGCAGCGAGGTGGGCCAGCCCACGAAACCATCGCCGCCAAGAACTGCGATCCGCATGTCAGGTACCCCTCGTCTTGCGCGTCTGCGCGGTCGTTATCGCGTGGCGAGGCGGCTGTCGAATGAAGATATGACGACAGCCTGATGGTTTGATGACAATCGGCTGATCCTCGCGCCGTCGGCGGACCTCAGGCGACGAACCGCGCGGCCAGCCGCAGATCCTCGACCAGCTGCGCCCGCGCCTCGTTCGCGGCGCCCACGTCGGGGACGCGCAGGATGTAGGACGGGTGCCAGCTCAGCATCACCGGTCCCCCCTCGGTCTCTTCGACCTTGCCGCGTCGTCGGGTGATGCCTTCCTTGTGGCCGGTCAGGGAGTAGGCGGCGGTGCCGCCGAGCGCGAGCGTCAGCTTTGGCTGGATGAACCGCTGTTCCAGCCCCAGCCACCACTTGCAGATGTCGATCTCGGCCCGGTCGGGGTTCTGGTGCAGCCGCCGCTTGCCGCCCCGCGCGGTCATCTGCGGCTTGAACTTGAAGTGCTTGACCGCATTCGTCAGCCACACCTCGTCGCGCGCAAGGCCGGCCTTGCCCATCGCCTCGGCCAGGATCTCGCCCGCGGGGCCCACGAAGGGGCGGCCCTGCAGGTCCTCGTGGTCGCCCGGCTGCTCGCCCACGATCATCAGCCGCGCGCCGGGCGAACCCTCGCCCCAAACCGTCTGGGTTGCGTGGCAGTGAAGGTCGCAGCGGGTACAGTGGCGCGCGGCCTCGCCCGCCTGTTCCAGCGTGTCGATCCGGTCCGGGGCCTTGGGCATGGCGGCGCGGTACCTTTCGCTGATCTGGGCCGCGCGCGCGGGCGCGACGGTCGCCGCAGCCGAACGCATCTGGATGACCCTTCGTTCGGCGTCGGCCAGCATCGCGGGGATCGCCTGCGTTTCGGGCATGTTCTTCCAGTATTTCATCGGCATCTCGGACCGCATCGCGTCCAGCTTGATCCGCGCGGGGTTGAAGATGTTGGTGAAGTACGTGGTCCACAGCGCCTCGGACGCGTCGTCGGGCAGGTCCGGCTTCGGCGCGCCGGGGCCAAGCGACAGCTCGCCGCCGATGAAGTCGGCACGCTCGTCGGGGGTGAGAATCGTCCAGTCCATGTCGGCAAAGCGGCGAGCGAAGAAGGGCGCGTTGCGGGCGACGATGAAGTGTTCCGGCTCGAACCAGGCGGCGAAGCGGCGGCGGGGGGCATCCGTTTCGGCGGGCAATTCGCGGAAGCGGACGAAGGCGCGCATCTTGTGGCTGTCGCGGCGGACGGACTTCGCCAGCGCCTCGATCCGCGCCATCAGCGGGTCGGCGGGGTTGCCCATGATCCCGCGGTCGTGCCGCAGCCGGTGCAGCAGGCGGTAAAGCAGCGCGAACCGCTCCGGGTCGCGGTGGCAGAGCACGGTGTCGGCCAGATCGACGAAGGCGCGCGGCACCGTCAGCGGCTGCGCGGCGGGCAGAGGCGCGGGCGCGAACAGGCCCGCGGCGCCGTCCCAGCTGACATCCTCGGGGGCGATGTCGGCGGCGGCGAGGCGGCGGGCGGCGTCGCGCCAGGCCTCGCGCCAGCCGCTGTCGGGCAGGACGACGACCTGCATCAGATCAGCTGCAACTGCTCGGCCTGCGGCGCGAAGCGCGCGCGCAGGTCGGCGCTGTCGGTCAGCCCCTTGGGCGACCAGCCCGGCACGCTGACGAAGGCTCGCGCCTTCTTCATCACCGCCCCGAGCCGCGCAAGGTCGTCGTAGCGCAGCACCGCATGGCGCCGCGCGCCGAGGATGCGGTTCACGGTCTTGGTCCCGAACCCCGGCACCCGCAGCAGCATCTCGCGCGAGGCCCGGTTCACGTCCAAGGGAAAGTCCTCGCGGTTCGCGAGCGCCCAGGCGAGCTTCGGGTCCATGTCGAGGTCGAGGTTGCCCGATGGCGCGACGCCCGCGATCTCGTCCACCTCGAAGCCGTAGAACCGCATCAGCCAGTCGGCCTGGTAGAGCCGGTGTTCCCGCATCAGGGGCGGCTTCACCAGCGGCAGCACGCTCGACGCATCCGGGATCGGCGAGAATGCCGAGTAATACACGCGCTTCAGTCCGTAGCCCGTATAAAGCCGCGAGGCCGTCGTCAGGATCGCCGCGTCGTTGGCGCGGTCCGCCCCCACGATCATCTGCGTCGATTGCCCTGCCGGCGCGAACTTCGCCGGGCGCTTGCCCGTGTGGCTGCGGTCCCGACTCGCCTCGCGCGTGAGGTGGACGCGGCCCATCGCGGTGCGGATCGTCTCGGGCCGTTTTTCCGGCGCCAGCGCGCGGATCGATTCGTCCTGCGGCAGCTCGATGTTGATCGACAGCCGGTCGGCGTAAAGCCCCGCCTCATCGAGCAGTTCGGGCGAGGCGTCGGGGATCGTCTTGAGGTGGATGTAGCCCTTGAACCCGTGGTCCAGCCGCAGCGTCCTTGCGATCCGCACCATGTCGGCCATCGTGGCGTCGGGCGAGCGGATGATGCCGGACGACAGGAACAGCCCCTCGATGTAGTTGCGGCGATAGAACTCCAGCGTCAGGCTTACGACTTCCTCGACGCTGAACCGCGCCCGTTCGACGTTCGAGCTGACGCGGTTCACGCAATAGGCGCAGTCGAAGATGCAGAAGTTCGTCATAAGGATCTTCAGCAGCGACACGCAGCGCCCGTCGGGCGTGTAGGCGTGGCAGATGCCCGCGCCCTCGGTCGAGCCGATCCCGCCCGCCCGCGCGTCGCGCTTTTCCGTCCCGCTGGAAGCGCAGGAGGCGTCGTATTTCGCCGCGTCCGAGAGAATCGCGAGCTTGCGTTGCAGGGTCATGCCAGCCATGACACCCAACTTATTTGTTCGCTCTATGTTCCGCAACAGTGGCGTGCGGCGATGTTGCTAGAGGGAACGGGCCACAAGCCCGTTTCCGTGCCCGCCCTTGAGGTCAGCACTCCGGAGGGACGCGCCTGCCCGGGTGGGTGCGAACGCACCCGCCTGGGGCGGGCGGGCGCGTCCCGGTCTGCTTTGAGCAGACCGGCGGGTGCATCGAAGGACCGCCGAAGCCCGTCACATCACCAGTGCCCGGTATTTTCCATGCTCGCCCACGGCTCCTGCGGGGCAAGGCGCTCGCCCTTCTGCAGCAGCTCCACCGACACGTTGTCGGGGCTGCGCACGAACGCCATGTGGCCGTCGCGCGGCGGCCGGTTGATCGTCACGCCGTTGTCCTGCAGGTGCTGGCACATGGCGTAGATATCCTCGACCTCGTAGGCGAGGTGGCCGAAGTGGCGGCTGTCCGACGGCAGCGCGTCGTCGCCGTCCCAGTTGTGGGTCAGTTCGACCGGCGCCGATTCGTCGCCCGGCGCGGCCATGAACACCAGCGAGAAGCGGCCCTTGTCGTTGTCGATGCGCCGGATCTCGCGCAGCCCCAGCAGGCCGAAGAATCGCATCGTCGCATCCAGGTCGAGAACGCGCACCATCGTGTGCAGGTAGCGGACTTCCATGATCGTCTCCCATCCGGTTTCGCGGCGATCCTGCCACGACGGCATCGCCTTCGCCAGAACACAACACCTTCCGCGAGGCGGGCATCCGCGCTACAAGATGTGGTGAGAACCCGAGAGGACGCCGCCATGCCCCTGACGCCCGAACAGCAAGCGCAGATCGACGAGGACCGCAGCGCGCCGCGCCCCACCCTGCGCGCCGTGAGCGAGGGGATGGAGCGGCACCTGTACGTCGCCCATCCGGTGCTGGACCACGGGCTCGTCCGCGTCATCGACTACATGGGCGACGACGGCGCGATCGTGCAGGCGGCGCGCGTCAGCTACGGTCGCGGCACCAAGGCCGTCTCGAACGACGAGGGGCTGATCCGCTACCTGATGCGGCACTGGCACTCGACCCCGTTCGAGATGTGCGAGGTCAAGTTCCACGTCAAGCTGCCGGTCTTTGTCGCCCGCCAGTGGATCCGCCACCGCACCGCGAACGTGAACGAATACTCCGCCCGCTACTCGATCCTCGACCGCGAGTTCTACATTCCGGCGCCCGAACAGCTCGCCGCGCAATCGACGGTGAACAATCAGGGCCGCGGCGAGGTCCTGTCGGGCGACGAGGCGCAGCGCGTCCTGGACCTGCTGCGCGAGGACGCGACCCGCGCCTATGACCACTACGAGGACATGCTTTCGCAGGACGGCCAGCAGGGCCTGGCGCGCGAGCTTGCGCGGATGAACCTGCCCGCGAACGTCTACACCCAGTGGTACTGGAAAACCGACCTTCACAACCTGTTCCACTTCCTGCGCCTGCGCGCGGACGCGCACGCCCAATACGAGATCCGCGTCTACGCGGAGGCGATGTGCCGGATCGCTGCCAACTGGGTGCCGCTGGCGTACGGTGCGTTCGAGGACTACCGGCTGGGCGGGGTGTCGCTGTCCGGGCGAGGGGTCGAGGTGCTGCGGCGGAGGCTGGCGGGGGAAGTGGTGACGGCGGAGAACAGCGGGATGAGCAAGGGGGAGTGGCGGGAGTTTGAGGGGGTTTGGGGGTGATTCATGACAACTAGTCTTCCTTACATCTCCTCGCCGGGGAATATAACGAAAGCTCTGTCGGGCATTAAAAGTGCAGCCGTGCCCGAGCGAGTGAACCAAGATTTCGTGAAAACGATGCTAAAGATTCCTGGCGGATCAGGCGATCAGATGACGTCATTTCTTAAGAAGGTCGGGTTTGCTCATCCGGACGGTACCCCGACTGAGATTTACAAACAGTACAGAAACCCTACGACCTCAGGCGCAGCTGTGGCAGATGCAATTCGTGTCGGGTATGCGCCGCTTTTTCGACGGAATGAGTACGCGCACGAGCTTTCCGAGTCTGCGCTCGTCGGCTTGATCGTAGAGGAGACAGGGCAGGCCGCAGATTCTGCGCCCGTCAAGCTGATGGCGTCTGCCTTCAAAGCAATGAAGCAGGCCGCTGCATTCGATCAGTCAGATAATCGCAAGATTATTGCCGCTTCCGATCCGCAGGGTTCAAACCTAGCAGCTTCGGACAACGGTCGCCGTGATAATCGATCGTCAGGAATCGGCCTTAATCTAGGTTATACCATAAATATCAATCTGCCTGCCACGACCGATCAGTCGGTCTACAATGCCATATTTAAGAGCATAAAGGCTAACTTGCTTACTAACGAAGATGGCTAAGCGGCCGGACGGTTTGGTGCGAGCGTTTATCATGTCGGGGATGCAGATTTCCGACGACCTAAACAGAATTTCGCAAGAGCTTGGCATTGACTTGGGTCATATTCCGGAGGGCCAGCGGAGCAGGCGTCTGGCAGGGTATGATCAGTTTGAGTCGCACCTGCGCAGCGACGCTGCGCGAATGTCGGAGTTCTATGAAATCTTCTACTGCTTAGAGAACTCAATCAGGGAATTGGTTTCAAACGCCATGTTTGAAGCCGAGGGGGCAGATTGGTGGCTAAGTCAGCGGATAGACGAACAACGGATTCGTAAGCCGTGCCTGGACCGGAGGAAAAAAGAAACAGATCACGGTGTGACGGAACGTTCCGACGACTTCATCGACTATACAACGTTTGGTGAACTAGCTCAGATCATAACGGACAATTGGGAAATTTTTGATCCAATATTTAAGTCCAAGACCGCCGTCAGTAATCTAACAAATCAGCTAAATCTACTTCGAGGACCAATTGCCCACTGTAACCCCATTGAGCTTATCGAACAGGAGAGACTCATGCTTGCAGTAAGGAGTTGGTTCAGAATTATGTCCTAGGCAGTAAGAACGGCTGACTAGTGAGGCGATAGGGTGCTAAATTACTTCATCCCGACGACTTAGAGGACTTTAGCGCCGCGCTTGCGAAACCACCCCCACCCACTCCCTGACCACCGCCACGCTCTCTTCCTCATCAAGCCACGGAATATGCCCCCGCCCGGGAACCTTCCCGTAGATCATGTCGGGCTGCCGCCGCCGCATCTCGGCGGCGGCTTCGTCCGACAGCAGGTCCGACCCCGCCCCGTGGATCAGCGCCAGCGCCAGCCTCTGCGGCCTTCTCCCTCTCGACAACAAGCTTCGCCTTGCCGTCATCCGTCAAACCGCACCCCCATCCCCCGCACCCTCAACCACCACGTGACGTCGCGTCCCATCCGCTCTAAGCTCCCGGCGCGCCAGACGTGGACACGCCGATGCCGAAGCCTTCCCCCCATCCTCGCCTTCCGCTCCGGCCCCTTCACGCCGTCCGGCCGCGCGCCGCCGGATGAGCGGCCTTGACCTGATCTTCATCCGAAGCCACCGCTTCGGCCCCGTCGAGGCGGCGCTCGCGGCCCAGCTCGAGCCGGTGTTCGGGGCGGGGAACGTCGCGCTTTGCCTCGACGAAAGCCGGGGCGCGGTCGACACCGGCCGGTGGCCCAAATCCAGCCTCACGCGCGGCCGGGTGCAGGACACGATCGGCGCCCCGCCCCCCGCCGACTGGGGCTGGCGCATGGGCGATCTGTGCCACATCGCCGTGGCCGAGGATTTCGGCCCCCGCCGCCGCCAGTGGCTCATCGAATCCGACGTGCATATCCCCGCCGGGCGCGAGGCGGAGATCTTTGCCCGCCTGTCCGCAATCGATGCCGACTTCATGGCCTGCAATCTGGCCCCCAAGAAGGTCAAGCAGATGGCCGCCGGCGTGCGGCTGGCGCTTCCGACCGCCGACTGGGGCTGCATCTTCGCGTTCAACCGGTTGGACGGCGCGCACGTGCCCGCGCTGCGCGACACCCGCCGCGCGATCGCCCGGGCGCTGCCGGGCAGCGGGTTACAGACGCCGAACGACGAGGCGGTGGTGGCGAACCTCGGCCATGCGGCCGGCTGGACGATGGTGGACCTGTTCCAGGCCGCGCCCGAGATGTTCGCGCGCAACTGGTTCGACACGAACCCCCCCATGCTGCGCGAGGCTTGCGACGTGAACCGCCGTCACCCGCGCGTGTCCCATCCGGTGTTGAGCTACGATGCCATCCACGCGCGTCTCGGCGCGGCAGGCGCGGACGGGCATCCGCAGCGCTACAAGCCGGCGCGCCTTGGCCGCATCCTAAGCGCGCTTGACGAGGAACGGCGCCAGACGCTGCTTGCGCTCATCGAACGGGACCCGACGCCCGCCGACACCCACCCCGGAAAGGACCTCGATGACTAAGCCTCTGCGCCTTTTCTGGTGGAACAAGTCGCCCAATTTCGGCGACGCCCTGTCGCGCGACGTGGTGGCGCATGTCTCGGGCCGCAAGGTCGAGTGGGCGGCCGAGACCGCGGCCCAGATCTTCGCGGTGGGCTCGATCATGTGGAACGTGCGCAAGGGCGTCCACAAGCGCGCCCCGGGGGGTGAGCCGCCGGTCGTCTGGGGCACCGGCTGCATGGAGCCGATCGGCACCGACTGGGTGAACAAGGCCGAGATCGCGGCGCTTCGCGGCCCGGTGACGGCCGCGGTCTTCGACCGCTCGCCCGCGCTTGCCCTGGGCGATCCGGGTCTTCTCGCGGCCGAGGTGGTGGGGCCAGTGGGGCGCACCGACGCGATCGGCATCATCCCGCACCATTCGCAGTTCGGCACGCCCGAAATCGAGGCGCTGCAGACGTTCGTGGCAGGCCAGCCCGACAGGCTCAGGCTGATCGACGTGCGCAGCAAAGACGC
>ERZ500994.646-NODE-646-length-10110-cov-5.542516_pt1 | contig 10110 bp, 8 predicted proteins | sample MGYA00248878_ERZ500994 | MGnify/ENA primary metagenome ERZ500994 (study PRJEB25958, sample SAMN03398533) | human skin metagenome | study: EMG produced TPA metagenomics assembly of the Human Skin Microbiome Metagenome (human skin metagenome) data set. | reverse complement strand
AGTTCCAGGTAGCGCGTCAACTGCTCGACACCATCGATCTCACCGCGCCGCTTGATCTCCACGGCCACCGAGCGGCCTTGCTCGTCGCGGCACAGCAGATCCACCGGGCCGATCGCGGTCATGTATTCGCGGCGGATCAGCGTGTAGCCGGCGCCGAGCGTGGTGATGTGCTGGGCGAGCAGCTCCTGCAGCTGCGCCTCGACGCCGTCCTTCTGCAGGCCCGGATCGATGCCGAGCTCGTGTGCCGAGTCGTGCAGCACCTCGTAGATGCGCACGAGCAGCGCATCGCCGGTCTTCGCGTGGGTGACCCGCCAGTGCTCGAGCACGCCGGCCGAGCGCGACTCGGCATCCGGCTCTTCCACCGTCAGCGTGCACGGCGGGCTCATCCAGTTCAGCGGCTTGTACGACCCGCCGTCGGAGTGGACGAGCAGCGACCCGTCGCCCTTGTGCACGAGCAGGCGCGTCGCGAGCGGCAGATGCGCGTTGAGTCGGCCGGTGTAATCCACGGAGCAGCGGGCGATGACAAGACGCACCCGACGAGTGTACGCGGCGCGCCCGACGCCCGGGTCCGCGCTGGGTCCGGCGCCCCGGCCCCACACCGAGTCCACACCGAGTCCGCGCCGAGTGCGCCCGTTCCCGCCGAGCGGGCCGGGTATCGGCGTGCAACAAGGGGCGCGCTCGACGAGAGAGGGCGCGCTCGGTGACCTGGGGCGCTCGGTGACCTGGCGCGCTCGGTGACGCAGTGTGCTGCGGATCAGTGGTGGCCGGCGCCGACGCGGGAGCCGGCGATGGGCTTGGCGGCACCGGAGGCGATGCCGCTCATCGCGATCAGCGCGACGATGATCCAGAGGGTGTTCAGGATGCCGATCTGATGGCTGATCCAGCCGAGCACGGGCGGGCCGCACAGGAACGCGACGTAGCCGATGGTCGCCGCCGCCGAGACGGATGCCGCGGCCTTGCTCGGGTCGTCCGCGGCCGCCGACATCCCGAGCGGAAAGCCGAGCGAGGCGCCCGCGCCCCACAGCGCGATGCCGATGAACGCGACCGGCAGGTTCGGCGCGAGGATGAAGACGATGAGGCCGGCGCCGGCGGCGATCGAGAGGATGCGCAGCGTCCACACGCGCCCGATGCGGTCGACGATGGGGCCGCCGATCATCCGGAACACCGTCATCGAGACCGAGAAGACGGTCAGCGCGATCGCGCCGGTCGCCTCGGTCTCGCGGTGGCCGTCGACGACCGCGATCGTGAGCCAGTCGTTGGCGCTGCCCTCGGCGAAGGCCATGCCCAGGATGATCGCGCCGATCGCGTAGGTGCGCGGGTCGCGCCACACCGCCAACGCCGCCGCGAGCCGCTCGCGGCGGGAGGGCGTCTCGGCGACGTCGTCGTCGGTCGCGGCCTGCGCCGGGACGAAGCGCAGCGAGACGACGCTGACGACGAGGCCGACGGCGGCGGTGACGCCGAGGTGCCACGAGACGCCGACCTGCAGTGTCGCCATCGCGACGCCGATGCCGGCTCCGGCGACCGTCCCGAGGCTGAAGAAGGCGTGGAACAACGGCATGAGCGTGCGCGCGAAGGCCTGCTCGACGGCGGCTGCCTCGACGTTGATCATGACGTCGGTCGATCCGAAGCACAGTCCCATGAGCGCGAGGCCTGCCGCCGCGATGGGATAGGAGCCCAGCGCGTCCACACCGAGCGCGGCGATGAGCAGCCCGGCCGCGACGCCGACGAGCGTGACCGACAGGCCGCGCCGGGCTCCCCAGCGCGCGACGATCACGTTGGCGAGCATGACGCCGGCGAGAGAACCCGACCCCATCGCGAACAGCAGGATGCCGACCTCGAAATCGTCGATCCCGAGGTTCTGCTTCACCGCCGGCAGGCGCGAGGCCCACGACGCGAACACGAGTCCGCACAGCAGGAACAGCGTGAAGATCGCCGTGCGCCAGTGGACGAGTCGGGTTCGAGTCAGCGTGCTGTTCACCGGGTGAGTCTACCGAATCGATTCGACGACCGGATACCCGCGGGTTACCATCGGGTCATGACGAATCGTCGCGCCACGATCGCCGATGTCGCCCGCGTCGCGGGCGTCTCGCCGTCGACGGCGTCGGTCGTCTTCAGCGGCAAGACGCCGGTCTCCGACCCGACTCGCCAGCGGGTGCTCGACGCCGCGGCATCCCTCGGGTACACCGGGCCCGACCCCCGCGCGGCGTCACTTCGGCGCGGACGCAGCGGCATCGTCGCCGTCGTGGTGGGGTCGTCGCTGAACTTCATGTTCCTCGATCCGGTGCAGCGCCTGCTGATGGACGGGCTCGCCGAGGCCGTCGCGCCTCTCGGTGCGGGGCTGCTGCTGCTGCGCCGCGACGCGGGCATCGACAGCGAGAACGCCCCCACGCTGACCACGGCGTCCATCGACGCGGCCGTCCTCATCGGCTGCGATCGGTCGCTGCGCGAGACGCTCCCCGACGTGCAGGCCCGCGGCATCCCGATCGTCGTCGTCGAGGGGGATGCCGGGGACGACGTGCCCCGCATCGCCCTGGACAACCGCGAGGCTCAGCGCCGAGCCGCCGAGCACCTGAGGGACCTCGGGCACACCCGCGTCGCGATCGTCACCCTGTGGCAGGACGCCGCCGGCACCCGCGGGTGGATTGCGCCGGACGCCGACATCACGATCGACGTGACACGCGACCGCCTCCGCGGCGCGCGCGACGTCTTCCCCGACGCCCCCGCGTTCGCGAGCGCGCACAGCTCCATCGACGACGGCTTCGCCGCCGGACGCGTGCTCTTCGCCGATCCGCCGTCACGGCCCACCGCCGTCATCGCACAGAGCGACCTGCTGGCCACCGGCGTCATCCGGGCGGCGGAGGAGGCCGGGCTGCGCGTGCCCCAGGACGTCAGCGTGACCGGGTTCGACGGCATTCCGGTGGACGGCCTGGCGCCGTACGAGCTCACGACGCTGTTCCAGCCGGCGACCGACAAGGGCCGCGCCGCGGGCGCCGCCGTCGCCGCGATGCTGGAGGGGCGGGTCCCGGCATCCGTCCTGCTCACCTCGACATTCCGGCCCGGGAATACGACCGCCCCGCCGATGGCACCCTGAGCGCCCGGTAGACTGGGAACCCGACCCCCGCGACCTGTCAGGAGGCCCGTTTGCTCGTGCTCCTGGCCGCGTTCGCGGTTCTGCCGCTGGCGTTGCCGTGGTTGTACGCCCGCATCGGACCCCGCGCATTCCTCGTCGCCGCGCTGCTGCCGGTCGTCGCCTTCGGTCACGCGCTGACGCAGACCGGAGCGGTGATCGCGGGCGACACCCCCGAGGAGTCGCTCGCCTGGATCCCGCAGCTCGGCATCGACCTGTCGATGCGCATGGACACGCTCGGCTGGGTCATGACGCTCATCGTCACCGGCGTCGGCGCGCTCGTCCTGGTCTACTGCCGGTGGTACTTCGACGGCGGGGTCAAGCCGGGCGTCGGGCTCTTCAGCGCGGTGCTCCTCGGCTTCGCCGGGGCGATGTACGGCCTCGTCCTCACCGACGACGTCATCGTGCTGGTGATGTTCTGGGAGATCACCAGCATCCTGTCGTACCTCCTCATCGGCTTCTACCACGCGCGCGGAGCGAGCCGTCGTGCCGCCCTGCAGGCGCTGCTGGTGACGACCCTCGGCGGGCTCGTCATGTTCGTCGGCGCCGTCATGCTCTCGGTGCTCTACGGCACCAACAGCCTCGACGCGATCATCTCCGGCGCCGCGAGCCTGCAGCCGGGCGGCGAGGGGCTGCTCAACGTCGCGATCGTGCTGCTGCTGGTGGGCGCGCTCAGCAAGTCGGCGATCTTCCCCTTCCACTTCTGGCTGCCCGGTGCCATGGCCGCGCCCACTCCGGTGAGCGCGTACCTGCACGCCGCCGCGATGGTCAAGGCCGGCATCTACCTCATCGCGCGGCTCGCGCCGGCCTTCGCCGACAGCGATCCGTGGCGGCCGATCGTCATCAGCCTCGGCCTTTTCACGATGCTGCTGGGCGGCCTGCAGGCCATGCGCGAATCGGACCTCAAGCGCATCCTCGCCTTCGGCACCGTGAGCCAGCTCGGCATGCTGACCGTCGTGCTCGGCTACGGTGAGCGCAACTCCGCCCTCGCCGGACTCGCGCTCCTCATCGGGCACGCCCTGTTCAAGTCGGCGCTGTTCCTCGTCGTCGGCGTGATCGACCGACAGCTGTCCACGCGCGACATCGGCGAGCTGTCGGGGGTGGGGCGCCAGGCGCCGACCCTGGCGGCGTTCTCGATCGTGGCCGTCGCCTCGATGGTCGGGCTCGCCCCCACCGTCGGCTTCGTCGCGAAAGAGGCCGCGCTGACCTCGCTGCTGGATGCCGGGTCGTCGCCGGAGGCGCTCATCCCGCTCATCGGCATCGTGCTCGGCTCAGTGCTCACGACCGCCTACGGCATGCGCTTCATCTGGGGCGCGTTCTGGACCAAGCGCGACGACGCCGGCCAGACGCGGCCCGTGACGCCGTGGCCGGACCCGCCGATCGGCTTCCTCGCGGCCCCCATCGTCCTGTCGGGCCTCACGGTGGTCGCCGGCTTCGCCGCGCCGCTGCTCGACGTCGCGTTCTCCGGCTACGCCGACTCGCTGCCCAACCCGTTCGGCGACGACGCCCATCCGTACCACCTGGCGCTCTGGCACGGCCTCGAGCCGGCCCTGTTCCTCTCGCTCGGCAGCATCCTCGTCGGTGCCGTCCTGTTCTGGCTCACCTACCGCGCCCGCCGCGTGCCCCGCCGCATCCTGCCGTTCACGGCCGCCGACGTCTACAACGCGACCCTGCGCGGCATCGCCCGCGTCGCGGTGTGGACGACGACCTTCACGCAGCGCGGCTCGCTGCCGGTGTACGTCGGGACGATCTTCGTCGTGTTCGTGGCCGCCCAGGGCACGGCGCTCCTCGCCGGAGACGAGTGGCGGATCGCGCTGGACGCCTGGCAGACGCCGATGCAGCTGATGGTCGCGCCCATCATGATCGTCGCGGGCATCGTCGCGGTGCGCGCCCGCAAGCGCTACACCGGCGTCGTGCTCGTCTCGGTCACCGGCCTCGGCATGGTGGTGCTCTTCGCCACGAGCGGTGCGCCCGACCTCGCGCTCACGCAGATCCTCGTCGAGACGGTCACCCTCGTCGCGTTCGCTCTCGTGCTGCGGCGCATTCCCGCGCGCCTGGGCGAGCACAACGCTTCAGTGTGGCCGGCGGCACGCGCCGTGCTGGCCGTCGCCGTCGGCGCGACCATGGCGATGGTCGCGATGGTCGCGACCGGCGCGCGGGTGGCCGAGCCGATCTCCGACCGGTTCCCCGAGCTCGCCTACGAGATCGGGCACGGCAAGAACGTCGTCAACGTGGCGCTCGTCGACCTGCGCGGCTGGGACACCATGGGCGAGCTGTCGGTGCTCGTCCTCGCGGCCACCGGCGTCGCCTCGCTCGTGTTCGTGACGCATCGCTCCGACCTCATCTCCCGCGCCATCTCCTCGCTTCCCACCGGCGCGACCCGCACGCGGCGGCCCCTCGTGGAGACCGACCAGGGCCCGCGGCCGCGCACCGCCGACTCGCGCAGCACCCGGCAGGCCTGGCTCGTCGGCGGGCAGCGCGTGCGCCCCGAGAACCGCTCGATCATGCTCGAGGTGATCGTCCGCATCCTCTTCCACACGATCATCGTGGTGTCGATCTACCTGCTCTTCGCGGGCCACAACCTGCCCGGCGGCGGTTTCGCGGGCGGACTGGTCGCCGGCATGGCGCTCGTCATGCGCTACGTCGCCGGGGGCCGCTACGAGCTCGGTGCGGCCGCGCCGACGGATGCCGGGCGCCTCCTCGGCGCCGGCATGACCATCGCTGTCGGAACCGCCGTCGTGCCGCTGCTGTTCGGCGCCGCGCCGCTGACGAGCTGGTTCTGGGAGGCCGAGCTGCCGGTCCTCGGCCACGTCGAGTTCGTCACCTCCACGCTCTTCGACATCGGCGTGTACCTCGTCGTCATCGGGCTCGTGCTCGACGTGCTGCGCTCGCTCGGCGGCGAGGTCGACCGCCAGGCGCAGGCCCTCCGCGACCGGGGGGTGAGCGTCTCGTGACCGTCTCGGGCGTGCTGATCATCATCATGGGCGTGCTGTTCGCCGCCGGCGTCTACGCGATGCTCGAGCGCAGCCTCACCCGCGTGCTCATCGGCTTCCTGCTGCTGGGCAACGCCACCAACCTCTTCCTGCTCGTCGTCATGGGCCGTCCCGGTGAGGCGCCCTTCTCGGGTTCTGCGGACCCCGACGCCATGAGCGACCCGCTGCCGCAAGCCCTCACCCTCACGGCGATCGTCATCACGTTCGCGGTGTCGGCCTTCCTCCTCGCCCTCATCTACCGTTCGTGGCAGCTCGGCCAGGCCGACACCGTGCACGACGACGAAGAGGACATCGCCGTGCGCGGCCGCGGCACCGAGGAAGAGGACCAGATGGACGACGAGACGTCCATCGAAGACGAGGACGACGACGCCACGACCGACTTCATCGGCACCGACACCGCCCCGATCAGGATCCTGCACCACCGCGATGTCGACGACATCCGCGACGATGCGCCCACCGACCGTCCCCGTCCGTCGTCCGGTGACGACGGTGAAGGGGGGATGCCGCGATGAGCGCCCTGATCCCGCTTCTCGTGACCCTGCCCCTGCTCGGCGCGGCTGTCGCGCTGTTCTTCGGGCGCGCCCGCCGCGTGCAGGTCGGCGTCTCGCTCGTGACGCTCACCCTCGTGCTCGTGATCGCCGCGGTGCTGCTGTACACGGTGGATTCGACCGGGCAGGCGCTCGCCGTCTCGGTCGGCGGCTGGCCGATCCCGTTCGGGATCGTGCTGTACGTCGACCGGCTCGCGGCGCTCCTCGTCGTCGTCTCGAGCGTCGTGCTGCTCGCGGTCCTATTGTTCTCGGTCGGCCAGGGTGCCGCAGACGGTGACGACGACACCCCGGTGACGATCTTCCACCCGTCGTATCTGATCCTCGCGGCGGGCATCTTCAACGCCTTCATCGCGGGCGACCTGTTCAACCTCTACGTCGGGTTCGAGATCCTCCTGGTGGCCTCGTACGTGCTGATCACGCTGGGGTCGACGGAATCCCGCATCCGCACCGGCGTCGTCTACATCGTCGTCTCGCTCGTCTCGTCGATCCTGTTCCTCGCCGCGATCGCCGCGATCTACGGTGCCCTGGGAACGGTGAACATCGCGCAGCTGTCCGAGCGCATGGGTGAGCTCCCGCAGTCCACCCAGCTGGTGCTGCACCTCATGCTGCTCTTGGCCTTCTCGATCAAGGCGGCCGTCTTCCCGCTGTCGTTCTGGCTGCCCGACTCGTACCCGACCGCGCCGGCTCCGGTCACGGCGGTGTTCGCGGGCCTGCTGACCAAGGTCGGCGTGTACGCGATGATCCGCACCGAGACGCAGATCTTCCGCGACAACGACGTCAACACGCTGCTGCTGATCGTCGCCCTGGCCACCATGATCGTCGGCGTGCTCGGTGCGCTCGCCCAGGCAGAGCTCAAGCGCATCCTGTCGTTCACGCTCGTCAGCCACGTCGGCTATCTCGTGTTCGGCCTTGCGATCGCGACGCCCCTCGCCCTCGGCGCGACCATCTACTACATGGTCCACCACATCATCGTGCAGACGACGCTGTTCCTCGCGGTGGGCCTCATCGAGCGCCGGGCCGGCTCCACGTCGATCCTCAAGGTGAAGGGCCTCATGCGTGCGGCGCCCGTCATCGCGGTGCTCTACTTCCTGCCCGCCGTGAACCTCGGCGGCCTGCCGCCGTTCTCCGGCTTCATCGGCAAGTTCGCGCTGTTCGACGCGGCGGCCGAGGTGGGCACGCCGCTGATGTACATCCTCATCATCGGCGGGATCATCACGTCGCTGCTCACCCTGTACACGCTCATGCGCGCCTGGAACCTGGCGTTCTGGCGCGAGGACGACGACCAGGCCGACGAGCCGGCCATCGTCGAGCGCATCGAGTACCTGGGCGACGCGCCCGCCGCCGACGAGCAGAGCAGACGCCGGGTCATCCCGCGCATCATGACCGCGACGACCGCGGGCATGGTGGCGGTCACCGTCGCGCTGACCGTCTTCGCGGGCCCGCTGTACCAGCTGTGCACCAGCATCGGCGATGCGCTGCTGACGCCCGTGACCCTCGTGCAGCTGGAACAGGAGGCGGGACAGTGAGCCCGACGGCGAAGGCTGCGGCGGTGGCGGTGTGGCGCCAGCTGCCGTTCTTCCTGTGGCTGATCGCGCTGTGGATGCTGCTGTGGGGACAGTTCACGGTGCTCGCTGCCGTCACCGGACTCGTCGTGGCGCTGTTCGTGACGCGTGTGTTCCGTCTGCCGCCCGTGGAACTGTCGGGTCGGGTGAACCTCTGGTACGGCGCCGCGTTCGTCGTGATGTTCTTCTTCGCGGTGCTGCGCGGATCGCTGCTGGTGGCGTGGCAGACCGTCAACCTCGCGCGCTACCCCGGCACCGCGATCATCGCCGTGCCGCTGCGCACCGACGACGACCTCATCATGGCGCACGTCGGGGTCACGGCATCCCTCATTCCGGGTTCGCTCATCGTCGACGTCGATCGTGACCGCCGCATCCTGTACCTGCACATCATCGGCGTCTCGAGCGATCGCGACGTCGAGGCGCAGCGCGCGTCGGTGCAGCGCTGGGAGGAGCGCATCGTGCGGGCCGTCGGCTCGCGGGCGCAGCTCGACGCGATCCGTCGCGCGCCGGCGCCGAGAGGAGGTGCGGGCCGATGACCGTGCTCGTCGTCGTCATCTATGTCGTGTTCGCGATCGCGGCGCTGCTCACGCTCTGGCGGATCATCGTGGGACCGTCGATCCTCGACCGCGCCGTCGCCTCGGACGTGCTGCTCACCCTCGTCATGTGCGCGCTCGGCGCCGACATGGTGATCCACCACCACACCCGGACCCTGCCGGTGCTGCTCATCATCGCCGCGGTGGGCGTGTTCGGCTCGATCGCGATCGCCCGCTTCGTCGCACGGAGGGACTCCACCCGATGAACGAGATCCTCGACACCGTCGCGCTCGTGCTGGTGCTGATCGGCGCCCTGCTGTGTCTGACCGCGGCGATCGGCCTGCTGCGCTTCCACGACGTGCCGACGCGCCTGCACGCGGCCACGAAGCCCCAGGTGCTCGGCCTCATCCTCATCTGCATCGCGATCGCGCTCGCGCTGCGGGCGTGGCCGGTCGTGGCCTTCCTCGTGCCGATCGTCATGATCCAGCTCGCCACCGCGCCGCTGTCGGCGCACATGGTCGGTCGCCAGGCCTACCGCAACGGCACGATCGACGAGCGCTCGCTGTACGTGGACGAGCTCGCCGACGCCGGACGCACGCCGCCCGCCGCCGGGGGCTGACCCGTCAGGGCGCGAGTGAGGGCGTGTGGCGGATGCCGAACTCGTGCTGCAGGGCGCTGCGCGCGGCGAACCATCCGGACTGGCCGTGCACGCCCGGGCCGGGCACCGTCGACGCCCCGCACAGGTAGACGCCGCGCATCGGGGTGCGCCACGGGTCGGTGCTCAGCACCGGCCGCGCGAGCAGCTGTCCGATGGTCGCGGCACCCGCCCCGATGTCGCCGCCGACGTAGTTGGGGTTGTGGGCGGCGAGGTCAGCGGCGGTCGCGCTGTGCGAGGCGATGACGACGTCGCGGAAGCCCGGCGCCACCCGCTCGATCGCCCGCGTGATCGCCTCGGTCTGGTCGACGGTGGAGCCGGTGGGCACGTGCGTGTAGGTCCACAGGGCGTGAGAGCCATCGGGCGCCCGCGACGGATCGAACACCGACGGCTGCGAGACGAGCACGTAGGCGGATGCCGCGTGTCGCCCCGCCAGCACGGCGTTCTCGCCGGCGGCGATCTCCTCCCGGGTGCCGCCGATGTGGACCGTGCCGGCGCGGGCGATCCGCTCGTCGGCCCACGGGACGGGCGCGGACAGCGCGAAGTGGACGGTCGCGGCGCCGCTGCCGTAGCGGAACCGCTCCAGCGCCCGGCGATAGCGTGCCGGCATCCGCCCCCCGGCGAGACGGACGAGAGCACGGGGCGTGACGTCCAGCACGACCGCGCGGGCAGTCAGCTCGTCGAGGGAGGCG
>ERZ500994.644-NODE-644-length-10125-cov-5.878054_pt1 | contig 10125 bp, 5 predicted proteins | sample MGYA00248878_ERZ500994 | MGnify/ENA primary metagenome ERZ500994 (study PRJEB25958, sample SAMN03398533) | human skin metagenome | study: EMG produced TPA metagenomics assembly of the Human Skin Microbiome Metagenome (human skin metagenome) data set. | reverse complement strand
CCGGACAACCGGTCGACGTCACGGTCGACGCCTTTCCGAAGCAGGTTTTCACCGGCTCGGTCAAATTTCTGGACAACCGCATCAATCCGGACACGCGCAACTTTCTGGTGCGCGCCGAAATCCCGAATCCCGACAAGACCCTGCTGCCCGGCATGTTCGCGAACGTGACCGTCCGCGCGGGAACGCCGAAGCAGGTCGTCACGGTGCCGCGCACGGCGATCGCCTATTCGCTCTACGGCGACAGCGTGATCGTGGTGAAGCCGGAAGCGCCGGCCGCTGGCAGCGCACAGGCCGCGGCGCGCCAGTCCGACCAGATCTACACGACGGACCGCCGCACGGTGAAGGTCGGCGACGTGCGCGGAGATCGCATCTCGATCCTCGACGGCGTGACGGCCGGGGAAGAGGTCGTCACGCAAGGCCAGTTGAAGCTCCCGCCCGGCGCGCGCGTGAAGATCGAAAAGGGCGCGAATTTTCCGCCCATGACGCCGATGCCAAAGGAATGACCGGCGCATGAGCTTCACCGATATTTTCATCCGGCGGCCGGTTCTCGCCACGGTCGTCAGCCTGCTGATCCTGCTGGTCGGGCTGCAGGCGGCGTTCAAGCTGCAGGTCCGGCAATATCCGGAACTGTCGCAGACGACGATCACCATCACCACGACCTATCCGGGCGCGAATGCCGACCTCATCAAGGGCTTCATCACGACGCCCCTCGAACAGGCGGTCGCGAGCACGGAAGGCATCGACACGCTCGTCTCGAATTCCCAGCAGAACGTGTCGACGATCACCCTGAACATGCGGCTCAACGCGAGCCCGGACCGCGCCGTATCGGACGTGCTGTCGAAAATCCAGCAGGTGAAGAGCCAACTGCCGCGCGATGCGCTCGACCCGGTCGTCGTCAAGCAGACCGGCCAGGGATACGCCCTGCTCTATCTGTCGTTCAATTCCGACACGCTGACCTCGTCGCAGATCACCGACTACATCACCCGCGTCGTGCAGCCGCGTCTCCAGACCATCGACGGCGTCGCCAATGCGCAGATCCTCGGCGGCCAGACATTTGCGATGCGTATCTGGCTCGATCCGGTGAAGATGGCGGCGCGCAACATCACGCCGAATGACGTGCGCCTCGCGCTTGCCACCAACAACTTCACGTCGGCCGCCGGCCAGATCAAGGCGGATTATACGCAGACCAGCATCAACGCGCTGACCTCCCTGTCCAGCGCGCAGGCCTTCGCGCAGCTCGTCGTCGTGCAGCGCGGCGACGCGCTGGTGCGCCTCGCCGACATCGCGACCGTCGATCTCGGCCCCGAAAGCGTCGATTCCTCCTCGGCCTTCGACGGCCTCAAGGCCGTGTTCATCGGCATCTATCCGACGCCGACCGCGAACCCTCTCTCGGTGATCACCGACGTCCGCAAGGCGGTGCCGTCGATCGAGCGCGAGCTGCCGCCGGGCATCAAGACGACCATCGCCTATGACGCGACGGACTTCATCCGCGCCTCGATCTGGGAAGTCGCGAAGACGCTCGGCGAAGCCGCCATCATCGTCATCGTCGTCATCTTCCTGTTCCTCGGAAACCTGCGTTCGACGCTGATCCCGATCGTCACGATCCCGCTGTCGATGATCGGCGTGATGATCTTCCTGCTCGCGCTCGGCTATTCGATCAACCTGCTGACGCTCCTGGCGCTGGTTCTCGCCATCGGTCTTGTCGTCGACGACGCCATCGTCGTGGTCGAGAACATCTATCGCCATATCGAGGACGGCATGCCTCCCTATGAGGCATCCTTGAAAGGCGCGCGCGAGATCGTGGGGCCCGTCATCGCGATGACGATCACGCTGGCGGCGGTCTACGCGCCGATCGGCTTCGTCTCGGGCCTGACCGGCGCGCTGTTCCGCGAATTCGCCTTCACGCTGGCTGGTTCCGTCGTCGTCTCGGGCTTCATCGCGCTGACCCTGTCCCCGATGATGTGCTCGCGTCTTCTCAAGCAGCCGAGCGAGGGAACGGGCGGATTCGTGAAATTCCTCGACCGCATGTTCGATGCGCTCCGCCGGCGCTACGAACGCCGTCTGAAGAAGACGCTGCGCTTCCGCGCCATGACCATGCTCGTCCTTGCCGGCATACTGGCGCTGACGACGGTCATGTACATTTCGACGCCGAAGGAGCTCGCGCCCGAGGAGGATCAGGGCGTTCTCCTCACGCTCGTCAAGACGCCGCAGTCGGGCAATCTCGACTATCTCGAACAGGCCACCAGGAAGCTGTGGGACATCACGACGACGATCAAGGAGGCCTCGCATCTGTTCGTCATCAACGGCTTCAACGGCGTCCACCAGGGTTTTGCCGGCATCCTTTTGAAGCCGTGGGACCAGCGCGACCGTGGCGTGAAGGAGATCACGCAGGAGCTTGCGCCGAAACTCGCCGAGATCACCGAGGGATCGGTCTTCTCCTTCTCGCCGCCCGCCCTGCCCGGTTCGACCGGCGGCCCGCCGATGCAGTTCGTGATCCGCACGACCGGCGACTACCGCAGCCTCGCCAATGTCGCCGCCCAGATGCAGAAGGTCGCGCAGGACAGCGGCATGTTCATCTTCACCGATCTCGATCTGCGCTTCGATACGCCGCAGGTGGAGGTCAAGATCGACGTGCTCAAAGCCAATCGCCTCGGCATTTCCATGCAGGACGTCGGCGCCGCTCTGGCCACCATGCTGGGCGGCAACTACGTCAACCGCTTCAACCTGTACGGCCGCAGCTACCAGGTCATTCCGCAGGCGCCGCGCGAATTCCGCGACGACGCCGAATGGCTGACGCGCTATCGCATCCGCACCGGCTCCGGCGAACTGGTGCCGCTGTCGACGATCGTGACGCTGGGGTCGAGCGTGCAGCCGAACGCTCTCACCAATTTCCAGCAGCTGAGCTCCGCCACGCTGTCCGGCGTGCCCTTCCCCGGGCGCACCCTGGGCGAGGCGCTCGATTTCCTCGTCGCCAAATCGAAGGACGTTCTGCCCGAAGGCTACACCTACGATTTTCAGGGCGACTCGCGCCAGTTGATGCAGGAAGGCAATACGCTCACCATCACCTTCATCTTCGCGCTGATCGTGATCTTCCTGGTGCTCGCGGCGCAGTTCGAGAGCTTCCGCGATCCGTTCATCATCCTGATCGCCTTGCCGACCTCGATGTTCGGCGCATTGCTGCCGCTCAACCTGCTCGGCGTGATCGGCGCGGCCAGCATGAACATCTACTCGCAGATCGGCCTCGTGACCCTCATCGGCCTCATCTCGAAGCACGGCATCCTGATGGTGGAATTCGCCAACCGGCTGCAGGAGGAACAGGGCATGTCGCGCCAGGAGGCCATCGAACATGCGGCCGGCGTGCGTCTGCGGCCGATCCTGATGACCACCGCCGCCATGGTCGTCGGCATGATCCCGCTCATCATCGCCGAGGGCGCGGGCGCGAAGAGCCGCGTCGCGATCGGCCTCGTCATCGCCTTCGGCATGAGCGTCGGCACCCTGTTCACGCTGTTCGTGACGCCGGCGGTCTATACGTTCATCGCCCGTGACCATCGCGCCCACGCCGCCGCGCGCGAGGCGATGCGATCGACCCCTCCGGAAGCCGGCATCGCGCGCGCCGCCGAATAGGACAATGCTCGAACCACAGACGACATCGCCGGGAAAGCCCGACCCGGTCGGCCGCCGCCGCACCTTCGCGATCATCTCGCATCCCGACGCGGGCAAGACCACGCTGACCGAAAAGCTGCTGCTGTTCGGCGGCGCGATCCAGCTTGCGGGAGAAGTCCGCGCCAAGGCCAACCGCCGGCAGACGCGTTCCGACTGGATGGGGATCGAACGCGAGCGCGGCATCTCGGTCGTGACCTCGGTCATGACCTTCGAATATGGCGACTGCGTCTTCAATCTGCTCGATACGCCGGGCCACGAGGACTTCTCGGAAGACACCTATCGCACGCTGACAGCCGTGGACTCGGCTGTGATGGTCATCGACGCCGCTAAAGGCATCGAGGCGCGTACGAGAAAACTGTTCGAGGTGTGCCGGCTGCGCGACATCCCGATCGTCACTTTCGTCAACAAGCTCGACCGCGAGGCGCGCGATACGTTCGAGATCCTCGACGAGATCGAGAAGACGCTGGCGCTGGACACCGCGCCGATGACCTGGCCGATCGGCAGCGGCCGCGACTTCAAGGGCACCTACGACCTGCGCCACAACCGCGTGCGCCGCTTCGGCACGGACGATCCGCCGGTCGCCGTGAACGGCCCGCAGGATTCGCGCTTCGCGGAGATCGCCGGCGAGGCGCTCGCCGCATCGGCGGCGGAGGAGATCGATCTCGCGCGCGACGGCTGCAATCCGTTCGATCTCGCGGCCTTCCGGGAAGGCCATCTTACGCCGGTCTATTTCGGCAGCGCGCTGCGCACCTTTGGCGTCGCGGACCTGATCGACGCATTGGCGGAATTCGCGCCCTCGCCCCGGCCCATTCCGGCGGCGTCCCGTATCGTCGATCCGCGTGAGCCGAAGATGACCGGCTTCGTGTTCAAGATCCAGGCGAACATGGACCCGAACCACCGGGACCGCATCGCCTTCTTCCGCGTGACCTCGGGCAAGCTCCAGCGCGGCATGAAGGCGAAGCTGCTGCGCACCGGCAAGAGCATGGCGATCAACGCGCCGCAGTTCTTTTTCGCGCAGGAGCGGAGCATCGCGGACGAGGCGCTCGCCGGTGACGTCGTCGGCATCCCTAATCACGGCACGCTGCGCATCGGCGACACGCTGAGCGAGGGCGAGGATCTCGTCTTTCGTGGCGTGCCGAGTTTCGCGCCGGAAATCCTGCGCCGCGTGCGCATCGGCGACGCCATGCGCGCCAAGAAGCTGCGCGAGGCGCTCCAGCAGATGGCCGAGGAAGGCGTCGTCCAGGTGTTCGTGCCGGAAGACGGCGGCGGCGTCCTCGTGGGGGTCGTCGGCGCGCTGCAGCTCGACGTTCTCGCCGAACGCCTCAAGGCCGAATACGGCCTCGACGTCACATTCGAGACCAGCCGCTTCGAGACCTGTCGATGGGTTCGCGCGCCCGATCGCGCCGAACTCGACCGTTTTCTGCGGGCCTATCCGTCGTCCGTCGCGCGCGACGTCGACAACGCGCCGGTGTTCATGGCGACCTCCGCATTCACCCTGCGCTACGAGCAGGAACGGTGGCCCGATATTGTCTTTTCCGACGTGAAGGACTATCAGGCAGCCCAGTAGCGGGGCGCAACATTTTCGCTTGTGTCTGGAATGCTTTCATACCGCGAAGCATTTCCCGGCGCGGCAAAATCTATCGGGCGAAACCGAATGAAGATACTTCCGGTCATCATGTGCGGCGGCGCCGGGACACGCGTCTGGCCGGAATCCCGTGAATCCCTGCCCAAGCAGTTCATTCCCCTGGTCGGAGAGCGTTCGACCTTCCAGACGATCGTGCAGATGCTCGCCGATCCGGTATTCGACAAGCCGATCGTCATCTCCAACATCGACTACCGCTTCCTGCTGCAGGAACAGCTTTCGGCGATCGGCGCGGAAGCCGACATCGTGCTCGAGCCGATGCGCCGCGATTCTGCGCCGGCCATCGCCGTCGCGTCCGAGATCGCAGCCGCCCGCAATCCGGAGACCGTCGTCGCGGTCTTCGCCGCCGACCATGTGGTCCGCGACCGCCCGGCTCTCGTCGCCCTCTGCAAGGAAGCCGCCCAGGCGGCCGCCGGCGGGGCCATCGTCACGCTCGGCATCAGGCCGACCGATCCGGCGACGGGCTACGGCTATATCAAGCCCGGCGCGCCGCTCGCCGCCGGCAGCCCGATTCTCATGGTCGAGAAATTCGTCGAGAAGCCCGATCGCGCCACGGCCGAGCAATATGTCGCCGACGGCTATTTCTGGAACGGCGGCAATTTCATCTTCCGCGCCGACCGGATGATCGACGAGATCGGCCGTTTTGAGCCGCAGATCGGCGAGGCCGCGCGCGCCGCCCTCGCTGCGGCGAAACATGACCTGGGCTTCCTCGTTCTCAACGGAGACGCGTTCGCTCAGGCGCCAAAGATCTCCATCGACTATGCCGTCATGGAGCGCGCGAAGAACGTCGCGGTCATTCCGGCCGACATCGGCTGGTCGGATGTCGGCACATGGGGCGCGGTGTGGGAACTCTCCGACCGCGATTCCACCGGCAATTCCATTCGCGGCCATGGCTATGTCATGGATGCGAGCAACGTCCATGTCCGTTCGGCCGACCATCTGACCACCGTCGTCGGGGTCGACAATGTCATCGTCGTCACGACGCAGGACGCCGTTCTCGTGCTGCATCGCGACCATGCCGACAAGGTCAAGCAGCTCGTCGACCGGCTGAAGCGCGAGAACCGACGCGAGGCGGACGAGCACAAGCGCATGTTTCGGCCGTGGGGCTACTACCAGTCGATCGACAACGGCCAGCGCTATCAGGTGAAGCGCATCGTCGTGAAGCCGGGCGAGCGTCTGTCGCTGCAGAAGCACTACCATCGCGCCGAGCATTGGGTCGTCGTGCAGGGCACGGCGGAAGTCACCCGTGACGACGACAAGATTCTCGTCCACGAGAACGAGTCGATCTACCTGCCGATCGGCTGCGTCCATCGCCTTGGCAATCCCGGCAAGATCAACCTCGAACTGATCGAGGTGCAGACCGGCTCCTATCTGGGCGAAGACGACATCGTCCGCCTCGAGGACGTCTATAACCGGGGCTGATCCCGCCTCAGCGCCGGAAACGACACGCGTTTTGCGCGTCTCCTATGCCGTGGCAGTCCGTCTGCGGACGAGGTTGCGTGAAAGATCGTGGAGCGGCTTCTCCGCGATCCGGTAGGTGATCACGCCCGCGAGAGTCGCGACGGCGATGGATACGGGGACGAACAGAACGAATGTCGGCGTGTGTGCTGCCAGTCCGGCGCGCATCCACACCGCGCCGACCGCGCTCATCGCCAGTCCGTGCGTGAGGTAGATCGAATAGGATGCGTCGCCGAGCAGATGCATCACGCGGCTGCGGAGAACCGCGCCTTCGATCTCCAGGAAGACCGCGCCGGCGACAAGCAAGGCCGCCGAGGCGCCGCAGAGCCAGACGCGCGGCACGCCGCCGATGACGAGCGGCCACGTCGAGGGTATGCCCACGAGCCCCAACACCAGCAACGCGATGGCGATTTCCTTTCGCACACGCAGGCCGGCCGTGATGGCCACGCCGATCAGCAGCCCAAACGCGAATTCGAGGATGATGCTGGACGAGAAGAATCCGGCGATCGATGCCGGATCGCTGTTGCGGCCGGCGAGAACGATGGCGCAGAGCGCGCCGACGACCAGCCACGGTCGCAGGCGCGGCTGCGCGAACAGGCTCGCCGCGAAGATCAGGTAGAACAGCATCTCGTAGTTCAGCGTCCATCCCTGCGGCAGCACCGGTTCGAGGGTTCCGAACACGGGATGCGGCCACGGAAGGAACGCGAAGGACGCGAGAGCATGCATTGCGTCGAGGCGTCCGCCTACGACGAGCGCCGGCGCCACCGCCATCAGCACGACGACCAGCACCGTCACGATGTAGTAGAGCGGCGCGATGCGCAGGAACCGCCGGAACAGGAAGTCCTGGGGCGCGACGGCGCGATCGTATGTCGTCAGCCACATGATGGCGCCGCTGATGACGAAGAAGATGTCGACTCCGCAGCCGAGCCATTCCGGCCATGATCCCTCATAGCCCATGCGCAACAGGCGGGGCTTGACGTGGAAGCCGACGACCATCAACGCCGCGACGGCGCGCAGATACTGGATCGAGAGGAATTCCATGCGGCGCACGGCATGCCCCGGCGTGGATGCCAGGGCGCGGGGACCGAGGGCGGCAATTGACGACACGACAGACGTCCCGATGGAGGCGCAACCCTATCACCGCGCGTTGCGATAGGCCTTGGCCGAAAAGATGGTGAGGTAAAGAATTCGTAGATCGAGCAGGAACGACCAGTTGTCGATGTACCAGAGATCGTGTTCGACGCGCTGGCGCATGGCGTCCTCGGTCGCGGTCTCGCCACGAAATCCGTTGACCTGCGCCCAGCCGGTGATCCCCGGCTTCACGTTGTGCCGGCGGGCATAAAGGGCGATCGCATCGCCGAATTTCTGGTCGTGCGGCACGGCATGCGGCCGCGGACCGATCAGCGACATATGGCCGGCAAGAACGTTGAAGACCTGCGGCAGCTCGTCGAGGTTGTAGCGGCGCAGGATGCGCCCCACCCGCGTGATGCGCGGATCGTCTTCGATCGCCTGGGCGATCGTGCGTCCGTCGTCGAGCGTGCGCATGGAGCGGAACTTCACGATCCGGAACGGCTCCTGGTTGAAGCCGTAACGGCGCTGAAGGAAGAAGACCGGACCTGGACTGTCTATCTTGATGGCGATGCCGATCAGGATCAGCGTCGGAAGCGAGATCAGCAGGATCGCGCTGCCCAGAACGAAATCGAACAGACGCTTCAGCGCGATTTCGAGCGGCGTCAGCGGATGGCCCGTCAGATTGAGGCTGGAGATCGCGCCGAACTTGGAAATCTTCGCATCCGCGAAGCGGTCGAGAACACGCTCCGGCCCGAGATGGATCGCTGCGGGAACGCGCAGAAACGCGTTCACGCAAGCGTCGATCATTCTCGTTTCCGACCATGGCATCAGGATGAAGACATCGTCGGGCCGCAGCATGCGGGCGGAGGCGGCGGCAAGCGCGAGATCCTCGTCGAGGTGCTCGGGCCCGCGCAGCACGGCGGCGGAGATGATCCGCATGCCGTTCGACCACGGCTGGTACCGCGCGGCGAAAGCCTGCGTCGCCGCCTCGTTGCCGAGGAGGAACGCCCGGCGCACCGGCGCACGCCCTTCGCGCGCGCTCTTGCGCAGGCCGGTCGCAAGCAGCATGCGGCCACCGAGGACGAGCGTGAAGCCGAGCAGATAGAACGAAATCGTCGTGACGCGCGAGAAGTCGGCCGCCGTCTTCGAGAGATAGGCGCCGGCCATGGCGCTGACGACCGCGATGTTCCACAGCATGATCGTGCGCCTGCCGTGACCGGCATAGGCCAGATAATTGACAATCGAGTATTCACCCCGCACTGCGTTGCCGACAACGAAGATGAGCGCGACGAACAGCCCCATCATGACGAAGAGCTCGACGGGTCCGGTCTCGCCGAACGCAAGACGATGGTAACCAAGTCCCGCTGTGATAGCGGCAAGGAAGATCATGAAGACATCGACGGACGCGGCTGCGACACTGAAGAGACTCCGGGCAAGAGCGGCATTGCCGCGCGGCATCAGATCGGTCCAGTCGGCGCGCGCGACTGAAGGCGCGAGAAGGCGGTTGTGTCCTTTCGGCCGCTGTCTCGGAACCTGTAAAACCTGGGACACGCCCTGCTCCACAATGGAGCGGCGTCCGGCCCGTTACGGCTCACATGCCGCACGAGCCGATGGCCGCGCCAGCAAAGCTGCAAGCCGCGGACCCGCGCATGCGATGGCGGCTTTGCCTTGACCGTGGCGAAAGCAACTTTCGCGCGGGAGGGGCGGCACGGATTGTCGGCCTGGGCGCCCCGTTACGACGTGCTGTTCTGCGATGTCTGGGGCGTGGTGCATGACGGCGAGCAGGCCATTCCGGAAGCCGCCGACGCTTTGAGCCGCTATCGCCGGAACGGCGGCACGGTCGTTCTCATCACCAACGCGCCCCGGCCCAAGGATTCGATCGTCGGTCTGCTCGACCGCTTCGGCGTGCCGCACGACGCCTATGACACGCTCGTCTCGTCAGGCGACGTTACGGTGGAAATGATTGTCGAGCGCGGCGATACGCCGGTCCACCATCTCGGCCCGCCGCGCGACAATCCCCTGTTCGAGGAGGCGGCCCGGCGCGGCGCGCATCCGCCGCGCGTCGGGCTCGAGGACGCCGGCTATGTCGTCTGCTCGGGCCTTTTCGACGATGCGGACGGGCTTGAGGCCTATGATGCGACGCTTGCGCGGATGAAAGCGCGCGGTCTGACCTTCATATGCGCCAATCCGGACATCGTCGTCCATACCGGCGATCGCCTGGTCTTCTGCGCGGGGGCGCTCGCCGAGCGCTATGCCGAGGCCTTCGGGGCCGCCTATCGCGATCGCTTCTC
>ERZ500994.643-NODE-643-length-10126-cov-11.365803_pt1 | contig 10126 bp, 8 predicted proteins | sample MGYA00248878_ERZ500994 | MGnify/ENA primary metagenome ERZ500994 (study PRJEB25958, sample SAMN03398533) | human skin metagenome | study: EMG produced TPA metagenomics assembly of the Human Skin Microbiome Metagenome (human skin metagenome) data set. | reverse complement strand
CGGCGACATGGTCGGCCGAGCGGGTTGCGGCCGCAGCCGTGGTCGCCGCCGAGCGTCGCGACGCGGGGGAGGCCGCCCGGGCCGAGCGTGACGAGGCCCTGCGCGGCCTGCGCACCGAGCTGACCGAGCAGCAGGACGCCCTGCGCGAGCTGACCGACGAGGTCCACCGCGACCAGGTCGCCCGGGCCCAGCAGATCGCCCGCATCGAGCAGCTGCAGACCAAGGCGATCGAGGAGCTCGGCGTCGACCCCGACGTGCTCATGGAGGAGTACGGCCCGCACCAGCTCGTCCCGCACGTCGCCGGCCCAGATGAACAGGGCGAGGACGCCGAGATCCCCGAGCCCCGGCCCTATGTGCGCGAGGTGCAGGAGAAGCGCCTGCGCACCGCCGAGCGCGGGCTCAAGGCCCTGGGCAAGGTCAACCCGCTGGCGCTCGAGGAGTTCGCCGCGCTCGAGGAGCGGCACACCTTCCTCACCACCCAGCTCGCGGACCTGCGCCAGTCGAAGAAGGACCTCCTCGAGATCGTCGCCGAGATCGACGAGCGGGTGGAGCAGGTCTTCTCAGAGGCCTTCGCCGACACCGCCGAGCAGTTCGAAGGGGTCTTCTCCCGCCTCTTCCCCGGCGGCGAGGGGCGCCTGGTGCTCACCGACCCGAGCGACATGCTGACGACCGGCATCGAGGTCGAGGCCCGGCCTCCGGGCAAGAAGGTCAAGCGGCTGTCGCTGCTCTCCGGCGGCGAGCGATCGCTCGTCGCGGTCGCGCTGCTCGTGTCGATCTTCAAGGCCAGGCCCTCGCCCTTCTACATCATGGACGAGGTCGAGGCGGCGCTCGACGACACCAACCTCGGCCGCCTGATCATGCTCTTCGAGGAGCTGCGCGACTCCAGCCAGCTCATCGTCATCACGCACCAGAAGAAGACGATGGAGGTCGCTGACGCGCTCTACGGCGTCTCGATGCGCGGCGACGGCATCACCACCGTCGTCAGCCAGCGGCTGCGCGACGTCGCCCCCGACGAGCAGGCGCAGCCGGCCTGATCCAGGTGGGTCGCCCGGTCCCACCCTCTCGGTCGTACCTCGGGACGACCGGCGGGTCGAGTTGAGCCGGTCGCCCGCTCGGGGGACGATGGGGCCATGACCGCCATGATCGTGGGCCTGCTGATCTGCCTCGCCCTGTCCGTCCTCGTCATGGGGCTCGTCGCCGTCCCCGCCCGCCGCGAGGGGCGTGAGATCCTCACTGCCCGGGGCGAGCGCGTGGTGGTCAAGGTCCGCGAGAGCGCCGACGGCGCCGCGAGCCGCACCTCCGGCCTCATCTCCAGCGCGACGCCGGGCAAGCGCAAGGCCTCATGACGGCCGCCAGCGACGCGTCAGGATTCCGCGGCCCGGTCGACCCGGAGGTGCGTCCGCAGGACGACCTCTTCGGCCACGTCAACAACCACTGGCTCGACCGCGTCGAGATCCCGTCCGACCGCGGTCGCTACGGCGTCTTCGACGTGCTGCGCGAGCGGGCCGAGGAGGACGTGCGCGTCCTCATCGAGGAGGTCGCGGCCGCTGTCGAGTCCGGGGCCGCCGACGACCCGGTCGCGGCCAAGGTCGGCGCCCTCTACAGCTCCTTCATGGACGAGTCCCGGGCCGACGAGCTCGGCGCCGAGCCGATCGGCGAGCTGCTCGCCGCGGTCGACGAGGTGACGAGCGTGCCCGACCTCGTCGGGCTCACCGGGCGCCTGGCCCGCGACGGCGTGAGCGGCGCCGTCCTCCCCTTCGTCAACACCGACGACCGTGACTCGACCCGCTATGTCCTCTACCTCGAGCAGGGCGGCCTCGGGCTGCCCGACGAGTCCTACTACCGCGAGGAGCAGCACGCCGAGGTCCTCGCGGCCTACCGCCGGCACGTCGCGCGGCTGCTCGCGCTCGCGACCGGGCTCGACGAGCCGGCTGCCGCCGAGACCGCGGAGCGGGTCGTCGACCTCGAGGTGACGCTCGCGGGCCACCACTGGGACCGCGTGACCAACCGCGATCCCGTCAAGACCTACACGCTCGTCGACGCCGCAGGGCTCGCCGAGCTGGCGCCCGCGGTCGACTGGAGCGCCTGGGCCCGGGGGCTCGGGGCGGAGGCTCCCTTCGCCGAGGTCGTCGTGCGCCAGCCCGACTTCCTGCGCGGCCTGTCGGCGGCGCTCGAGTCGGTCGACCTCGCGACCTGGCAGGACTGGCTGCGGCTGCGCATCGTCCAGTCGCACGCGGCCTACCTCGACGCAGCCGTCGTCGCCGAGGAGTTCGACTTCGTCGGGCGCACCCTCTCCGGCATCCCCGAGCAGCGCGCCCGGTGGAAGCGTGGGGTCTCGCTCGTCGACGCCTCGCTCGGCGAGGCCGTCGGCCGGCTCTACGTGGAGCGGCACTTCCCACCGGCGGCCCGCGAGCGGATGGAGGAGCTCGTCGGCCACCTCGTCGAGGCCTTCAGGCGGTCCTTCGCCCAGTCGTCGTGGATGGGGGAGGAGACCCGCGCCGAGGCCGCGGCGAAGCTCGAGGCCTTCACGCCCAAGGTCGGCCACCCGGCCTCGTGGCGCGACTACTCCGCGCTCGAGATCGACGCCGACGACCTCGTGGGCAATGTGCGGCGGGTGGCGGCCTTCGAGGTCGACCGGGCGCTGCACAAGCTCGGTGGCCCGGTCGACCGCGACGAGTGGTTCCTCACCCCGCAGACGGTCAACGCCTACTACAACCCCGGGCTCAACGAGATCGTCTTCCCCGCGGCGATCCTCCAGCCGCCCTTCTTCGACGCCGACGGCGACGACGCGGACAACTACGGCGGCATCGGGGCGGTCATCGGTCACGAGATCGGGCACGGCTTCGACGACGTCGGCTCGACGTACGACGGGAAGGGCAACCTGCGCGACTGGTGGACCGAGGAGGACCGGGCGGCCTTCGAGCAGCGCCGCGACGCCCTCGTCGAGCAGTTCGACGGCTACACCACCCGCAATGCGCCCGGACACACGGTCAACGGCGCCCTGACGGTGGGGGAGAACATCGGCGACATCGGCGGCCTGGCCATCGGGCACGCGGCCTACCGGATCGCCGTCGGCGACGCGGCCGAGGAGGTCGGCGAGGACGGGTTGACCGGCGACCAGCGGTTCTTCAGCAACTGGGCGCGAGTGTGGTGCGGCGACGCGCGCACCGAGGAGGCCGTGCGGCTGCTGTCGATCGACCCGCACAGCCCGCAGGACGTCCGGGCCAATGCCGTGCGCAACATCGACGCCTTCCACGAGGCCTTCGGCACCGCCGAGGGCGACGACATGTGGCTCGACCCGCACGAGCGCGTCTCCCTCTTCTGAGCCGATGACCCGCGAGGTGTCGTCAGCGCGTGACCGGGATGCGCTCGGCCGCGCGGAGAACTCGCGTCCACGTGACGGCCTCGGCCGACCCCTGCCGCACGGCAGCGCGGGCGTGGCGCGAGTGGAGGCGCGCGAGCGCACCCCCGACGAGGCGCTGGCCGAGGCCCAGGGGTACCTCGACACCGAGATGCCCTTCCACGCCCACGAGGTGCTCGAGGAGCAGTGGAAGCGTGCCCCCGAGCCCGAGCGTGCCCTCTGGCAGGGGCTGGCCCAGCTCGCCGTCGGCCTGACCCACCAACGCCGGGGCAACTCCCGCGGCGCGGTGAGCGTGACCAGCCGCGGCGCCGACGCCGTCGAGCGCTATGTCGCGATCGCCCCCCACGGGATCGACGTCGGCGGGCTGGTCGTCTGGGCGCGGGCGCTGGCCGCCCGCCCCGATGACGAGGTGCCGGTGCCCTCCCTTCGTCTGGTCTGAGGGGAGCGTCCGGCCTCAGGTTCGGCGAGGTCGGTGGGGCCTGCGAAGATGACCCCGTGATGGGAATCGACACGCTGACCGAGTACATCGCCGTCGCGATCGGGCTGCTGGTCCTCCTCGGGGGGCTCGCGGTGGGCCTGCTGCGCGGAGGCCGGGGCAAGAGCAAGGAGCTGCCGCCGGAGCACCGCCCGCCGGAGCGCCCCAAGGGCACCACCGACCACCGCAGCGGCACGATCGTCCTCGACCGGCCGAGTGACCACGCCCAGCCCCAGGCTCCGCCTGCCGAGACGAAGGGGGAGACCCCGCCGGCCGAGACGAAGCCTGCGGAGCGCCCCGCCGAGCCGGCCGCGCCCGAGACGACCCCGTCCACGACGAGCGAGCCCGAGACCGCTGACGAGGACGTCACGCCCGCCGAGCCCGACGCCGGCGCCGAGCGCGCTCGCACCGCCCCGCCGGCCACGACCGAGCCGGCCACCGAGACCACGCCGGACGCTGACGCCCCGGTCGAGCCCGAGGTGCCCACCGCGCCCGAGACGGCTGAGCAGGCCACCGTCGAGCCCGAGCTCGACACCCCCGCCCCGACCAAGGACCGGATGCGCTCGCTGCGCACCCGGCTGGCCCGCTCCAACGGCGCGATCGGCAAGGGCCTGCTCGCGCTGCTGTCGCAGGGCAAGCTCTCGGAGGAGGACTGGGAGGAGGTCGAGGACACCCTGCTCGTCGCCGACCTGGGCCTGGAGCCGACGACCGAGCTCGTCGACTCGCTGCGCGAGCACGTCTCCGTCGACGGCACGACCGACCCCGAGGTCGCCAAGGACTGGCTCTACGCCGACCTGCTGCGCCTCGTCGACCCGACCATGGACCGCGGCCTGGCCGCCTCGCGCGTCGACGGTCGCCCCGCCTGCATCCTCGTCGTCGGGGTCAACGGCACCGGCAAGACGACGACCGTCGGCAAGCTCGCCCGCGTGCTCGTCGCCAACGACCGCGACGTCGTGCTCGGAGCGGCCGACACCTTCCGCGCCGCGGCGGCCGACCAGCTCGAGACCTGGGGCGCCCGGGTCGGCGTCCCGACGATCCGCAGCGACCGTGAGGGCGCGGACCCCGCGGCCGTGGCCTTCGACGCGGTCAAGGCGGCCGCGGACACCGAGGCCGACGCGGTGATCGTCGACACCGCCGGTCGCCTGCACAACAAGGTCGGCCTCATGGACGAGCTGGCCAAGGTCAAGCGCGTCATCGAGAAGCAGACCCCCATCGACGAGGTGCTCCTCGTCCTCGACGCGACGACCGGGCAGAACGGCCTGGCCCAGGCGAAGATCTTCGCCGAGGCCGTCGACGTCACCGGTGTCGTGCTCACCAAGCTCGACGGCACGGCCAAGGGCGGCATCGTCGTCGCCGTGCAGCGCACGCTCGGGGTGCCGGTGAAGCTCGTCGGCCTCGGCGAGGGGCCGGACGACCTCGCGCCCTTCGTGCCGGAGGCCTTCGTCGACGCCATCGTCGGCTGATCCGGCAGCACCACGACGAAGGGGGCGCCCGTCGCGACATCGCGACGGACGCCCCCTTCGGTGTGCCCGGGGCAGGGCGCGGGGATCAGAAGCGCTGGTTGAAGGTCAGGTAGTAGCGCAGCTGGGTCGAGGTGTTGACCGCCCAGGCGACCTCGACGTTGACCGTCGAGGTGCGACTCGAGTCACCGGGGACGGGCGCGGTGCACGTGGCCGTGCGGCCCTTGATGAGGACGATGCCGCCGATGCAGTTGATGTCCGACTTCGTGTGGCCGTACTGGCTCATGCCACGCGCGATCTGGCCCTCGAGGTCGTCCGCGCTCAGCTGGTGCCGGCTGCTCGTGTTGGGCGTGCCCGCGGGGGCCGGGGGGACCGACTGCGTGGACGACGGCGAGTAGGTCGACGAGGGCGTGGTGGTCGTCGACGGGGTCGTCGGCTCCGTGGTCGGCTCGGTGGTCGTCGTGGGCTCTGTGGTCGTCGTCGGCGGGGCCGTCGACGAGGCCGTGGTCGTCTCGTCGTCATCGTCGCCGAGCGCCACCAGACCGATCCCGCCGCAGCACACGAGGGCGAGGACGAGGGCGACCGCGCCAGCGATCCAGGCCCACGCCGGGACGCCGCCCTTGGTCGGAGGAGTGCCACCCGGGCCGCCGGGATGACCGCCGTAGGGGTTGGTGCCCTGCTGGCCGTACGGCTGCTGGCCGTAGGGCTGCTGGCCCTGCGGCTGGCTGTAGGGCTGCTGACCCTGCGGCTGCTGGCCGTAGGGCTGGTGGGGACCGGGCTGGCCCGGAGGCGTGGGCGGCTGCGTCATGACTCTCCCTGCTCGTGGTGCGCCGGGAGGCTGCATGCTGGTGTTCCCCCCGGAAATGCCTGTCTGTGTCCTGCAACCCAACGGTAGGCCAGACCCGCGAGCGCGTGCGGGCCGGGCAGGCGGAGCGCCGCCCCGACGGGCCGCACCCACCAGCGCGAGGCGAGGAGCACCGCCGCGACGGCGTCGTGGCCGGAGGCGATGGCGCCGTCGGCGCCGACCCACTGCAGCGCCTCGTCGCACTGCTCCTGCGTCAGGCCGAGCGAAGGGAGGTCCAGCCGCTGGCTCGGGGCGACGTCGTAGTCGGCGGGAGAGCGACGCAGGCGCCGGACGACGAGGTCGGCGCAGGTCGTGCACATGCCGCAGTCGCCGTCGAAGACGAGGATCGGACGCATGGACCGATCGTCCCACGTGCTGGGACGGATCCGGCTGTGTCACAGAGGATTAACGCGCACGGGCGAGCGGAAACAGCGCCGTAACATCGCGCGCCCGGAGCCGAAACGGCGCCGCACGAGGGTTCATCCCATGAGTCCAGCCATCACGCCCCTTGCGGCGAACCCACCAGCGATCGACACGTCGGCGACGGCCTTCATGATCATCTGCGCAGCGCTCGTGCTGCTGATGACTCCGGGTCTGGCCCTCTTCTACGGCGGCATGACCCGCGCCAAGTCCGTGCTCAACATGATGATGATGAGCTTCGGCGCCATGGGCGTCGCGGGCGTCGTCTACGTCCTGTGGGGCTACTCGATGTCCTTCGGCGGGTCCGACATCGGCGGCATCTTCGCCAACCCCTTCGACAAGTTCGGCCTGCGCGGTGTCGCCAGCACGGTCGAGGGCGTCACCGGGACCGTCGGGGCCGACGGCATGCCGGTCATCGACGTCTTCGGCGCCGACGTCTTCATCCCCGAGGTCCTCTTCGCCGGCTTCCAGCTGACCTTCGCGATCATCACGGTCGCGCTCATCAGCGGTGCGATCGCCGACCGGGCGAAGTTCTCCACCTGGCTGGTCTTCTGCGCCATCTGGCTGACCGTCGTCTACTTCCCGATCGCCCACATGGTCTGGGGCGGCGGCCTGCTCTCCGGCGCCGAGACGAGCGTCGCCTCGTGGCTCTTCGGCAGCACCGACGGCGCGGCCACCATCGCGCCCATCGACTTCGCCGGCGGCACCGTCGTGCACATCAACGCCGGCATCGCAGGCCTCGTCCTCGCGCTCGTCGTCGGCAAGCGCCTCGGCTTCGGCAAGACCGCGATGCGCCCGCACAACGTGCCGCTCGTCATGATCGGCGCGGGCCTGCTGTGGTTCGGCTGGTTCGGCTTCAACGCCGGCTCGGAGCTCGCCGCCGATGGCGTCGCCAGCCTCGTCTGGGTCAACACCACCGCCGCGACCGCGGCCGCGATCCTCGGCTGGCTGCTCGTCGAAAAGCTGCGTGACGGTCACGCGACCTCCGTCGGTGCCGCCTCCGGTGTCGTCGCCGGCCTCGTCGCCATCACCCCGGCCTGCGGCGCCCTGTCGCCCGTCGGCTCGCTCGTCCTGGGCCTCGTCGCCGGTGCCCTCGCCGCGCTCGCCGTGGGTCTGAAGTTCCGATTCGGCTACGACGACTCGCTCGACGTCGTCGGCGTGCACCTCGTCGCCGGGCTCTGGGGCACCGTCGGCGCCGGCCTGCTCGCCACCGACGGCGGCCTGCTCTACGGCGACGGCTTCGACCAGACGCTGCTGCAAATCGTCGTCGCGCTCATCAGCCTGGTGATCTCCGCCGTCCTCACCTTCGTCATCGCGATCGCTCTCAAGGCCACAATGGGCTGGCGCATCGCCGAGGACGACGAGGTCTCCGGCATCGACTCCGCCGAGCACGCCGAGTCCGGCTACGACCTGGGCGGTGTCGGCGCGAGCCGGGCCCGCTCGGTCCTCGGCTCCACCCTCCCCACCCGCGCCGACACCGTCACCGAGAGCGAGGTCCGGGCATGAAGCTCGTCACCGCCATCATCAAGCCCCACCAGATCGACGACGTGAAGGAGGCGCTGGAGTCCTTCGGCATCACCGGCATGACGGTGAGCGAGGCCAGCGGCTACGGACGCCAACGCGGCCACAGCGAGGTCTACCGCGGCGCCGAGTACACCGTCGACTTCGTGCCGAAGATCCGCCTCGAGGTCCTCGTCGAGGACATCGACGCCGAGTCCGTCGTCGGGGCTGTCGTCAGTGCCGCCCGCACCGGTCGGATCGGTGACGGCAAGGTCTGGGTCACGCCGATCGAGGACGTCGTGCGCGTGCGCACCGGGGAGAAGGGAGTCGAGGCGATCTGAGCCTCGGACCCCACATGACCCGCACCGGAAGCGACATGCGATCCGCAAGGCTCGACCTCGCCGGCACCCGGGAGTTCACCCTCCCCGGTGCCGGCGAGGCACGCCGGGCGGCCATCGGCGAGGCGACCCGCAGCTGGCTGACCGACCTCTACCGGGAGGCCGTGGGGGAGCGCGAGGGGATCGCGCTCGCCGCCGTGGGCTCACTCGGCCGCGGCTGGTCCGGGCCGCTGAGCGACCTCGACCTCGTGCTCGTCCACGACGGGCGCAGCATCCGCCCCGGCGATCTCACGGCCATGGCCGACCGGCTCTGGTACCCGATCTGGGACTCGGGCCTGGCCCTCGACCACTCCGTGCGCTCGTCCGCCGAGTGCCGGGCCGTCGCCCGCGACGACCTGTCCGCGGCCGTCGGCCTGCTCGACCTCTCCCTCGTCGTCGGTGACGAGGAGCTCGTCGCCGGTGTGCGCTCCACCGTCGCGCACGACTGGCGCTCCGGGGCCCGCACCCGGCTGCCGCAGTTCGTCGAGACGGTGCGGGCCCGTCACCACCGGCACGGCGACCTCAGCCAGCAGGTCGAGCCGGACCTCAAGGAGGCCCTGGGCGGCCTGCGCGACGTCACCGTCCTCGACGCGCTCACCCGCGCCTGGCTCACCGACCGCCCCCACGGCGCGGTCGGGCCGGCCCTCACCCGGCTGCTCGACGTCCGCGACGCGCTGCACGTCGTGAGCGGCCGCGGTCGTGACCGGCTCCTGCGCGAGGAGCACGACGCCGTCTCCGCCCTGCTCGGCTTCGCCGACCCGGACGACCTGCTGACGCAGGTCTCGAGCTCGGCCCGGACCATCGCCTGGGCGCTGGAGTCGACGATGCGGCGTGCCAGCCAGAGCCAGCGGGCCCGCACGCTGCGGGTCGGCCCCCGCCGACCGACGATGACCCCGCTCGGCCACGGGCTCTTCGCGCACGACGGCGAGGCGGTCCTCGGCTCGACCCGGCTCGTCGGGGTCGACGCGAGCCTCCCCCTTCGTGCTGCCGTCGTCGCGGCCCGCCACCGGCTGCCGCTCGCGCCGCAGACCCTCGCCAACCTCGCGGCCTGCCCCGACCTGCCGACACCGTGGGACGAGCAGGCCCGCGACCTGCTCTCCGACCTGCTCGCCGCCGGCCCCGGGCTCGAGGCCGTCTGGGAGGGCCTCGACCAGGTCGGCGTCGTCGAGCGCTGGCTGCCGGAGTGGACCGCGGTGCGGTGCCGCCCGCAGCACAACCCCGTGCACCGGCACACCGTCGACCGGCACCTGCTCGAGACCGTCGCCCGGGCGGCGGCGCTCGCCCGCGACGTCGCCCGGCCCGACCTGCTGCTGCTCGCCGCCCTGCTCCACGACATCGGCAAGATCGCTGGTGCCCGCGACCACTCGCGCACGGGCGCCGACCTCGCCGACGGCGTGCTGCGGCGCTGGGGCCTGGCCGAGGAGGACCGCGAGGTCGTCGTGCTGCTCGTCCGCGAGCACCTGACCCTCATCGAGATGGCCACCCGGCGCGACCTGTCCGACCCCGCGACCGCGGCGGCCGTGGGCGACCTCGTCGGGCAGGACGCGCAGACCTTCGAGCTGCTGCGGGCGCTCACCGTCGCCGACGCCCGGGCTGCCGGGCCCGCGGCCTGGACCGACTGGCGCGCCAGCCTGCTCGACACGCTCACGGGACAGGTCCGCGCCCGGCTCACCGGGGTCGCGCCGCCCG
>ERZ500994.642-NODE-642-length-10127-cov-5.553217_pt1 | contig 10127 bp, 6 predicted proteins | sample MGYA00248878_ERZ500994 | MGnify/ENA primary metagenome ERZ500994 (study PRJEB25958, sample SAMN03398533) | human skin metagenome | study: EMG produced TPA metagenomics assembly of the Human Skin Microbiome Metagenome (human skin metagenome) data set. | reverse complement strand
TCTCGATCTTGCCGTCCATGTACCAGTCCACGATCCGCGGCACGTCGGTGCGCCCGCGCGCGCCGCGCCGGTGACCGGCAAACCCCTTCATGGCCTCTCGACCTTCGGTGACCTCGCCGAACCGCCGGATTTCAAGGCATTCGGCTATGTCCGCCCGGACGCGCCGCGCGGCGGCTCGGTCTCTCAGGAACAATATGGCACGTTCAATTCGCTGAACGCCTATATCCTGCGCGGCGATCCGGCCTACGGCATGGGCCTGACCTTCGACAGCCTGATGACGCCGAGCCTCGACGAGCGCGGCGCCCTGTACGGCCTCGTCGCCAAAACCGTGACGATCTCGCCTGACCAGAATGAACTGCGCTTCGCGCTGCGGCCGGAGGCACGCTTCAGCGACGGCTCGCCGCTGACCGCCAAGGATGTCGTCTTCTCTCTGAATCTCCTGAAGGAGAAGGGCCACCCGACGATCCGGCAGGAACTGCGCGACATGGAAAGCGCGCAGGCGAACGGCGATCATGAGGTGGTGGTGCGGCTCGCCGCGTCGCGCAGCCGCGAACTGCCGCAGATCGTCGCCCGACAGCCGATTTTCTCGGAAGCCTATTATGCGAAGAAGCCGTTCGAGGAGACGACGCTCGAACCGCCGCTCGGCTCGGGCCCCTACAAGGTCGGACGGTTCGAACAGGGCCGAAACATCACCTTCGATCGCGTCGAGGACTACTGGGGCGCGAAACTGCCGGTGAACGTCGGGCAGAACAATTTCGACAAGATCCGTTTCGAATATTTCTCCGACCGCAACGTCGCCTTCGAAGCCTTCAAGGCCGGTACCTTCACGACGCGCGAGGAATTCACCGCCGCGATCTGGGCCAAAGGCTACGATTTCCCGGCCTATCTCGACGGCCGCGTGAAGCGCGAGGAAATTCCTGACGAAAACATCTCCGGCATCCAGGGCTGGTTCTTCAATACGCGCCGGCCGGTTTTCGCCGACCCGAAAGTGCGGCAGGCGATCGGCTACGCCTTCGATTTCGTCTGGACCAACGTCAATCTGATGTACGGGGCCTACAAGCGCACGGAATCCTTCTTCGAGAATTCCGACATGAAGGCGAAGGGCAAGCCCGACGCCGCCGAGCTTGCCCTGCTGGAGCCCTTCCGCGGCAAGCTTCCGCCCGGGGTGTTCGAGGAGGCTTACGTTCCGCCGAAATCGGACGGCTCCGGCCAGGACCGCAACTTGCTGCGCCAGGCCATGGACCTGCTGGTGGCCGCCGGCATGACCCGCGACGGCGCGGTGATGAAACTGCCGAACGGGCAACCGATCGCCATGGAATTCCTCGATTTCTCCTCGGCGCTCGAACGTCATACCCAGCCGTTCATCAAGAACCTGCGGCTGATCGGCATCGACGCACGGATGCGCGTCGTCGATGCGGCGCAATATCGCCAACGGCTCGAGAATTTCGATTTCGACGTCATCACCCAGCGTCTTGTGATGTCCTATACGCCGGGCGAGGAACTGCGCGCCCTGTTCGGCTCGGAAGCAGCAAAAATTCCGGGCTCGCGCAATCTCACGGGCGTTTCCGATCCCGTCGTCGATGCGCTGATCGCCAAGGCGCTGGTCGCGCAGAGCCGCGAGGAAATCGTCACCATCTGCCGCGCGCTCGACCGCGTGCTGCGCGCCGGCCACTACTGGGTGCCGCACTGGTACAAGCCCACGCACTGGATCGCGCACTGGGACGCGTTCGGCCGCCCGCCGCGCGCGCCGAAATTCGATACGGGCATTCTTTCCACTTGGTGGTACGATCCGCAGAAAGCGGCAAAGATCAATTTGCCGGAGCGCTGACGTCCCGGGTGGTGTGAAAGCATGGCGGCTTACGTCGCGCGACGCCTTCTTCTGATGATCCCGACGATTCTGGGGATCATGCTCATTTCGTTCACCGTGGTGCAATTCGCGCCTGGGGGGCCGGTCGAACGAATCGTTGCGCAGCTTCAGGGCTTCGACGCCGGCGCGACCTCGCGCGTCGGCGGCGGCGGCGGCGATACCGGCAGCGGCGGCGGGATGTCGTCCGCCGGCGCGGAATCGACGTCGAAATATCGCGGCGCGCAGGGCCTCGATCCGAAATTCATCGCGGAACTCGAAAAGCAGTTCGGCTTCGACAAGCCGGCGCCCGAACGCTTCCTGCTGATGCTGCGGAATTACGCCGTGTTCGACTTCGGCCGATCCTATTTCCGCGACACGCCTGTCCTCAAACTTATCGCGCAGAAGCTGCCCGTCTCGATCTCGCTCGGGCTATGGATGACGCTCGTCTCCTATCTGATCTCGATTCCGCTCGGCATTTCCAAGGCGGTGCGGGACGGGACTCGCTTCGACGTCTGGACATCGGCGGTGGTCATCGTCGGCTATGCGATCCCGAGCTTCCTGTTCGCGATCCTGCTGATCGTGCTTTTCGCGGGCGGGTCGTTTCCCTATATCGGCCAGCTTTTCCCGCTGCGCGGACTGACTTCCGAAAATTTCAGCGAGCTGTCGCTCGGCGGCAAGATCGTCGACTATCTGTGGCATATCGCGCTGCCGGTGACGTCGATGGCGCTCGGGTCCTTCGCGACCTCGACCTTCCTCACCAAGAATTCCTTTCTCGACGAGATCAAGAAACAATATGTGCTGACCGCGCGCATGAAGGGACTGTCGGAAAACAGCGTCCTTTACGGCCACGTCTTCCGCAATGCGATGCTGGTCGTCGTCTCGGGCTTCCCCGGCGCTTTCATTCATTCCTTCTTCACCGGCGCGCTGCTGATCGAGACGATCTTCTCGCTCGACGGCCTCGGCCTTCTGTCGTTTGAGTCGATCGTGAACCGGGACTATCCGGTGGTGTTCGCGAATCTCTATATTTTCGCGCTGCTGGGCCTCGTGGTGAACCTGATCTCCGATCTCACCTATACCTGGATCGATCCCCGCATCGATTTCGAAACGCGGAACGTCTAGTGAGCGCGCCCGCCCTTCGCGACGACGCATCGGCGCTTCCGCGCCCGCTTGCACCGCCGCAGCACACCAGCGGGTGGCTGCGCCTTCGCCCGATCCAGCGACGGCGGCTCGATAATTTCAAGCGCAACCGGCGCGGCTACATCTCGTTCTGGATTTTCCTCACGCTCTTCGTCGTCTCGCTGTGCGCCGAATTCATCGCCAATGACCGGCCGATCCTCGCGATGTACAAGGGGCAGCTTCTCTTTCCGGGTTTCGTCAACTATCCGGAGGAAAAATTCGGCGGCTTTCTGGCGCAGACCGACTACCGCGACCCGTTCATCCAGAGCGAGATCGCCAAGCACGGCTGGGCGATCTGGCCGCCGATCCGCTATTCCTACAACACGCACAATCTCGATCTGCCGACCCCGGCGCCTTCGCCGCCGACATGGCTGCTGAGCAAGGAACAATGCGCCCGCGCCGCGCGCAAGACCGGCGGGACGAGTTGCGCGGACATCGAATGGAACTGGCTCGGCACCGACGATCAGGGCCGCGATGTCGTGGCGCGGCTGATCTACGGATTCCGGATATCCGTTCTGTTCGGGCTCATACTTGCCTCGATCTCGTCGGTCATCGGCATCGCCGCCGGCGCGGTGCAGGGCTATTTCGGCGGTCTGACCGATCTGGTGATGCAGCGATTCATCGAGATCTGGTCGTCGCTGCCGCATCTCTACCTCCTCATCATCGTGTCCTCGATCATCGCGCCGAGCTTCTTCGTCCTGCTGTTCATCCTGCTGTTGTTTTCCTGGGTGTCGCTCGTCCATGTCGTGCGTGCTGAATTCTTGCGGGCGCGCAATTTCGAATATGTCAATGCCGCCCGCGCGCTCGGCCTCACCGATCTCAAGATCATGGTGAAACATGTGCTGCCGAACGCGATGGTCGCGACGCTCACCTTTCTGCCCTTCATCCTGAATTCGTCGATCACGACGCTGACCTCGCTCGATTTTCTCGGTTTCGGCCTGCCGCCGGGCTCACCCTCGCTCGGGGAAATGCTGCTGCAGGGCAAATCGAACCTGCAGGCGCCCTGGCTCGGCCTGACCGGCTTCATCGTGATCGCGCTGATGCTGTCGTTGCTGGTCTTCACGGGCGAGGCGGTGCGCGACGCCTTCGACCCCCGCAAGGCGTTCGGGCGGCGATGAAAGATTCGATGTCCGATCCCCGGATCATCAATACCGTCGTACCCGCGACGGCGTCGCCCCTCCTCGAAGTCCGCGATCTCTCTGTCGTCTTCGGCTCGGGCGACCGCGAGATGGTCGCGGTGGACCATGTATCGTTCTCGCTCGAGCGCGGCCGCACGCTGGCGCTGGTCGGCGAGTCCGGGTCGGGCAAATCCGTCACCGCCATGTCGATCGCGCGGCTGCTCGGCGCGAATGCGCATCATCCGAACGGCGAAATCCTGTTCGAGGGTCGCGACCTCCTCAAATTGCCGATGAACAAGATGCGGGAGGTGCGTGGCGCACAGATCGCCATGGTCTTCCAGGAGCCGATGACGTCGCTCAATCCGCTTCATCCGATCGCCAAACAGATCGGCGAGATTCTTGCCATCCACGGCGTGGAGAAGGAGCAGATTCGCAGCCGTGTCGTCGAACTCCTCACCGAAGTCGGAATCCGCGACCCGGAGGAACGCCTTGGCGCGTTCCCGCACCAGTTATCGGGAGGCCAGCGCCAACGCGTGATGATCGCCATGGCGCTCGCCAACCGGCCAAAGCTGTTCATCGCGGACGAACCGACGACCGCGCTCGACGTGACGGTGCAGGCGCAGATCCTGGCGTTGCTGCGCGACCTTCGCGGCCGCCTCGACATGGCGATGCTGTTCATCACCCACGACCTCGGCATCGTCCGCAAGATCGCCGACGATGTGTGCGTGATGCAGAGGGGCTGTATCGTCGAACGCGGGGCCGTGCGCGACATCTTCAAGAACCCGCAGCACCCTTACACGAAGGCGCTGCTGGCGGCGGAACCCAAGGGTCTGCCGCCGCCATCCAACCCCGATGCGCCCGTCGTCGTCACCGCCGACGATCTCAAGGTCTGGTTTCCGATCCGGCGCGGCTTCCTGCGGCGCACCTCCGGCTACATCAAGGGCGTCGACGGCATCACGCTGACGATCCGCCAGGGTCAGACGGTCGGCGTGGTCGGCGAATCCGGGTCCGGCAAGACGACGCTGGGCCTCGCCATCCTGCGGCTCATTCGATCCGACGGCCCGATCGCCTATCTCGGCCGGGCCATTCATGGTCTCAAGGCGCGCGAAATGCGGCCCTTGCGCCGGGAGATGCAGATCGTCTTCCAGGACCCGTTCGGGTCGCTGTCGCCACGCCTGTCCGTCGCCGAGATCGTGGATGAGGGACTGAAGGTCCAGAAGCCGGGACTGCCCTATTCCGAGCGCCGCGAGATTGTGGCGCGCGCCCTGTTCGACGTCGGTCTCGATCCGGCGACGATGGATCGCTATCCACATGAATTCTCCGGCGGCCAGCGCCAGCGGATCGCCATCGCGCGCGCCATGGCCCTCGAACCGAAATTCGTCGTGCTGGACGAGCCGACCTCCGCGCTCGACATGTCGGTGCAGGCGCAGATCGTCGATCTGTTGCGCGACCTGCAGAAGCGACGCGGCCTCGCCTATATGTTCATCAGCCACGACCTCAAGGTGGTGCGCGCGCTCGCCAACGATCTCGTCGTCATGAGCCACGGGAAGGTGGTGGAGGCCGGTCCCGCCGCCGAGATTTTCGCCGCGCCGAAGACCGATTACACGCGGGCCCTGTTCAAGGCGGCGTTCGACATCGAACCGGACGCCGCGCTGCCCGAACCCGACGCCGAGTTTTTCGGCGACAACATCTGATATGGCCCGCGCGTTTCTCGTCGTGCTCGATTCCGTCGGGTGCGGCGGCGCCCACGACGCCGCGGCGTTCGGCGATGCCGGCGCCGATACGGTCGGGCATATCACGCAGGCTTGCGCCGCGGGGCGCGCCGACCGTGCAGGCCTGCGCGTGGGGCCTCTCGACGTTCCGAACCTCGATGCGCTCGGCCTCGGCCACGCCTGTCTGATCTCCACCGGACGCGTGCCGCCCGGCCTCTCCACGGATCGACCGCCGCGCGGCCTCGCCACGGCAGCGCGCGAAAGATCGCCCGGCAAGGACACGCCGTCCGGCCACTGGGAGCTGGCCGGCGCGCCATTGCTGAGACCCCTGCATGTTTTTCCGGACAGGCAACCCAGTCTGCCGCCGGACCTGTCCACGGCGATCGTCCGCGCGGCCAAGCTGCCAGGCCTTCTGGGCGACAAACATGCCGACGGCATCGGCATCATCGATGAATTCGGCGAAACGCATTTGTCGACCGGCAAGCCGATCGTCTACACATCGACGGATTCGGTCGTGCAATTCGCGGCGCATGAAGAGCATTTCGGTCTCGCGCGTCTCTACGACCTGTGCGGCATCGCGCGAAAACTGGTCGATCCAATCGGCGTCGGGCGCGTCATCGCGCGGCCATTTATCGGCGCATCCCGCGAAACCTTCCGGCGGACCGCGAACCGCAAGGATTTCCCGATTCCCGCGCCGTCGGGCAATCTGCTGGATCGCGCCGCCGAGGCGGGACGCGACATCGTCTCGCTCGGCAAGATCGGCGATATTTTCGGCCATCGCGCCACCGGCCGCGAGATCAAGGGCCGTGACAACGATGCGATCGTCGATGCCCTGCTCGACGCTCTCGATACGCTTGACGACGGCGGACTCGCTCTCGCCAATCTCGTCGATTTCGATACGGATTTCGGTCATCGCCGCGATGTCGCCGGCTACGCGGCCTGCCTCGAGGCTTTCGACCGGCGTCTGCCGGAGATTTTCGCGCGTCTGCGGCCCGATGATCTGCTGATCTTCACCGCCGACCACGGCAACGACCCGACGGCGCCCGGCGCGAACCATACGCGCGAGAACGTGCCGGTTCTGTGCCTCGGCGCAGGCCTCTCCGGCGAGACACGCCGGCTGTGCGAAACATTCGCGGATGTCGGACAGTCGATCGCCGAGCATCTGGGGGTCGCCGCAGTGGCCAGCGGCGTCGGTTTTCTCGTCTGATCCACGAGACCACGACACTGTCATAAAAGCGATGAATGAATCGCGCAAAAGGCCCGCATTCGAGCGTGCGTTCGCGCACGACGCGTTTTCAGCGGGGCGATCCTGTTGGCGATCTTCGGCTCTATTGCAGGGTTTTTGAGCCTCGCACTGGTTGTCACGAATCTGGCGTCCATGCTGATCGCGGGGTTCCGGTGGCGGCGGCGGTCCGCCCGTATCGCGAAGACCCGCAGCCGGCCCGGCGTCACGATCATCCGCCCGTTGTGTAACGTCGAAGAGTTCAGCCGCGAGACGCTGGCGGCGAATTTCGCGATCGACTGGCCGTCCTACGAAGTCATTTTCTGCGTCCAGAAAAACGCCGATCCGGTCATCCCTCTCGTACGCGAGATCATGGCGCGGTATCCGTCCTTCCGCGCGCGGCTTCTCATCGGCGACGATCCGTTGACCGCCAATCCGAAGCTGAACAATTGCATCAAGGCGTGGCGCGCGGCGCGCTACCGATGGATCGCCATCGCCGATTCCAATGCCCTTCTCCCGCCGGACTATCTGAAGCGGATGATGGGCGCATGGCGCGCAGACAGCGGCCTTGTGTCCTCGATGCCGCTCGGCACGCGGCCGGCGAGTTTCGCCGCGCATGTCGAATGCGCCTTCCTCAATACGTTCCAGGCGCGCTGGCAATATGCGGCCGAGGCCGTCGGCCTCGGCTTCGCGCAAGGCAAGAACATGCTCTGGCGCAAGGACATCCTCGACCGCGCCGGCGGTCTTCCTGCACTGGGAGAAGAGCCGGCCGAGGATGCCGCGGCGACCCGTCTCGTACGTTCGCAGGGTCTGAGCGTTCACCTCGTCGACATGCCGTTCGAACAGCCGCTCGGTCGTCGCCGGATGAAGGATATCTGGCTGCGCCAGACGCGCTGGGCGCGACTGCGGCGCGCGACCTTTCCCGCGCAATTCCTGCCTGAAATTCTGACCGGCGCGGTCGCCCCCGTTTCTCTGGCGGCTCTCAGCGCCTTTGCGCTGGACAGCGATCCCCTCATCGCGGGCCTGGCGGTCGCGGCGCTCCTTTACGGTTTCGAACTGCTGCTTGCGGCGAGCGCGCGTCTGCCGCTCGGTTGGCGCATGCCGGTTGCGATGGTCCTGCGCGATCTCGCGATCCCGGCGATCTATCTCGATGCATGGCTGATCGATAGTTTCACATGGCATGGCCATGCGATGAGCGTGGTGAAAACCGATGATGTCATTCTTCGCCAGTCCCCGACCTGACGGCTCCGCCGTCGACGGCGCGAACATCCTGTCCGAGTCCCGGTCCGTTCCGGACGCGGATACGACTCCGGACCCGCGCGGCGATACGTACCGCGCGCTTTTCATTTCGGACGTCCATCTCGGCAGCCGGAATTCGCAGGCTGATCTCCTGCTCGACTTTCTCAAGCATAACGATGCGGAGACCATCTATCTCGTCGGCGACATCATCGACGGATGGCGTCTCAAGAAGCAATGGTACTGGCCGCAGTCTCACAACGATGTCGTGCAGAAACTTCTGCGCAAGGCGCGCAAGGGCGCGCATGTCGTCTTCCTGCCCGGCAACCACGACGAATTCGCGCGCGACTATGTTGGCCAGAATTTCGGCGGCATCCATGTCCGTGACAGCGACATCCACGAAACGGCGGACGGGCGCAAACTGCTCGTCATCCACGGCGACCAGTTCGACATCGTCGTCCGCAACGCGCGCTGGCTCGCCTTCCTCGGCGACTGGGCCTACGAAACCGCTCTGTTCTTCAACAGCCGATTCAACCGGGTGCGCCGTCTGTTCGGGTTCGAATACTGGTCGTTCTCGGCCTGGGCGAAGCTGAAAGTGAAGAAAGCCGTCAATTTCATCGGTTCCTTCGAACAGATCCTCGCGGGCGAAGCGGCGCGCCAAGGCGCCGATGGCGTCGTCTGCGGCCATATCCACCATGCCGCGATCCGCCAGATCGGCGAGGTTCTCTATCTGAACACCGGCGACTTCGTCGAAAGCTGCACGGCGCTCGCCGAGCGCCACGATGGATCGCTGGTGATCCTGCGCTGGTCGGACATCGTCGCGGCGCGCAACAACGCGCCTATCAAGCCGGCGTCTGATGTCGCGGTCGCGGCATGAAGAATATCCTCGTTGTCTCGGATGCCTGGCATCCCCAGGTCAACGGGGTCGTGCGCTCTCTGACGGAACTGGCGGCGGCCGCGCCCGCGCAGGGCTCGACCATCTCCTTCGTCACGCCCGACCTTTTTCCGAATGTGGCGCTTCCGACCTATAGCGAAATACGTCTCGCGCTGGCGACGCGGAGCAGCCTGCGGCGGGCGATCGAACGACTTGCGCCCGACCATGTCCATATCGCAACGGAAGGTCCTCTGGGGCTGGCGGCGCGCGGCGTCTGCCTTGCGGAGGGCGAACCCTTCACGTCGAGCTACCACACCCGGTTTCCGGAATATATTTTCGCGCGGACGCGGCTGCCGCTTCGGCTCACTTATGCGGCGCTGCGCCGGTTCCATCGCGCGGCGTCCGGCGTGATGGTCGCGACCGGCTCGCTGGAGCGGGAACTGTCGACACGCGGCTTCGCGAAACTGATGCGCTGGTCGCGCGGTGTCGATCATTCGCTGTTCAAGCCGCGCGAGAGCGTGCTGTCGCTGCCGCGCCCGGTCTTTCTCTTCGTCGGACGGCTTGCGATCGAGAAGAACATCGGCGCGTTCCTGTCACTCGACCTGCCCGGCTCGAAAGTCATTGTCGGCGATGGCCCCGATCGCGCCGCCTTGCAGGGCACCTATCCGAAAGCGCATTTTCTAGGTGCGCGCCGTGGCGTGGATCTCGCGGAAATCTACGCGAGCGCCGAATATGGTTGTGCACTTTGGGATCTCATCGCGGCAGCGGGTGAACCGTTCGGCATCGTCCCGGCCGGCCGCATAGCCTTCAACAGTCTGCGCATCGAAAAGAGCTATCGCAGCTGGGGGACCGATATGACCGCCGAACACCGTCCCGCCGCAGCAGGTCTGGATTTCGCGGTGCGGATGTCCAAGGACACGGATTTCGTCGGCAAAGCGGCCCT
>ERZ500994.641-NODE-641-length-10142-cov-5.437791_pt1 | contig 10142 bp, 7 predicted proteins | sample MGYA00248878_ERZ500994 | MGnify/ENA primary metagenome ERZ500994 (study PRJEB25958, sample SAMN03398533) | human skin metagenome | study: EMG produced TPA metagenomics assembly of the Human Skin Microbiome Metagenome (human skin metagenome) data set. | reverse complement strand
CTGAACCTGCTTCGCCTGCCACACAGCATTGCCCGAAGCAGTCGGCACTCCCCGTTCTGTGAGTACACGAGCGATCCCGTTGGCGCTGGTCGTGCCATTGCTGCGAATATCTTTGATCGTTGCAAAGAGATCGCCAGCGCGTGCTTGTGCGCGATCCTTACGGGCTTTGAGGCCAGCCGCACGGATGTCTGCCGTAATCGTTGCGCCGCGATCTCCGCCGAGTTTCACGCCCCGGGCCTTCGCAGCGGCGAGTGCGTCCTTCGTGCGCTTTGAGATCATGCGGCGCTCTTCCTCTGCGACCATCGCCATGATCCCGACCGTCAGGCGGTTCGCGTTCGGCATGTCCGCGCATACGAACTCGACGCCAGCCTTCTCAAGACCGAGGAGGAAATGAGCGTCACGTGAGAGACGATCCAGTTTTGCAATGAGAAGGGTCGCACCGTAGACACGACAGGCTTTGATGGCGTCGGCGAGCTTCGGGCGATCGGCGATCTTGCCGCTTTCGACTTCGACATGTTCCGCGAGCATCTTCCAGTCGCCGCCGTTGAGGTAGGCCGCGACGGCGGCACGCTGCGCCTCAAGGCCCAGCCCAGACTTACCCTGCCGATCCGTCGAAACGCGGAGATACGAAACGAATTTGCCGGACGCCATGACAACTCCAAAACGCTCATGGATTCATTTGACGCTTCATTCTACCTTCGTTGATTCAAATGTCAAGTCAGCTTGAATCTAGGAAATGAATCCGTTTCATCTGAAATACGCTATGCGAACACGACGGATGCGCCGCTAGACAGTCAAAAAGGTCAGGGGCCGGATTTATTTACACCTGAAAAGCTGGCGCTTCCGGTGCATGTGTTCGCCAGCCTGAAGTCATCTCGGAGCCGGTGCATTGAGTGAAGTCCCCGCGTATGTCGCCTATTATCGAGTCTCCACGACGCGACAGGGCGCATCGGGGCTCAGCATCGAAGCGCAGCGCGTTGCCGTCCAAAAGTATCTCTCGGGGCGTGGCGAGATCATCGCCGAATTCGAAGAGGTCGAGACGGGTAAGGGTTCCGACGCTCTGGATCGTCGCCCGGCGCTCGCGAAGGCGCTGGCCGCCGCACGGAAGGCGAAATGCCCCATCGCCGTTGCGAAGCTCGATCGCCTTTCCCGCGATGTGCATTTCATTTCCGGATTGATGGCGCAAAAGGTCCCGTTCATTGCGTGCGAACTCGGTGCCGACGCCGACCCGTTTACGTTGCATCTGTTCGCGGCGCTGGCTGAAAAAGAACGCGCGATGATTTCCATCCGCACCCGTGATGCACTGGCAGCCGCAAAGGCGCGGGGCGTTGCTCTGGGATCGCCGAAGCTCGCGGACGCTCGTCCTGCGGCTGTTGCGAGCCTCAAGGCCGAAGCGGATCGGTTCGCCGCGAACATTCTGCCGGTCATCGCCGAGATCAAGAAGACGGGTGTGACAAGCTTGCGGGCTATCGCGGATGCCCTGAATGCCCGAGGAATCCCGACGGCGCGCGGAGGAGCGTGGCAGGCGCAAAGCGTGAGTAACGTGCTGGCGCGGGCGTAGCAGGCTGGTCAGGCGCTGGGTCGGCGCACGTAGCTTCGAGCGCGGGGAAATGGTCGGCGGTGCGCTCAATTAAGGGGGCCGTTGAGCGCACCGCCTATCTGCGCAGGCGGCGGGCATGCGCAGTGTCGGCACCGTCACATAAGCTTGAGCTTCCGACAAGCCGAGTCAGGTCAGGCCGATTCGTCGAGGTCGCGATTGACGATGACAAGGCGTGGTCGCGACATGGCTGGAGGAAGGTCCGGCGGTGGCGGACTTGGCGCGTCGAGATCGACGAAACGGGCCTCGCATGTGGCTTCGAGCTTGCGGCGTTTTCGCAGTCTGTCCGTGGGGTCAGGCCGCAAGGGGCAGTCGGCCGTTAAGCGCGCTAGAAGGTCGTCGAGGCTAATCTCCGCGCCATGGGCCTCCGCGAGGCGGGCCAGCCGGTAGGAGCCATGCCGGCGACAGGACCAACAGGCGATTCTGACGACGATCCACGGGAAGGAGGACAGACGATCTGGCATCGTTGGAACATATCATGAACGAGCCGTGTCGGCGCGCCTGTGACTTATGGGGATAGCGCGGATAAGCTGAGGCTGCGGTAGTCTATATCTAGTGTCGCATGGAACAATAATACCACGGGTGGTGTTTTCGGACCGAGTTTATATTGCACGCATATAGTTCACATGTAAACCATATATATCCCGCCACTCCGCGCGCCGCTGGGTTTAGCGGTCGCAGGGCCGGATCGACGGGCGGACGGTCGATAGGGCAGGAGACACGATGGAAAAACGTGTTATATATGCAACACTGTTGCCACAGAGTGACTCTGGCCTCGACCGTCTAGGCGCATGCTCCGACTCGACCATCTTGCCCCACAATCGTCGCCGAGATGGCATCTCCGACCCAGCGCCGGGTGACGAACGTAGCCCCGACCGCGTGTTCTCCAGCGGCGCTGTCGATCTGGACCCGACCCAGACTCGGGCCATAGCCCGGTCGCCGGACAAATCCGCGCCGCAACCATAGGCAGGACGGTCGGCGATCTGACCGCAGGCCGGCGACAGACCCGCCGGCAACCGGGCGGGTCATGTCGACTCGACCGCCGGGAGGGCGCAGGGCGTCGGGATTGGAGGCGGCGGCGGTCGATCGCTTGCGCGATCGGCGGCAGGCGATCGAGGGCAGAGGGTCGAGTCTGGCCTCGATCTGTTGGTGAGGACCGGCGCTCGCCGGCTCCGGCGGAAGCTGGGCGAGGACGCGGACGCGACGCCCGGGTCGGCCGCATGCCTGCGCGTGTGACGGGCGGATGGTTGCCGCCGGAGGGGCCTTGGGGTCGAGGGCAGAGATGATGGCGAGCCACTCCCGGTGGCTGGCGACCCATCCCGGCGCTTCAATCGTGTCCAGCCGCGTCCAGCCGGGAAGTTCTGGGAAGTTTTTTGACTTCCCGGTTTACAACGCATTGATTTTATTATTGTTCTGGGAAGTCAGGGAAGTCAGGGAAGTTTTTTGATCCCAGCGCTATAGGAAGAAATAATTCGCATAATTATGATGAAAAATGCCCGTTATAATGAAAGACGGCACGTTATAATGAAAGTTGTCACGTTATAATGAAGACTGCCTTTTTTGGCCTTAATGCGGGATTATTTTCTCTACAGGCGCGTGAGTGCCTGAAAACTTCCCTGACTTCCCTGACTTCCCGAAACGATAGCAATATCAATACGTTGGAAACCGGGAAGTTTTAGACTTCCCAGAACTTCCCGAGACTTGCTGAAAACGCATGACTAAACACGCATGTCATGCGTTTATCGCATGTCTGGCCCCGACCTCCAAGCTCACTCGCCGATCGCGCGCTTCGGCTCCAGCCAGAAACCATACGTGTTCGTGGCCATCTTCTCGCGACGCAGCGTTACCTCGACGGCTTGCCCGCCCACGAGGATTTCGAAAACGTTGTTGGCCTTGCCCTTCAGGGTGTTCGACAGAGACTTGACCTTCCCGGGGCCCGCCGAACCGCTCATCGGAATGCCGATGCCGAGGTCCTCGATCAGGCGCACGAGGCTGTTCGATCCGTTCCAATGTGAGTTGATCCCTTGTCCTTCCTGATCAGGATCGCCGACGGGCCGTATATTGTTCGGGCCCATCCCGAATTTCTCAGCCCATGCGGATATGAGGGTTTCCCACGCATCGCCTTCGTCGTTTGCGGACTTGCGTACCTGTTCAAAATTGCCAAGGAAGCCTTCCTCGCCGATCGTCGTCATAAGGCCGCGCATCGTCGCCGAGTACGCTTCGAATGACGCAAGGGGCTCCGACATGTCCTTCGGCTCGCCAGCCGCGACCCATGCCTGAATCAACGTAAGACAGGCCCACACAAGTTCGCTACGGTTCGCGCGCACCCAAGCCTTTAGGTCGCTGTGCCGGAAAGCTTTGCGCTTGAGCGGATTGCCCTTCGCATCGAGGAAGATGGCCAGAAGCCGCCGGGCGATCTCCTGACTCGTCGTGGGGTTGTTGCCGACGAAGACGACCATGATGTTGTTTGGAAATGCGACCTTGCGGCTCTGACCGAGCAGGCGGTCTTCCCAACGCTCGCTGGTCGCGAGCGAGGCGTACACCGATGAATCAATGATGTCGTGAACGTTGTCGATCCAGAGATACGACCGTCCCGAACGAAAAGCGGCCGTGATGTTCTTCCGGCGCTCCTCGTCCGACTTGGCGTCGATCTGCGCCTCGCCGGCAAGCCCGGTCGTGATGAGCATAACGGAATCAATCAGCAACCCGCCGCCCGTGCCGGGCATCGGCTTGGTGACGAAATAGAGCGGCGTCGGCCCCGCGATGGCCTCCCGCATGAAGGGCTGAAGCAACATGCAAAGGGCGTGTGTCCGGCTCGCACGGCCGTCCGTCGCATCGTCCGCGAACGGGAAATCGCCAAGCACGTCGTCGAGGAGGAGCGTTTTTGCGCGCGCGATCTCTTCGGCGGATGGTTGTTCGGAAACAGGCTTCATCTCGAAGCCGGCGGACGGCTGGAAATAGTACCCGCTGGCGGCATGGTAGCCGGGCTTCGAGACGAGCGACAGGCGACCATCAGAACCTTTTGCGAAGAAGGGCGTGCGCACAATACCGCTGACGATCGGCAGGCCGGTGTGCTGGTTTGCCAGAATGTCGGCGACGATGTCTTTCGGCGCGGGCAACTCGCGCGGGTCCTCGCCGGCCGTGCGAAACGAGACGGCCTTGCGGAGTTCGTGCGGCAGCGTGCTCGGGCCGAGGTCCTGAAACTCCGCGACATCGATCTTCGGATCGACGCGAAGCCTGACCAATGATCCTGCCGACTGGAAGAGTCGGGGCTCCTTCGCGTTGCGGGCTACCAGCGCCGCCAGTGCTTTGTCGGTCGCGGGCGAATGGTCGTCGCCGATGCCGACGACAACGCGACCATCTGACTCGTCTTGATCGGCCTTCGCCTGACGCTTATCGGCGCGGACTTCCTTGACGATCGCCCTCGCGACCGTCGCCGTGAAGCCGTCGTTCGGCTTGCGCACGAGGGCCGCGATGATTTGATGGATGGCGGACGCCTTGACCCCAGACGTCACGGCTTCGCGGAGAATGCTCGCGCGTTCAGCGTATAGGGCCTTCTTCTCCAGCCCTTCGGCTCGTTCGATCAGCTTCCGTGCGACCATCTCCGGATCATCGTCGATCGTGAAGACCCGGAACGTTTCGTCCTTCAGGTCCTCCACCGCGAACCATCCGGAGTCGACCGCTTCCGCGATGAACTCCAGCCGGTCACGCCGCTTGCACGAATTGTGCTGACACCCGAACGCGAAGCCGCGATCGGTCCCGTCCGCATGCGCGCTGACGACGAAACATGCTCGGTCTTCCGTGTCTCCGGCGTTCGAATGCTCGGAATCAAAAGGACATTCGATTTCAAGCTTATCTTGCCCGTCATCATGACGAATTCTCTCGTCCGCGCGCTCCCGAAACAAGCGTGCGATGTCGAACAGATTCGCCGTCTCGCCGGCCCAGCGGCGCAAGCTGAAGTCCCCAATGAACAGGCCTCGCTCGCTGGCTCCGAGCGCCTTGGCGGCTTCCGCGAACACGTCGTCGGTCGGACGGTCCTTGGCGCGAGGCATGAGTTCAGGAATCTTCTCGAAACGGATGGCGTCGCCATTCGTCACGTAGACAGCGAACTCCGCACCCTTCCTATGTCTGGGGAAGAAAAACAGACGTGACGGGTCGAGGCAGGATTCGTCGATCGGGATGTCTAGGATTTTCGCGAGACCGAGGAGCTTGCCTTTCCAGAGTTGGATCGCGTCGTCCTGCGACATCTTCTGTTTGGCGAAGACGTATGGCTCGGCCAGAGGGAAGACGATTCGGAACTTGGGGATCGGATCATGGTGAAGGACGTATTGCATTCCATCGGATGTCTGCTCTTGCTCCTCTTCGACTGTCACCGTGTCGGCGATAGGCTGTTCCCAAGAACGATCCTCACGGACGTATCGCTGCATCGTCTCATTGGTCGGGTCGGTGTCGAGATTGCGCTTCTTGGCGAATTTCGCGAACGCCGACTGTGAGACGTGAGTCATCGTGGAGAGATGGCTGTGGGTCGTATAGACGATCGCCGCCAACCCAAGCTCGTCTTGAATTTTCCGGACGACCGGCTCGATCTGGATGCCGGAATCCACGTCGAGACCCATGATGTACATCGCGCGCATCGCCTTGGCTCTGCGCTCATTGTCGATCGCCTCACCCTGCAAGAACGCGCGGCCATCTTTGTCGCCGGGAACGTGTTTGGACATCACGTTCACGAACTGGAAGAAGGTCGTCTCCTCCTTCACAGGCCAACGCTTGTCATTGGCGCTGCGCCCGATCCCGAGCTTCATCTTCAGGCCCATGACCTCCGATTTGAGGTCGCCGCCGACGAATTGGGCGTGTTTATAGACGAACGGCTCTGTCCGGGCCTCGACAGGCGCATCCGGCAGCCTTTCGAGCGCCTCCAAGATTACGTCCGCCGGAAATCGCGACAGTGCGCCACCAGACCCAAGCCGCCGGGAATCGATGTCCGATAGCGTCGCTATCGGACCAATCCCGGGGATAGGCAGCGCCTGCTCCTTGACGCCGCGTCCCGTCTTCCGCTGAATCATATCCGTCGCGGTCGCCAGCGCATCGCCGGTCAACGGCGTATCGAAAAGGTAGAGCAGCCCGCGCTGCATCCGGCCGTCGGTGCTTTGCGCGGACACGTCGATACTAGGGGCTTGCATAACGGCAATAAGCTGCCGGGCTTCGGCTTCATCGTTCGGCTTCAGCACGATCCCGAGCAACGTCCCGTCATCCGCGTCAAGGTACAGAACTTCAGCACCGGAAAGGTCGAGGTTGTCGCTATAGGATTCGAGTTCGTCGCCGGCAAACGCGACGCGCGCCTCGACACGAGTTCCATTTGCGGTGCATGCGATTGCACGCGCAAAGCGTCGCGCCAACGCGATCGCTTCATCCGAACTGCGGCCGTTTTCATGTGCGGGCTGCGCGGTCGAATCAAAATTGTTACCGTTGCCAACGCTATTTTCGTTGACAGATGGCCTGCCATTGTTTATCATATTTACACCTTAAGGTTTTTGGTGAGCCTGAGGTCAGACGATATCTAGGCCGGGGGAGCGATCTCCCGGTCTTTTTTTGCATGCGTCACTCGTCTTGCCATGACACATCGTTCTTCGAGCGCTCGTCACGAATGACAGGGTCGATAAAGCTCCAATCGACGACGCCAGCTTCGATCAGCAACGATGCGCTCGTATCGGTGCGCCTCTGCGCCTCCAAGTCAGGCGATTTGGTCGGGTCGGAATTGGTGTTGCAGTTCGTCTTGAATTCATCATGCGACGTGCTCATTTTGGCAGTGTCCTTTCGGAGTGCGGCATTGGGCCGGGGTGAGCTTCGAAGCGGGCAGGAAGGGCCGGCTCGTTTCGAGCCGGCCTTTTCGTTTCAGACCCGCACCGGCCTCACCCGTCCGTCGTATCGAGCTTCTTACGCAAGCGCGCGCGAAGAACGCGAGACTGTTTCGCGAGCGGGACCGCAACACGGCTGTTGTCGATCATCGTGCCCAGCCAGTCGGCAAGTACGTAGAAAAATGCAACTTCTGTCGAATCCTCATTTGCTCTGAGGGGGTAGTCCGGTGCGATCGGTAAAGTGATCCTGTCGGCGTAAAGATGCAGCATTACTTCGACGGTGAGGTATTCGCCGCTCGCATGCGGGAGGCGAACGTACAAAATCACATTGCGATGATCGCTCGGTCGAAGCTGAAACACCTCAACCGAAATATCAGCGACTTCGCCGTATATCTTCACCAATTCACGCTCGGTTTGAGAAATCCAGAGGTCGAAACTCGGAAAGGCGTGAAGCGGATCACTCGAATCTCGTCGAGACCGCTTGTCCTCGTTGTTGATCTCTTCGAGCCGAGCGCGAAAGAACGCGACGCTGGAATGTGCGTCGCCGTGCAACGGTGCGGCGGCGCTCATTTCCGGTACTCGCGGGGTGCTGTCAAATCGGTGAAGATCGCCATTTTCTGAGCCGGGCCAGCGCGGTGGTATTCCTCTTCGGTCAGACCGCCGTACAATTTTGACTGATCGCCGCCAAAGTACCTTTCGTTTGCGCCGCCATCCGCCCTGCGGAATGCCTGCAATGCCGTGGCCAGATCGGCGTGACCGGCGACAAGCGCGGGCTTACCGCTCGCGTCTAGTTCCGTCTTGTCGGCGAGCATTCCTGCAACGACGGGGACCATCATCGGATTTATCAGGCTGGCGCGCTTTTCGTGGGCCAGCTTGACGAGCGCTTCGCGAAGCGCGGCCTCGGTTCTGTTTCTATTAGCAACGAGCATTGAATGGCTCCATGAGAGAGGATGGCGACAAGAAAAGGCGCGTGCCGCCGGGCGCGCTAAAAGGAGGTTGCTGCGGGCTTACTCCGCCCACGGTGCGGGACTGCCCGGATCAATCGAAATGTCTTTCCGCGATGGGGCGTCGATAACGGCTGGACCGCGCGGTCGGCGACGCTGCGTCGAACCTCGCCGTTGGCGGCGAGGCAATCGGGTCGTCGAAGAGCCGAACGAACGGGTACCAATCTCGGCCGGCTCGCCATCCCTTGCGATTTGCCACTCGTTATAAGCAGCAATGTCGAAAGACGGCGTGCCGTCTATCTGTGTGACGGGAGGAAGCCATTCCGGCCGATTGGCCAACCGCCAGCGCACAAGCGCAACAGAAATTCTCATCGCCCGCGCGAGTTCGCGGACGTTGAAAAATTCATCGTGCGGGATGTCCGGCGAGGAGGCGGGGCGGGCGGACATGTTTGAATCACCCTGCCGCCGTCGCGGCGATGACCGCTTCGTGAGCCTTTTCGCGTCGCCATGCGGCGACGTCTCCGCCCGACACGTGTAGATAGAACTTGCCGAGAATTTTCACGCGCTTCGGGAGCAGTTCGGGCGCGCTCTTAAGCGTGGAGTAAACCCACGCCGGTGATCGTCCAAACTTGCGAGCGAAGTCGTTGACGGTCATAAAGTCCTGCATTGGATCGTTCATAGCGTCCTCGCAATACATCGCTGTAAGCGCGCGCGTCGCCGCGCTGCGTCGTGGTCAGCCTGTCTCTTCGGGGATCGGGAGACGGCGTGTCGAGCGCCGTTTCCTTATTTCAACATATTAATGAACTAGACTATTTTTGTCAAGGAAATTATGCCTGCGGCTCACGCCGAAAATCGTCATTTCCATGCGCTTTCAGCCGGATGCAATCCGGAGACACAAGTGTCAGAAAACAAAACGGATATGCGTCGTGGCAGCCTCCTTGCACGGCATCACCCGTTCCTCGCCGCCGCCCTTCCAAACATGTGCTGAAGCTGAGTCATAACTTGAGACGAATTGCGCCTGAAGCTGTCCTGATCACGTGTTTGCAAGTTCATGGCCATGTGATTGTTCACGATCGTGTTGCCGCCGCCACCGCGATCGTCGCCGCGTAGCTCCACGGGGATTTTGCGCCCGCGAGTCAAATTAACCACTGCCTCATTCGGATGCAGTACGGCTGGCATTCCGCCATCCGAAATGCCGCCTTCGGCGAAGTGCGGTGCGCCCTGCCAGTATGATGCAGGCAGGCTCGCTGTCGTGACCGGCGAGTCGACAAAACCGCCCTCCGAGAAGAAGCCGCCGACCATCTCACCGAGGCCGCCGAATCCTCCTCCGCCTCCGCCCATACCTCCGAGCGATCCGAGCTTGTTGATAAGTGCACCGAGTCCCCCCTCCGCACTTTGGGCAGAGGACCCCACGTCAGTGATTTTCGTGGCGAACTGACCAAGCTGACCCCCGGCACCGCCGCCTGAACCGAATGCCTTCGAAAGGTCTTGCGAAATCGCCGGCGTGATCTGCTTCGTCGCCGTCTCGACGTTCTTCGCCAAGTCGGTCCCGATCTTCTGCATCGCGGGTTTCATCGACTCTGAGATCGATGACGTTTGATCGGACATACCCTTCGAGACGGCTCCCGGGAACAAGCGACGCTGCGCATCGGTCAGACCATGAGCCCACGATCCGCCGAGCATGCCGCCACCCTGACGGCCGCCGAGGTCGAAGTGCATGGAGTCGACAGCCCCATACTGACCCTT
>ERZ500994.640-NODE-640-length-10142-cov-12.209973_pt1 | contig 10142 bp, 8 predicted proteins | sample MGYA00248878_ERZ500994 | MGnify/ENA primary metagenome ERZ500994 (study PRJEB25958, sample SAMN03398533) | human skin metagenome | study: EMG produced TPA metagenomics assembly of the Human Skin Microbiome Metagenome (human skin metagenome) data set. | reverse complement strand
CGCGAGCACGCCGTCGCCCGCCCGCAGCCGGGCCTGATCTCCATCGCCGGCGGCAAGTACACGACCTATCGGGTCATGGCCGTCGATGCCGTCGACGCCGCCCGCGAGGACCTCTCGCCCGGCGTGCCCGAGAGCGTCACCGCCCACATCCCGCTCGTCGGTGCCGAGGGCTACCAAGCGCTGGTCAACCAGCTCGACACCCTCAGCCGCCGCCACGACCTCCCGGTCTGGCGGGTGACCCACCTGCTCGATCGCTACGGCTCGATGGCCGTCGACCTCTTCGCCATGATCGACGAGGACCGCTCTCTCGCAGAGCCGCTCGCCGGTGCGGAGGAGTACCTGCGGGTCGAGGTCGTCTACGCGGCACGCAATGAGGCGACGCTCCACCTCAACGACCTGCTGACCCGCCGGATGCGCATCTCCATCGAGACGCCCGACCGCGGCGTCGAGGCGGCCGAGCCCGCCGCACGCATCCTCGCCGCCGAGCTCGGCTGGGACGAGGAGCGCACGACCTCGGAGGTCGAGCACTACCTGCGCCGGGTCCAGGCCGAGATCGAGAGCCAGCAGATGACCGAGGACGAGCGGGCGGATGCGGAGCGCACCGAGGCGACCGACATCCGCGTGCTGGCGAAGGGCTGACCCACCGGCCACCTGCCGGTCACCAGCAGCCCACGTCGGCGCCACCCGGCACCCACGTGCCCGCCACGTCACGCTGCCACCCTCGGGCCCATGCCCGAGATCTCGCGTCGCGTCGTCCTGTCCTCCACCGTCGCCGCTGCCGGTGCGGCGGCGCTCCAGCCGTCGGCCGTCGCCGCGCCCTTCCAGGTGCACCGCAGCCGTCCGCTGCTGACCTCCGGCGTCTCGTCAGGTGACGTCACGACCGACTCGGCGGTCCTGTGGGCCCGGGCGGACCGCCCTTCGCGCATGGTCGCCACGATCACCGGGCCGGGCCGCTCCCGCCGGACCGTCCGCGGGCCGTGGGTCACGCCCGGCACCGACCACACGGGCAAGATCGACCTGCGGCACCTCGCGCCGGGTCGGCGCCACGAGATCGAGGTCGGCTTCGAGGACGACGAGGGGCGAAGGGGGCAGACCGCGGACCTGTCCTTCGCGACGGCCACGCAGGGCCGGGGCGGTCAGTCCTTCGTGTGGACCGGTGACACCGCCGGCCAGGGGTGGGGGATCAACCCCGACCTCGGCGGCTACGTCGCCTACCGGGCGATGCACGAGACCCGCCCCGACTTCTTCGTCCACGCCGGCGACACGATCTACGCCGACGGGCCGATCGAGGCACAGGTCACCGAGCCCGACGGGCAGGTGTGGCGCAACCTCGTCATCCCGGAGGTCGAGCAGCGGGCGCAGAGCCTCGCGGAGTTCCGCGGGCGGCACCGCTACAACCATCTCGACGACAACCTGCGGGCGATGTACGCCGACGTGCCGGTCATCGCCCAGTGGGACGACCACGAGACGACGAACAACTGGTACCCCGGTGAGATCCTCACCGACCCGGCCTACGACCGTGAGCGTCGCGTCAACGTCCTCGCGCGCTGGGCGAAGCGGGCGTGGTGGGAGTGGCAGCCGATCAGCAACGGCCAGGACCGCCCCGACGGGCAGCGGATCCACCGCAAGGTCTCGCGCGGCCGGCACCTCGACGTCTTCTGCCTCGACATGCGCACCCACAAGGACCCCAACACGGCGGGGACCGAGCGGGAGCGCACCTCGCTCATGGGGGAGGAGCAGGTGCGCTGGCTCGCGAGCGAGCTCAAGCGGTCGCGCGCCACGTGGAAGGTGATCTCCGCCGACCTGCCGATCGGGATCGTCGTGCCCGACGGCGAGGCCCAGGAGTCGCTGTCCAACCGTGACCCGGGCGCCCCGCTGGGCAAGGAGCTCGAGATGGCCTGGTTGCTGCGCGAGATCAAGGACGTGCCCGGCGTCGTGTGGATCACCGCCGACGTGCACTACTGCGCCGCGCACCACTACAGCCCGGAGCGAGCGGCCTTCACCGACTTCTCGCCCTTCTGGGAGTTCGTCGCCGGCCCGATCAACGCCGGCACCTTCGGGCCCAACGAGATGGACGCGACCTTCGGTCCCCGGGTCGACTTCATCAAGACGGCGGACTACCCCAACCAGTCGCCGCGGGGCGGCAACCAGTTCTTCGGGCACGCCGACATCGCCGACGACGGCCGGCTGACGGTCACCCTGCGCGACGCGCAGGGCACGGTGCTCTACACCCGGGAGCTGTCGCCGGAGAGGTGATCGGCCTCCTCGAGGACGATCGCCGCGCGCCCTTCGTCCCGCACGAGGGTGAACCACGCGATCGTGAGGAGCACGAGCGCACCCGCCCCGACGTAGAAGGCGTCGCGCCCGGAGTCGGTCGTCGCGAGCAGCACGATGACGCCGACCATGAAGGCCATCGCGATGACGTTGAGGACCGGGAAGAAGGGCATCGCGAAGCCCGTGGGCCGCAGGCCCTCGCGCGCCATCCGGGTGCGCATCCGCAGGTGCGCGAGCAGGATCATCAGCCAGGTGAAGACCGTGGCGAAGGACGCGATCGCCGCGACGAAGAAGAAGAGCCGGTCCTCGATGACGAGGAAGAGCACGAGCCCGACCGCGCCGGCGCCGAACATGCACAGCACCGGGTAGATCGGGATGTGCGCTCGCGGTGACAGGTGGAGGAAGGAGCGAGGTGCGTGGCCCTGCTCGGCGAGGCCGTACATCGTGCGCGAGCAGGCGTAGAAGATCGCGTTCATCGCCGACAAGGCAGCGGTGAGGACGACGAAGTTCATCACGTGCTGGGCCGCCGGGACCTGGAGCGCGGCGAAGACCTCGACGAAGGGGGAGGACTCACCGGTGACCTCGTCCCACGGGATGATCGACATGATGACCGCGAGCGCCGCGACGTAGAAGAGCAGGATGCGGAAGGGCACGGTGTTGACCGCGCGCCCGATCGAGTGCTCCGGGTCGTCGGCCTCGCCGGCCGTCATGCCGAGCGTCTCGATGCCGCCGAAGGAGAAGACGACGACGCTGAAGCTCATGATGATGCCCCACAGGCCGAAGGGGGCGAAGCCGTCGTGGCTCCACAGGTGGGCGACGTCCGGGGTCGTGCCGCCGACCTCGCGCCCCCAGAGGATGAGCGCCAGACCACCGACGACGAGCGCGATGATCGCGGTGACCTTGATGAGGGAGAACCAGAACTCCATCTCGCCGAAGACCCGCACCGCCATGAGGTTGAGGGCACCGATGAGGGCGATGGCCGCGGCCATCCACACCCAGCCGGGGACACCGGGGAACCACAGGCCCATGTAGGTCGCGACGGCGGTCATGTCGGCGATGGCGACGACCGCGAGCTCGAGCCAGAAGACCCAGCCGACGATGAAGCCGGCGTAGGGGCCGAGGAAGGAGCCGGCGTACTGTGCGAAGGAGCCGGCGACCGGGTGGCGCACGGCCATCTCACCGAGGGCCCGCATGACGATGTAGACCATGAAGCCGGCGACCGCGTAGGCGACGAGGACGGCCGGGCCGGCGGCCTGGATCGTCTCGGACGAGCCGTAGAAGAGGCCCGTGCCGATGGCGGTGCCCAGTGCGATGAACTGGACGTGGCGGGGGTTGAGGCCGCGGTCGAGGTGCTCGTGGTCGGGCACGGCGCCCGCGGTCGAAGAGGTGGAGGGCACGGGCGAGCACCCTACCCGGTGCCCGTGCTGACCTCCTCCACCTCGCCGTCGAAGCCGTCGCCGCAAAGGTGTGCGCGTGCGCGGGCCGGAAGACCAGCCGCAGCATCCGCAGCCCGAGCAGACGCGAGTGCTGGACCTGCAGCGACACGCGGCCCACCTCGGCCCAGCCCAGCGCGAAGGCGAGCTATCTGCTCCCTTCGACCCGCAGGCCGTGGCGGTCGCGAACTGCCACACCGACCGGGTGAAGGCCGTCGCCGAGGGCTTCACGGTCAGCACCGGCACGCGTACCTCGTCGCCGAAGGGCCGCTCGACAGGGGGCGGTGGCTGCACGGCGACCGACTGTGGCCGGGCGGAGGGGACTAATGGCTGGCCTGCAGGCGTTGCAGAGTGCGATCCTGAGGAGAACATGACCGAACCACTGCACAGCGCGCACGACGACGCCGACGACACCATCCCCAGCCCGACGATCGACCGGGTGCTCTCGAGGCGCGCGCAGGCGCTGGCCGATGCCGGCGACGGCTTCCTCGAGCCGGCCGGCGACATCGACTACGACGGCGACCAGCTCGACCGCGAGGAGCGCTCCGCCCTGCGCCGTGTGCAGGGTCTGTCGACCGAGCTCGAGGACATCACCGAGGTCGAGTACCGCCAGCTGCGGCTGGAGCGGGTCGTCCTCGCGGCCGTCTGGAGCGACGGAACCGCCGCCGACGCCGAGAACTCGCTGCGCGAGCTCGCCGCGCTCGCGGAGACCGCCGGCTCCGAGGTCCTCGCCGGCGTCCTCCAGCGGCGCCAGACCCCCGACCCGGGCACCTACCTCGGCTCGGGCAAGGCGCAGGAGCTCAAGGAGATCGTCGTCGCCGAGGGTGCGGACACGGTCGTGTGCGACACCGAGCTGGCCCCGAGCCAGCGGCGCGCGCTCGAGGACGTCGTCAAGGTCAAGGTCATCGACCGCACCGCCCTGATCCTCGACATCTTCGCCCAGCACGCGAAGTCCCGTGAGGGCAAGGCCCAGGTCGAGCTCGCCCAGCTCCAGTACCTGCTGCCCCGCCTGCGTGGCTGGGGTGAGTCGATGTCCCGGCAGGCCGGTGGTCAGGCGGCCGGCGGTCAGGGCATGGGCTCGCGTGGTCCCGGTGAGACGAAGATCGAGCTCGACCGCCGCCGGATCAACTCCCGCATCGCCAAGCTCAAGCGCGAGCTCGCGGGCATGAAGACCCACCGCGACACCCGACGGGCTGCCCGCGCGCACCGCGAGGTGCCTGCCGTGGCCATCGCCGGCTACACCAATGCCGGCAAGTCGACCCTGCTCAACCGCCTCACCCATGCCGGTGTGCTCGTCGACAACCAGCTCTTCGCGACCCTCGACACGACGGTGCGGCGGGCCGAGACGCCCGACGGGCGCGAGTACACGCTCACCGACACCGTCGGCTTCGTCCGGGCGCTCCCGCACCAGCTCGTCGAAGCCTTCCGCTCGACGCTCGAGGAGGTCGTCGACGCCGACCTGCTCCTGCACGTCGTCGACGGCTCGCACCCCGACCCCGAGGGCCAGATCTCGGCCGTGCGCGCCGTGCTCGCCGACGTCGACGCGACCGATGTCAAGGAGGTCGTCGTCGTCAACAAGGCCGACGCGGCCGACCCCGAGGTCGTCGACCGGATCCTGCGGCACGAGAAGCACTCGATCGCCGTCTCGGCGCGCACCGGCGCCGGGGTCCAGGAGCTGCTCGAGCTCGTCGCCGAGGAGCTGCCCAAGCCCGACATCGACGTCGAGGTCCTCGTGCCGTATGCGCGCGGTGACCTCGTCAGCCGTCTGCACGACGAGGCGGAGATCGTCTCCGAGGAGCACCTCGAGCGGGGCACGCTCGTCGTCGCCCGGGTGCACGGTGACCTCGCGGCCGAGCTGACCCCCTTCGCCACGACGCCGGCACCTGCCGCCGGCTGACGGAGCCACTCACCGCACGAGCAGCAGCACCGCCAGCCCGATCATCGTCAGGCCGATGACCCCGTCGAGGACGCGCCACGTGCCGGGCCGGCCCAGCGGACCGGCGAGGGCCCGGGCGCCGAGGCCCAGGGCGGTGAACCACACGACGCTGCCGATCGACGCACCCGTCGCGAAGGCCCAGCGCTGCTCGCCGTGACCGTTGGCGATCGACCCGAGCATGAGGACGGTGTCGAGGTAGACGTGCGGGTTGAGGAAGGTGATCGCCAGCGTCGTCGCGATGACCGAGCCCCGTCCGGCGGGGGCGGCCGCGTCGAGGCCGGTCGGGGAAGCGGCCCGGCGCAGCGCCACGAGGCCGTAGCCGACGAGGTAGGCCGCACCGAGCCAGGTGACGACGCGCACCGCACCCGGGTGATCACTCACCAGCGCGCCGACGCCGGCGGTGCCGAGGGCGATGAGCAGGGTGTCGGCGGCGATGCAGATGAGCACGACCGGGGCCAGGTGCTCGCGGCGGATGCCCTGCCGCAGGACGAAGGCATTCTGCGCCCCGATGGCGACGATGAGGGTCAGGCCGGTCAGCAGGCCGGCGATGGCGGAGACGATCACGAGGAGACCGTAGGCGGAGCCGACCGCTGAAGGCCAACGACAGATCCTGCACGATCATTAGCATTGCTTCATGCAGATCGATCAGCTCCGTGCCCTCCTGGCCGTCGTCGACGAGGGGACCTTCGAGGCGGCGGCGGGTGCCTTGTCCATCACGCCGTCGGCCGTGAGCCAGCGGATCAAGGCGCTCGAGGCCGCCGCGGGCCGCGTCCTCGTCGAGCGGAGCACGCCGGTGCGGGCGACGGCCGCCGGGACCGGGGTCGTGCGCACCGCCCGCCAGATGGTCCTGCTCGCCGACCAGCTGCGCTCCGACCTGGGCGAAGGGGGGTCCGCCCCCGTCGACCTGCCGGTCGCGGTCAACGCCGACTCGCTCGCGACGTGGTTCGAGCCGGTGCTCGGCGTGGCCGCGGGGTGGGACGACACCCGCCTGCACCTCGAGGTCGAGGACGAGGAGTACAGCGCCGACCACCTGCGTCGCGGCGCGGTCGTCGGGGCGGTGACCGCCGACCCGGTGCCCGTCGCCGGCTGCCGGACCGAGCCGCTCGGGTCGATGCGCTACCTGCCGGTCGCGGCGCCGGAGCTCGCGGAGCAGCACGCGCGTGGACGTGGGTACGACTGGTCGGCGATGCCGGTGCTGCGCTTCAACGCCAAGGACGACCTGCAGCACGGGGTGCTGCGCGACCTCGGGATCGGCGTGGTCCCGCCGACCTCCCAGGTGCCCTCCTCGGAGGGCTTCGCCGCGGCGGTGCGGGCCGGGCTGGGGTGGGCCATGCTCCCGGAGGCCCAGGTGGGCGATGACCTCAACACCGGCCGGCTGGTGCTGCTGCGTCAGCGGGAACACCGCGACGTCCCGCTGCACTGGCAGGCGTGGAGGCTGCGCACCGCGCGGATCGACCGGCTCGGCGAGGCGGTGCACGAGGCGGCTCGGGCGCTGCGGCCCGTTCGCCGCACCCGGACCAGGTGATGCACGCCAGCCTCGTGACCGACGCCGGCTACACGATCTTCGCCAGCGACACCCCGCCGGGCATGACCCGCACCCTCGGCACCCAGATCACCGTGAGCATCAGCGGTGACGAGACCGAGCTGCTGCGCGGCTACTGGGCCGGCCTCACCGAGGGCGCCCAGGTCGAGGTGCCCCTCGAGATGCAGATGTGGGGTGACGAGTACGGCTCCTTCACCGACCGCTACGGCATCCCGTGGATGGTCAACATCGCCGGGCCCGGGCAGCAGGGCTGATCAGCGCGCGGCGAGCACCGCAGCGCTCGTCGAGACCTCGATCTGCGGCGAGTAGAGGCTCATCACCTGCAGGGCGGCCTCGTGGTTGTCCTGGGTCGAGCCCGCGCAGGCGTCGGCCGCCACGACCACCGTGGCGCCGGCATCTGCTGCGGGCAGGGCCGTCGAGATGACGCAGCAGTCCGTCGAGACCCCGGCGAGCACGATGGTCGGGGTCTCGCCGATGATGCGCGTGAGCGGCTCGCCCCACTTGCCGAAGGTCGACAGGTCGATCGACCCACGGCTGCTCCAGCCGGCGGCCGGGGTGACGAGGTCGAAGACCGGGTCGGTGGCCGGTCGGTCGGCGAAGCCCCAGCGCTCGAAGTAGGGACCCCACGAGCCCGGACGCTCCGGGCCCGGCACCCAGCGGGTGACGATGGTGCGCTGCGCACCGAAGCCGGAGCGCAGCGACTTGATCGGCCCGAGGGCGGCGTCGAACATCGGCGAGCCCCACTCGGACGTGGGGTCGGCGAAGATCCGCTGTGGGTCGACGACGACGAGCCAGGCGTCGTCGAGGTCGGGGAGGGCCGGGGTGTCGGGGGTCTGCTCGCTCATCGCTCCTCCTGCCGGCGCACGACGCCGCGGCGGGCGACGTAGGTGATGACGAAGGCCAGGACGAGTGCCGCGATGACGCCGAGGTTGGCGTAGGACCAGTCGCCGGCCCAGTAGCTGCCGGCCGGGTCCTCGACGAGCTCGGTGCCCATGAAGGCCTTGAGCAGGTAGCCCTGCCAGTTGTTCCACGTCGACTCGGGCATCGCATTGGTCACCAGGCCCCAGCCGATGACCGAGGTGAGCACCATCGTGCCGATCGAGATCCAGTCGACGGAGCCGTAGCGTCCGCGGGCGTCGAAGAGCGCCTCCTCGTCGTAGTCGCGTCGGCGCAGGGCGAGGTCGGACAGGAAGATGCCCGCCCAGGCAGCCAGGGGCACGCCGAGGGTGATGAGGAAGGACTGGAAGGGTCCGAGGAAGTTCTCCGCGAAGAAGACGACGTAGATCGTGCCGAGGGTCAGCAGCAGCCCGTCGATGCCGGCGGCGGCCGGGCGCGGGATGCGCACGCCGAGGCTGAGCAGCGTCAGGCCCGAGGAGTAGATGCCGAGCACGGCGCCGGAGACGAGCGCGAGCACCGCGGCGATGCCGAAGATCACGAGGTACCAGGTCGGCAGGATCGTCGCGAGGGTGCCGACCGGGTCGGCGACGATGCCGGCACGCAGGGTCTCGTCGGAGCCGGCGAGGCCGATGCCGTAGGCGACGAGCAGGGCGGGGGCGAGGGCGCCGCCGAAGGTGTTCCACGCGACGATCGCGCCCGAGGAGGCCTCGCGGCTCTGGTAGCGCGACCAGTCGGCGGCGATGTTGATCCAGCCGAGGCCGAATCCGGTCATGACCATGATGAGCGCGCCGATGACCTGCTGGAAGGAGCCGCTCTCGAGGGCGGTCAGGGCCGACCAGTCGATGTGGCTGACCGTCAGGGCGACGTAGACGATCGTCGCGAGGCCGGTGAGCCAGGTGAGCCATGACTGCAGCCGCATGATCAGGTGGTAGCCGGCCACCGACGCGGTGACGATGAGGGCGGCGACGACGAGCATCGCGACGACCTTGGTCGGCGTGCCGCCGCCCCAGCCGAGCTCGCGCATGACGGTCGCCGTCGCGAGCGTCGCCATGATCGCGAGGAAGGTCTCCCAGCCGATCGAGACGATCCACGAGACGACGCCCGGCAACTTCTGCCCCTGGACGCCGAAGGCCGCCCGCGAGATGACCATCGTCGGGGCCGAGCCGCGCTTGCCGGCGACGGCGACGAGGCCGCAGAGGAGGAAGGAGACGACGATGCCGATGATCGAGACGAGCAGCGCCTGCCAGAAGGAGATGCCGAAGTCGAGGACGAAGCTGCCGTAGGAGATGCCGAAGACCGACACATTGGCCGCGAACCACGGCCAGAAGAGGTCGGCCGGGCGGGCGGTGCGGTCCGCCTCGTCGATGATCTCGATGCCGGTGGTCTCGACGCCGGCGCGTCGGACCTGGTCGAGGGTGCCGCCGGAGGAGTCAGCGTTCATTGCGGCACAATCCCACGGTGGACACCTTGCGTGATCGATGGCTCGCCGATGTCGCGGGACTCGATGTGGTCACGGATCAGCGCGCCGTCACCGCACTGCGCGAGGAGCTGCTCGCCCGCTGGGGTGAGCCGCACCGCAGCTATCACGACCCCGTGCACCTGGCCGAGGTCCTCGCGGCCCTCGACGAGCTGGCCGAAGGGGGACACCTCGCCGGTCGTGACCGGCACCTGGCCGCGCTGGTCGGGTGGTTCCACGACGCCGTCTACGAGGCGGGCGGTGCCCCGGGCGACAGCGAGGAGGCCTCCGCACGTCTGGCGGAGGAGCGCCTGCCGGCGCTCGGCCTGCCGCCCGCCGACGTCGCGACCGTCGCCCGGCTCGTGCGTGAGTCCGCGGACCACGAGATGAGCGGGGTCGACCCCGTGTCGCAGGCCTTCCACGACGCCGACCTGTGGATCCTGTCGGCTCCGGCCGACCGCTTCGACGGCTATTGCGCCCAGGTGCGCATCGAGTACCGGCAGGTGCCGGCCGCGGACTTCGCGCGGGGCAGGAGCGCTGTGCTCACCCCCTTCGTCGAGCGGGAGCGCCTCTACCTCACCGACCACGCGCACGAGCACTGGA
>ERZ500994.639-NODE-639-length-10164-cov-6.349589_pt1 | contig 10164 bp, 8 predicted proteins | sample MGYA00248878_ERZ500994 | MGnify/ENA primary metagenome ERZ500994 (study PRJEB25958, sample SAMN03398533) | human skin metagenome | study: EMG produced TPA metagenomics assembly of the Human Skin Microbiome Metagenome (human skin metagenome) data set. | reverse complement strand
CAGGTCCTGCTCGTTGACCGCGTTGGAGATCGGCTCGGGCAGCGGCCCGGAGTTGCCGATGCAGGTCGTGCAGCCGTAGCCGACGAGGTAGAAGCCGACCTTCTCCAGGTACGGCGTCAGGCCGGCGCGGTCGTAGTAGTCCATGACCACCTGCGAGCCCGGCGCGAGGGTCGTCTTGACCCACGGCTTGCGGTTCAGCCCCTTGTCGACGGCGTTCTTGGCCAGCAGCGCCGCGCCGATCATCACCGACGGGTTGGAGGTGTTGGTGCACGATGTGATCGAGGCGATCGTGACCGACCCGTGGTCGATCTCGGTCTGCGTGCCGTCCTCGAGGGTGACCGTGACCTTCTTCGAGATGCGGTCGTCGCCGTTGCCGTCGCGGATCGGCGGGTCGATCTCGACCTGGTCGTCCGGGGTCGGCGGATCAGAGGCCGGGAAGCTGCCGTTGGACTCGGCTGGTCCCTCGCGGTCCTCGGCGTACGCCGGCAGCGCCTCGCGGAACGCGCGCTTGGCATCGCTCAGCGCGATGCGGTCCTGCGGACGCTTCGGTCCGGCGATCGAGGGGGTCACCGAGCCCAGGTCGAGCTCGAGGTACTCGGAGTACTTCGCCTCGTTGGCCGGGTCGTGCCACATGCCCTGGGCCTTCGCGTAGGCCTCGACGAGCGCGACGTGGCCCTCCGACCGGCCGGTGAAGCGCAGGTAGCGCACGGTTTCCTCGTCGACCGGGAAGATCGCGGCGGTCGAGCCGAACTCCGGGCTCATGTTGCCGATCGTGGCGCGGTTGGCCAGCGGTACGGCAGCGACGCCGTCGCCGTAGAACTCCACGAACTTGCCGACGACGCCGTGCTGGCGCAGCATCTCGGTGATGGTGAGCACGAGGTCGGTGGCGGTCGCACCGTCGGGCAGCTCGCCGGTCAGCTTGAACCCGACGACGCGGGGGATCAGCATGGAGACGGGCTGGCCGAGCATCGCGGCCTCGGCCTCGATGCCGCCGACGCCCCAGCCGAGTACGCCGAGCCCGTTGACCATCGTGGTGTGCGAGTCGGTGCCGACCAGGGTGTCGGGGTAGGCCTGCCCGCCACGGGCGAACACGACGCGAGCGAGGTGCTCGATGTTGACCTGGTGCACGATGCCGGTGCCCGGCGGGACGACCTTGAACTCATCGAACGCGGTCTGGCCCCAGCGCAGGAACTGGTAGCGCTCCTTGTTGCGCTCGTACTCGATGTCGACGTTGCGCTCGAAGGCGTCCGCGCGACCGAAGACATCGGCGATGACCGAGTGGTCGATCACCAGCTCGGCGGGCGCCAGCGGGTTGATCTTGCTGGCGTCGCCGCCGAGGTTCGTCATGGCCTCGCGCATGGTGGCCAGGTCAACGACGCAGGGCACGCCGGTGAAGTCCTGCATGATGACGCGCGCCGGGGTGAACTGGATCTCGGTGCTGGGCTCGGCATCGGCGTCCCACTTGCCAAGCGCTTCGATCTGCGCGGCGGTGACGTTGGCGCCGTCTTCGGTGCGCAGCAGGTTTTCGAGCAGGACCTTCAGGCTGTACGGAAGTTTGCTCGACCCTTCGACCTTCTTGATATCGAAGATTTCATAGTCCGTGCCGTCGACATTCAGCGTCGTCTTGGCGCCGAAACTGTCTTTGCTCGGGTTAGCCACACCGATCTCCTTACCAACTGTTGCGTTGCGGGCGCGCGTGCGTCCGTGCCTATCTTTCCGCACCTAACGCGCCCGGGAAAATCCGGGTTAAACAAGCCGTCGGAGCGGCATCGGCATACCCCTCCAACCTACGCCCGATTGACCCCGGCGACCGGCCTGGTTGCCCACACTCTCGACCTGTTCCTGCGGCAGGTTTTGACCGTCTGGGACGTGCCCAAATGGTGGAAACCTGCGGCAGAAGCGTCGAGCCTCGGCCTTCGGCGCTAGGCTCACACCAACTCGCCACCGATGCGACCCGAGGAGTTCTCATGCGTGTCCCACTGACCCTGCAGCACTTCATCGACCGCGCTGAGACGATCTACCACGATCGCCAGGCGATCATCGACGAGCCGAACCAGCCGGCACCGCCGCTCGACATCACCTGGGGTGAGCTGGCGCGCCGGGCTCGCGCCGTCAAGGCCGGTCTCGACGAGCTCGGCATCGGGCCGGGCGAGCGCGTCGGAATCGTCAGCCACAACGCGGGCCGCATGTTCGAGCTCTTCTACTCCGTGCCGACCAGCGGCCGGATCTACGTGCCGATCAACTTCCGGCTGCGTCCGGACGAGGTGCAGTTCATCGTCGAACACTCCGGGTGCACCGTGCTGCTCGTCGACGAGGAGCTGGCCGAGGACCTGAAGCCGGTCTACGCCAAGCACAAGTTCATCATCGGCAAGGAGAGCGACGAGGCGCTGCTGCGCTTCGACACCGACTTCACTGCGTGGGAGCAGGACGAGGACGCCCCGGCGGTCATCAACTACACCTCGGGTACGACGTCCAACCCGAAGGGCGTCGTACAGACCCACCGGTCGCTGTGGGTCAACGCGACAACGTTCGCGATGCACATGGGCGTCAACGACAAGGACGTCTATCTGCACACCCTGCCGCTGTTTCACTGCAACGGCTGGGGGATGGGCTTCTCCACCACCGCGTTCGGCGTACCGCAGGTCATGTTGCGCAAGGTCGACGGCGCGGAGATTCTGCGTCGCGTCGAGCAGCACGGGCTCACCCTCGCCTGCGGCGCGCCGGCGGTGTGGAACATGACGCTCGATGCCGCCAAGGAGTGGGACGGTGAGATCCCCGGAAAGGGCACGATGCGCATCGTCGTTGCCGGCGCCGCACCGCCCACCAAGACGATCGCCCGGGTCGGTGACGAGCTGGGCTGGCAGTTCAACCAGATCTACGGGCTCACCGAGACCGCGCCGCTGCTGACCATCAACCGGCTGCGCAAGGAAGACGAGGGCAAGTCCTCGGAGGAGCAGGCGGCGTTACTCGCGATGGCCGGACAGCCGGCGCTCGGTGTGGACCTGGAGATCGACGAGGGCGGCGAGGTCCTCGCGCGCTCCAACGTCGTGATGGACCGCTACTGGGAGAACCCGGACGCGACGGCCGAAGCGCTTGAGGGTGGCTACTTCCACACCGGTGACGGCGGCACGATCGATGACCACGGCTACCTGACGATCGCTGACCGCAAGAAGGACATCATCATCACCGGCGGCGAGAACGTCAGCTCGATCGAGGTCGAGGACGTGATCTTCAGCCACCCTGACGTCGACGAGGTCGCGGTCATCGGCGTACCGGACGAGAAGTGGGGCGAGACCATCAAGGCGCTGGTCGTCACCCGACCCGGCGCCGAGGTCAGCGAACAGGACCTCATCGCGCTGTCGAAGAAGAAGCTCGCCGGCTACAAGGCCCCGACCTCGGTGGAGTTCCGCGACGAGATCCCGCGGACCGCGACCGGCAAGGTGCAGAAGTTCAAGCCCCGCCAGCCGTACTGGGAGGGCCGCGACCGCCAGGTCAACTAGCACCCGACGGAACCTATGAGCACGGTGGGTCGTCTTCACAGGGCGATCTCACCGGCGCAGTACCGTGCTCGGTGGAACAATGACTTGTACGCCGACCCTGGCTCGCGGCTGACGCGTGCCTAGCCCCCGAAGGAGATGGGTTTGAGCAACCCGACCCCCACCCCGGCCCGCACCGCAAACGCGCTCGAACGAGCGATGGTCGAGGTGAAGAAGGTGATCGTCGGCCAAGACCGACTGATCGAGCGCATGCTGGTCAGCCTGTTGGCCAAGGGCCACATCCTGCTCGAGGGCGTACCCGGCGTGGCCAAGACGCTCGCCGTCGAGACGCTGGCGCGCACCGTCGGCGGCTCCTTCGCCCGTCTGCAGTTCACCCCCGACCTCGTGCCGGCCGACATCATCGGCACCCGGATCTACCGTCCGGGCAGCGACGAGTTCCAGACCGAGCTCGGCCCGGTCTTCGCCAACTTCGTGCTGACCGATGAGATCAACCGCGCCCCGGCGAAGGTGCAGTCGGCGCTGCTGGAGGTCATGGCCGAGAAACAGGTCTCGATCGGCGGCGTGACCCACGCGATGCCGCAGCCGTTCCTGGTGATGGCCACGCAGAACCCGATCGAGTCCGAGGGCGTCTACCCGCTGCCGGAGGCGCAGCGCGACCGCTTCCTGATGAAGATCAACGTCGAGTACCCGACGGTCGAGGAAGAGCGCGAGATCATCTACCGGATGGGGGTCGAGCCCCCCGTCGCCGAGCCGGTGATGAGCATCGAGGAGCTCGCCGAGCTGCAGCGCCAGGCCGGCAAGGTGTTCGTGCACCACGCCCTCGTCGATTACGTCGTCCGCGTCGTCTTTGCGACACGTACGCCGAAGGACCTCGGCCTGCAGGACGTCGCGCAATGGGTCAGCTACGGAGCCAGCCCGCGCGCCTCACTTGGCATCATCGCTGCCGCCCGGGGAATGGCCCTGGTGCGCGGCCGCGACTACGTCCTGCCGCAGGATGTCCTGGACGTCTCCGGTGACGTCCTGCGTCACCGCCTCGTGCTGTCCTACGACGCGCTTGCCGATTCGGTCCCGGCCGACCACATCGTGCGCCGGATCCTGTCGTCGGTGCCGGTACCGCAGGTCTCGGCTCGCCCCAGCGGGCAGCAGGGCATGTCGCGCGGCCCGCAGGGTCCTCGCCCGGCGGGAAGCCCGCAGCAGGCTCCGCGCAGCGCATGACGATCGAGACGGCATGAGTGGTATCTCCGGCCCGCCGCCAAGCCTGAAGGACGACAAGGCCGAGGTCGTGCTGCGCAAGCTTGAGATGACGGTCAAGCAGAAGCTTGACGGTCTGCTCTTCGGCAACCACCTCGGGCTCGTCCCCGGCCCGGGCAGCGAAGCGGGCGAGTCGCGGGTGTATCACCCCGGCGACGACGTACGCCGCATGGACTGGTACGTCACGGCGCGCACGACCACGCCGTACGTGCGCGAGACGATCGCCGACCGTGAGCTGGAGACGTGGATCGTCGTCGACCTGTCTGCAAGCCTGGACTTCGGTACCGCGAACGTGGAGAAACGTGACCTGGCAGTGGCCGCGGCGGCCGCGTTCGTCTACATCACCCAGCACGGCGGAAACCGGGTCGGCGCGATCATCGCGACCGGCGAGGAGACGATCCGCGTCCCAGCACAGTCGGGCAAAGCGCACGGTGACTGGCTGATCCGCAAGATCATCGAGACCCCCCGCGCGGAGGACGGCACCCGCGGCGACCTCGCCGCGACGCTGGAGGAGCTGCGGCGTCCCCAGCGGCGTCGCGGGCTGATCGTGGTCATCAGCGACTTCCTCGGCGCGCCGACGTGGGTGCGGCCGATGACCGGCCTGCAGGCCCGGCACGACCTGATCGGCGTGGAGATCGTCGATCCGCGCGAGCTGGAGCTGCCCAACATCGGACTGGTGACGCTGACCGATCCGGAGACCGGCCAGACGGTCGAGGTACAGACCGCCGACAAGGGCCTGCGCACCAGGTTCGCGGAGGAAGCTCGCCTGCAGCGAGCCGAGATCGCCACCGGTCTGCGGCGGGCCGGCGCCGGGCATCTGCGGCTGCGCACCGACCGCGACTGGTTACTCGACGTGATGCGCTACGTCGCGAACCGCCGCCGAGGCGCCCCAGGAGGTGCGCTGCGATGAAGTTTCTCTCCCCGGTATGGCTGCTGCTGCTGATCGGCGTACTGCTGCTGATCGCCCTATATCTCGTCCTGCAGCTGCGGCGCAAGAAGTACGCCGCGCGCTTCACCAACGTCGACCTGCTCGGCAAGATCGCACCCAGGCGCCCTGGCTGGCGTCGCCACGTCGCGTTCGGGCTCCTGGCCCTCGCGCTCGTCGCGTTCACCGGGGCGATGGCCGTGCCGGCCGCAGAGGTCAAGGTGCCGCGCAACCAGGCGACCGTCTGCATGGCGCTGGACGTCTCGCTGTCGATGGAGGCCGAGGACATCAAGCCCAACCGGTTCGAGGCGATGAAGGAGTCGGCGATCCAGTTCGTCGACGAGCTGCCCCAGGGCATCAACCTCGGCTTGGTGTCGTTCGCCGGCACTGCGGCCGTCCTGCAGCAGCCGACCATCGACCGCGCCGTGGTCACCAGCGCCATCGAGGACCTGCAGCTCGACCAGGCCACCGCGACCGGTGAAGCGATCTTCGCCTGTCTGCAGTCGATCTCAAACTTCCAGAAGGGCACCGAGACCGAGGACGGCGAGCCGGCGGCGGCCCGCATCGTGCTGCTGTCCGACGGCTACCAGACGGTCGGCCGAGATGTCGACTCGGCGATCGAGGCGGCGAAGGAGGCCAAGATCCCGGTCTCGACGATCGCCTTCGGCACCGACAGCGGGACCATCGAGAACGACGGCGAGAACATCCCGGTGCCGGTCGACAAGGAGAAGATGAAGCAGGTCGCCGAGGAGACCGGCGGCACGTACTTCAGCGCCGAGAGTGCCGGTGAGATCAGCAAGGTCTGGGAAGACATCGGCGAGCAGATCGGCTACACCTACGAGTTCCAGCCGGTCACGACCCGGTTTGTGGGTGCCGGACTCGTGCTTGCCTTTCTGGCCACCGGCGCGGCGCTGCTGTGGACCAACCGCCTGCTCTGAGTCGCCGCGCCGCTAGGCTCGCAGGGAGCCGACGCATCGATGGAGGAGCCCGTGAGCGAGCGCGACAACCAGCAGAGCACAGGACGGTCGGTGCTTGTCACCGGCGGCAACCGGGGGATCGGGCTCGCGATCGCCCAGGCGTTTGCCGCTCGCGGCGACCGGGTTGCGGTGACGCATCGCGGATCGGGCGCGCCGGACGGGCTGCTGGCGGTCCGGTGTGACGTCACCGACGCCGAGTCCGTCGACGCGGCGTTCGCCGAGGTTGAAGCCGAGCACGGCCCGGTCGAGATCCTCGTCTCGAACGCCGGCATCACCGACGACACGCTGCTGCTGCGGATGAAAGAGGACCAGTTCACCGGCGTACTCGATGCCAACCTGACCGGTTCCTACCGCGTCGCCAAGCGTGCCGCGTCGAAGATGCTGCGGGCTCGGTGGGGCCGGATCATCTTCGTCGGGTCGGTCGTCGGGCTGATGGGCGGCCCGGGCCAGGTCAACTACGCGGCCAGCAAGGCCGGAATGGTCGGGATGGCGCGCTCGATCGCCCGCGAGCTTGGTTCGCGCGGCATCACCGCCAACGTGATCGCACCGGGTTTCGTGCGCACCGACATGACCGCCGAGCTCGGTGAGGACCGCCAGCAACAGATCCTCGGCCAGGTTCCGCTGGGCCGCTATGCCGAAGCATCCGAGGTCGCTGACGTCGCGGTCTTCCTCGGCTCGGACGCGGCCGGCTACATCACCGGCGCGGTGATCCCGGTCGACGGCGGTCTCGGCATGGGCCACTAGGCTCGCACGCAGCGAAACTTTCGATAGGAGCGATCACCATGGCGGGACTTCTCGACGGCAAACGACTGCTGATCACCGGCGTACTCACCGAGGCGTCGATCGCCTTCGCCGCGGCCAAGATCGCCCAGCAAGAGGGTGCGCAGATCGTTCTGTCCAACTTCGGTCGCGGGTTGAACCTCACCAAGCGCATCGCCAAGCGGCTGCCGACCGAGCCGCCGGTCATCGAGCTGGACGTGACGGACGACGAGCAGCTCGCGACGCTTGCGGACCGGGTCCGAGAGCATGTCGACGGGCTGGACGGCGTCCTCCACGCCATCGGGTTCGCGCCGCAGGAGGCGCTGGGCGACGACTTCGCGCAGACTCCCTGGGAGCCGGTCTCGACCGCGTTCCACGTGTCCACCTGGTCGTTCGCCGCGCTCGCCCACGCGTGCCTGCCGTTGTTCGGTGAGAAGGCCTCGGTCGTCGGACTCGACTTCGACAACTCGATGACCGCCTGGCCGGTGTACGGCTGGATGGGCGTGGCCAAGGCGGGGCTGGAGAGCGCCTCGCGTTACCTCGCGCGCGAGCTCGGCCCGCACGGTGTGCGAGTCAACCTCGTCGCGGCCGGTCCGCTACGCAGCATGGCGATGAAGTCGATCCCCGGCTCGGCAGCGTTCGAGGACGCGTGGGAGCAGCGCGCCCCGCTCGGGTGGGACGTCACCGACACCGAGCCGTCCGGGCGGGCCTGCGTCGCCTTGCTGTCGGACTGGTTCCCGTCGACCACCGGCGAGCTGCTGCACGTCGACGGTGGTTACCACGCAGTCGGTGCCTAACCTTGGATTCGAGTAATATCAGCGATCCTGACGATCTGCCGGGCATCGACGCCGTACTGCTGCTCTCCTTCGGCGGGCCCGAAGGTCGCGATGACGTCGTACCGTTCCTGCAGAACGTGACGCGCGGGCGAAACATCCCCGAGGAGCGGCTGAAGGTGGTCGGCGAGCACTACTACCACTTCGGTGGTGTCTCGCCGATCAACGAGATCAACCGCGGGATCCAGGAGCGGCTTCGTGCAGAGCTCGGTGCGCGCGGAATCGAGCTACCGGTCTACTGGGGCAACCGCAACTGGCACCCGATGCTGGAGGCCACTGTCGCGGAGATGGTCGGTGACGGGGTCCGCTCGGCGCTCGTGCTGGCGACCAGCGCGTACGGCGGCTACTCCGCGTGTCGGCAGTACCACGAGGACATCGCCCAGGTGCGCGACAGCGTCCCCGGTGCCCCGCACCTGGAGAAGTTGCCGCAGACCTACCTCAACGAGCTCTTCATCGACGCCAACGCGGACGCGGTGCGCGGGGCGCTCGCCGAGCTAGCCAAGGACGGGTGGTCGGACGTACGGCTCGTCTTCACTGCGCACAGCGTGCCGCTGAAAGCCGATGAAGAGGCCGGCGCCGACGGGCACCTTTACACCGAGCAGCTGCGATGGGTCGCCGGGCAGGTCGCGGAACGAGTCGGCGCCGCCGACTACGACCTCGTCTACCAGAGTCGTTCCGGAGCTCCGCACATCCCGTGGTTGGAGCCGGACATCGAAGACCACCTGCGCGACCTGGACGCGCAGGGCGTCAACGCGGTCGTGATCGCACCGATCGGGTTCGTCAGCGACCATCTCGAGGTCGTGTGGGACCTCGACACGCAAGCCCGCGCCGTCGCCGACGAGCTCGGGATGGCGATGGCGCGGGCCGGCACAGCAAGCGCCGACCCGCGCTTCATCACGATGTACGCCGACCTGATCGCCCGTCGCGTCGGCCAGAGCGCCCTGGTGCGTGAGCTGATCGAGCCGCTGCAGGGTTGCACCGGCGTCGGCGTCGACGGCACCCTCTGCGCGCCGTACTGCTGCGGACCGAAACCGAGCTAGCCGATCACCGGCTCGGCCTTGGTGTAGGCCTTCTCCAGCAGGTCGGTCAGCTGCGACTCGAGGTCGGTGCCGGTCGTACCGCCGTTGAGACCGAGCGCCATCCCGCCGGTGTCGCCCTCGACATAGGCGCTGGCCGACTGGATGTTGACCGACTGGCCGCCGACATCCATCGACATGTCGGTGACGAACGCGGTGGTGGCGTTGCCGTAGTCCTCGACGTCGATCTCCGTGGTCGTGGCCTCGGCCGACGTACCGTCGGGCATCGACATCGTGATCGACGAGCACTCCTTCGCGAAGCTGTCCGGAGTCTGATAGCTGGCGAGCAGGTCTGCCGGGGCGATCAGCTGCGTGACGGCTCCGGCGGTCGAGCTGGTGAAGAAGCGGACAGCCCCCTGATCGAGGACAGCCCCCAGGTCGGCTCCGGCGAGGACCGCCTTCATGACGACCTCGCAGGTCTTGGGCTCGATGGTCATTCCGTCGAGCGCCGAGCCCATGCCACCGGCTTGCGCCGCGCCGCTGGCGATCGCCTCATCGGGCATGGCGCTGTAGCCGGCAGGCAGGTCGCTCTCGACGAGCAGCGCTTCCTTGGCTGCGGCCTGGTCGAACGTGCCGCCCTGACCGGAGGGCTTCGAAGCAGACTCCTGCGACTGCTCACTGGAACCCGCGCCAGCAGACTCGCTCGAGCCCGATTCCGAATCGCCGGAGTCGGAACTGCATCCGCTCAGCAGCAAGGAGAAAGCAACTAGGACACCCGAGGAATTGCGCAGCGTGCGCTTAAGTTTCATACGGCGAATCCTAATGAGCCCCGGCACGACGACTTAGTGCGGGACCGAATTGTACGCCGCGGAGAGCGCGCGGGCCACGTGGCGGCGCAGCGGTGCG
>ERZ500994.638-NODE-638-length-10168-cov-4.512608_pt1 | contig 10168 bp, 7 predicted proteins | sample MGYA00248878_ERZ500994 | MGnify/ENA primary metagenome ERZ500994 (study PRJEB25958, sample SAMN03398533) | human skin metagenome | study: EMG produced TPA metagenomics assembly of the Human Skin Microbiome Metagenome (human skin metagenome) data set. | reverse complement strand
GCGCGCCGCGCCCGTCGCACGACGACGCCCGGCTCCGCCGTCGTCGCGAGATCGACATCGCTGACGGCAACGCCCATCAGCGTGTTGCGCACCGCGCCGCCGACGACGCGCGTCTCCTCGCCGTCGCCGTCGAGTACGTCCAGAAGACGCGCGAGATCGGGTCGCGCGAAAAGCGCGGTCAGCTCGTCGAGTGCGGTCATTCGAATCGGCCCGGGACGAGCCGTCCGTTCTCGATATGCGCGGGAACATAAGCGCCGTGCGGCCGGTCCTCGAAGAGGCCGAAGACGAAAATGGCGAGCGCGGCCAGCGCCAGTCCGGCGAGTGCGAGACCCGTAGCCGTCCCGCCCATCCAGGCGTCCACCGACGCCGGGTTGCGCCGGCGTATCAGCAGATAGATCGCGAACAGGACGAACGGGACGAGAAACAGCGTCACCGACTCGGCGACGGCCCGGATCATGCGGAGACGAGCCTCTCGTAGAGATTGCGCAGGATGCCGGCGGTGACGCCCCAGATGTAGCGCTCCTTCCAGGGCATGGCGTAAAAATACCGCTGCATGCCTTTCCATTCGCGCGACTGGCGCTGATGGTTCGCCTCATCCATCAGGAAGTCGAACGGCACTTCGAACGCGTCCGCAACTTCCGCGTCGTTGATCGACAGCGTGAAGGGCGGACGCACTTCCGCGACGATCGGCACGATGCGGAAGCCGGACCCCGAAAGATAGGCGTCGAGCCGCCCGAACGGTTCGACGCGCGACGGATGGAGCCCGATTTCCTCCTGTGCCTCGCGCAGGGCGGCTTCGACAGGCGTTTCGTCCGGTCCGTCGATGCGGCCGCCGGGAAAGGCGACCTGGCCGGAATGCGAGCGCAGGGCAGCGGAGCGCTGCGTCAGCAGGACCGTCGTTCCCTCGGGCCGCGCGATGAGCGGGATCAGCACGGCCGCCGGCCGCGCGTTCGCCGCATCCGCCAGCACGCGTTCGCCGGGATTAAGCGTGTGGTCGCCGACCCGGATCGGCGCATCCGCTTCATCCATGAAATCGCAGGGCGCGAGCCGCGCCCGTGCGCGAGCGAGAAAATCGGGCGTACCCGGAGCCGGCCTCGTATCGCGGGCCTCGCTGATGGCGCTCATCCCGTCAGCGCCACGCATCGACATCGGCGGCCGGCGCGATCGGGAAGAACGCGCCCGCCGAGGCGACGCCGAACATGTCCTCGCCATCGACCGCCCGGGTCTCGCCGAGGTCAACGAGATCGTAGAAAAGCGGGCGCTTGACCAGCGCCCACAGGTCGTGGCGCACGCGCACATAGGGTTTGATGCCGTCCGCCGCGCCTGACTCGAAGCGCAGAGGATGCTCGACGTCCACCGTGACGAAATCGTCGACATTGGTGCGGAAGCGCAACGCCGGCCCTCGCTCGTCCTCGATACGCTCCATGCCGACGGCGAGGAACGGCGCGTCGTCGACCGTGATGCCGACGCGCTCCACCGGAGTCACGAGAACGTGACGGTCCGCGTCCTTGCGAAGGATGGTCGAGAACAATTTCACCAGCGCCGGGCGGCCGATCGGCGTGCCGTTGTAGAACCACGTCCCGTCGCTGGCGATCCGCATGTCGATCTCGCCGCAATAATCGGGATTCCAGGACAGGACGGGGGGTAGCCGCCGGCCGCCTGCACCGGCCTCGTTCGCGGCGCGGCTCAAGCCTTCGAGCCCCTCCGATGAGGCGATTCGGCGCGGTTCTTGCGATGCCATATTCTCGTACCCTTCGCCGATCAGGTTCACCAAACGTGCCGCCGTCGTTCGACAACGCCCACCGAGGGTCTAATCTAGTGCCTGTCCGCGCGGACCGGAACGCCCCGGCTGGCCCCCGGTTCGGGGCCCGTCCCAATCCTGAGGCTTCATGACGCTTTCCGCCGACCCCGCCCCCACCTCGATCGAGGCCGCCGTCGTCGCTTCCGCCGAGAAGGCGCTGGACCGCCTCGCCGGCGCAAAGGCCGCGATCGCGTCGGTCATCTTCGGTCAGGGGACAGTGGTCGAGGAGGCGCTCGTCACGATCCTGTCGGGTGGCCATGGCCTGCTCGTCGGCGTGCCGGGCCTCGCCAAGACGAAATTGGTCGAGACGCTCGGGACCGTGCTCGGCCTGTCGTCGCAGCGCATCCAGTTCACGCCCGACCTCATGCCCTCCGACATTCTCGGCGCTGAGGTGCTGGAGGAATCGGCCGACCGCAAGCGTTCGTTCCGCTTCGTCAGCGGGCCGATCTTCGCGCAGCTCGTGATGGCCGACGAGATCAACCGCGCGAGCCCGCGCACGCAATCGGCACTGCTGCAGGCGATGCAGGAACATCATGTGACGGTCGCCGGCGAGCGGCACGACCTGCCGACGCCGTTTCACGTTCTTGCTACCCAGAACCCGCTGGAGCAGGAAGGCACCTATCCGCTGCCCGAGGCGCAGCTCGACCGCTTCCTGATGCAGATCGACGTCACTTATCCCGACCGCGCGGCCGAGCGACGCATCCTCATCGAGACGACCGGCGACAACGATGCCGTCGCGCGCGCCGCGCTCGATGCCGAGGATCTCCGCGCCATCCAGCGGCTGGTGCGGCGTCTGCCGGTCGGCGACAGCATCGTCGAGGCGATCCTCGATCTTGTCCGCGCCGCGCGGCCGGGCGAGGGGGATGTCGAGATCGTCAAACATGTCGCGTGGGGTCCCGGGCCGCGCGCCGCGCAGGCGCTGATGCTCGCCAGCCGCGCCCGCGCGCTGGTCGAGGGACGACTCGCGCCGTCGATGGACGATCTTGCGGCGCTCGCCGAACCGGTCCTCAAACACCGCATGGCGCTGACCTTCGCCGCTCGCGCGGAGGGTGAAACGGTGTCCGGTCTGGTGGCGCGGCTCGTCGCCCGATTGCGCTGAATGGCCGTTACCGCACAACTCGTCGAATCCTTCGGTCCGACCCGTTCGTCCCGCGCCCAGGGTGGCGCGCTGTCGCTGGCGCGCCGCCTGCCGAGCCTCGTCGCGGCCGCTCGTGAGATCGCGGCCTCGGTGATGCACGGTGTGCACGGCCGTCGCCGCGCGGGCGTCGGGGAGACGTTCTGGCAGTTCCGTCCCTTCGTCGCGGGCGAATCGGCGCAGCGCATCGACTGGCGACGCTCGGCGCGCGACGACCGCCTGTTCGTGCGCGAGCGCGAATGGGAAGCCGCGCATACGGTGTGGCTGTGGGCTGATATTTCGCCGTCGATGGCGTTCTGCTCCTCGCTGGGTTTGCAGGCAAAAGGAGACCGGGCGCTGGTGCTGGGTCTTGCCGCCGCCGATCTCCTCGTGCGGGGCGGCGAGCGCGTCGGCCTGATCGGCCTGACCCGCCCGCTTGCCAGCCGCGACATCGTCGAGCGGCTCGCCGAGGCGCTGCTTCTTGCCGAGCGTCACGGCGACGCCGCCATGACGGCGGACGGCCTGCCGCCGGACGCCATCCTCGGCCCGCGCAACCGGGCGTTGCTCGTCTCCGATTTCCTCGTCGAGCCGGACCGTTTCGCCGATCGCCTCGGGAAACTCGCGGCCCGTGGCGCGCGCGGCCATTGCCTGATGATCGCGGACCCGGCCGAGGACGCCTTTCCCTTCAGCGGCCATGTCGAATTTCTCGGTGTCGACTCCGCGGAACGGTTTCGCGCGGGGCGGGCGGAAACCTACCGCGCCGACTATCTCGCGCGGCTCGCGCGCCATCGCGAATCCATCCGGGAGATCGCGCAGGCGAACGGGTTCACGCTGGGTTTGCATCGAACCGACCGCCCGGCGTCCGAGGCGCTTCTGGCGCTGCGCACGCATCTCGAATCGCGGGACGGGCGCTGATGCTCGGTCTGCCGCTCGCCTTCACCGCGCCGCTGGCGCTGGCCGGCCTGATCGCGCTGCCTGTGATCTGGATGCTCATCCGCATCACTCCTCCGCGTCCGCAACGGATTCCCTTTCCGCCAATCCGGATTCTCTTGTCGCTGCGGCCGCAGGACGAGACGCCGGCGCGCACGCCCTGGTGGCTGCTGGCGCTGCGGCTGGCGCTCGCGGCGCTCGCGATCCTCGCCATGGCGGGGCCCTTGTGGAATCCGCCAGTCGCCTCAGGGTCCGGCCGCGAACCGACGCTCGTGGTCGTCGACGACGGCTGGGCGGCCGCACCGGCCTTCGGAAAGCGCATCGCCTTTGCGGGCGCCGCCGTCGAAGCGGCGGGACGCGCGGGCGCGCCGACGGCGGTTGTCGCCATGTCCGATGGCGGACGCGAGATCACGCCGGGCGAACCCGCCCGCAACCTCGAGCGATTGCGCGCTTTGGCGCCAAAACCCTGGCTGCCGGATCGCAATTCGGTGATCCCTGCGATCGAACATTTCGTGGCCGCCCATCCCGACGCCCGCGTCGTGTGGATTTCGGACGGCCTGTCCGCCGGCGGCGGGCGCGCCTTCGCCGAGACGCTTGGAAAGCTCAAGACGCCGCCGCAGATCGTCGAGGACGATCATGCGATCCGGGCGCTCGCCGGTCCGAACAATGCGGCGGACGGGCTCGAGGTGCGGGTGCTCGCGTCCGGCGCGGGGGCGGGGTCCGGCACGCTTCACGCCTATGACACGAAGGGCCTGCCGGTAGGCGAGACGGCGTTCGATTTCGCGGGCCAGCGCGAGACGAAGGCGCGGTTCGCGCTGCCGATCGAATTGCGCAACGATGTCGCGCGGATCGAGATCGACGGCGAGAAATCGGCCGGTGCGGTGGCGCTGCTCGACGATCGCATGAAGCGCCGACGCGTAGGCATCGTCAGCGGCGGCAGCGTCGACGTCGCGCAGCCGCTTCTCGCGCCAAACTATTATCTCGCGCGCGCTCTGGGGCCGTTCGCCGACGTGCGAGAGGCGCGGCCGGGCACGAGCGAGCCGATCGTCGCGCTGCTCGACGAGAATGTCAGCGTCCTGTTTCTCGCCGATGTCGGCGTTCTGAGCCAGGCGGCGACGGATCGCCTGACGAAATTCGTCGAGAACGGCGGCGTCGTCGTGCGGTTCGCAGGCTCGCGCCTCGCGGCGTCGCAGGACGACTTCACGCCCGTCACGTTGCGGCGCGGCGGCCGCATCCTCGGCGGCGCCCTGTCGTGGGAAACGCCGAAAAAGCTTGCGCCTTTCGACACGGCGAGTCCATTTGCCGGCCTGCGCGTGCCGGACGAGGTGACCGTGACGCGGCAGGTTCTGGCCGATCCCGACGCCGGACTGCCGGCAAAGACCTGGGCCCATCTCGCCGACGGCACGCCGCTCGTGACGGCGGAGCGGCGCGGCAAGGGCCTGCTCGTCCTGTTCCATGTGACGGGCGACACGACATGGTCGAACCTGCCGCTGTCGGGCCTGTTCCCGGAGATGCTGCGAAAGATCGTCGCTCTGTCCGGCGAGACCGCGCGCGTCGCCACCGACGACGACAGCGATGTCGCCGCCAGGCGCACGGTCACGACGCTCGCGCCCACGCGAACGCTGGACGGGTTCGGTGTTCTCCGCGCGCCGCCCGCGACGGCGAAACCGGTATCGGCGGTGTCGCCAGAACCTGCGGGCCCGGATCATCCGCCCGGCTTCTACGGGCCGCCGGACGCGATGGTCGCCGTCAATGCGCTGGCCGAGGATGCGACGCTCGCGCCGCTGGATCTCGCGGGCCTCGCCGTGCGCCGGTTGGCGCTGGAGGCGGGCGCGCCGGTCGATCTGCGCGGACCATTGATCGCAGTAGCGTTCGTTCTTCTCGTCCTCGATACGCTCGCGTCGCTCTGGCTCGCGGGCGGCCTGCGCCTGCCGCGTCGCCGGACGGCAGCGGCATCGCTCGTCATCGTCGCGGGTCTTGCGGCAGGTCTTGTCATGCCGCGGCCGGTTGAAGCGGCCGAGCAGCCGCGCGCCCCGCAGCAGACAAAACAGGTGCCGAAGCGCGACATGGACGCCGCGCTCGGAACACGGCTCGCCTATGTCGTCACCGGCGATCCGCGCGTGGACGAAGAGAGCCGCGCCGGCCTTTCTGGCCTGACACGCGCGCTGGCGCTCCGCACGTCGCTCGTTCCGGCCGATCCCGTCGGCGTCGATCCCGCGCGCGACGAACTCGTCTTCTATCCGCTTCTCTACTGGCCGGTCGTCGCGACCATGCCGCAGCCGTCCGCCGCGACGGTCGAGAAGATCGGCGCCTTCATGAAGAACGGCGGCACGATCGTCTTCGACACACGCGATGCGCTGACGGCGCGGCCCGGTGGTCCGCCGACGCCGGAAGGCGCGTGGCTGCGCAAGCTGCTCGCCGGCGTCGACGTGCCGGAACTCGAGCCGGTGCCGCGCGATCACGTCGTCACCAAGACCTTCTACCTGCTGAACGGATTCGTCGGCCGCACGACGATCGGCCAGACATGGATCGAGGCGCTGCCGCCCGAGACCGCCGATGGCGCGGCGCGCCCGGCGCGGGCCGGCGACAGCGTGTCGCCGATCGTCATCACGTCGAACGATCTGGCCGCCGCCTGGGCGGCGACGCCCGACGGCGAACCGCTCTATCCGCTCGTGCCGGGCGGCGCACGGCAACGCGAACTCGCGCTGCGCGGCGGTATCAATCTCGTGATGTACACGCTCACCGGCAACTACAAGGCCGATCAGGTCCATGTGCGGGATCTGCTGGAAAGGCTGGGGCAGTGAGGGTGGTCGCGCTGGCGCCTCCCTTCTCCCGCGCGCGGGAGAAGGTGCCTCGCGAATGCGAGGCGGATGAGGGGAGCCGGCACGCTCCTTTCGCGAGATTATCGTTGCGGCTTCCCTCACCCGACCCTTGCTTACGCAAGGGCCACCCTCTCCCGCAGGCGGGAGAGGGAAGCGCTTCGTTTAACATCGCCGATTTCCTATACACATGAACGCTTTCAACCTCTCCTTCACGCCGCAGGTCGCGGGTCCGGTTCTCATCGTCCTGGCGTTATTCGGCCTTCTCGCCGTCGCGCTCGCCATCGTCGCGCGCCGGCCGGGCGCGTGGCTGCGCGCGCTCGCGCTGGCCGCGCTGCTCGTCGCCCTCGCCGATCCGTCCTTCGTGCGGGAGGAGCGCGAGCCGCTCAACGACATCGTCGCGGTCGTGCTCGACCGCAGCGCCAGCCAGTCGATCGGCGACCGCACGGCGCAGACCGACGCGGCGCGCGACGCCATCGCGCAGAAGCTCGCCGCGCTCGGCAATGTCGAAACGCGGGTGATCGACGCCAGCCGCTCGGACGCCGACAACGACGGCACGCGGCTGTTCTCCGCCTTGCAGAGCGGTCTCGCGGATGTGCCGCCGGAACGGCTCGGCGGCGTCATCATGGTAACGGACGGCGTCGTCCACGACATTCCCGACAGTGTCGATCAGCTCGGATTCCACGCACCGCTCCATGTGCTCGTCACCGGCCATGAAGGCGAACGCGATCGGCGTATCGAACTGACCGAAGCGCCGCGCTTCGGCATCGTGGGGAAGGACCTCACGATCGGCGCGCGCGTGCTCGACACGACAGGCTCGCGCGATCCGGTGACGGTGCGCGTGCGCCGCGACGGCAACGAGGTTTCGACGCTGCCGGCAATTCCCGGCACGGACCTGTCGATTCCCGTGCGCATCGAACATGGCGGTCCCAACGTCATAGAGATCGAGGTGCCGCCGCTTCCGAACGAGCTCACCGCCATCAACAACCGGGCGGTGCTGACGGTCGATGGCGTGCGTGACAAGCTGAAAGTGCTGCTCGTGTCCGGCGAGCCGCATGCGGGCGAACGCATGTGGCGCAATCTCCTGCGCTCCGATGCCAATGTCGATCTCGTGCATTTCACGATCCTTCGCCCGCAGGAGAAGCAGGACGGCACGCCGATCAACGAACTGTCGCTGATCGCCTTCCCGACCGGCGATCTGTTCGGCCGCAAGATCAACGAATTCGATCTCATCATCTTCGACCGCTATTCGAATCTGAGCGTGCTGCCGTCGATCTATCTCGAGAATGTCGCGCGCTACGTGCGCGACGGCGGCGCATTGATGATCGCGGCCGGCCCCGATTTCGCGAAACCGTCGGGCCTGTTCTACACGCCGCTCGGCAAGATCACCCCCGCGAGACCCGATGGAAATGTCGTCGAGACGGCGTTCCGCGCGCAGATTTCGCAGGACGGCGAGAAACACCCCGTCACGCGCGGGCTCGGTGGGCCGAACGGCGGCCCGCAGTGGAGCGAATGGTTCCGCCAGATCGATTCGCAATTGTCGCGCGGCACGAGCGTGATGAATGGCGTGAACGGCAAGCCGCTTCTCGTTCTTTCCCGTGAGAACAAGGGCCGCGTCGCCGAACTGCTGACCGACCAGATGTGGCTGTGGGCGCGCGGCTATCAGGGCGGAGGCCCCTATCTCGATCTTCTGCGTCGCTCCGCGCACTGGCTGATGAAGGAGCCGGAACTTGAAGAGGAAGCGCTGCGCGCCCGCGCGCACGGCAAGACCTTCACGATCGAGCGCCAGACGCTGAAGGACGAGTTCAAGCCGGTGACGTTGATCGCGCCCTCCGGTGCGACGGAAACGGTGACGCTGTCGCGCACGGCGCCCGGCCTAGCGACGGCGCAGATCGAAGCGAAGGAACTCGGTCTCTATCGCGTGACCGACGGCGATCTCACCGTGCTCGCCAATGTCGGCCCCGACAATCCGCGCGAATTCCAGGAAGTTGTGTCGACGACGGAACATCTCGCGCCGATCGCGCAGGCGACCGGCGGGACCGTGCGGCGCATCGGCACGGCGACGCCGGGTGATGTGTCGATCCCGCGCATCGCGGCGCTGCGGCAGGCGTCCGTCTTCGGCGGCTCCGACTGGATCGGCATCCGCCGCACGGATTCGAGTGTCGTGCGCGGCGTGCAGGTGACGCCGCTCGCCATCGGCCTCATCGGTCTCATCGGGCTGCTGGCCTGTCTTCTCGGCTTGTGGGCCTGGGAAGGGCGACGCCGGTGAGGGCTGTTGACCTCGCGGTTGCGCTTCTGCCGGCTCTCTGCGGAATCGCACAGGCGGACTCGCGCGGGACGGTCCTGGCCGTGTCCCAGCATTTCTACGCGCCGGCTTCCGATGCGAGCGGCGCGCCGCGCGGCATCAGCGGCATCGTGTGCGGCGCTGCGAACCCCGATGGCATGCGCGAATGTCTCGTCGCCAATGACGAGGAGGCCTTTCTTGAACACGTCGTGCTGTCGCCTGCGATCTTCACGCCCACGGGTCGTGTCGTTTCGCTCGCGCCGAAAGACGACAGCGGCATCGTCGGAACGGTGCGCGTGGCGGTTTGCCCCGTGCGAAGCGACGAATCCTTGGGCAAGCCCGACACGGAAGGCCTCGCGCTGGCGGACGGCTACATCTACACGATGGGCTCGCATTCCTGTTCGGGCGGCGGCAAATTCAGGCCGTCGAGCTTTCTGCTGTCGCGGTTTCGGGTTGCCGCAGACAGCGCGCCGGATGCCCCAGGGACGGTCGAGCGAAGCTGGCGTCTTGCCGACGCGCTCGTCGCGAGCGAAGTCGGCGCGGCCTACGGCAAGAAAAAGGACGACGGCACGAATGTCGAAGGCATCGCCGTCGCGGACGGGCTGGTCTATGCCGGATTGCGGACGCCGCTTCTCGACAATCGCGCCGTGATCGTGACCGCACCGGTTGCGCAGCTCTTCGCGCCAGGCGTCGCGCCGCTCGACCCGTCCCGCGAGCGCTGCGCGCCCACGCCGGGCGCGGCGATCACGATCAGCGAGGTGATCGGCCGCGGCGCGCTCGGCGGCCCCCGGCGCGACGGCCAGGTCGAGCGCGCCGATCACAGCCTCACCGAGACGGTCGCGCGATCCCGTCTCGGTCAGGACGCCGGTCACCCCGTCGGTCACGTAGGTCGCCGGTCCACCACTGCGCGGAGCCACCACGACCAGGCCGGTCGCCATCGCTTCGAGGATGGCGATCCCGAACTCCTCCTTCAGGCTGGCCGAGACGTACACGCCGCTGGGTGCGGCCAGACCCGGTCGGCCGTCACGGACGGCGCGCAGCCAGGTCGCGACCGTCGCGTTGGGCCGGTGACCGGGCAGCAACAGGCCGTGCGTGGCAGCCTCGTCCATGGGCAGCACGGCGTCGATGGCGGAAAGCTGTTGTTGCTCGTCGGTCGTCGGAGTCGTGACATCGCCGCCGACGATCAGCAGGTTGCAGCGCGCGCGCAACTCGGGGCGCGT
>ERZ500994.637-NODE-637-length-10171-cov-5.985864_pt1 | contig 10171 bp, 6 predicted proteins | sample MGYA00248878_ERZ500994 | MGnify/ENA primary metagenome ERZ500994 (study PRJEB25958, sample SAMN03398533) | human skin metagenome | study: EMG produced TPA metagenomics assembly of the Human Skin Microbiome Metagenome (human skin metagenome) data set. | reverse complement strand
GGTCGAGGTGGACGTCGGTCACCGACGCGACCGGGCGGTCGAGCAGGAGGCGCCCGGCGGAGCGCAGACGCTGATCGACTTCGTGCTCGAGGCCGACACCGAACGTCATGCCTTGCTTGCGGAAGCGGACACGGCGACCGACCCGACGCGCATCGCCGACATTCACACCCGGCTCGCCGACATCGACGCACATTCGGCGCCGTCCCGCGCAGCGACGATCCTTTCCGGACTCGGTTTCGACGAGGCGGCCCAGAACCGCGCGCTGTCGGAATTCTCGGGCGGCTGGCGGATGCGCGTCGCGCTCGCGGCCGTGTTGTTCGTGAAGCCCGATCTGCTCCTGCTTGACGAGCCGACGAACTATCTCGATCTCGAAGGCACGTTGTGGCTCATCGAACATCTTGCGACCTATCCGGCCGGCATGATCGTCATCAGCCACGATCGCGATCTTCTCGATGCGGTCGCCGACCACATCCTGCACCTCGATCAGGCGAAACTTACGCTCTGGAAGGGCAACTATTCCGCTTTCGAGAAATTGCGTCGCGACCAGCAGCGGCTGCTGGCGAAAGCGATCACGAAACAGGAAGACGACCGCAAGCGGTTGACCGCCTTCGTCGATCGATTCCGCGCGAAAGCAAGCAAGGCGCGGCAGGCGCAATCGCGCCTGAAGATGCTGGAAAAGATGGAACCCATCGCAGCCATCGTCGACCGCGATGTTCTGCCGGTCACCCTACCCTCACCGACCAAGAAACTCTCGCCGCCGATCATCACACTGGAGGGAATTTCCGTCGGCTACGATAAGCGTACAGTTCTCTCACGTCTGAATCTGTCGCTGTCAAACGACGACCGGATTGGTCTCTTGGGCGCGAACGGCAACGGCAAATCGACCTTCGCAAAGCTGCTCGCCGGCCGCCTCGCGCCATCCTCGGGGCGCATGGTCCGCGCGCCGAAGCTTGATGTCGGCTTCTTCGCACAACATCAGGTCGACGATCTCGACGAACGCGATACGCCCTATCGGGCCGTCGCTCGCCTTATGACGGGCGCACCGGAATCGAAAGTTCGCGCACGGACGGCGCAATTTGGGTTCTCGGGACTTCGTGCGGAGACGCCGGTCGCTCAATTGTCGGGCGGCGAGAAGGCCCGGCTGCTGCTCGGGCTGTCCACTTTCGCCGCGCCGCACCTCGTCATTCTCGACGAACCGACCAACCATCTCGACATCGACTCACGCGCCGTGCTGGTCGAGGCGATCAACGAATATGAGGGCGCGGTCATCCTCGTTTCGCACGATCGGCACCTTCTCGAAGCCTGCGCCGACCGTCTGTGGCTCGTGGGCGATGGAACGATCCGCGAGTTCGACGGCGATCTCGACGATTACAAGGCGATGGTGCTCGGCACGTCGCGGCCACGGCCGGCAAAGGCAGCGGTGACCGTCCCGAAGCAGACCGGCGCCGAACGAAGCGCGCGAAATGACGGATCGAAGCTGAAGTCGATCGAAGCGCGCATCGAAAAGCTGACGGAGCTTCTACGTCGTGTCGACCTCGCCCTGGCGAACCCGGACGCATTCAAACGCGACGCTGCGAAAGCCGGAGAACTGACGAAACAGCGCCGCGAACTGGTCGCGGCGCTGGAAAAATCGGAAGAGGACTGGCTCGCGCTATCGGCCGAAACCGAAAGCGCTTGAGGCGATCACCAGCGGCGCCAGCCGCCGTGCCAGCCCGGCCCCCAGCCTGGACGACCCCAACCTGGACGGCCCCATCCGGGACCCCAGCCTGGACGACGCCAGCCCCAACCGGGTCGGCGCCAGCCCCAGCCCGGCCCATAGAAGCCGACGGGTGGCCCTGGACGCCACCAGCATCTGTAGGGCCCGCACACCCAGCGGACGTTTTCAGGCTTGGCCGTGCCGAGGTCCGACGTGTGAGCGACGGCGGGGTCAAGCATCGGCGCTGCCATTGCCGATCCGGTGAAGAATCCTGCGACGCCAAGGGTGATCGCGGTCGCGGTAGCCAACTTGATGGACGTTGTCGTCATGGATCGCTCCCATCTGATGAGTGGCAGAACGCCTTCTGACTTACATGGGTTCAATTGAACCCCGAATGAACGCTGGTCGGCCGGCGCAGACGACAAATGAGGATGCCGGTCGTGATGAACCCGACTGCGGCCAGCACGAGCAACGTCCCCTCGTAGCCAAGCCATGCAACAAGCCATGTCTCAGGAAGCGGCATCGCGAACAGTCCGAAGCTGAACGCGGCGTTGAGGAGCGCCTGAGAGCCGGCGCGGTCGCGCGCGTCCTGACCGTCGCTGATCCAGGCTGAGATGACCGGATAGGTCAGGCTGTATCCGAAACCGAACGATACGCCGCCGGCGATGACGGGCCAGACGATCGTGCCCGAAACGGCGACGGCGCTCAGGCCCAGCGCCATGAGCCCCAGCCCGCTGCCGACAAGAAGACGCCGGTTGACGGATTCAATGCCGCGCAAGGCGAGAAGACGGGTGGCGAACATCGTGGTGAGCGACGCCGTGAAGAAGGCCGCGAGCGGGATGTTGCGGGCGACAAGGGCCGCCGCGAGATAGGCGCCGCAAAAGCCCATCATCGTGCCGTTCATCCAGCCGCACATCAGCGGCTCCCAGACACCCGGGCGCAGCGCCGAAGCGATCGCCAGCCCGCTTTTCTTTGCAGGCGGCGGAAGCGGGCGCGGGCCGAACGTCACGAGCAGTCCGACGATGCCCGGAACCGTGGCGACGAGAAAGAACGCCGTCTCGCCCCAGCGTTCGAGGACGAATCCGCCGACGGGCGGCGCGACGCCCTGCGCCAGCGGCATGGTCGCCGAGAAAATGCCCAGCAGAAACAGGAAGCGCGTCGGATCGAGCCGACTTTGCGCATAGGTATAGGCAGCCGCAAGAAAAAGCCCTTGCCCGACGCCCTGGACGAGACGGGACGCGAGGGCCGGTCCAAAGGATGATCGCGTCACCAGGAGCGAGCCGAAGCCGATGAGCGTCAAGGCCATCGCAAGGCGCAGCGTCGCGAGCGATCCGAGGCGCGCCATCACCTCGCCGGACAGGAGCGCGACCCCGATGATCGGAATCGCGACGAGCGACAGAAGAAGCCCAATGGCGTGCAGGTCGTAGCCGTCGCGCCCGAAGACGATGGCCAGCAGCGTCGTATGCGCGGCCGTGAACGAGACCAGAAAGCATCCGACAGAGAGTCGAAGATATTCGCTCTTCGCGCGCTGATCGATAAACCCGCTCGGAGGGTCTGCCACTTTCACAGAAGGCAACGGCGTGGCGGTCATTTCAGCAAACCCGCCATCATGCCTGCTGTTCCCACCGCCCATCGGACGATTGCCGCCAATATGACAATGCATGTCCGGCCGTCCTCAGGTCTCGAAACTGGCCACGCGCCACGCCGAGCGAAGCCTCGTCCCGACCGTCAAACATGACCACCGCGCGCTCGCTGGGAGCGGACGCGGGATCGGACAAGACGTCGCCCGGCGAAGCGCCATCGATGAAGACCCGCATCGCCGCGCCGTTTGGATTGTCGGGGCCGGTCGTCAGCCAGATCGGATGCATCGCCTCGTCACCGTCCCGCGTCGAGCCGTGAGCCAGAAACGACTCGTCCGTCCAGGTCCACAGCAGATCGTCGAGCGCCTCGATCCGTTCCGGCGCGGTCGCCTGCACCGCAGCGCGCCAGCCGCGCGCCAGGGCCCTGTCGAGCAGAACGGGCAGCACCTGTTCGAGCGACTGCCGTTCGAGATGGTAGAACCAGACGTCCACCGCAAACCTGTCACTGCTCGTAATGTTCGCGGACGAGTTCGTCGAGCAACCGCACGCCGAAGCCCGATCCCCAACTCTGGTTTACGTCGCTCGACGGCGCGCCCATCCCGGTTCCGGCAATGTCGAGATGCGCCCACGGCACCTTGTTGACGAACCGCTGGAGGAATTGTGCGGCGGTGATCGACCCGCCGTGCCGGCCGCCAGTGTTCTTCATGTCGGCGAATTTGGAGTCGATCAGCTTGTCGTAGGCATGGCCGAGCGGCAGGCGCCAGACTTTTTCGCCCGTCGCGCGCCCCGCCTCGACGAGACGCTGCGCCAGTTCGTCATTATTGGAGAACAGGCCGGCGTGATCGGTTCCCAGCGCCACGAGAATGGCGCCCGTGAGCGTCGCGAGATCGATCATGAAGGCCGGCTTGAAGCGGTCCTGGACGTAGTGGAGCACGTCGGCAAGGACAAGTCGGCCCTCCGCATCCGTATTGATGATCTCGATGGTCTGGCCCGACATGGATTTCACGATGTCGCCCGGCCGTTGCGCATTGCCTCCTGGCATGTTCTCGACGAGTCCGATCGCACCGATCGCATCGACCTTCGCCTTTCTCTCGGCGAGGGTCTTCATCAGGCCGACGACACACGCGGCGCCCGCCATATCGCCTTTCATCTCCTCCATGCCGGCAGCCGGCTTGATCGAGATACCCCCGGTGTCGAAGCAGACACCCTTGCCGATGAAGGCGACTGGCTTCCCGTGGCCGCCGCCCTTCCAGCGCATGATGACAACGCGGCTCTCGCGCACGGACCCTTGCCCCACGCCCAGAAGCGCGCCCATGCCCAGCGTCGTCATGGCCGCGACGTCAAGCGTTTCGACCTCGACGCCCAACTTCCGGAGTTCCTCGGCCCGGCGCGCGAATTCCTCCGGATAGAGCACATTCGGCGGCTCGTTCACGAGATTGCGCGCCTCGATCACACCGTCAGCGACGGCGGAGCGCGCCGGCCACGCCTTCTTTGCGGCAGCGGGCGAGGCGACCGCCATCGTGAGGTGCATTGCGCGCGGCGCCTCGTCGTCGCCGGTCTTGGTGCGGTAGAGATCGAACTTGTAGGCCCGCAGCCGCGCGCCAAGGGCGAAATCGACGGCAGCTTCCGCCCCGGCGGCCCCACCGGGCGGATCAAACAGGACCGTCGCCCGCTCGACGCCACCGAGCTTGCCCAGTGCGACGCCGCCCAGCGAGACCCGTCGCGAAGCTTCCGTCTCGGCGTCCGGAAGCGCGTCCTCACTGCGGCGCGCGGTTCCGAGGACGAGCAGCCGGCCAAACCCAAGTCCTTCTGGCGCAAGAATGTCGAGCGACGAGCCTGCCTTGCCCTTGAATTTCGCGGTTTTTGCGGCCCGTTCGAGGGCCTTCGCGACCGGCGCGACGATGCCGCGCGTGGTCGGAGACATTGCGAGATCCTCCCCGACGAAGATCACCAGCGTGTCCCCAGACGGCTCCTCCTCCGTTCGACTCACAAGCTTGGACACGGAGTCGAAGGGCGCGAAATCGATCTCGACCGACACTGTCATCAGGATTCTCGTTTGGGAAAGCGCGGCACTATCGGTCGCGGACCCAGACCGGTCAATGAACGATGGAACCTAGGGGAACGTGCCCGGAAATTGCCGCAGGCCCCCCGCATGGTCTGCCAATGCGTGTCGGGCGAGCCACGCTGTCACGGATTGCTCGCCCGGAGCCGACCGGGGTGTTGCCGGTCCGGCCGGAACGGTTTAGCCCGGCTGCAGAGGGCCAACGCCGGCTGAGGAGAGACGGGTGAGGACGGCGGATGGTCGCAGGCGGGACTGGCTGAGATGATCGGTCTGACACTCGGCCGTTATCTTTCCTGGCGTTTCCTCGAGACGATCCTGACGATCTTCGTGGCGATCAGCGGGCTGTCGTTCCTCATTGATTTCATCGAGATGCTCCGACGTGCCGGCGACGTGCCCGGGAGCCGTGCGAGCTTCGTCGCACTGATGTCTTTCCTCCGGGTCCCCTCGGTTTCCGAGCAAATTCTCCCGTTCGCCGTGCTGTTCGGCACCATGGCCGCTTTCGTCAATCTGACGCGCAAGCTGGAACTGGTGATCGCACGCGCCGCCGGGGTTTCAGTCTGGGGTTTTCTCGTTCCCCCTCTGCTGATCGCAAGCCTTCTCGGCATCCTGTCCGTCACGCTCTACAACCCGCTTGCCGCCGTGATGAAGCAGCGCGCCGACCAGATGGAGATCCAGCTTTTCGGCCGGCCGGGGACAGACAAGGACACAAGCGTCTGGCTGCGGCAGCGTTCCATTGATGGGAAGGCGACGATCCGGGCTGACCGGATGGCCGATGGTGGGCGCACGCTCATCAATGTGGTCGCCTATCTCGACGATCCGGACGGACGGTTCGCGGAACGTGTCGAGGCGCCCCGGGCCATTCTGGACGGGAACGCTTGGCGGCTCGATGACGCGACGGTCGTGCGGCAGGGCGACGCAGCGGAGAAGGTCGGAACCTATTTCCTTGCGACCGACCTGACCGTCGAGGATGTGCTGCAGAGCGCGGCGTCCGCCGAGTCCGTCGCCTTCTGGAATCTTCCTGCTGTCGAGAACCGCACGGAGGCCGCCGGTCTCGACGCAACGCCATACCGCCTCCATTATCAATCGCTTCTCGCGCGTCCCCTGCTGCTTGTCGCGATGGTTCTGGTCGCTGCGGCGTTTTCCTTAAGATTTGTCCGGTTTGGTGGAATCGGTAAAATGATCGCCAGTGGAGTCGTTGCCGGTTTCGCCCTGTATGTGGTGACGAAGCTGGTTGCGAACATGGGCGGAGCCGGGCTCCTGAGCGCACCTGTCGCGGCATGGGCGCCGGCGCTTGTTGGCAGTTTGTTGGGTGCGCTTGCGTTGCTGCATCAGGAGGACGGTTGATGGGGCGGCGTACCGGCCCTGTCGCTCAAGGCGCTGACACCGTCCAACGACGGTGGCTTGCGCGCGCGCTTGCCGTCGCCGGCGTGTCCGCGCTCGCCCTTGCGGGCGCTGTCCGGCCCGGCCAGTCGCAGGAGGCCACGAGCGGCGTCCCGCCCCAGCGCATGGTCGTCGAAGCCAAGGAACTGGTCCAGGATAATACGAAGAACACGGTCACCGCGCGTGGCAACGTGCAGATCTACTACAAGGGTCGCACGCTGGAGGCCGACCGCGTCGTCTATGACCGCAACACGTCGCGTGTCTTCGCCGAGGGTCACGCCAAGCTCACGGAACAGAACGGGCAGGTCTCCTACGCCGACCAGTTCGACCTGACCGACGATCTCAAGCAAGGCTTTATCGACGGTCTCCGGTCGGAAACGACCGACAAGACCTATCTCAGCTCGCCGCGCGCGGAACTGGCCGGCGACGCCCGTGTCTACGAGCGCCCGACCTATACGGCTTGCACGCCCTGCGAGGATCCCGACCGCGCGCCCCTGTGGCGCATCCGCTCACGCAAGATCATCCACCGGGTCGATGAGCAGAACCTCTATTTCGAGGACGTCGATCTCGAATTTTTCGGCCTGCCGATCGCCTATCTGCCGTTCCTGTCGGTTCCCGATCCCTCGGTGAAGCGCCGCTCCGGTCTCCTGAACCCGCATATCACCTACAAGTCGCAGCTCGGCAACGGCTTTGGCGTCCCGATTTTCTGGGCCGTCGCGCCGAATATCGATCTGACGATCACCCCGACCTTCTTCACCCGCCAGGGATTGCTGACCGAGGTCGAGTGGAAGCACCGGCTCGAAAACGGCACCTACAGTGTCCGCCTCGACGGGATCAAGCCGAACAACCGGAGCGCTTTTGCAAATCCGCCTTTCGGCGCGTCCGACCGCACATTTCGCGGCGCCATCGCGTCGGCTGGCGAATTCGCGATCAACGACAAATGGAAATTCGGCTGGGACGGCGCGTTCCTGACCGACCGCTATTTCCTGCAGGACTTCCAGATCTACAATCCGCTGTACAATAACTATTTCTTCCGCGAGGTTTCCTCGACCGCCTATCTCACCGGGCAGGCTCCGGGCAGCTATTTCGACCTGCGGGCCTATGCATTCCAGGGGCTTTCGCCGCGCGATTACCAGCCGCAGATCGGCTTCGTCCTGCCGATGGTGGAATACAACAAGGTCGTCCCGCTGCCGCCCGAGAAGACATACGGTCTCGGCGGCCAGCTGGAATTCGATTTCAACCTGATGAACACGCACGCGGACGCGGCGCTGTATGATCCGATCCAGCCGCGCACCGTCGACTCGATCTATGCCGCGAATTACGTCTGCCAGTTCTATACGCCGAACAAGCTCTATCCGTCGCAGTCGCAATGTCTTCTGCGCGGGATCGGCGGTGACTACGGGCGCGCGACCGGTCAGGCGTCGTGGACCCGCCGTTTCATCGACCCGATCGGCGAGGCGTGGACGCCATTCGCCTTCGTTCGCGGCAGCGGCAACTATGTCAATTACGATACGTCCCGCGTCTATCCGGTCTATAATTACCTGAGCATGCCGCTCTACAACGCCGCACAAGGCTTGTTCGTCGGATCGGACAATACTGCGCGCGGAACCTTCCTGCCCGGCGTCGGTCTCGACTACCGCTATCCGTTCTTCGCCCGCACGCCCTATGGATCGATTACCTTCGAGCCGATCGCGCAGATCATCGCGCGGCCCGATCGCGGCCTCGGCAGCAATTCGCTGATCAACATCGATTCCCAGAGCCTCGTCTTCGACGACTCGAACCTGTTCACATGGAACAAGTTCTCCGGTTACGACCGTTTCGAGACCGGCACCCGTCTCAATTACGGCGGGCAGGCGACGATGAATTTCGACAACGGCGGCTTCATCAATGTGATGGCGGGCCAATCCTTGCAGGTCGCCGGACGCAATGGTTTCGCCACGCCGGACGCCGCGAATGTCGGTCTGTCGTCTGGCCTCGACTCGCGCCGATCCGACTATGTCGGGCGGTTCGCGTTCGCGCCGAATTCCATTTTCTCGTTCGTCGCGAAGGGCCGGTTCGACGTCAACAGCTTCTCGCCGCGCCGTATCGATCTCGTCGGCAGCGCGGCCTTCGGCGGGCTCGTCCTGACGGCGCAATATGCGAACTACGCTTCGCAGCCGGCGATCGGATTCGATGTCCGCCGTCAGGGCCTCGCCCTCGGCGGCAAATACGACATCACGTCGAACTATTTCGTCAATGCGAACGTGACATTCGATCTGTCGCGCCACCTCTACAACAATTCGTGGTTGCAGCCGCAGATATTCGTCAATCCGAATACGGGCCAGACATTCACCGTGCCCCAGTCCGCCTATCTCGGCAATGCGTCCGTTTTCTCGATCGCCGGCCTCAATATCGGCGCCGGCTATCACGACGAATGCACGACGTTCACGGTGAACTATTCGTCGAACTACCAGCCGAATTCCTACGGCTTGCCCGCCCGCAACCAGACCATCCTCGTATCGCTGCAACTGCGCACGCTCGGACAGGGCAGCTTTGGCGCGAGCCTCGGTTCGACCGCGCTGAACGACGGCCTGACGCAACGCCAGTGAACCCGCCTTTGCCGATCGCCTTGACGCAAGGCGATCCATCCGGGATCGGTCCGGAACTGGCCCTGACGGCCTGGGCGCAGGCCTCGCGCGACGCCACGATTCGGGCATTCTTTATCTTGGCCGATCCGGATCATCTGACGCGCGTTGCGCGGGAGCTCGGACGCGCCGTCCCGATCGAGATCTGCATTCCGGCCGATGCGACCGGTGTCTTTCGACATGCGCTGCCCGTCGTGCCCCTGCGCAATTCCGTGCATGGCGTCGCGGGGCGCCCGGATACGCACGACGCGCCGGCGACGATCGAGTCGATCATGCGCGCCGTTGCGGCGGTGCGGGCGGGAGACGCCTGCGCGGTCGTCACGAATCCGATCGCCAAACATGTCCTGACCGCGACGGGATTCGCCTATCCGGGCCATACAGAATTTCTTGCGGCGCTCGCTGCCACCGATGCGGATCCGCCGCGTTCCGTGATGATGCTGTGGTCCGACGATCTCGCCGTCGTACCGATCACGATCCACGAAGCTCTCAACCGCGTGCCAGACCTTCTGACACGCGGCCTCATCGTCGAAACCGGCCGGATTGTCGCGCATGACCTGCGCACCCGCTTCGGCATCACCGCGCCCCGTCTCGCTTTTTCCGGTCTCAATCCTCACGCCGGCGAAAGCGGCACGATGGGGCGGGAGGAGATCGAGACGATCGCGCCCGCCGTCGCGGACCTCGTCGCCGAAGGCATTTATGCGCGCGGCCCCGTCCCCGCGGACACGATGTTTCATGCAGCGGCACGGAAAACCTATGACGCGGCGCTCTGCATGACGCACGATCAGGCCTTGATCCCGATCAAGACGCTTGCCTTCGACAGCGCCGTCAC
>ERZ500994.636-NODE-636-length-10182-cov-6.033672_pt1 | contig 10182 bp, 10 predicted proteins | sample MGYA00248878_ERZ500994 | MGnify/ENA primary metagenome ERZ500994 (study PRJEB25958, sample SAMN03398533) | human skin metagenome | study: EMG produced TPA metagenomics assembly of the Human Skin Microbiome Metagenome (human skin metagenome) data set. | reverse complement strand
GCCTAGGGGGAGAGCGCACGAAGCGCTCCCTGGCCCGAACGGAGTCGAGATCCCGTGAGCGGTGTTTGAACCCGAGCGAAGCGGCTTAACGGTGGGCGATTGCATGGTCTACCGTGCAATCACCCACACCTTAATCGAATGGGACGCGAGCGATGACGAGTACGGCGCAGCTACGCAAGGCGGCGACGGCGCTGCCGGAGGTCGTCGAGACCGCCGATGGCAAGGCCCGCTCGTACACCGTTGCCGACCAAGCGTTCGCCGCCGTCGACGGGGACGCGCTGCGGTTGTGGCTGTCGCCGGCGGACCGCGCCGAGCTATCGGCAGCGCACACACTCGTCTCCCGCGCGACCGCCTCGCCGGTCGTCGTGTCACTGGCCGACCTGAACGGGCAGGAGCTCAACCACTGGGTACGCCGCGCCTGGCACCACCGCGCGCCCACGGCACTGTCTGCCGCGCAGGCCGCAGGCGAGAGCGCAACTCCCGGATCGGTGGGCGATCTTCCCGCGGGAATCGGGCGACCGGCCACCCGGGCGCTCGCCGCAGCCGACATCACGACACTCGCTGAGGTGTCCCGTCGTACTGAACGCCAGCTGTTGGCGATGCACGGCGTCGGCCCCCGCGCCGTACGCCTGCTTGCCGAGGCTCTTCACGAGCGCGGCATGGGATTCAGTCCGGACTCCTGAGACTCAGTCGGTGGTGTCGTTGCCTTCCCTCTGGGTCTTGCCGGCGTAGTCGCGGCGCACATCCATCAGGCGCCGTCCGTCCGGAAGCCGCCAGAAGTTCCACCCGTTCACCGCACGCCCAAGCACGGCCTTACCGGCGCCGGAAGGGGTCTCATACTGCACGCCATCGAGTTCGAGTTGGCCATCGGCTAGTACGCGGGCCGTGTGTCCTTCCCCGACACCATCGCGTGCTTGAAGCACGGTCCCGACAGTGAGCGTCCCAGCAGCGACCAGCTGCCTGAGACCTACCCCGTTGAGAGTGATCTCCTCGGTCCGCTTGACCGCCTCGGGATTGTGGTCGACCGGCGCCGGCCAGGTGTCGACTACGGCGGCGAGCATCTCCTGGGTTCGCGCGTCGATGAACTCCTCCGACCACATTGCCTGGTCGCGAGGACCCCGCGTCATGAGTAGCGTGTCGCTGGCTTTCAGCGCAGAGCGCTTGCCGTTCTCGCCATTCCACGGGCCATTGGACACCGAGGAGTTGAGCGACTGGGTCAGCAGCGTGAGGTTGCCAAGGCGGTGAACATGTGCGTCGCGTTCGAGCTCCTGCGCGAGGCCCTCGACCGGCCAGGCGTCCTTCCACCTTTGCGGCATCAGATGTTCCACCGTGAGGCTGCCCCGCCGCACCCGGGAGTCACTCTTGGGCGTATCAGCGGCGTACCCCCGCATGCCGTCCTCGATGGCCTCAAGATAGGTGCGGATCCGGGCCTTCGGCTGCGTGTAGACCGGTGCGGTCGTGAGTTCTTGCGTGAGCTCGCGGGTGCCTGGCCAGTAGGTCCCGGGCCGGTTGAGGCGCAGGAGGCTTGCCCGCAGCGCCGTCGCGACTTCCTCAGGCGGAACACCGCGCAGTTCGTTGACGAGACCCGCGATGACGCGGCTGGACTCAGATGCCGGGCGTCGCAGCAGCGCGCGCCGCATGACCCAGCTCTCAATGTCGCGCAGTGCCTGGGCCGCCACGTCGCTGGGCAGGGGTGCGTCAACGTCGAAGAGTCGCAACAGGATCGGCTTCACCGCTTCGACTTCCGCTGCTTCCGTGCGGTAGACGAACAGCGGGATCTGATCGAGGTCGCCTTGGGTGCGGTGGGACTCGTTGACCCAGCTCTCGTACGCCGCAGCTTGTCGGTGCAGCGATGAGAGTACGTCCGCCATGCGCTGCCGGCTCTCCTCGAACCAAGACTTGAACCGGGTGAAGGTCGAACGGGTGCTCACCTCCTCGCCGGTTCGGGCGACGAGCCAGTGGTTGAGAAAGAGCGACAGCCGCTCCATGGTGTAGCGCCCAATGCGGACCTCCCTCGTCCAGAAGGGCCGCTCTAGGTCTCGCCAGTGATCACGAAACGCGACTTCGGCGCTGCCGCCTTCCCGGACGATCTGCTGGAAGACATAGTTCTTGATAAGGTCCGCCGCCGTGAGTGGAGTGCCGCGCGCGTTGAGCGTCTCGAATATCTCCTGTGACGGTTCGTGGTGCTCGAGAGCGATGACGACCAGCTGCACGCCGCGGCTGAGTGCGAACACGAGCGCCTGCGCCCGTTCCAAGTTGACGGGATCGCCCAGCCACTCCCGAATCTGCTCAGCGAAGTACTGGTGTGCCTCGACGATTCGACTTCTCGGAAGAACTGAGTAATCAATCGGCGGCTCGGCAGACATGACAGCGACAAAGTCCTGGCGGTCATCGTTCTCGTGCTGGAGTTTCAGTGTGTCCTGGCCGTCGACCCCGAAAGCCTGTGGGTTGTGCGTGAGGTTGGTGAGTTGCTGGGCAAGTGGAGTGAGGCCGGCGCTGTCGAGCTCCGCCTCACCGCCCTCGCCTCCGGCGACGCGGTCTCGCAGGTTGAGCTGTCGGCACGCACGCGACGCGATCCGACTCGGCTCGGGCGGCATCTTGAGGACTTGGAGGGCCGCGGGCTCGTCGTCCGGGAGCGCTCAGCCGATCAACGGCAGCGCACGGTCAACCTGACCAAGACTGGACGGTCGAGGTACTCGCGGCTCAAGAAGCAGATCCGCGCGGCGGAGGACGAACTGCTGGCCGCGCATCTATCGGCGGCTGAGGCGAAGCAGTTCCGAGAGACGCTCGCCAAGCTGCTCAGCTGACGAGCTTCAGGAAGGCGCGGGCGGCCGGGCTGGGATTGAGCTCGTTCCACGCCAGGTACTCGACCCGCTCGGGGCCGTCGGTCACCGCGATCCGCGCGACGGCGGCCGCGGAGGGTACGACGCCGGGCGCGAGCAGCGCGATCGCGAGGTCGTGCTCGACGAGTCCGATCATCAGTTCGGCGGTGGGCGACTCGAAGGCGACCCTTCGCGAGAGCCCGGCCGCGGCGAACGCCAGCTCGGACTGCACGCGTCCGGTCGAGCCCACCGGGAAGTCGACGAACGGCTCGTCGACGAGATCGGCCAGTCGCAGTCGCCGACGGCCCGCCAGCCGGTGCGACGTACTCACCGCTGCCTGCAGCCGGTGCCGGTCGAGCACGCGATGTGCGGTAGTCGGCGCGGTCTGCGCCGCGAGCCCGAGCAGTGCGACGTCGAGTCGGCCAGTGGCGATGTCCTCTTGCATCTCGCCGCTCGCGCCGACCGATAGCGCGATCTGCACCTCCGGGTGGGCACGGCGAAAGTCGGCGAGTACGCCGGGTAGATCGAGCGCGGTGAGCGTGGGAATCGCGCCGACCCGCAGCGGTCCGCGGATCTGCCCCGCGGCACCCGCCGCTTCGGCAGCGGCGCGGTCGGCCGCATCGAGGCAGGCCTGCGCGGCAGGCAAGAACGCCTCGCCGGACGCAGTGATCTCGACCCGCCGACTGGTGCGGGCAAACAACGCAGTGCCGAGCTCTCGCTCGAGCGCCTTGATCTGATGGCTAAGCGCCGACTGCGCGACGAAGCACTGCTGCGCCGCGCGGGTGAAGTTGCGATGCTCGGCGACGGCGAGGACATAGCGCAGCTGCTGAAACTCCATAGATCAATCGTGCCTCACGATCGGTGCTAGACCAATCATGTCTTGGACAGATTGACGGGCGCGCCGGACGCTGGACACATGAACTCCAACGCGCAGCTTCGGCTGATCCTCGCGACCGCCATCGCACCCATCGTGTGGGGTACGACGTACGCCGTCACCACCGAGATACTTCCTGCAGGACACCCACTCTTTGCCGCACTCGTCCGCGCGCTGCCGGCAGGGCTGCTCGCCATCGCGCTCACGCGAGCCGTGCCGCGGGGGGAATGGCTGTGGAAGTCGCTCGCGTTGGGTGCGCTCAACATCGGGATGTTCTTCCCGCTGCTGTTCCTGACTGCCGAGCGACTGCCCGGCGGCGTCGCGGCGACGCTCGGTGCGATCCAGCCGCTCGCGGTCGCCGTACTCGCCTCCGGGCTGCTCGGTGAACGCGCGAGTTCGTGGCGGGTCGGCTGGGGCGTGGTCGGCGCCGCGGGCGTTGGGCTCGTCGTGCTCGGCCCGGCCGCACGGCTGGACGCGGTCGGCATGCTCGCCGGGTTGACCGGCGCAGTGTCGATGGCGCCCGGCGTCGTGCTCTCTAAGAAATGGGGCCGCCCCGCCGGAGTCAGCCCGATGGGGTACGCCGGTTGGTTGCTGACGGCCGGCGGCTTGGTGCTCGTCGTACCGACCCTGGTGATCGAGGGGGTTCCAGGGGTGGTTGAGGGCGCGGCGTACGCCGGGTATCTGTGGCTCGGGCTCGTGGGCGGGCTGGTCGCCTACACGCTGTGGTTTCGCGGCGTCGGAGTGCTGCCCGCAGCGCCGACCGCGATGCTCGGCATCCTGTCACCGCTCACCGCGGCGGTGATCGGCGTCGCCGTACTCGGTGAGCGGCTCACCGCACTGCAGATCGCCGGATTCCTTGCCGCCCTCACGGCATTGGTTGCGGCGCAACTCCCCGGGCCACGTCGACGTACTCGCGACGAGGAGCAGTCAGTGCACGCTGTCGGGGTGGTCCGCGACGTACTGTTCGATCACCGCGTCGATGCTGTCGTCGGCATACAGCCCGAGAGCCTCCGCGCGGGTGTTGTCGAAGCGCTCCGGCCAGCTCGCGACGATGGCCTCGACGGCAGGGTCGCGCTCGACGGTGACCCGGTCGGCGACATCGTCACCCGCGACCCGGCGTAGGCCGTCGATCATCTCGCGGACGGTCACCGATAGGCCGGGGAGGTTGACCGGCAGGCGTCCGGTGAGCTGGCCGGGCGCCGTACCGCGCTCGATGTCAAGCATGGCAAGGATTCCTTCGACCGTGCGCCGTGGCGAGGCGATCACCACGCGCTGTTGCGGGTCGACGGGGCACACGGCGGGTACGCCGGCAAGCGGCTCGCGGATGATGCCGGACAGGAACCCGGATGCAGCCGCGTTGGGTTTGCCCGGCCGCACGCTCACCGTCATCAGCCGCGCGACTCGGCCGTCGACCAGACCGCGCCGGGTGTAGTCGGCGATCAGCGTCTCGCACGCTACTTTCTCGGCGCCGTAGGAGTTCTGCGGCTGCGGGTACGTCGCCTCGGTGACCGCCTCGGGCAGTGGAAGCGCCGCGTCGGCGCCGTACACCGCGACGCTGGACGCAAAGAACAACCGGACCGTCGGGCCGCCGGCCGCCTGCTGCGCGCGGGCCGCGTCGAGTACGCCGTGGGTCAGGTCGAGGTTGGCGCGCAGCCCGAGATCGAGGTCGGCCTCGCTCTCGCCGGACACGGCGGCGGCCAGGTGGATGACGACGTCGACCGGCTCGGCGAAGAGCTGTGGCAGCGTCTCCTGCAGGTCGCCGATGACCGATCGGGCGCCGGGTACGAGCTCGCCGACGCGGTCAGCGAGCACGACCTCGGTGATCGGCGTACCCGCGACCTGACCACGCCGCATCAGCTCGGCCGCGACCTCCCGGCCAAGGAACCCGTGCCCGCCAGTGATCACGATCCGCATTACGACTCCTTCGACTCGTTCATTCCTACCGAAATGGACGAGAGCGCGCAGCCCATCGACATATTGCGCATGACCCCCACGCTCACGTCCATTTTGGTCGGGGTCTCTTGCTCCAGATGCCGCGACAACGGTGGTGTTTCAGCCAGATGATTTGCACCCCCTAGCGTTTTCGCAGTACAGCGGCATATTCTTCGGGCACTTGTTGGCTCGGAGACGGAGGCCAGGGTGGACGACTCACTCGGGGAAGAGTTTGTGCCCAAGCGTCCAGTCGCGACCAGTGAGCCGTACGTCGCCCATACACCGGGCACCGCGCTACCCGACAAGTGGCATCTCTTTAGAGAGCACGCCCTCGCCACGGCCGCGCTTGCCGGCGAGTTCGCGGCGGCATTTGGCGCCGAACTCCTGGTCCGTTTCGTGGCTCTCGTTCACGACATCGGCAAGCTTGCAGCCGAGGTGCAAGTGGCCTTCCGCCGGTGTGCGGCATCCGGAGGTCGCCTAGGTGTGCCGCACAAAGTCGAGGGGGCTGCGACGAGCGGCCTGTTCCTTGAGGTCGGCAATCTCCGGGCCGCGAAGGTTGTTGCATCGGTCAACTTCGGCCATCACTACGAGATCCCGGACGAAGATCACCAGACCATGAGGGTGCTGCGCGAGATGCTCCGCGAGCCCGACCGTATCGACGAGTATGTCGCACTGGCGGACTCCCTACTCGATGTCGACCTGCGGGCAATGGCGCGTGACATCCGCCTCCCCGACTTCAGTGACGATGTCGATACGGCAAATTTCCGCGCCGAGCTCTTCACTCGCATGTGTCACTCAGCCCTTGTCGATGCGGACTTTCTCGACACCGCAGCACATTTCACTTCCGCCCCCAGTCCGCACCGACACACGGACCGCGGAATGACGGCCTTGCGTGACGGCTTCTTCGACTACTACGAGGCGCGGTTCTCTCAGGCGCCTCCGACCGAACTGAACCACCTGCGCGCTGGCCTGTTCGACCGATGTGTGCGGGCCGGTGCGGATCCGCAGCTGGCCGCGTCGCGGCGAATCTTTCGCTTGCCCGCCCAGACGGGCAGTGGCAAGACCATGGCGGCAGCCGCATTCGCACTCACCCACGCCGTCGAGCATGGCAAGCGACGTGTTGTGGTTGCCGTGCCGTTCACTTCGATCACAACGCAGAACGCCGCGGAGTACCGCGAGGCGTTTTCGGCACTTGGCGACGATGTCGTCCTCGAGCACCACAGCGACATCGTCGACGATGACCAAGCTGAGACCACCTGGCGCCGTCTCAGTGCCCAAAACTGGGATGCCGAGTTCGTCGTGACCACGACGGTGCAACTGTTCGAGTCGCTCTTTTCGAACAAGCCCGCCGCGACGCGCAAGCTGCACCGCCTCGCAACCTCAACCCGCGTCCGCGCATCCGGCCCGCAGGAGGCGCCGAAGTTGTTGTAGAGCCAGTCGTAGTCGTACGCCGCCACGTGGTCGGCCATCCGGCGGATGACCGCGGCCGACAGCGGGATCCGGTTGGGATAGCTGCGCAGGAACGTGACATAGCCATCCGGCGTTGGGAAGATCGCGTCACCGGCGAGTACGACGCCCCGGCCGTCGGCGCCCGCTGCCCAGTGGGCGATCGTGCTGCCGGGGAAGTGGCCGCCGATGGTGCTCAGCTCGATTCCCGGGAGCACCTCGAACGTCTCGGACCAGGTCCGGATCGCTGGGACGGACCGCTGGACCCATCCCGCGTCGGCCTCCGCAACGTAAATCGGCGCGTCGTCGAATGCCTCGCTCCAGGCCGACTGCACGCCGTACATATGCCGGTGGCTTGCGACGATCGCCGCGATCCCGCCGAGCTTCCGCACCGCCTCGACCGACGCGTCATCGATCACGCCAGGGATGTCGAAAAGCAGGTTCCCACCGTCGGTCTGCACCAGCATCCCCTGCTGCCGAATCCCCACACCCGCGCCGAAAACCCCATGCAGGCCAGGCGAAACCTCGAACACCTCGACCGCGTGGCCGGCATCGCGCAGCTCATCGATCGTCGTCCACCGCTGCCCGGTGCGCGGGACGTACTGCCGTTCGTCCTCGCAGATCGGACATTCGGCGGGCGGTGCGTCGCCACCGTCGTACTCGACACCGCACGTTGCACAAAGCCACCGGTCAGTCATGGACCTATCTCACCATTAACGCTCGGATCGGCGGGATTATCGCTCGGATCGGCGGGAATATCGCTCGGATCGGCGGGGGTAGGGTTCAGCTACCCCATACGTCCAGCAGAGGAGCGCTCATGTCCAGCCGTCTGAACCCCTACCTCTCCTTCACCGACACCGCGCGCCCGGCGATGGAGTTCTACGCCGACGTCTTCGGCGGCGAGCTCACCCTCAACACCTTCGGCGAGTTCGGCAACAACGGGCCGGAAAAGGACCTGGTCATGCACGCCATGCTCGAGACGACGGCGGGCTACACGATTATGGCCGCCGACACGCCGCCGGGCATGGACCGCCAGGTCGGCAACAACATCGCCATGAGCCTCTCCGGCGACGACGAGACGCAGCTGCGCGGCTACTGGGACCGGCTGAGCGAGGGCGGACAGGTCGCCGTGCCACTCGAGAAGCAGATGTGGGGCGACACGTTCGGCCAGTGTACCGACCAGTTCGGGATCTCCTGGATGGTCAATATCGCCGGAGACACTCCCGCAACCCCGCAGCAGTAGCCGCGCAGCAGGAGCCGCGCAGATCACGAATTGGCTCCGCTTTCCGATTCGGTTGCGAGAGTCGCCGCGACCTCATTAGATTCAGTGGCTGAGCGGCTGAGCAGGGCGCCGGGTTCCTTACCCAAAGGCATCACATGTCCAGTCTTGCCGTTGTACCGGAGCACGAAACCGTCGAAGAGCTCCTTGAGCGAGCCGCCACCGCGCAGCCCCGCGTCAAGGCGCAGCTCGAAGAACGCGTCATCGAGCAGTCGCTCGAGCTTGCCCGTTCGCTCGCCGCCCGCTACAGCGGGCGCGGTGAGTCGATGGACGACCTCTTCCAGGTCGCCAGCATCGGCCTGGTGCAGGCCGTACGTCGCTACCAGCCAGGCGCCGGCGCGAGCTTCGCTGCCTTCGCGACCCCGACGATCCTCGGCGAGCTGCGGCGACACTTCCGCGACCACGCGTGGGCCATCCGCCCGCCGCGGCGGGTCCAAGAGGCGCTGCCGCTGCTGCGCGCCGCGCGCGCGGAGTGGGAGCAGGAGCATGCCGCCAGCCCCACCACCACCGATCTGGCCGCCCAGCTGGACATGCCCAATGCGGAGGTGCGCGAGCTGGAGCAGGCCGGGTCGGCGTACTCGCTGACATCCCTGGAGAGCGCCGTCGAGGCCGGCGCGCCGATGCCCGCCGAGCGCGACGAGATGGACCTGGCCATCGACCGGCTGGCCGTGCAGCGCATGCTGCGCGGGTTGTCGCCGCGCGATCGCGCCATCGTCTACCTGCGGTTCTACGAGGAGCTGACCCAGGCCCGGATCGGTGAGGAGTTCGGGCAGAGCCAGATGCAGGTCTCACGCACCCTCTCGCGCATCCTGACGCGACTGCGCGCCGATCTGCACCAGCCCGCCGAAGCCGGCTAGCACCCGCGCCGAGTGGCGCGGCGGCCCGAGGGTCACAGCACCGGTCAGTTCTTGAACTGGTCCTGTTGGCCCTCGACGACCTTGCGGGCGACGTGGGCGAGCTTCATGTTGAGGTTCTGCGACGTGCGCTTGAGCAGGTCGAACGCCTCGTCCTCGCTGAACTTGTGCGCCGCCATCAGCAGCCCGATCGCCTTGCCGATCTGCCGGTTGCTGTCGAGCCCGCGCTCCATCGTCTCGGCCTGGTTGCGGGCGCTGAGGGTCATCATCGCCATCGACGCAAAGGAGGCGATGATCGCCGCCTGGTCGATGGAGTCCTCGGAGAACGCGTCCGCCTCGTCCGAGAAGAGGTTCAGTGCGCCGATCTTGCGGTTGTCGACCAGCAGCCGGATGCCCATCATGCCGCGGACGTCGGTGTTCTCACGCACCATCTTGGCAAGCCCGGGCCACGTCGAGTACTTGCTGATGTCGGGATCGCACTGGACGCCCTCGTCCTCAATGGCATCGACGCAGGGGCCTTCGCCGGCCTGGCGCTCGAGGTTGTCGACGACCAGAGCGACGTCGTCGGACGCGGCGATCGTCATGTATCGACCGCTCGCCTTGAGCATGAGCGAGGCGTGGTCGCAGCCGTCGATGAGGTCAACCGAGTGCCGCACGATCGAGTCGTAGATGGCCTGCGGCTCGCCGTCGGCGTAGATCTCCTTCGCGAGCTGCTGCTGGATCTCAGATCTGTTTTGCGCAGAGGTTTCCGACATCGTTGTGGCCTGACTCCTTGTCTGCTGCCGTTGTTACGCACGATCAGCCGATCAAAGGTCCGCGGGCCAACTCAGGCGTACTCGATGTGCGTGCCGACGCGCCGGGCCGTGTTCTCGACTATCGGCTTACGCCGTGTGCTCGTACAGATTAGCGCTCGTTTTCACTTTGTGTGGCGCGGATCGTCCTCTGCCGCAGGTCGCCGCCAAATCTGCAGGTCAC
>ERZ500994.635-NODE-635-length-10190-cov-6.600592_pt1 | contig 10190 bp, 10 predicted proteins | sample MGYA00248878_ERZ500994 | MGnify/ENA primary metagenome ERZ500994 (study PRJEB25958, sample SAMN03398533) | human skin metagenome | study: EMG produced TPA metagenomics assembly of the Human Skin Microbiome Metagenome (human skin metagenome) data set. | reverse complement strand
TGTTCATCGTGTTCCATCCTTGCTTGAAGAACGGAACGAAAGTCAGGCCGATTCACGCCCTCGGACTACGAGCCATTACCCAGGAAGGGTCGGGGCTTGATTGTGGGCTGATCAGGTTATGGGGTGGGGTCAGTTTCGGTGCGGGCCGCTTTCCACACGGCCCGTGCGGCGTCGGCGTTGAGAAGACCGATGCCGATGCCGACGAGGATGTCGAGCCAGCCGGTGGCGAACCAGAGCGTGAGGACGCCGACGAGGATGATGGCGATGTTGGCGAATGCGTCATTGCGGGCCGACAACCACGCGGCCTTTGTCAGGCTGCCGCTGTGACGACGGTGTCGCGCGAGGAGGACCGCCGCGGTGAGGTTGACCGAGAGGGCGCCGATAGCGGTGAGGGTAAGAGCGGACGGCTCAGGTGGCACAGGATCGATGATCTTCGCGATGGCCATCAGTATCGTCGCAGCTGCGGGGACGAGGATCACGAACGCCAAGACAGAACCCACAATCCGGCGACGTGCGGCCGCCCACGGGAGCGCCGCGAAGATCAGCAAGTTGATGAGAGCATCTTCGAGGAAGTCAACACTGTCTGCGAACAGTGACACGGATCCGATGGTCAGTGCGACGGTGAACTCCACGACGAAGTAGGCCAGATTCAGGAGCGCCACCACGAGGACAACGCGTCGGAGGGTTTGCATGGTGACATGTTCCCATTGCGTGACCGCGCGACCGATGACAGCACGCCCGCTCACGGTGCGTGATTGGGGAGTATGAAGGCGGGGCGTTACCGAGCCGCGGGTCTACTTCGGCAGCAGTACCGCGTCTCCCTCGAGCTCATGTCGACTCAGGCGAGTCGGGGTAAATCGAGCAAGGTGGACGGCGACGGACGTCGGCGCCGTCGCGGGTCCCCCGGCGCTGACCCACTCGACAACACCTTCCGTGGTGTCCTCGTCGTTCACCGTACCGAGCCATACCGGGGTAGGGTCCGTCTCCCGAGCCTCCGCACCAGGGACGATGACGACGACGTTGGAGTGCTCGCACGCGTCCAGGCACTTGCTGGTGACAACAAGCGCTGCGCCGTCGAGTCCCTCGCGCATCCGGCGAAGCTGCCCCACGTGGTCGACCTCGGGGTGCTTGCGGCGGCTCCCGCAGTCACCTCCTCGGCATACCACCACGATCGTCTGATCCTGCTCAAACAGCCCGGCAGCCGGACGATTTTTCCTCTTGTTTGTCACCAGCGGCTCCTTCGACACGCGACGTGTCATAATTTGCGTATGAATGCAGATTACGCGAAGTGCGGCCGCCTCCCGGAGAGTGAGTTCGTCGAGCTCGCCGTAGAGGTGTTCGCGATGCTGGCCGATGCCACCCGCGTGCGCATCATCATGGCGCTGCGTGACGGGGGCGAACTGTCCGTGAATCATCTGGCCGACATCGTGGACAAGTCCCCCGCGGCAGTGTCGCAGCATCTCGCGAAGATGCGCCTGGCGCGCATCGTCGCCACCCGACAGGACGGCACACGCATCTTCTACCGCCTCGCTAACGAGCATGCTCAGCAGCTCGTCGCCGATGCCATCTTCCAAGCCGAGCACTCCCTCGGCGGGACCCCGCACCACCACCGCCAGGCGGACGACTCCCGAACGGCGCTCAACGAGCCGTGAGCATCCTCACCGACACCCCCGTCCGCACAGGCGGGCGCACCCTTGCCAAGCCTCCCTCCATCTTCGTTACCGGCGCCCGTCTTCCCGAGGTGCGGTGGGCCGCCCTCGCTCTCGCGCTCTTCCTCATCGCCTGGCCCCTGCAACTCGCGGGAGCGCCTGAGTGGCTGTGGTGGTCGATCTACCTCGCCTGCTACGCCGCCGGCGGCTGGGAGCCGGCCTGGGCCGGCATCCAGGCGTTGCGAGAGAAATCGCTCGACGTTGACCTGCTAATGATCGTCGCGGCGATCGCGGCAGCATCCATCGGGCAGGTTTTCGATGGGGCTCTGCTCATCGTCATCTTCGCCACCTCCGGAGCCTTGGAGGCTCTAGTGACGCAGCGAACCGCCGATTCCGTTTCGTCTTTGCTCACGCTCGCACCCGAAACCGCGACCCGCGTTCTCGGCGTGGGTCCCACCGAGGAACTGGAGACGGTAGAGACAGCCGAGCTCGGCGCGGGAGATGTGATCCTCGTCCGTCCCGGCGAACGTATTGGCGCGGACGGTGACGTGATCGAGGGAACCTCCGAGGTCGACCAGGCCGCGATGACTGGCGAGTCAGTTCCCGTGCGCCGCGGCCCCGGTGACCCCGTACTCTCCGGAACGGTCAACGGCACCGGCGCGCTTCGGGTGCGCGTAGGACGCCCCGCCTCCGAATCCGTCATCGCCCGCGTCGTGGCAATGGTCGAAACGGCGTCCGCCACGAAGGCGAAGACACAGCTTTTCATCGAGAAGGTGGAGCAGCGGTACTCCCTCGGCGTGGTCATCGCGACCCTCGTGGTGTTCTTCCTCCCCCTGGCACTGGGCGAAGACTTCCAGGCGGCATTGCTGCGCGCGATCACGTTCATGATCGTCGCGTCCCCATGCGCAGTGGTGTTGTCGACCATGCCGCCGCTGCTGGCCTCGATCGCCAACGCTGGCCGCCACGGTGTGCTCGTAAAATCCGCCACCGTTATGGAACAGATCGGCCGCACACAGCTGGTTGCCTTCGATAAGACCGGCACCCTCACCGAAGGCGCACCCGTCGTCCGAACCGTCGACCCCCGCGGCCCATACAGCGTCGATGACGTTCTGCGCCTCGCCGCCGCTGTCGAACAGCAAAGCGAGCACCCGCTCGGTCAGGCCATCATGCGGGCCGCCGCCCACCTTGACATCCCGGTGGCGACCGATTTCCGGGCCATCCCGGGGGTGGGAGTGGAAGGAACCGTGGACGGTCATCGTATGCGGGTCTCACAGGACGAGACCGAGCACGTCGACCGGATCGGCACCGTTGTCACCGTCACGATCGACGGCGTTCCGGTAGGAACGATCGACCTCGACGACGCCCTCCGCCCCGATGCGGCCGCCGTCGTCGACCGGCTCTCCGCCGTTACAACCGGGCGCGTTCACCTCCTCACCGGCGACAACGAGGTGACCGCTCAGGCAATCGGCGCCCGCACCGGCATCGCTCAGGTGCACGCACGCCTTCTTCCCCAGGACAAAGCGGATGTCGTCCGCGAACTGGAAGCGTCGGGAACGGCCGTCATGGTCGTCGGCGACGGAGTGAACGATGCCCCCGCCCTGGCCACCGCCACCGTGGGCGTCGCGATGGGCCGCCACGGGTCCGATCTGGCTCTGGATACCGCGGACGCGATCATCATCCGTGACGACCTCAGCGCCATCCCCAACGTCATCACTTTGTCTCGCCGGGCACGGCGGTTCGTCATCGCGAACCTCATCATCGCCGGCACCTTCATCGCCACGCTTGTCCTTTGGGACCTCCTCGGCACCCTCCCGCTCCCGCTCGCTGTCGCCGGCCACGAAGGATCGACCGTCATCGTCGCCCTCAACGGGCTCCGCCTGCTCCGCCGCTCCGCTTGGAAGTAGATCGGTGATCCGGGTCCTCCGAAACAGTACGTACCGAAACCTCTTTTCCGCACAGGTCCTCGCGCTGCTCGGTACAGGCTTGCTCACCGTCGCGCTGGGGCTGCTCGCGTTTGACCTGGCCGGCGGCGCGGCCGGCGCGGTCCTGGGAACGGCGCTGACGATCAAAATGGTCGCCTACGTCGGGGTCGCACCCCTCATGGCAGCCCTGGTCGACCGGCTTCCCAAAAAGGTGGTCCTCGTTGGCGCCGACCTCATCCGCCTCGCGATCGCGCTGTCCCTGCCATGGGTATCGGAAACGTGGCAGATCTACGTGCTGGTGTTCGTCCTGCAGTCAGCGTCCGCAACGTTCACGCCAGCGTTCCAGTCCCTCATCCCCAGCGTTCTCCCCGACACCCGCGACTACACCCGCGCGCTCTCCCTCGCCAGACTTGCCTACGACCTCGAAGCCCTCGTCAGCCCCATCATCGCTGCCGCCCTACTCACCGTGGTCACCTATAACAATCTGTTCCTGGGCACCGCGTTGGGGTTCGCCAGTTCGGCCGTCCTCGTGCTCATCACCACACTCCCGCACCTCGAGCGCGACACTTCGCCCGGCACGTTCTGGCAGCGACTGCCCATCGGACTCAAGGTGTTTGCCCGCACACCCACGCTGCGATTCGTGATGTGCACCAACCTCGTCGTCGGCGCCGGCACCGCAATCGTCCTCGTGAACTCCGTCGTCTACGTCCAAGCAACCTTCCATTACGACCCCTCCGCCCTCGCCCTCACTCTCAGCGCCTACGGCGCCGGCTCCCTCCTCACCGCCCTGACAATCCCGTGGCTCGTCGAACGGTTCGGCGTGATCCCCACCATGATCACCGGCGCGTTCATCATCGCCGCTGGCCTCGCCGCCGCGATGGGCGTCTCCGGGTTCTTCGTCAGCCCCTCCGTCGACTGGCCCCTCCTCCTGGCGGTTTGGGGCGTCCTCGGAATCGGAACGTCACTCATCAACACGCCCTCGTCTCGGCTCCTCGCGGACGCCTCTACCCCCACCAACCGCAACCTCGTCTACACCGCCCAATTCGCGCTGTCCCACGCCTGCTTTCTCATCACCTACCCCATCGCCGGATGGGTCGGATCAGTAAGCCTCTTCGGTGCAGCAACAGCCCTGTTCCTCATCGCCGCGATTGCCTGCGGCGGAGTCGTAGTGACCGCCGCGACAACACGGCCCCGGCCCACAGTTCGACCGATACGGACCACCTGAGACGACTCGGCCATCAAGCCCGGACTGCCACTCGCCGCGCCCCCTACCGGCCGTTATCTGTAACCGCCCTTCCCCGATCCGACCGACTGGAGCGCAGAGAACGGGCGCCCTCTTCGCAAGGCCGTCAGCGCTCGCATCCAAACCGAAGCTGCTATAGGCACGCCGCGTAGCGACACCAGAACGCCGCCACGGAGCGCTGTGATCCACACCCCAGCCGCATCTACGTTTCGGCAGACGTATCCGGCGAGGTTGAGTCGGCTTTTCGGTCAGCTGACGAGGGAGACGAGGATGCCGCCGCCGGCTCCGACGAGGACCACGGCCCAGGCCGGCATTCTCCAGGCGGTGAGGAGCACGAAGCAGGTCAGTGCGAGTACGAATGGGCCGGTTCCGGTGATCGCGGTCGTGAAGACGGGGTCGTAGAGTGCAGCTGCCAGGATGCCTACGACGGCGGCGTTCGCGCCGCGCATGAGGGCCTGCGCCCAGGGTTGGGACCGGAAGTCGTTCCAGAAGGGCAGTACGCCGGCGATGAGAAGGAACCCGGGAAGGAATACGGCGGCAAGGGCGATCGCTGCTCCCGCGACGCCGCCCGGTCCGACGGTTGAGAGGGTGCCGAGGTACGCGGCGAAGGTGAACAGTGGTCCGGGTACGGCTTGGGCGGCGCCGTATCCGGCGAGGAACTGGTCGGATGTGATCCAGCCGGTGTCGACGAGGCCGCTCTGCAGCAAGGGGAGAACAACGTGCCCGCCGCCGAAGACGAATGCGCCGGCCCGGTAGAAGGTGTCGAAGAGGGCGAGAGATCCCGACTGTGTGGTCGCTGCGAGCACCGGTAGGCCGACGAGCAGCACGATGAAAAGGATCAGCGAGATGATCCCTGCGAGACGAGTGACCGGGAACCGAACCATGGCCGAGGCTGCGGTGGCGGAGCCGCGGCAGAGGAACAACCCTGCGAGGGCTCCGACCACGATCGCGCCGATCTGACCCGCCGACCCGGTGAGGAGGAGGGCGCTGGCTGCGGCCACCACGGCGATCGATGCCCGGGTGGCGTCAGGGGTGAGGGAGCGTGCCATTCCCCACACGGCCTGCGCGACGATGGCGACCGCGACGACCTTGAGTCCGGTGAGGATGCCAGCCCCCACGGCTCCTTCGAACAACGGGGCACCGTAGGCGAAAGCGACCATGAGCGCGGCGGATGGGAGCGTGAAGGCGAGGAACGCGGCGATCGCACCCATGGGGCCTGCTCGGAACAAGCCGAGCCCGAAGCCGACCTGGCTGGAGGCGGGGCCGGGGAGAAACTGGCTGAGGGCGACCAGATCCCCGTATTCGGTGTCGTTGAGCCATCGGCGTCGTTGGACGAGCTCGTCTCGGAAATATCCCAGGTGCGCGATCGGGCCGCCGAACGAGGTGACGCCGAGCTTGGAGAACACTCGCAGCACTTCCGCGCTCGAGCCCTGGCGTGATGGCTGCGAAACGTCAGCATTCACGGTCACGCTTCCGGGCCCTTCCCTGTGAAGATCCGCATCTGTTCTCGCGCTACGGCGAGCCCGCGACGACCTTTGTCGGTGGCGGCGTACAACTTCCTGGCGGTGCGACCATCGCGTTCGGTTCGCACGGTGAGGTATCCGTTGCGGACCATCTTGTGGAGCATGGGATAAAGGGTGCCCGCGGACAGGCGGTACCCGTGTCCGGCCAGCTCTTCGATCATCCACGCCCCGTAGATCTCCTCTTCCGATGCATGGTGCAGCACGTGCATGCTCACCAGCCCCCCGAGTAGATCGCGGTACTCATTGAGGTCGTCCGCTGACACTTCAACTGCCATGAATCCGTTATAGCGGATTACGATAGCGAGAATCGATAACGAAGATGAATGTCCGGTGAACCACAACGGGATCTCCGCGCTGAATCGATCGACGTCGCGAGAGGACATGATGAAGCCACCGCCCGAAGACGCAGACTCCTTGGACAAGAACGGCGATGACACGCGCCGGGACCGATTCATCGGAGATCGAGATCTCACGACATGGCGCTCCCGGCTCGGGCGTCAGCTTGCTCGCGTGACCCAGTGGTTGGGGCCCTACGCCACTTTGACCACCACGCTGGTCATCGGCATGGTCGCCGTCGTCGCGCTCACCGCCATCGCCGCCGAGATCTACGAAGCGGTCACAGAGTCCGACGGTGTCGCCGGGCTCGACAAGCCACTCCTCGCCGCAGCCATCAGCATCCGCACGCCATGGCTCGACACCGCCGCGACTGCCCTCACCGACGTCGCGGGAGTGATCGGAATGCCGATCATCGCCGTTCTCGCAATCATCATTCTCACGATCCGTCGACACTCATGGACCCCCGCCCTACTCATCACAGCAGCCGGAATCGGCTCTCTGCTGATGACGATCGCGGGAAAGAACCTCATCGGCAGAGCACGCCCCGATCTCACCGACGCCGTCCCGCCCTACGAGCATTCCCCCTCGTTTCCCAGCGGTCACGCTCTCAACGCCGTGGTGATCGCGGGCATCATCGCCTACCTGCTCATCCTTCGCCAACAACGCCTGACCACCAGGATCATCACGATCACCATCGCCGCGACCTTTGCCGTCGCAATCGGGGCGACCCGGGTGTACCTCGGGCACCACTGGTTCACAGACGTCCTCGCGGCCTACTTCCTCGGAGCCGGGTGGCTTGCCCTCGTCATCACCGCGCACCGCCTGTACTTGACCGCCCGCGTCAGGAAGTCGCTCCAAGCTGAACCATCAAAGAGCAGCCTGCAGGAAACGAGTAGTGAGCCAAAACCTGACGCGTGAGCGCATACACCCCGCCGTAAACGATCGATTCGGGCGTGCCGACGCACACAGCCGCCACGCTCCACGACACGCCGAGATTGAGCCCGCCGAAACCCCCTGCCGAAACCGAATCGGTCCGAAATCCGGACGGTACCGTTTTCGGCATGGCACACGAAATCGGCTACGCCCGAGTCTCCAAGCGTGAGCAGAATCCCGACGCGCAGGAGCCGAGCTGCGCGCCGCCGGCTGCGAACGAGTGTTCGTCGACCACGGCGAATCGCGATACGGATGCCGGGACCGCCGGCATCCGGCAGCGTTCTACCGCCGTGGTATCTACCACGGTAGAATCAGGACATGAGCCTCAACATCAAGAATGAGCAGACTCACGCTCTCGTGCGCGAGCTCGCTGCGCTGATGGGGGTGAGCCAGACGAGCGCCGTCGAGGAGGCCGTCCGCCGCCGCCTCGACGAGCTGCGGAGATCCGCCGGTGTGCGCCCCGGGAAGTTCCCCCCGGAGGAGCGCGAGCGGCGCCGGAAGGCGGTCGAGCGCATCGTCGAGCAGCTTCACCGGGAGACGACCCAGGAGCAGCGGGATGCCATGGCGAACGCCGACGACTGGCTCTACGACGAGATGGGGCTGCCGAAGTGATCGTCGACTCGTCGGCGTTGATCGCGATCATCCGCAAGGAACCCGGATACGAGCAGCTCGTGGAGATCCTGCTCGCCGAAGAGGCGATCATGGCGTCCCCCGTCCTCGTTGAGGCGCGCGTCGTCGTGACGGGGTACCTCGGGCGCGAGGGGCGTCGCGCGCTCGATGGGCTGCTCGCGCGGTTCCACATCGAGATCGTCCCGTTCGACGAGGCGCAGGCGGATGCCGCCAGCGACGCGTACCGCGACTTCGGTCGCGGCAGCGGCCATACCGCACGTCTCAACCTCGGCGACACCTACAGCTTCGCGCTGGCCCACGTGCGGGACGAGCCGTTGCTCTACGTCGGCGACGATTTCACACGCACCGGCATCCGCTCGGCGCTGGAGGAGCTGGACGAGCTCGCGTAACGCTTGCGGTCAGCGCACCCCGCGCATGAGCTTCAGCACGGGCTTCGCGAACAGCAGCAGCACGACGCCGACGGCGATGGCGATGAGCCCGAGCGACGAGAAGTAGGGCACCTCGTCGTCGGGGTTGTACAGCGTCGCGAGCTGACCCGAGATCGCCGTGCCGAGCGAGACCGACAGGAAGAACAGCGCGACCATCTGGGTGTGGAACGCCTCGGGGGCGAGCTTCGTGGTGACCGAGAGCCCCACCGGCGAGAGCAGCAGCTCGGCGACGGTGAAGACGAAGAGGATGCCGACGATCGCGAGCAGCGGGGTCGAGTTCTCGCCGCCGCCGGCGAACGGCAGGAACAGCAGGAATGCGGCCCCCATCACGATCGCCGCGAGGCCGAACTTCACCGGCGTGGACGGCTGCCGGCTGCCGAGCTTCGTCCAGATCGCGGCGAAGACGCCGGACAGGACGATGATGAAGATCGGGTTGATCGAGTTGACCCACGAGACCGGCATCTCCCACCCGAACAGGTCGCGGTTCAGGCGCTTGTCGGAGTACACCGTGAGCACCGTGAACTGCTGCTGGTACAGCGACCAGAACGCGACCGAGGTGAGGAACAGCGGCAGGAAGCCCCACACCCGGCTGCGCTCGTCGGAGGTGATGCGACGGCTCGAGAGGATGACCGCGAAGTAGGCGATGGCCGCGCCGGTGACGGCGATGATGACGATGAGCGAGAGGTTGTCGGCGCGGATGACCCCGATGAGGACCAGCAGGACGAGGACGACGACCCCGGCCGCCGCGATGCCGATCATGAGCGGGTAGCGCCCCCGCGGCAGCGGGTTGGGCACGTGGCGCGCCTCGTCGGGCAGCGCCTTGCGGCCGAACGAGTACTGCAGGAGGCCGAGCGCCATCCCGACCGCGGCGAGGCCGAAGCCCCAGTGGAAGCCGAGGGTCGACTGCAGCAGCCCGGTCAGCAGCGGGCCCGCGAACGCGCCGAGGTTGATGCCGAGGTAGAAGAGCGAGAACCCGGCATCCCGCCGCGTGTCGTCCGGCGCGTACAGCGTGCCGACGACGCTCGTCGCGGTCGCCTTGAGGCCGCCGGAGCCGATCGCGACGAGCACGAGGCCGACACCGACCCCGAGGAATCCCGGCAGCAGTGCGAGCGCGATGTGGCCGGCCATGATGACGATCGCGCTGAGGAACAGCACGCGTTCCGCGCCGAGGATGCGGTCGGCGATCCACGCACCGAGGATCGTCGACAGGTACACGGCGCCGCCGTAGGCCCCCACGATGCCGGCGGCGACGCTCTGCTCGATCCCCAGCCCGCCCTGCGTGGCGGAGTAGTACAGGTAGATGAGCAGGATGCCCTGCATGCCGTAGAAGCTGAACCGCTCCCACATCTCCACCCCGAAGACGTGCGCGAGCCCCCACGGCTGGCCGACGAAGCGGGTGTCGCGGTCGCCCTGCGCGGGGCCGGCGGGCGTGCGGGCCGCGGGGCTGCGGGAACTCATGCTCCGACGTTACTGGTCGCGGGGGTCGCGGCGGCAGTGCCCTGCCCGGCCCCGCCGGACAGGCCTCG
>ERZ500994.634-NODE-634-length-10196-cov-5.143280_pt1 | contig 10196 bp, 12 predicted proteins | sample MGYA00248878_ERZ500994 | MGnify/ENA primary metagenome ERZ500994 (study PRJEB25958, sample SAMN03398533) | human skin metagenome | study: EMG produced TPA metagenomics assembly of the Human Skin Microbiome Metagenome (human skin metagenome) data set. | reverse complement strand
TGGCGAGGTGTTCCGTGGAGAGGTGCCGGCCTATTCCGTCGTCGTCCCCGGCGCCCTGCCCGACCCGAACGGCGGCCCGTCGCTGTATTGCGCCGTCATCGTCAAGAAGGTCGATGCGCAGACGCGGTCGAAGACGGCGATCAACGAGCTTCTGAGAGACTGATGACGCCTCGGGACGGGCGTCGGGATTTCGCGTTCCTCTACCAGTCGGAGCAAGGCGCGATCGATGCGCGCGTTTGGCTGCGGGGGGCCGCGCCGCTCGTCGCGATCTTCCTGGTCGCGACCGGCATCTGGATGGCGCTCCGGCCGATCGGCTCGCGCAGTCTCGCCGTTCGCACGCTCTTCGATCCGGCGACGCTCGCGGCGAATATCTATCAGCTGTTCTACATCCTTGCGGTGATCCTGCTGGCGATCTCGTGGGTCAACCTGTCCGCGAAACGGTTCCGTGATCGCGGGATGGTCCCCCCGGTCGGCCTGGCCGGCATCTTCCCGTTGTTCGCGTTGCTCGACGGGGCATTGCGCTGGCTCCAGCCGCAGATGCCCGACATCCTGCCGCGCTGGAGCGTCTACGCAGGGGACGGGGCCGTGGCGTTGGCGCTGATCTGGACCGTGGCGGTCTGCGCCGATTTTTTCCCGCGAAAGTAGTCGAAGCCGGTCGGCGACCCCAGATGGGAGCACGAAACCCACTCCGGAGTGCGGAATGCCCGCCCATCTCGAACCCAACCCCGGCCATCCGATCACCATCAGACCCGCGCAGGGCCGCCTGCGGGTGGTCTGGAACGGTAGGACGATCGCGGAAACGTCCCATGCGCTTGACCTCAAGGAGGCGAGCTATCCGATCGTCCATTACATTCCGCGCGAGGATGCCGACATGGCCTTCTTCGAGCGGACCACGCGCTCGACCCATTGCCCGTTCAAGGGCGACGCGAACTATTTCACGCTGACCGACGGGTCCGCCTCGGCCGACAATGCCGTCTGGACCTACGAGACGCCCTTTCCGGCGGTCGGTCAGATCGCCGGCCATCTGGCCTTCTATCCGGACAAGGTCAGTTTCGAACGGGTTTGATCTGAATCCTTGACGCCCGTCCGGCCCGGTCCTACGCCGCTTGGAAACCCGATGCGGGAACAGGGAGAGCGTCATGTCCGAACGTCTGCGGCGCGACTATCCGACGGACAGCGCCACCGCGCATCCGCCCTCGCTCTTTCCGGACTACAAGAGCACGGTGAAGCGGTCGCCGAAGCGCCCGCTGATCATCCTGCCGCATACCGAAACCGAGCTGAACGGCCCCGCCTACGGCCATGAGAGCGTCGGCCCCAGCGATTCCGATCTCACGCGCCAGCATGCCGGCGAACCGCTCGGCGAGCGCATCATCGTGCGCGGACGGGTTCTCGACGAGGATGGCCGGCCGATCCCGGACGCGTTGGTGGAAATCTGGCAGGCCAACGCGGCCGGCCGCTACGTCCACCTGAACGACCAGCACGACGCGCCGCTCGACCCGAACTTCTCCGGCGCCGGCCGCGCGGTAAGCGACGCGAACGGTTTCTACGAATTCACGTCCGTGAAGCCGGGCGCGTACCCCTGGGGCAACCACCACAACGCCTGGCGGCCGGCGCATATCCATTTCTCGCTGTTCGGGCCGAGTTTCCTGTCGCGGCTCGTGACCCAGATGTATTTCCCGGGCGATCCGCTGTTCCCGTTCGATCCGATCTTCAATTCCGTGTCCGACCCGAAGGCGCGCGAACGCATGGTCTCGAAATTCGATCTGGAGACGACGAAGCCGGGTTGGGCGCTGGGCTATATTTTCGACATCGTGCTGCGCGGAAAGAACGCCACGCCCTTCGAAGACGACGGAGCGCACTGAATGGCCGGGATCACACCGTCGCAGACCGTCGGGCCCTATTATGCCTATTGCCTGACGCCCGAGCGCTATTCGCTGCCGGTCGTCTTCACCAACGATCTCACGCGGCCGGGGCTGGAAGGCGAGGTCGTGCGCATCGAGGGCCGCGTCCTCGACGGCGACAATGTCGGCATTCCCGATTCCATGCTGGAATTCTGGCAGGCGGACGCGAAAGGCTCGTTCGACCATGCGCTGAGCGGCAAGGGCTCGAACGTCGGCTTCAAGGGATTTGGCCGCATCGAACCCGGAGCGGAAGGCCAGTGGTCGCTGACCACGATCAAGCCGGGCCGCGTGAAGGACGCGAACGGCGTCGAGCAGGCCCCGCATATCGACGTATCGGTGTTTTCGCGCGGCATGCTGAAGCACCTCACGACGCGCATCTATTTCTCGGACGAGCCGTCGAACGCGAACGACCCCATCCTCGCGCTGGTCCCGGCGGACCGCCGCAACACGCTGATCGCCCGCAAGGACGGCGACGTCTACCGCTTCGACGTGCGCATCCAGGAAGGTTCCGACGGCGTGCCGGAAACGGTGTTCTTCGCCTGCTGATCCGGTATACCCGCTGAAGTCGGTCGGTCAGCGACCGGCCAGCGGAGGACTCCTGGACGTGAGTGACGGAACCGGCGACGACGGCTTCAGCGCCGATATATTTGGCGCGAACATTCCCTTCGTCGGCTATTGCGGCATTGTCCCCATCCGCACCGGCAAGGACGGCACGCGGCTCGAGGTCGAGATCGGCGCGCATCACGCCAACCAGATGGGCGTCGCCCATGGCGGCCTGCTGATGACGCTGCTCGATGTCGCGATGGGCAGCGCCGCGCGCGCCCATGCCGACGCCAATGTCATGACCGTGGACATGCAGACGGCCTTCGTCGCGCCCGCGCGAGGTCGTCTCGCGGGCGAAGGCCGCGTCGTGCGCGCCGGTAAGTCGCTCGTCTTCGTCGAGGGGGACGTGCGCGACGCCGACGGCCAGCTCGTCGCGAAGGGCACGTCGGTCTTCAAGGTCGCGCGATCGAAATAGTCCCGTTCCTTACCCGGCTTGAAAACACAAATCCTCACCCTGAGGAACATCGCGAAGCGATGTGTCTCGAAGGGTGCGCCGGCGGGACTGCGAGTGTTCTGAAGCATCCTTCGAGACGCCATTTCTGACGAAATTGCTCCTCAGGATGAGGTCTCGGGATTTATGGGTCAGACTCTGCATGAGGATGGTGGAATTGATTCGATCGCCGCTTCGATGAGCAGTCAGCAGACCGATGTCGACGCTCTCGCCGGCCGCATCGTCGCCGGCGATCGCGCGGCGCTGTCGCGCGGCATCACGCTCGTCGAGAGCCGCAAGCCCGACCATCGCCTGCGCGCCGCCGCGCTGCTCCAGTCGATCCTGCCGTACACCGGCAAATCGATGCGTGTCGGCATCACCGGTGTGCCGGGAGTCGGCAAATCCACCACGATCGACGCGCTCGGCACGTTCCTGACCGGGCGCGGGCACAAGGTCGCGGTGCTCGCCGTCGATCCGTCGTCCTCGCGGACGGGCGGCTCGATCCTCGGCGACAAGACGCGCATGGCGCGCCTCGCGGTGGATCGCAACGCCTTCATCCGGCCTTCGCCGTCATCCGGCACGCTGGGCGGCGTCGCCGCCCGGACACGCGAAACCATGCTTCTGTGCGAGGCGGCCGGTTTCGACGTCGTGCTCGTCGAGACGGTTGGCATCGGCCAGTCCGAGACGGCGGTCAGCGACATGAGCGATTTCTTTCTCGCGCTGATGCTGCCCGGCGCGGGCGACGAATTGCAGGGCATCAAGAAAGGCGTGCTCGAAATCGCCGACATGATCGCCGTCAACAAGTCCGACGGCGACAATCGCGATCGCGCGCGGGCGGCGGCGGCGGAGTACATGTCGGCGCTGCATATCCTCCAGCCGGCCTCGCCCGTCTGGTCGCCGCCCGTCGTGATGATCTCGGGTCTTGCCGGCGAGGGACTGGAGGCGATGTGGGACAAGGTCGTCGAGCATCGCCGCTGCACCACCGAAGCCGGCGAATTCGCTGTGCGCCGGCGTGGCCAGCAGGTGAAATGGATGTGGGCCATGCTTGAGGATCGCTTTCTCGCGCGGCTGCGCAGCGACCCGGCCCTGCGCGACCGGATCGCGAAACTGGAGCGCGCCGTCGCCGACGGAGCGACCGCGCCGAGCGCGGCCGTCGAGGAAATCGCGGGCCTCGTCGGTGTCTGAAGGGATGCCGCGCCAGATGACGCTTCTCGTCACGGGCTTCGGCCCGTTCCCCGGCATGCCGCGCAATCCGAGCGCGATGGTCGTATCGGCGCTGGCGCGGCATCGTGCAGCCTTCGGGCGAAAACACATTGTGCTGTCCACGCGAATTTTGCCGGTGCTCTACGATCTCGTAGCTGCCTTTTCACCCGCGCCCGCGCCGGACGTGATCGTGCACATCGGCGTCGCCGGCCGCCGCCGCGAACTCAGCATCGAGACCGTCGCCCACAATCGCCGTTCGGCGCGCCATCCAGACGCCAGCGGTCGTGCACCATGGCCGATACGGCCCGGTCCGGTTGCGCGACACACCATTCGCGCCGAATGGGACGCGCGAAACCTGGCGATGGCGTTGCGGCGCGCCGGCGTTCCGGCTTCACCGTCGCGCGACGCCGGCGCCTATGTGTGCAACGCGCTGCTCTACCGCTCGCTCGATAGCAAACTCGCGCCCGCGCTGTTCATCCACATCCCGCCCGCGCGGGTGTGCGCGCCGGAGCGGATCGCGAAAGCGTTGGCCCGCGCCTTGCCCGACGTCGTGACGCGATTCCGCCGCACGGCCCACGCAGGATAGCCGCGTGCCCTTCACGGTCTCGAACGAACTCCTGATCCAGGCCCTCCAGATCGTCTGGATCGACCTGCTCCTGTCAGGCGACAATGCCGTCGTCATCGCGCTCGCCTGCCGCAATCTCCCGGAGGACCAGCGCCGGCTCGGCGCGATTCTCGGCGCGGGCATGGCGATCCTGCTGCGGGTGATCTTCACGCTGCTCGTCGTGCGCCTGCTCGATGTGCCGGTCATCAAGCTCGTCGGCGCGATCCTTCTCATCGTCATCGCGGTCAATTTTCTCGTCGAGGATCACGAGGTGAAGGGCGTCAAGCCGCGCAATTCGATGTGGGGCGCGGTCTTCACCATCACGCTCGCGGACGCGGTGATGTCGCTCGACAATGTGCTGGCGATCGCCGCGGCCTCGCGCGGAAATTCTTGGTTGATCGTCTTCGGTCTGATGCTGAGCCTGCCGCTCGTCGTCTTCGGCGCAAGCTTCATCATGCGCATGATCGACCGTTTCCCGATCATCGTCTGGGCCGGGGCCGGGCTTCTCGGCTGGGTCGCCGGCCACATGATGTCCGAAGACCCGGTCTTCGCGCATTATCTCGACCAGCTCGGCGATCCGCCGGACATTTTCGTCAATGTCGCCGGCGCGGCTTTCGTCCTGATCGTCGGATTCCTGCTCCGCTGGCGCAAGATCGCACGGGGGTAGGGGCCTCCTTCTCCCGCTTGCGGGAGAAGGGACTTACGTCACTGCGCCGCCCGGTCCATCGCCGCAAGAATCCCGTCGAACCGTTCCTGCACCTCCGCGCGCCAGTCAGGCCCGGCATGCGTGAAGACATAGAGTTCGTTCGCACGAATGGCGGCGAGAACCTGCGCCGCGACATCTTCGGGCTCGAGCCCCGCCGCGCCGAGTTCGGCAAGCTGCTTGTGCAAGGGGCCGGGCGGCGGGGCTTCGCCGTAGCGCGTCGGCCTGTTGCGCGCGCTCTCCCAGATGCGCGTGCGCACGAATCCCGGACAAAGCACCGTCACGCCGATGCCGAGCGGCGCGACCTGTTTCGCAAGTCCTTCGGACATCGCGACGACCGCGAACTTGCTGGCGACATAGGCGCTGAAGCCAAGGCCCGTGTTCAAACCCGCCATCGAGGCGGTGTTGACGATATGCCCGCCTTCGCCATGCGCGCGCATATGCGGAAGAAACGCCTCGATCCCGTACACCACGCCCATCAGGTTGACGTCGATCACCCAGCGCCAGGTATCGAGCCGGATGTCGTCGATGCCGCTCCCGCCGCCGACGCCGGCATTGTTGCAGACGATATGGACGTTGCCGAATTTTTCGAACGCCGCCTGCGCGGCGCGCGTGACGCTGTGCGCGTCGGCGACGTCGCAGACGACCGTGCCGGTGTTCGTGCCGGTGTTGCGCAAGGCATGCGCCGCTTCATCGAGCGCGCCGGCCTCGATATCGGCCAGCATCACGTTCATGCCCTCGCGCGCGAAAACTTTCGCCATCGCAGAGCCGATGCCGCTTGCGCCGCCGGTGATGAAGGCCGTCTTGCCCGTGAGGTGTTGCATGTCAGCGCCGGATTCTCCCTCCCCCCTGCGGGGAGGGATGTCGCAATCGGCTTTGCCGGTTGCGACAGGGTGGGGTCACTCGGTTGCGCGGAGACCCCACCCCGTCGCTTCGCGACGACCCTCCCCCCGCGAGGGCGAGGGAGGCTGTGGGTCGTATCGCGCGTTGGTCGGAATTCACACGCCGCCGCGCGGCGCATCGATCGTCGCGAAGGGCCGGGCCATCTCGTAGGCGCGCGCGGCGCGCAGGACAAGATCGTCGGCCCGCATCGCGCCGACGATCTGCAATCCGACCGGCAAGCCGTCCTTCGTGAAGCCGCAGGGCGCGCTGCAGGCAGGTTGCTGGGTGACATCAAACGGATAGGTGAAGGGCGACCATTCCTGCCAGTGCGCGTAACGCCCGCCGACAGGCACGTCGCCGCCGAGAGGCACTGCGCCGGTCGGCATCTGCGGCGTCAGCATGAGATCGTAGGTCTCGTGGAAGACGGCCATCTTGTGCGCCAGCGCGCCGCGCGCGAGAAATGCTTCGAGATAGTCGGTCGCCTTGAGTTCGCGACCCTTCCTCACCTCGAGGAGAAGGCCGGGATCGATCTCGCTCTCCCGATCCGGTCCCATCGCTTTCATGGCGACGGCCGCGCCGGTCCACCACAGGACGTCGGTGATCGCGCGGGGGTCCTCGATGTCCAGCGCGACTTCCTCGACTGTCGCGCCGAGGTCTTCGAACACCCGCGCCGCCTTCTCGACGGCCTCGGCGACATCCGGTTCGACAAAAGCGTTCCAGAACGTCTTCACGTAAGCGATGCGCCGACCTTTCACGCCTGCATCAAGCGCCTCCGTATAATCGGGGCAGGGCGTATTCCACGCGGTGTTGTCGCGTGCGTCGGGCCGGCCGATCAACGACAGCATCAGCGCCGTGTCGCTGACATGGCGTGTCAGCGGCCCCAGATGCGCAAGCACCGCCATGGTCGAGAGCGGGAAGGCCGGCACGCGGCCAAAGCTCGGCTTGTGGCCGACGACCCCGCAGAAGGCCGCCGGGATGCGGATCGAGCCGAGCCCGTCCGTGCCGAGATGAAACTGGCCCAGCGCCAGGGCCGCCGCCGCGGCCGCGCCGGCCGACGATCCGCCGGTCGTGCGGCCGGTGTTCCACGGATTTTTCGTCGCACCGTAGAGCGGGCTGTCGCCAAGGCCCTTCCAGCCGATCTCCGGCAGCGTCGTCTTGCCGAGGATGACAGCGCCGGCCTCCCGCATGCGCGCGGTCGCGGGCGAATCGAAATCGGCCGGCGCATCCGGACTGATGCGCGTGCCGCGCCGGTTCGGCAGTCCCTTGACGACGACATTGTCCTTGATCGTCGCGATCAGCCCGTCCACGGGGCCAACCGGCGCACCCTTCTGCCAGCGCGCCTCGCTCGCCTTGGCGGCGGCGACTGCGCCCTCGCGGTCGATGATGGCGAAGGCGTTGATCTGCGGTTCGACCGCATCGAGCCGCTTCAGCGTGACGTCGAGCAGTTCGACAGGGGAAAGAGATCTGGCCGCGAATTTTTCACGCAGCGCCGTACCGGACAGGGAAAGAAGATCGGTCATGCGCGCGGGAGAATGCGACGCGCGGGGGCTACGGGCAAGCGACCCTTTACTGCCCCGGACGAAGCTCTTCCGAAGCGGCGCGTTCTTCCTGGCGCATCGCCAGTTTGATGAAGGCTTTCGTCGAATAAGCGCGCGGGCGGTGGGGCGGCACCGGCGCGTCGACCTCGTCATCGATCGCCTGCGCGGCATCCGACGTCTGCGCCTGCGCCTCATAGGATTGCGCATAGGCGAGGGCGGGCGAGGCATTCGCGACGGTCTGCGCCTGCGCGTAATAGGCGTAGGCCTGCGGCGGTGCGGCTGGCTCGGCGGGCGCCTCGCTCGCGGGATCCTGCCGCATCGCCAGCGCGATGAATGTCCTGGTCGAGTAGGCGCGCGGCCGGGTCGGCGGCAGCGGCACGTCGACGCCCTCGTCGGTCTGGTAGGCGGCGGCCATGGCCCGCACATTGGCGGCGCTTTCGGCCTGCGCGGCGTCGATCGCCGTCTGTGCCGGCTGCGAGACCGTTCCGAACAAGGCGGCGAAGGGATTGGTCGGCGCGGCCGCGTAGGCGGCGACCTGCTGGGGTTCCGGTGCGGAGGAGCCCGCGACCTGCATCTTCGACAGTGCGCCCTGCCGTTTGGCGACATAGTAGAAGCCGCTGGCGTAGAGACGCACCGCGCGGTCCTCATCGCGACCCGCGACCTGATAGGCGTTGGCGAGATAGGGCACGGCGTAGGTCAGATTGGTGACGCCATCGGTGAGGCCCATGGCGCTGCCCTGGTAGCCCATGGTCTTGGCGGTGCCGAGCCGGATCTGCATCAGGCCATAATTGCCGGCGTGGACTGCGGCAGGATTGTAGCGGCTCTCGCGCATGATCACGCGATGGATCAGCCGTTCCGGCACGTTATGCTTCTTCGAAAGCTCCGCGATCTTGTGATCGAAAGTGGTCGGCGGCTCCCAGGCGGCGCGATGGGAGCGGCGGGCCTCGGCGGGCAACGCGGCCGCGCCGCAGACGAGAAGGCCGACGAAGAGGGGACGGATCTGTCGCATCGCCGTCTGTTGTGCGGCCGGACATGGCCGCAATGCGGCAATGAGGTGGCAAGGGCGATGGTTCCGGAAGCCTGTGGCTGACGGGCAACGGTGGGGAAGAGCACCCCTTCTCCCGCTCGCGGGAGAAGGTGGCGCGACGCGCCGGATGAGGGGAGCCACAGGAGGCGTGTCGTTCGTGTGAAGCGGCGAAGCCATGACATCCGCAGCCTTCGAAGATTCGTGCTGCGGGCTCCGCTGATCCAGGCGCAAGTCGGCAACGGCCGACTTGTCGAGCGACCCTGCCTAACGGCAGGGCCACCTTCTCCCGCGCGCGGGAGAAGGATCACCCGTCACTTTACCCGCACCGCTTCGAACCGTTGCGCCGGCCGCACGAATTCGTCCTGCGCCTTGACGATCAACAATTCGCGCGATCCCGCGGCGACTGTGCGCTGGAGAACGCCGAACAGCGAGGATGCCGCCTCGCCAAGTGAGCGTTCGGGCGAGCGCGTCGCAAGAAAATGCGCAAGAAACAAAGCCGCCATCGCATCGCCCGCGCCATTCGCCGCGATGGCGAGTTTTGGCGTCCGCAGCCGCCAGAGCGCGCCGTTCGCGGAGACCGCGAGGTCGATCGCGTCGGCGGGCGTATCGTCGAGCAGCAGCGACGTGACGAGGACAATCCCCGGTCCCGCCGCATGCAGGCACGCCAGCGCCTCGCGCAGCGTGGACAGCGAACGCACCTCGATCCCCGCCAGCAGCTCCAGTTCAAAATGATTCGGCGTGATGACGTCTGCGGCGGCGAGCGCGCGTTGCGCGAAGAAATCTGCGACGCCCGCGCGCACGAACACGCCGGTGCCGGTGTCGCCGATGACCGGATCGCAGCAGTAGAGAGCCGTCGGATTCGCCGCCTTCGTCCGCGCCACGGCGCGAAGGATGGCGTCGCCGGTCTCCGCATTGCCGAGATAGCCGGACAGCACGGCGTCGCAGCGCGCCAGCGCGCCGCGCTCCGCGATGCCCTCCACGCAGGCGTCGATCAATCCGACGTCGAACACGCTTCCGCGAAAGCCACCGTAGCCCGGATGATTGGAGAATTGCACGGTATGGATGGGCCAGACCTCGTGGCCGAGCCGCTGCAGCGGAAACACGGCCGCCGCATTGCCGACATGGCCATAGGCGACGTGGGACTGGATGGAGAGAATGTTCACGCGACAGCCTAGCGCGATTCCGTTTGGGCGGACGAGATGACGGTCTATGTCGATGCCGACGCCTGCCCGGTGAAAGAGGAGGTCTACAAGGTCGCCGCGCGCTTTGGCGTACCGGTGGCGGTCGTGGCCAACGCCTTCATGG
>ERZ500994.633-NODE-633-length-10199-cov-5.565753_pt1 | contig 10199 bp, 11 predicted proteins | sample MGYA00248878_ERZ500994 | MGnify/ENA primary metagenome ERZ500994 (study PRJEB25958, sample SAMN03398533) | human skin metagenome | study: EMG produced TPA metagenomics assembly of the Human Skin Microbiome Metagenome (human skin metagenome) data set. | reverse complement strand
GCTCTACGGCCACGGCGACGGCAAGGCGTGGCCGCAGGTGCGCGAATGCGTGCTGCGGGTGGCGGTCCAGCACGAAAGGCCCGAGGCCGTCGAATTGTTTGCGCGCGAATATGTCGGCACGGGCCTGTCGATGTCGACCGGGCGGTGCGGCCTCGAGGGCGGCCGTCCCTCCGTCTCGCCAGTGGTGAAACTGTTTTCGTTCCTGCTCGACAAGACGCTGGCCCCGGCGAGCGTGAAGCTCGATGGCGCGACGGTGCCTTTCACGCCGCCGGCGGTGTCGGCGAAGCCCGCGCCCGTTCCGTCCGCGCCCGTTTCGGACTACGTGCCGAACGGCCGCGAGATCACCGTCCCGCTCATTGCGGTCGCCGTGGCGCGCTCGGGCGACAAAGGCGCGGACGCCAACATCGGCGTGATGGCGCGCGAGGCGAAATTCCTGCCGGCGATCCGCGCAAGCCTGACCGAAGGCGCGGTGAAGCGCCACTTCGCGCATTTCGTCAACGGCGCGGTCGAACGCTTCGACCTGCCGGGCATGAACGCGCTCAATTTCCTGCTGCGCGATTCGCTCGGCGGCGGCGGCACGTCGTCCGTCCGCCTCGACGTGCAGGCCAAGACCTATGCGCAATTGCTGCTGTCGATTCCGGTCTCGATTCCGGAGGCTTGGGGCAACGAGGTGAAGGCGGCCTAGTCTTTTGAGCATGTCCGTGTCGCCGAACCGGAACCACTTCGGCGGGACATGCTATTGGCGCGGCGGTCGCGCCTTCCGCAGGACCGGCGGGGCGGCGCCAAAAATCGTCTCGGGCGCGAGATCGCCCGTGGCGACCGCGCCGAGTCCAAGCACGGCCCCGCGACCGATCGTCACGCGGGGGCCGACGACAGCCCTTGCACAGACCCAGGCCTGCGTCTCGACCGTGATCGGCCCGGTGATGAGATCGAAGCCCTCGCGCGCCCAGTCATGGCTGCCGGTGCAGAGATAGGCCTCCTGCGACAGGCACACGTGATCGCCGATCGTGACCTCGGCGAGATTGTCGATCCACACGCCTTCGCCGATCCAGGCATGTTCTCCGACCGACAGCCGCCACGGAAATTTGATTCTTACGCGCGGCTTGATCACCACGCCGGCGGCTATCCTTGCGCCGAAGGCGCGCAGGATCATGGTGCGCATGCGGGAGCCGGGCACGCTCGATGCAACCAGGACCGCGCTGGCCACGAGCCAGAGGAGTTCAACGACGAGCGATCGGCCGCGTTGAAATTCCGGGTTCTTGAAACGGTCGAGGCGCATGGTCTGCCTGTCCGGTCTCACGTCGAGCCGGTTCTGCCATCCGTCCTACACGATCCGCCGCGTTAAGACATGACGTAAGGATCATGGCGGCGTCGCCTGTTTCGCGATAGGCATGTCCGACTTCCGCAAGGGAAGACGGGCGGCGGACCGATCATCGGGGGCTTTGTGACATCCATTTTTTCGCGCGTGCATCGACGTCTGTTGCGCAGCTGGACTCTTCCGGCCCCGCTGACCAGTGTCGGCGTTGCGGTCGCGGGACGCCGTTTCACCGCTCCCGTCGTTGACCGGCGCTTTGGCGCGCCCGCCGAACCTTGGCTAATCGATCTCTTCCGCAAACTGCTCGGCGCGCGTGTGGGGCCGTTTGTAGATATCGGCGTCAACATGGGTCAGACGCTGATGGTGGTGAAGGCGCTCGAGACCGGCCGTCCCTATATCGGTTTCGAGCCGAATCCGCGCTGCGTCGCCTATTGCGAGAGCCTCGTCGCGCTTAACGGAATGGAAAACGTGACCCTGGTGCCGGCCGGTCTCGCCGATTCATCGGGCTTGCGGCGGCTCCAGTTCTACGGCGCCAGCGGCTATGACGAGGGTGCGTCGATCGTCGAGAATTTTCGGCCCGGTCAGGCCGTCAAAGGCGAGATCGTCGTCGCCGTCGTGTCGGCGGATGACGCGATGAAGACGCTGGATATCGGGTCGCTCGCGATCGTCAAGATCGATACCGAGGGCGCCGAGAGCGAAATCCTGGCGTCGATGCGCGGATCGATCGCCGCGTCGAGGCCCTGGATCGTCACCGAGGTTCTGCCGCCCTATTCCGCCGAAAACACCGTCCGCCTGGATCGGCAGTCCGCGATCGAGGGGCTGCTTCGGGATATCGACTACCGCATCCTTCGCATCCAGAAGTCCGCGGCTGGCCGTCTTGCCGGTCTCGTCGAGATCGACTCGTTCGGCGTCTACGCGGACGTGGCGATGTCGGATTACGTCTTCGCGCCTGCGCAGGACGTTGCGGCGGTCGTGGCGCTGGTCCGCCGGGACTCATGACGGGTCGCCGGAATGCCGGCTTCGACGAAGCAGAAACGCTGAAAAGCAAAACGGCGAGCGGTTAGGCTCGCCGTGGAAATAGCCGCCCTTGGGCTGCCGGATACGCCCGATCAGGGGCTTGCCGGCTTCGGCGGGATGAACGGGATGATCCCGCCGCCGCCGCCACCGCCGCTACCGAGCGCCAGACCGACACCCGTGCCGACAGCCGCGACGCCGCCTGCGATAAGCAGGCCTGTCCCGTCACCGAGGGGCAGGAATCCGGCTTCCTTGCGGTCACGGTCGTCCGAAGCCTGCGCCTTCAGAGAACAAGGCGATACTTCCGCGACGGTCACGATCGCGCCGGGCTTCACGTTGATCGAGCAGCCGTCATTGTAGACGAGACGGCCATTGCCCTTAGGGTCAGCCATGATCGTGTCGCCGGGCTTCACGGCCGTGGTCCCCTGCAGAACGGTGAAACCGCTCCCCTGGTTGACACGCACCGTGCCGCCCAGGCTCTCGGCCATCGGGGCCGCATTCGCGATGCCCAACGCGGACAGTCCGGCGATGGCGCCAGCCGTCCGGGCAAAGTTTCTGAATGACTTCATGGACCCGAGGTCTCCAGCTTCCATCTGTGGCGCGGACGGATCAGCTCATCACACCCACGAAACTCCGCGTAGGAATACCCTTTGACCGCTCCTGCCGCAAGGGAAGCGTCTGCCGCTTGGGACTCTTTCGCCTCGATGTTGCGCTGCGGCCACGGCGAGGACCAAAAGGGACGTTCGTCTGATCAAGGATCAGGCAGTGTCGCGGCAACCTTGCGTCGCCCTCCGTCATGATTGCGGCCCGGACCGGCCCCGGCTAGAAGACCCACGATCTTCCGAATGGGAATGATGTCGCGTTACGGCATCTCCGTCGGTTCGATCTTGCCGGCGGATTGCCGAGCGAACCGGGGAACGCCCATGACAAGTTTCGCGCTGATCGGCGCGTCCGGCTACGTCGCGCCGCGCCATATGCGGGCGATGAAGGATACGGGCGGGGATCTCAGGGTCGCCTTCGACCCCAATGATTCCGTGGGCGTCATCGACAGTTTCTTCCCCCAGGCGCATTTTTTCACGGAATTCGAGCGCTTCGACCGCCATGTCGACAAGATGCGGCGCCGGAACGAGCGGATCGATTACGTCAGCGTCTGCTCCCCCAACTACCTCCACGACGCCCATATCCGCTTCGGCCTGCGCAGCGGCTCGGACGTGATCTGCGAGAAGCCGCTCGTCCTCAACCCCTGGAACATCGAGGGCCTGTACGAGATCGAGCGGGAAAGCGGCCGCAAGATCAACACGATCCTGCAGCTTCGGCTGCATCCCGCCATTATCGCGTTGCGCGAGAAGGTGCGGGCCTCGAACCGGGTTCATTCGGTCGACCTCACCTACATCACGTCCCGCGGGCGCTGGTATTACGCCTCCTGGAAGGGGGACGTGACGAAATCCGGGGGCGTCGCCACCAATATCGGCGTGCATTTCTTCGACATGCTGAGTTTCGTCTTCGGCCCCCTGCAGGCGCAGACCGCGAACCTGCGCGACGATTCGCGCGCCGGCGGCGTTCTCCAATATGAGAAGGCCAATGTGCGCTGGTTCCTGTCGGTCGATTCCGATGACCTGCCCGACCATGTGAAAGGCAAGCAGACCACCTTCCGCTCGATCACGGTCGATGGCGAGGAAGTGGAGTTTTCCGGCGGCTTCACCGACCTGCATACGCTCAGCTATCAGGAGATTCTCGCCGGGCGCGGTTACGGGCTTGAGGATGTCCGTCCTTCGATCGAGGTCGTGTCGGCCTTCCGCACCGCCCCGCTCGTGCCGTCCGGCGAGCGCCATCCGTTCGTCGCGCGGCTCGCCGCCTGAGCGATGGCGGACCGGCCGGGCGACGGGCAAGGACGCTTCCCGGGCGTCTTCGTCCATGAGAGCGCCTATGTCGACGATCGTGTCGCCATCGGCGCCGGCACGAAGATCTGGCATTTCGCGCATCTGCTGCCGGGCACGTCGGTCGGCCGGAACTGCGTGCTCGGGCAGAACGTCATGGCCGGGCCGAACGTGGCGATCGGCGACGGCTGCAAGATCCAGAACAATGTCGCGCTCTACGAGGGCGTGACGCTCGAGGACGACGTGTTCTGCGGGCCGTCCTGCGTCTTCACCAACACGCACAATCCCCGCGCCTTCATCAGCCGCAAGGCGGAGTTCCGGCCGACGCTGGTGCGCAAGGGCGCGAGCATCGGCGCGAACGCCACCATCGTCTGCGGGGCGACGCTCGGCGCCTGTTGCTTCATCGCGGCCGGCGCGGTCGTGACGCAGGACGTGCCCGACTACGCCCTGATGGCCGGCGCGCCGGCCCGCCGCATCGGCTGGATGAGCCGCGCGGGCCTGCGTCTCGGCCCCGATCTCGTCTGCCCGCAGGAGGGCCGCCGCTACCGCGAGATCGCGCCCGACCGGCTCGAGGAAATCCCATGAACATGTCCGTCAAAGCCCCACCCATCGAATTCATCGACCTCAAGGCGCAGCGCCGTCGGCTCGGCCCCGCGCTCGACGCCGCCATCCGCGACGCCGTCGAAGGCGGCCAGTACATCCTAGGGCCGCAGGTTGCGGCGTTCGAGCAGAAACTCGCGGCCTTCAGCGGGGCGCGTCATGCGATCGGCACGGCGAACGGCACGGACGCTATCGTCCTGTGCCTCGCCGCGCTTGGCATCAAGGCCGGCGACGCCGTGCTTTGTCCCGCGTTCACCTTCGCGGCGACGGCAGAGGCGGTCGCCTGGGTCGGCGCGACGCCGGTCTTCGTCGATGTCGAGGAAGCTACGTTCAACATCGATCCAAACGCTTTGACGAGCGGACTCGACACGGCGAAGCGCCAGAATCTCACGCCCCGTGCGATTATCGCGGTCGATCTGTTCGGCCAGACCGCCGATTACGACGCGCTCGAAGCCTTCTGCACCGCGCAAAACCTCGCATTGATCTGCGACGCCGCGCAGAGTTTCGGCGCATTGCGCGGGAGCAAACGCGCCGGCGCCTTCGGCACTCTGACCACGACGAGTTTCTTTCCCGCGAAACCGCTCGGCTGCTACGGCGACGGCGGCGCGATCATGACGTCAGACGATGCGCTCGCCACGCTCATCCGCTCGCTGCGCAGCCACGGGCAGGGTTCGCAGAAATACGACAATGTGCGCATCGGCCTGAATTCCCGACTCGACACGCTGCAGGCCGCGATCCTTCTCGAGAAGCTCGCGATTTTCGATGACGAGATCGACGCGCGCCAGCGCGTCGCGCAGCGTTACGATGCAGGACTGCGCGACCTGGTCGCGACGCCGCAGGTGATGGACGGCTGCGTATCGGTCTGGGCGCAATACACGATTCGCATTCCCGGCGGGCGGCGTGAAGGCTTCATGGCGCGGATGCGCGAACAAGGCGTGCCGACGGCGATCTATTATCCCAAGCCTTTGTCGCAGCAGGAGGCCTACCGGCATTATCCCGTCGCAGGCAACGGCGTCGCCGTGTCGGAACGGCTGGCGCGCGAGGTCGTCGCGCTGCCGATGCATCCCTATCTCGACGAGGCGACGCAGGACCGGATCATCGAGGCGGCGCGGACCGCGCTGTCATGAAGGAGGCGGCCGTCAGGCCGCCTTCTGCCGTGCGCCGAACGGAATCTCGACATCGATGGCGAGCGTCGAGACCTGCACGCCGCGCTCCATCGTGACGCTGACCTTGTCGTGGTCGATCTCGACATGTTTTGCGATCACCTGCAGGATTTCATCGCGCAACGTGCTGACGAGATCGGAGCCGCCGACGGTCGCACGCTCATGCGCGAGAAGAACCTGGAGCCGCTCGCGGGCGGCGGGCGCCGACTGCGGGCGCGAGAAGAAACGCAGGAGCTTCATGCCGCCTTCCTTCCAAAGATCTTGCCGAAGAAGCTGCGCTTCTCGCCGGGAATCGCGACCGGCAGCGGTTCGCCCTTGAGCCGGCGCGCCGCCTCGAAATAGGCGATCGCCGGGGCGCTGCGGTTGTCCGCGAGCGTGACGGGCGAACCGAGATTCGACGCGCGCAGAACGTCCTGGCTTTCCGGGATGATCCCGAGCAGCGGGATCGACAGGATTTCGAGGACGTCGTCGACCTTCAGCATGTCGCCGCGCTCGGCGCGCGCCGGATCGTAGCGGGTGAGAAGCAGATGCTTCTCCATCCGCTCGCCGTTCTCGGCGCGCAGCGTCTTCGAATCGAGGAGGCCGATGATGCGGTCCGAATCGCGCACCGACGACACTTCCGGATTGGTGACGACGATGGCGACGTCGGCGTGGCGCATAGCGAGCGTCGCGCCGCGCTCGATCCCGGCGGGGCTGTCGCAGATCACCCAGTCAAAGGCGGTCTTCAGCGCGGCGATCACGGCCTCGACGCCTTCGGGCGTGAGATTGTCCTTGTCGCGCGTCTGCGAGGCAGGCAGCAGGAACAGCGTCTCGAGTCGCTTGTCGCGGATCAGCGCCTGCGCGAGTTTCGCCTCGCCCTGGATGACATTGACGAGGTCGTAGACGACACGCCGTTCCGCGCCCATCACGAGGTCGAGATTGCGCAGGCCGACGTCGAAATCGACGACCACGACTTTCGCGCCGTCCTGCGCGAGGGCCGCGCCCAGCGCGGCGGACGATGTCGTCTTGCCGACGCCGCCCTTGCCCGATGTGACCACGATGACCTTGCCCATTGACCTCTCCTGTTCGCGTCGCCCGCTTCGCCACGCCCTGAGGCTCAGGCGAGTGTTCCTGCCTTGAGTGTTTCGTCTTCGAGCCAGAGCTGTACCGCCTTGCCGCGCAAGGCGGGATCGAGGTCTTCGGCGGTCTGGTAGTAGCCGTCGATGGCGACCAGCTCGGCGTCGAGCTTCCGGCAGAAAATTCGCGCGGCCTGGCCGGATGTGCCGGCCATCGCGCGGCCGCGCAGCGCGCCGTAGATATGGATCGATCCGCCTGCGATGACTTCCGCGCCGGAGGCGACGGAGCCGACGATCGTCACGTCGCCATCAGGAAAGAACAGCGACTGGCCCGACCGTATCGGTTCGGTCACGACGATTGAGGACGCGGATGCGTTTCGCGATTCGACCGTGGCGGCCGTGTCGGTCGCTCCGGCCTTTGGCTCGGGCGAATCGGCCGTTTCCTCGATGTCGGCGGCCGCGCGGCCGCCATGCATGGCGGGCGGCAGGTCGGGCGCGAGCAGCGACGGGCGCGCGCCCTCGATTCCCATGATTCGCACCTGGCGTTCGCCGAGCCGTACGACGAAATCGCGGAGCTGGGCCTTGTCGATGTCGAGGCCCTCGACATCGAGCACGACCGGCCGGCGCAGGAAGAACCCGGCGGAGCGCGCGGCGATGTCGTCGAGCCGCATCAACCAGTCCTCGAACGGCAGCTCGGGGCTCAGCGTGAGAGCGAGATAGGAGCGTCCCTTGAAGCGGATCGGCCGTGGCTGTGTTAACACGCTGGTGATCTTCGTAAATTTTCGGTTTCACCGGTGTAGCGTTTGAATGGTTAACAAGCGGTGAAACTTTCGCGCGCGCACAGGCGCGTTCATCCTTTCGCGTCGTGTTCGATCGCGGCGGCGTCGAGCTTCACCATTGTCTGCATCGCCGCGAAAGCGCGCGCCGCGACGCCGGGATCGGGGCTGGCGAGCAAGCGCGGCAGAACGGCGGGCACGATCTGCCATGGCACGCCCCAGCGGTCGCGCAGCCAGCCGCACATGATCGCCGCGCCGCCGTCCGCCGTAAGCGCTGCCCACAGGCGGTCCACCTCCGCCTGATCTTCGCATGTCACCGAAATCGATGCTGCCGTGCCGTAGTCGGCGGGCGTGCCGCCATTCAGCGCCTGAAATGTCTGCCCACCGAGATGGAAGTCGAGGAGGAGCACGTCACCGGGCTCGCCGCTCGGAAAGGGCCCCGGCGCGCGCATGATGTTGTCGATCCCCGAGTCCGGCAGAAGCGAGACATAGAAGCGGACAGCGGCTTCGCCGTCCTTCGCGTACCACAGACATGTGCTTACACCCGGCATCACCGCGCTCCTTCGTGTGATCGGACATGCGCTAAGTGAGTCGCGAATTGTCCATGTCCAGCGGGGACGACGTCCTGGCGTCGCTGAGAACGAAATAGCGGATGTCATCGAGACGAAATTCGCCGGCGACATGCATGCCGAGCTTCTCATGGGCGCGGAGCGAGCGCGCATTGTCGGCGCGGATGAACAGGATCGCCTCGCGGCCCGTAAAAAGGCTCTGAGCCGCACGATAGAGTGCTTCGAGAATGCCCTTTCCGCGCCCGCCTTCCGCGACGCAGACGGGACCGTACACATAGGCGGTGTCCGCGCCGGAATAGGTTTCGATCATCTTGCGGACGACCGGCGCGGTCGCATGCGCCTTCTCGTCCGCCAGCAGCGCGCCGAGCAGGGTCGGTCCGTCCTCGGCGACGATGATCGCGCCACCGCGCGCAATCCATCGTGCTACGATTTGCGGCGACCATTCTCCGGTCAGGCTTCCGCCCTTGTCGGCGGAATTGGCCATGAGCAGAGCGCCGACCGATTCGGCATCGTCGGCGCTCGCGTACCGCGTCACGATCGTCATCACGCGAACTCACATCGGCGGGACGACGCCGTCCTTGCCGATGAGCACGCGATTCGTCTGCACCGATCCATCATCCTTCTTCACGGCGGGCACGAAAGGACAATACGCGCCGCCGGCTTCCGGGATTTCGCTTTGCGGCGCGGTGTCGCGCCATCAAGACAAAGAGACTACACGTCCAAATTCGCCACGCTCAGCGCATTGTCCTGGATGAATTCGCGGCGTGGCTCGACCACATCGCCCATCAGCTTCACGAACAATTCGTCCGCGCCGTCGCCCTCGCGGCGACGCACCTGCAGCAATGTACGCGCGTCGCGATCGAGCGTCGTTTCCCACAATTGCTCGGCATTCATTTCGCCAAGACCCTTGTAGCGCTGCACGGCAAGACCCTTCCGGCCCTGCACGCTCATCGCGTCGTAAAGACCCATCGGTCCATGAACGACGATGTCATCGCCCTTGCGCACGAATGTTGCCGCGCGTGCGAAAATCTCGTGGAAGACAGAAGCGCGTTCGGACAGCTTGCGAGCGTCGCCGGAGGCGAGCAGCGCGGGATCGAGAGTCGCCGCCTGCATCACGCCGCGCAACCGTCGCGTGAACACGTAGCCGCCGGCTTCGACGCGGCCTTCCCAACCGCGCTCGGTCTCTTCGGCGATGGCGTCGAGCCGCTGCGCGACGAGCGTCGCACGTGACAAGGCTTCGGTTTCATCCTCCGGCACGGGGGCGAGCGCGCCGGCGATCGCGGCCTGTTCGACGACGGCGCGGTCGTAGCGCGAATGCAGCGACAGCAGCGTCTGCCGGAAGGCGCGCGCCTCCTCGAGCAGGGCGCGCAGATCGCGACCGGCGATCGCCTCGCCGCCGGCCGTCCGCAGCATCGCGCCATCGAGAACGGAATCGATGAGGTAATCCTCCATCGCCCGCTCGTCCTTGAGATATTGCGCGGACTTGCCCTTCGTTACCTTGTAGAGCGGCGCCTGCGCGATGAAGAGATGGCCGCGCTCGATCAGTTCCGGCATCTGTCGGTAGAAGAACGTCAGGATCAGCGTGCGGATATGCGCGCCGTCGACGTCCGCGTCGGTCATGATGATGACCTTGTGGTAGCGCAGCTTGTCGAGATTGAGCTCGCTCGAAATGCCCGCGCCGAGCGCCGTGATGAGCGTGCCGATCTGCTCCGAACCGAGCATCTTGTCGACGCGCGCGCGCTCGACGTTGAGGATTTTTCCACGCAGCGGCAGCACCGCCTGATATTCGCGGTTGCGCCCCTGCTTCGCGGTGCCGCCGGCGGAATCGCC
>ERZ500994.632-NODE-632-length-10215-cov-4.936319_pt1 | contig 10215 bp, 8 predicted proteins | sample MGYA00248878_ERZ500994 | MGnify/ENA primary metagenome ERZ500994 (study PRJEB25958, sample SAMN03398533) | human skin metagenome | study: EMG produced TPA metagenomics assembly of the Human Skin Microbiome Metagenome (human skin metagenome) data set. | reverse complement strand
ATCCGAACCCGTGCCGCCGGATAGGTCCTTCGCCATGCTTATGCCTCGCACGCTTGCCAGATTGGCCGCCACCGCCACATTAGGTAGCGGCGGCCGGCGGCGGACGCCAGTTCAGCGGGGTAGCGACCAGTGAGAGACGGCCTGTTGCGCGATTCGCGCGACACGATCGTTGTCGGGAACGTCATGCGCACGTTCGCGCTGCTCGCGGCGATGACGGCGCTGTTCGTTCTCGTCGGCCTGGCCGTCGGCGGCCGCGCCGGCATGATGTTCGCGCTGGTGCTGGCGGCAGGCACGAATCTCTTCGCCTGGTTCCGGTCCGACAATCTCGCGCTCTCGGCCGTCGGCGCGCATGAAGTGGACGCTTCGACGGCGCCAGACCTCGTGGCCGATGTCGCGACGCTGGCGAGCCGCGCCGGCATTCCGATGCCGCGCGTCTATATCGTGGCGAGCCCGCAGCCCAACGCCTTCGCCACGGGCCGCAACCCCGCCAATTCGGCGGTCGCGGTGAACGAAGGGCTCCTGCGGCTCCTCTCGCGCGAGGAGCGATTCGGCGTGCTCGCCCATGAGATCGCCCATATCCGCAGCCGCGACACCCTGCTGATGACCGTGACGGCGACGCTGGCCGGCGCGATCTCGGCCGTCTCGCACTGGAGCCTGTTTACGGGCGGCCGCCGCAACGGAGCCCTCGGCGCGATCGGCGGCCTGCTCATCGCGATCCTTGCGCCCCTCGGCGCGATGATCGTGCAGATGGCGATCAGCCGCAGTCGCGAATATGCGGCCGACCGCCTTGGCGCGACCTTCTGCGGCAACCCGCTGTGGCTTGCTTCGGCCCTCAAGAGCCTCCACGCGGGCGCGGAGCGCACCCCCGATCCAGCCGTCGAGGGCCATCCGGCCATGGCGCCGCTCTTCATCGTGCGCCCGCTCGGACATGATCGCCGGGACAATCTTTTTTCCACGCATCCGGATGTCGGGAATCGCATCGCGGCGCTGGTCGAGATGGCCCACGTCGCGGGCGTGACGCCGGAGCCCGCAGCCGGCGATCCTGCGGGGACCAAACCCTCCCGGTGGCGACCCTTTGGCGACGCCGTCGGGGAGAAACCGAACCCGTCGTTCCTCGAGGGACAGGGAATCTTTGTCAAACCGACCGGCCGGGGGCCGTGGGGATGATCGTGAACGTGCACAGAATCGACAGGCAGACCAACATGCAGCGGAACGCTGCATGAGGCGCACGGGAGGTCCGGCGAACCGGCCGGGTAGTGTTAGAGGCGCCCGGGGCGCCAGCAAGAGCGGTTTCCGCCAGACCGATCAGGAACGCGAGGCGATCATCGCGGCGACGGCGGGACTGCGGGCGCGCATCGCCGCGCATCTCGTGATCGGCGATGTGATCGGCGGCGGCCATCTGCTGGACGAGCGCTTCTCTCCGCATTCGGTCCCTTCGCGGATCGCCGGGCTCGACGGACGCGACACCGGTCTCGCGCGATCCATCGCGACCGTCGTCGTACGGCGGCTCGGCACGCTGCGCTTCGTGCTGAACCATTTTCTCGAAAAGGGCATGCCACGCGACGCCGGACACCTCGAATGGATCCTGCTTGCCGGCGCGGCGCAGATTCTGTTTCTCGACGTACCGGACCACGCGGCCGTCGATCTCGCGGTTCGCGCGACGCGGCTTGAAAGCAAGTCCGCGCCCTTCGCGTCGCTGGCCAATGCGGTCCTGCGCAACGTAGCCCGCGAGGGTGCGCCGCTTGTCGAGGGTTGCGACGCGCTCGATTTCGACACACCGCCGTGGCTGGCGGCGCGCTGGAAGCGAAGCTGGGGCGAACAGCGCGCCCGCGCGGTCGCCGCAATGCACCGGCTCGAACCGACGCTCGACGTCACCGTCCGCTCCGATCCGGAGGGTTGGGCCGCGAAGCTCGGCGGCCGCCTGCTGCCGACAGGCTCCATCCGCATCGCCTCCCACGCGCCCATCCCCGAACTCGAAGGCTACGACAGCGGCGAATGGTGGGTGCAGGACGCTGGAGCGGCCATCCCGGCACGGCTGATCGCCGCGGAAGCCGGACAGCGCGTCCTCGACCTCTGCGCGGCGCCCGGCGGCAAGACCGCCCAGCTTGCCGCGACCGGCGCGCAGGTGACGGCCCTCGATCGCTCGGCGGAGCGCCTGAAGACGCTCGCCGCGAATCTCGAGCGGCTCGATCTTCATGCGTCGCTGGTCGTCTCGGATGCCGCCACCTACACCGCCGACCGGTTCGATGCAGTGCTTGTCGACCCGCCCTGCACCGCCACCGGCACGATCCGCCGCCATCCCGACGTGCCGTGGACCAAGAAGCCCGGCGATATCGAGACCCTCGCCGCGCTGCAGACCCGCATTCTCGACCGCGCGGCCGGCCTGGTGGAGGCTGGCGGTCTTCTTGTCTACTGCACCTGTTCGCTCGAGGCCGAGGAAGGCGAGAACCAGATCGCCGCGCTTCTGCGCCGCAATCCGGATTTCCGCCGGGAGCCGATAACGCCCGGCGAATTCGGCGTTCCGCCGGAGTTCATCAACGAGGCCGGAGAATTGCGCACCTTCCCGGATTTCTGGCCGGAAGACGACCCTCGACAGGCCGGGGTCGATGGTTTCTTCGCGGCCCGCCTGCGCCGTCAAGGTTAACGCTCGCTATACGAATGCATGTTTTTTTGATCGAATCGCGCGGGCCGCCTGCGCGGATTCGATCATGAGGACAACGCCTGGCTGCGATACGCACCGATCGCGTGAGACGCGCGGCCATTCTCGCGCATTTCGGGCGACGATGGTTTCGGCGGGCGTCCGCGCGGTCTTTCGCCTTCCTGCCGCAACTGGGCCGCAAGGGTCTGACGGAACTCGTCATCGCGCCTGGGGACATCCGCACCGCCGACCCGACCCGCGCCGACGACATCTACGCGGGATATTATGTCTTCGGCGGAAGGATGGTGAATGGCGAGGGACGAACGCCGTTCGACATTCCCGCTCCGACAGCCGATTTCGCGCGCGAACTCGCGGGCTTCGGATGGCTGCGGCACCTGCGCGCCGCAGGGACGTCTCTCTCCCGCACCAACGCCCGCGCGCTGATCGGAGATTTTCTCCAGGCGGAGCCGCGGCTGCGCACCGGACCTGCCGGCGAACCCGCCGTCGTCGCCCGCCGCATTCTCTCCTGGCTCAGTCAGGCGCCTTTCGTCCTGACGGGCGCGGACGCTGATTTCTACAGCGCCTTCATGCGCGGGCTGACGCGCGATTCGGCGACGCTGGCTCGCCGCGCCGGCGACACCGTCGGTCAGGATCGCCTGCTGGCCGGAATCGCCCTGACGGAACTCGCCCTGTGCGCCGATCTCGGCGAGGCGACGCTCCGGCGCACGACCGCCGCACTGTCGGAAGAACTGACCCGCCAGATCTTCGCGGATGGCGGCCACGTCGGACGCAATCCGGAAACGCTCGTCGATCTCCTTCTCGATCTTTTGCCGCTGCGCCACACATTCGCCGCGCGCAACCAGCCGGCCCCGCAAGCCCTCCTCAACGCCATCGACCGCATGATCCCGATGTTGCGGCTGCTGCGTCATGGCGACGGATCGCTCGCGCTGTTCAACGGCATGGGGGTCACGGAACCCGATCATCTCGCGACGGTTTTGGCCTCGGCGGACGCCCGGGGACGCGCGCTGCTCAACGCGCCGCATGCCGGCTATCAACGGCTCGAGGCCGCCGACGCCGTTGTCGTCATCGATACCGGCGCTCCGCCCCCTGGCCTTCTGTCACGGACCGCGCATGCGGGCTGCCTGTCGTTTGAGCTTTCGCTCGGCGGTCAACGCGTGATCGTGAATTGCGGCGCGCCGCCGCCCGGAAAGCCGGCGCAACGAACGGCGGCGCGGCAGACGGCGGCGCATTCGACGCTCGTGATCGACGACACATCCTCGTGCAGTTTCGCGGCCGACAGAGGCCTCGAACGCTTTTTGCGCGAAGCCATAATTTCCGGACCACGCAACGTGACGGCGGAACGCCGCGAGCAGGCGGACGCGACTATTCTGGACGCGTCGCATGACGGCTACGGGCCCACTTTCGGTTTTCGTCATGCGCGTCGGCTCGCGCTGATGCGGGATGGGCGCAGACTCATCGGCGAGGACCGGTTGCTCGCGAGTCCGGGCGCGCCGCAGCGAAAGCCCGAACGTTTCGACATTCGGTTTCACATTCACCCGGCCGTCCGCGTCGAGACCGCCGGCGACTCGGCGTCCCTGCTCCTGTTCGCCGGACAGGACGCCATCGTGTTCGAGGCGAATGCGCCCGTCGCCATCGAGGAGAGCGTGCTGTTCGCCGCGCCGACCGGCGCGCAGCCCAGCCGGCAGATCGTCGTCAGCGGCCCGGCGACGGCTGATGCCACGGTCCTGTGGTCCCTTACAAAGCGGTAACATCGGGAACCAGGACCGGTCCTGGCCATTTCCTCGCGACAAGAACGAGGACATCAATGAAACGAACCCTTACTCTCGCGGCCGCGGCTCTTGCCGCAGCCTTCGCCTTTTCAGCGCCGGCGTCCGCGCAGGTCGGCACGATCACCGGCGTGGGACCGGCCCGCACCGCGAATCAGCCTAGCACCTCCGGTCTCGGCGTGGTGGAAGGACGCTCGCAATGGCACGGCCACGGCCACCATGGGCATCGCCACCACGGCTGGCATGGCAACCGGGGCTGGCACCATCATCGCGGCTGGCATCATCACCATCGTCATAGCCACTGGCGCTGAGCAAACAGCTTCGAAGTTTATAGAAACGGGCGTCCTCGCGGACGCCCGTTTCGTTTTCCGCCAACCGTGCTAAGCCCCGGCTCCTGAACAGGGACGGGACCATGCGCGGACTGCTCGAAGACGCCTCCTTCAATCAATCGCCCCCCTTCTCGGGCTATAATCTCTTCACCAGCGACGGCCCCCTCTCCGACGCCGCAGCGCGCAACGGCCTCGATTCGACGGGTCTGGCCCGATGCGGCGCGGTCTATGGCAGCGACGAGGTTCTGGACCTCGGCCGCCTCGCCAACGAGAACCCGCCGAAACTGCGCATCATGGACGCGAAGGGTTTCCGCGCCGACCGCGTCGAATTCCACCCCTCGTATCATCAGCTGATGGCGACCAGCATCGGCCTCGGCATTCACGGCTCCGTTCACGACGGCACCGACGGCGCGCATCCGATGACGACGCGCGCGGCCCGGCTCTACATGGCCACGCAGGCGGAGAGCGGACACCTGTGCCCCGTCACGATGACGCATGCTTGCGTCGGCGCCCTCGCTGTCGCGCCCGATCTTCTCGCTGCGTGGAAGCCGAAGATCGTATCGCGAAGCTATGATCTCTCCTTCAAACCGTGGTGGGAGAAGAGCGGCGTCACGCTGGGCATGGGCATGACCGAGCGGCAGGGCGGCACGGATGTCCGCGCCAATATCACGAATGCCGCCGACAGCGGCGACCATGTCGAGATCACCGGCCACAAATGGTTCATGTCGGCGCCGATGTGCGACGCGTTTCTCGTGCTGGCGCAAGCGAAGGGCGGCCTCACCTGCTACCTGATGCCCCGGTTCCGGCCGGACGGCAGCGTGAACGGCCTGCGATTCGCGCGACTGAAGGACAAGCTCGGCAACAAGTCGAACGCCTCGTCGGAGGTGGAATTCCATTCGGCCTTCGCGCAACGTGTGGGCGCCGAAGGCGCGGGCGTGCGGACGATCATCGAAATGGTGCAGCTCACGCGTCTCGACTGCATCATCGCGTCGGCCGGACAGCAGCGAATCGCGCTGGCGCAGGCGCTGCATCATGTGCGCAACCGCTCCGTGTTCCAGCGCCGCCTGTCGGACCAGCCGGCGATGCGCGCGGTGATCTCCGATCTCGCCCTCGAACTCGAAGCCCAGGTCGCTTTGACATTCCGGCTCGCCGCCGCGTTCGACCGCGCCGGGAACGACGAAGGCGAAGCGGCCTATGCGCGCCTGATGACCCCGGCGATCAAGTTCCTGATCTGCAAGTCGGTGCCCGGCTTCGTCTACGAATCGCTCGAATGCCTCGGCGGCAACGGCTACACGGAAGATCTCCCGCTCGCGCGTTATTATCGCGAGGCGCCGCTCAACGCGATCTGGGAAGGCTCCGGCAATGTCATGGCGCTCGACGTGCTGCGCGCGGTCGGGCGGCAGCGCGACGCCGCTGTCCAGACGGTCGAAAGCCTGATCCGGACCGCTTCGAAGGCATATGACTGCGGCCCGCTCGCCTGGACGCTGCTGCGCGTGATCCAGTCCGGCGAGGCGGAGCGACGCGCGCGATTCGTCTGCGAGACGCTGGCCCGGATCGGCGCGATCGCCGCGCTGGTCGAGGCGGATTCGCCCTTCGCCAGCGACTATGCGCGCACGCGGCTCGAAGCCGCGCATGCGAATTACGGCTTCAGCGATCTGGAGAGCGCGACGGAAACGAAGCTGATGGATCGCGCGCTGGCCGCCTGAGCAGGAACATCGGGCCTGTCATTCCCGCGCAAGCGGGAACACGCGCGAGAATGACCGAAGGTCATTCGTCTTATGCCCAATGGCGCAGGCGGTTTATCGCGGCGGCTTCATGGATGCCCGCCTGCGCGCATGACAGGCAGCAGGCGATCGCAATCGAACGCATCACAATAAAAGAACGCCAAAGCGGCTTCCGCTTCGGCGTTCTCAAAGGCGTGGAGCCGCCCCGTCTTTATCAAGATCGCGCAACGCGTGACGATTAGTATCCTAGCGCCGAGCGCAGCTGCTCGAGCTGGCCGACCCGTTCGGTCGCCTGACGCTTGGCCTCGTCGGTGGTCGCCTTGTTCAAATCGTCGTTGGCGCCCTGGATCTCGACATGGAGACGCGCCGCGCTGAATTCCTCGATCGGAACGGCGCTTTCGGCGAGAATCGTGAGACCCGTCGGCGCGACATCGGCGAAACCGCCGCGCACGAAGAGGCGCGTGGCGTTGCCGCCGCCCTCGACGGTGACGATGCCGGGACGCAGCGTCGTCATGAACGGCGCATGATCCTTCAGCACCGTGAATTCGCCCTCGGTGCCGGGGACGATGACTTCCGTCACCTCGCCGGCGAACAGAAGGCGTTCCGGCGAGACGAGCTCGAAATGGAACGGCTCGGGCATGGACTACTTCGCTTCCGCGGAGAGCTTGTTCGCCTTCTCGATCGCCTCTTCGATGGTGCCGACCATGTAGAAGGCAGCCTCCGGGAGATGATCGTACTGGCCGTCCACGAGACCCTTGAAGCCCTTGATCGTATCGGCGAGCGACACGAGCTTGCCGGGGGAGCCGGTGAAGACTTCCGCGACATGGAAGGGCTGCGACAGGAAGCGCTCGATTCTTCGCGCGCGGCCCACGGTGAGTTTGTCCTCTTCGGACAACTCGTCCATGCCCAGGATCGCGATGATGTCCTGCAGGGCCTTGTAGCGCTGCAGCGTCGACTGAACCTTGCGGGCGACGTCGTAATGCTCGTCGCCGACGACCAGCGGCGAAAGCATGCGCGACGTCGAGTCGAGCGGATCGACCGCCGGATAGATGCCCTTTTCGGCGATCGAGCGCGACAGCACGGTCGTCGCGTCAAGATGCGCGAACGAGGTCGCCGGCGCCGGGTCGGTCAGATCGTCCGCCGGCACGTAAATGGCCTGCACCGAGGTGATCGAACCCTTGGTGGTCGTAGTGATGCGCTCCTGCAGCGCGCCCATGTCGGTCGCGAGCGTCGGCTGATAGCCGACCGCCGAGGGGATGCGGCCGAGAAGCGCCGACACTTCCGAACCCGCCTGCGTGAAGCGGAAGATGTTGTCGACGAAGAACAGCACGTCCTGGCCCTTGTCGCGGAAATCCTCCGCGACCGTCAGGCCCGACAGAGCGACGCGCATGCGCGCGCCCGGCGGCTCGTTCATCTGGCCATAGACCAGCGCGCATTTGGAGCCTTCGCCGCCACCCTTCTTGTTGACGCCGCCCTCGATCATCTCGTGATAGAGGTCGTTGCCTTCGCGGGTGCGCTCGCCGACGCCGGCGAACACGGAATAGCCGCCGTGCGCCTTCGCGACGTTGTTGATGAGTTCCATGATCAGCACGGTCTTGCCGACGCCCGCGCCGCCGAACAGGCCGATCTTGCCGCCCTTCGCGTAAGGCGCGAGGAGATCGACAACCTTGATCCCGGTCTCGAGGATCTGCGCTTCCGTCGCCTGCTCCGAATAGGTCGGCGCCGGCTGGTGGATGGCCCGCAGGTGGGTCTTGTCGAGCGGACCGGCCTCGTCGACCGGCTCGCCGATGACATTGATGATGCGGCCGAGCGTCTGGTCGCCGACAGGCACGGAAATCGGCGCGCCGGTGTCGATGACTTCCTGGCCGCGCGTCAGACCCTCCGACGTGTCCATCGCGATGCAGCGCACGGCGCTCTCGCCGAGATGCTGCGCCACTTCGAGCACGAGACGGCCCGACGGATTGGCGGCGGATTTCAGGCCCTCGTTGCTGGTCTCGAGCGCATTGAGAATCTCGGGCAGATGGTCGTCGAACTTCACGTCGACGACGGCGCCGATGACCTGGAGAATGCGCCCGGCGGGCTTGTTGGTTGCGGCTTCAGCCATGATGGTCCTCTGCGGTCAGAGCGCTTCCGCGCCCGAAATGATTTCGATCAGCTCTTTGGTGATCATCGCCTGACGCGACCGGTTGTAGATCGTCGTCTGCTTCTTGATCATCTCGCCGGCGTTGCGCGTGGCGTTGTCCATGGCGCTCATCTGCGCGCCGTAGAACGACGCCATATTCTCGAGCAGCGCCCGGAGGATCTGCACAGAAATATTGCGCGGCAGGAGCGTCGCCAGGATTTCTTCCTGGCCCGGCTCGGTCTCATAGACGGTCTGCACGCCCGGCGCGCCATTGTCGTTGGAGGCGATCTGCGCCGGGATGATCTGCAGCGCCGTCGGGATCTGCGCGATCACCGAACGGAAGCGCGAGAAGAACAACGTGCAGACGTCGAACTCGCCCGCCTCGAACATGCCGATGATGCGCTGGCCAATCGCGTCCGCATCGGCGAACCCGATCGCGCGCACCGCGCGCAGATCGACCGTGTCGAGGATCAGATTGCCATGCGTGCGGCGGAGCTGGTCGAACCCCTTGCGCCCGACGCAAAGAACCTTGACCGTCTTTCCCTCGGCCTGAAGGCGTCCGATATGCTCGCGCGCAAGGCGGACGATCGCCGTATTGAAGGCGCCGCACAGGCCGCGCTCGCCGGTGCAGACGACCAACAGATGGGTCTTGTCGTTCCCCGTGCCGCCGAGCAGCGCAGGTCCCGACCCCTCGGCGACGCCGCCCGCCAGATTGGCGAGGACGGCTTCCATCCGTTGCGCGTAAGGACGCGCGGCCTCGGCCGCCGCCTGCGCGCGACGCAGTTTCGCCGCGGCGACCATCTGCATCGCCTTGGTGATCTTCTGCGTCGCCTTCACGGAGGCGATGCGGTTGCGGAGGTCTTTTAAGCTCGGCATGGCGCGCCCCGGCGTCCCGCGATCAGGCGAAGGTCTTCGCGAAGCCCTCGACGGCGCCCTTCAGCGTCGCCTCATCGGCGCTGCTGAGATCGCGCGAGTCGCGGATCGACGCGAGGAGAGCCGCGTGTTTCGAACGAAGCAGGCCGAGAAGGCCGTCCTCGAACGCCTTCACCCGGTTGACCGGCAGGGCGTCGAGATAGCCGTTCACGCCGGCGTAGATGACTGCGACCTGCTCTTCCATCTTCAGCGGCGAAAACTGCGGCTGCTTCAGCAGCTCCGTCAGACGCGCGCCGCGGTTGAGCAGGCGCTGCGTGACGGCATCGAGGTCGGAGCCGAACTGTGCGAAGGCGGCCATCTCGCGGTACTGCGCGAGCTCGCCCTTGATCTTGCCGGCGACCTTCTTCGTCGCCTTGGTCTGAGCCGAGGAGCCCACGCGCGAAACCGAGAGACCGACGTTCACCGCCGGGCGGATGCCCTGGTAGAACAGATCCGTCTCAAGGAAGATCTGGCCGTCGGTGATCGAGATAACGTTGGTCGGAATATAGGCGGACACGTCGTTGGCCTGCGTCTCGATGACCGGCAGAGCCGTCAGCGAGCCCGCGCCGTTGTCGTCGTTGAGCTTCGCCGCGCGCTCCAGCAGGCGGGAGTGCAGATAGAACACGTCGCCGGGATAGGCCTCGCGGCCCGGCGGGCGGCGCAGCAGCAGCGACATCTGGCGATAGGCGACGGCCTGCTTGGA
>ERZ500994.631-NODE-631-length-10224-cov-4.302488_pt1 | contig 10224 bp, 9 predicted proteins | sample MGYA00248878_ERZ500994 | MGnify/ENA primary metagenome ERZ500994 (study PRJEB25958, sample SAMN03398533) | human skin metagenome | study: EMG produced TPA metagenomics assembly of the Human Skin Microbiome Metagenome (human skin metagenome) data set. | reverse complement strand
TGAGTCAATAACCTCCGCGCACTCGCCGCCGCCGAACGACGGAATATCGCCGTTGCGGACCGCATAGCGCGCGTACCACCCACCGTCACCGTCCGGCAGAATCCGCGCGGAATAAACGTCTTTCGGATAGTTCGCGGTTGGAACATCGAGCTGCGTGGCGATGCGTGACCACTGGCGGAAGTCGCCGGTCGAGTAGTCGCCGGTAAAGAGGCGGGTCATGCTGCGACCTGCTCGGACGCAGAACTCAACACTCGCAGGAGAGATGGGTGCGAACCCTCAAGCCAGTTCCCCCGCCAAGCCACGACGTAGTCACGATTACCTCCTACGGCTTCGACGCGGTACACAACGAGACCGTCTAGGTCCCGGTAGACGCGCCGAGGCGGTGCTGTCGTCATGCTTCCTGCTTGACGTCGACGACGTCCATCTTGCTGTCGGCGGCGTTGTAGCGGCAGATCACGTACAACGTTTTGCTGGCGGAGGTGATCGTCGGCAAGACGACCCCAATGGCGCGGTAGAACGCATCCCAGGTGATGGCTCGGGGGCTGCCGTTGTCTTTGAACCTGAACGCGTACAACTTCATATCTTTCAGCGTTCCGGTGGGTGCTGCGACGGTGAAGCCACCGGCGATCGCTGTGCGGGCCCACGAATCGGCGATGTCAGCGTTCGGCGTAAGGGTCGAGCTATGCGCCGACGAGTTAACGCCCCGGGTGGCGATCTCAAGGCCGTTCAGCAGCACCTTCGCCGCGACAATGTTCAGCCCCTGCGTGATGTCGGTACCCTGCAGCGTGATGCTCGCGGGCGCCGCAGCGGTTCCGGGAGCCAGTTTCACCGAACTGGTTGGGTTGGTGACCGTTCCGAGGTCCAGGATGACGGCATTGTTGCCGTCCCTGAATGAATACCCCGCCGCCCCTTTGGATCTGAACACAAAGCCGACGTCAGTGCTCGCGCCGCCGGTGCGCAGCGTCACGTTTCCGCCGGCCACAGCGGCCACGACTCGCAAGTAGTTGACCGCCAGGGCGACGGCATCTAGGGACAGTGCGGTGTTCCCGTTGGGTTCTGGAATGTTGCCGTTGCGCTGATAGTAGCGGGTGTCCAGCATCGACAGGGGGTTTCCGTTGCCGAGCACGTACCAGATGCCGGACTTGTACTGCAGCCACGCAGACTGGTCGACGCCAACGAGCTGCACGCTCGACGGCCCGCCCGCCGTGTTGAACACGTCGGTTCCGGCGCGCTGCACTGTGACGGCGTTGCCGCTGCTATCGACCTTCTTGATCACCACGACAGTGCTGTCGGGCGGGGCGGAGGGAAGGTTGACAGTGAACGGGCCGGCAGAGGCGTCGCAGGGTACGAGCTCATTGGCCAGCGCGTTATAGCCAGCGGTCTTCACCGCAGACGGGTTAGCGATGGGAACCGTGACATTGAGGTTCAGCGGGTCGCCCAACGGCGCGCCACCCAGTGTGAGTTGCACATCGGTGCCGGAAAGCTGCACATCAAGGTCTCGCCCAGCAAGGTCGGAGTCAACCACGCCCGCCGCCACTGCAGCGGCAGCGGCTTCGGCGACCGCCTGCGGCACGATGTCGGAGAATGGGACGGGCGAGCCCACATTGGCCCCGGTCCCGTCTTTCCACTGCCACAGAGTGTCTGGGTCGGACGGGGTGACCGGAACGGCGCGAGTGCGGAACTGGGCGCGGTTCGTTTCGACATACGAGCCGACTGCGGCGTCAAGTAGCGCCTGCGGCGTATCTGGCGGATACGCCACCGCCGCCTCGATGACGGCCCACAGCGGCGAATCCACCATCGGCGTCATCACTGGGTACAGCCGCGAGTTTGGCCCCTCGATGATCGCGGCAATGCCCGCCTCGACCGGGATCGTCAGCACGCCCGCCACCGGCCGGATCGGGTCTGAGCGGCGCGAGGTGATGATGCCTGAGCCACCATCCTGGTACTCAGCGGCCCACACGTACCAACGGCCATTGTCGGGCGTGCCCGTCGCGTCGCGGGTGAGGTCCGCGGTTAGGTTGACGATTGCCATCTAGGTCTCCTAGTTGTTCACGCCAGAAACGAAGAACGTGCGGTCGTGACGGCGACCCTTGCGTGTCGTGAAGCGCACGCGCACAGGCTGATTGACGTGCACACTGCCGCCCGAGAGCCACACCTGCGTCATGCCGCCGTCGGGGCCGATGTCCTCGGACTCGATGCGTAGCGTTGTGCCGGCGACACTGTGCTCGACGTGGACAATGTCGTCGTCTGGGGCGAGGTGGTCATACCAACGCAGGGTGTAGTCGAGGGTGTCATCGACGTCCTTGATCCACACCGGCATCGCGACACCATCGGGACTGATGTCGAAGTTGCCCGCGAGTTCGTTGGGGTCGGCCGAGTCGATCGGCGGCACCGTCCAGTCGCGGTCAGGGTGTGGGTCTGCGAATCTGAATTTGGCCAGCGAGGCGCGGAGCTTGAGCCTGAGCTTGATCTTGGCGCTGATGCCGACAACGCTCGGGGTCATCGCGACGCCGATCGCACCCCAGTTGGCCGTCGACGAGTTGTGCGTCGCCGTCGCGGTCACAGTGGCCGCGCCTGGTGCATCACCGATGAGTAGTGAGCCCTTGCCGTCGAGAACGCCGGATGCGATCTGCTGGCGCTTGGTCTGGTTGTAGGCGGTGAACCGGCGTGTCTTGCCCACGCCGTGCGCGGTGAACACGCGGTGGGCCGGCAGCACCGACGAGACGGCGACGGTGTTGGCCGTCGCGCTCGAGCCGCCCGCGGTCACCGGGTCGCCGACGGTGTTGATGCCTGAGTAGGTCACCGACTCGACGAGGAAGTAGCGCGCCGTGAACACTTCGGTCGGCATCGAGGACACCGACGCGACGACTGACTGCGTGCCCGTGGGTGCATCCTCAAGCTTGAACAGCCGCAGCGTCGACTTGTTCGAGTTCCACGTCTGCGCGGCGATCTGGGTCATGGCGACGCCGCCGAATGTCACACCGAAGGTCGCGCCCGTCGTGTCGGCCTCACCGTTCCACAGGACCGCGACGAACGCGACGATGCGGTCGCGCGCCCGCGTCGACACCTGGTGCGTGAGCGTCTTGGAGGTCGACGTCGCGCCCGAGCCGACGGTGACGTCCCCGGCCGCCGACGAGTCGAACAGAACGGGCATCAGTCGACCTCGATGGTGAAGCTCAGCAGCGAGACGGTGTCGCCTTCGGCGACGGTGGCCTGCTGGTCGAGCTCCGTCGCGCCCACGAAAGTGCCGCCACTGAAAGCGTTGTGCAGGCCCAGGTGAGTGAGGGTCGCGCCCTCTTCCATCACCCAGGTCGCCGGGTCGCCGGTGCTCGACTCGACGCCGTCGACTGCAGCCGCCGAGGTGATCTGCGCGCGGTCGACCTGGGTATCGGCGATCGTCGTGGCGGCGTTGGTGCCGTCGTCGTCGGGGTCGCCTGTGTGGATTGAGGCGCACAGAACCGACATACTGGGCCACTGATTGCGGCCGATGCCGTCGGCGATACCGTTGCGGATGGTCTCGGAGAATCCCATGGTGGTTCCTCTCTAGTTCCGAAAATCGTTGAGCGCGGCGAATAGTGGGGCCATCTCGTCGACGGCTTGGTCCCAGGACTCCCACTGGTCGCACCACTCAGTGGAGCCGTCGAGTAGATACATGTCGGCGGGGTCGAGCGGGCCCGGGTTTGGCTCACCCTGAGTCCCTGTGCCGTAGAACGTGCCGTCGGGCCGCATGTACCAATAGCGCCCGCCCGCAGCGCATTCGGCCAAATCCTCTGGTGTCATCACGGCGTCTCCCCGGCGGTAACAACGCTGACCGATGCCCACGGGATGAACCGGGTCTCGCGGCTCAGCGACGCAAAGCTGATCGACGACGGAATGCCCTGCGAGTGGCCCTTCGCGATGTAGCAGGCCGCGTCGAGGATCGGCACGGTGCGGCCGATCGTCGGCATGGGCGCGACAGCGAACCGGCGCGGGGTCTGCAGCGCCCCCGGTGCGGTCTGCTGGATCGCAGCGAAGAGGATCTGGCCAGGTGAGCACTGCTGTGCGATGGGTGCGCCGCCAATCATCATCGTGATCGGCACTTCCTGCGGATTCGCGCTGGTGCTGCCGATGTTGGCGTAGGTGTCCTTGATGTTGCCCGAGCCCCAGACCTTGACGAGATCACCCGTCGGCGGGTCGTAGATGCACAGCGCTACCTCGTAGTAGTCGATCGACCAGATGGACGTATCCGCACCGGTGATCCAACGAAAGACGTCGACGGTGCCGGTGCGGTCCACCACGATGGGCGTGTAGTAGATGTGCCCGATCGACGAGCCTTTCGGCGTGCGCGGCACCAGCGTCGGAAGCACGCCTTGCCACAGGTAGCCCGCGGTGTCTTCGCGGTTGTCCGACTCGTCGTAGAGCACGACGTCGGTGTAGCGCGGCTTCGTTGACCCCGACGCGATGGCGACGGTCACCACCGACGACCGCGCCACCGTCGCCATGGCGTCGATGTCGGACACGTAGGCGGCGGTCGCGTTGGTGGCCGCAGCGATCTCGTTGAGTGTCGCGATCGCTTCGGTGTTCTCGGTGATCTGATCCTGGATGCCCGACGACCAGCCCGAGAGCCACGCCCACGGGTCGACCTGGCCGTCGTCGGCCATGCCATGCGCCACTGCGATGTTCGCCGCACGCCGCCGCTCGAGCCACGTGTTGCGCTCTTGCAGATCCTTCTCGGTGAGCTTCTTTGGCTGCGACTTCGTGCCGCCAGGAATCTGCTTGACGGCGTCGAAATACGGCTGCCAGTCGGCAGTTTCGGTCACGCCGGGATGACCTCGACCGAGGCGTGGATGTAGTCGTCGAGCGCCTGATACGACGCGGTGCCCGAGTCGCGCTCGGTGTTGAAGAACACCACCGCACCCGAGTCGGCGCTGACCCTGCCGACCGAGGACGATGACCCTGCGATCGGGCCCGGGGTGATGATCAGGCGCTCCTTGCTCACACCGCCGAGGCCGTGGCAGATGCCGATGATTGGGCCGTCGACCGCGTTGAGCCGCGCGACTAGGTTGACCAGGATGTTGTTGCCCGTTGCCTCAATGCGGCACTGCGCTTCGGGCTTGAGGTAGTAGTTGTTGTGGTAGATGCCGGGCGGAATGTTGACCTGAGCCACGGTGAACGGCGATCCCGTGGTGCCCGCCGGCGCGCTGCTCACCGCGCTGGGCCAGTGGTAGCCGCCGACCTTGGGCCAGGTGAGCTCGAAGCCGGTGCCGCCAGCGCCGACGAGCAACATCTGGCCGAACTCGGGGTCGCCGCCGTAGTCGCTCGGGGTGATCAGCGCGGCACCGTCGTTGCCCGGTGCGCCGCGGCGGATTGCGAGGTCGAGGTTGTAGACCGGGCCCGCGGCGTCGGTCGCCTCGACGGCCTTGGTCAGGCTCGCGGTGCCCGGCGTCGGGTGGTCATACGGCAGTTCCTCGAAGCTGGTGAGCACGATCGACGGCGAGAAGCCTGCCGGGCCTTGTGCGAGCGCGGCGAACCCGCCAATGCCGCCGGCGGGCGGTGCGATGAGCAGGTACATGCCTGACTCGGGCGTCCAGTCCAGCGGCATGCGGAACTTCGCCAGGTCGACCTCGAGCCATTCGCGGCCGTCGATGACGATGGTGCGCGCCACTGAGCGCGGCTGTGCGGGCAAGGTGCGCCTCCTATCTATGACTGGGGTGCCAAGCTGAGAACGTTGAATGCGGCGAAAAGCTCGGAGATGTTGCGCCGCAGTTGCGCGCTCTGGTGTTCCATCGGCTTGCCGTCACCCATCTGCACGGTGAGCTCGCGTGTGCGCCGGTCAGACTTGAACGACACCAGCTCGATGTAGTCGGTGAACAACTTCGTGCGCGAGTCGTGCACCAGGGTCATCAGCGCGCCGGGGAAGATGTCGCGCTGCAGCCGGTACGGGCCGCGCTGACCTCGGAACGTCGCGATGGCTGTCGTGTAACCCCTTGAGTCCCAGAGCACCTGGATGAACTGAAAGATGGCCTCGACGTTGTAGGGGCTGCTGTTGGTCGGGGTGAACACCTCGATGGCGGGGTGATACGGGCCGACGTCGTCTCGACGGCTGTAGTGCTGGATGAGCTGGAAGGCGAAAAACGCGTCGTTCAGGAACCCGTCGAGCAGATTGCTTGGGACGCCGGTGAATCCGATGATGATCATGGCCACGTCGATCACGAACGAGAGCCATGCGTTGATCAGGTCGTTCAATGTTCAGTTGGTCTGTGCCCCACCAGTTTCCCGGTGGGGCACAGACCAACCATTTGGGACTCTTCCCGCCGATGATGTGCTGCCAGCCAAGCGGTGTGTTGTCGACGATCTCGTAGGTGATCAGCGGCGAACGGTCGCGCACCACCTCGCCGTCGGCGATGATCAGGTCGGGCGTCACCAGCACCGCATACGGGGGCACGAAGTCGATACCCAGCGTCGGCGCGATGTAGAGACCCTCGGGCGCGTACTCCCCCTGCGGGTTGAGTAGCGGGTCGAGCGTGCGCCCCAGCAGCGAGCCCTCGGCGTCGACAATGGTTCGCAGCGCCGAGTCCAGGATGTTCTTGAACGGGCCCTCGATCTGGCTGCGGTCGCGCACCGTCATCACGTAGGTGGGGCGGTCGAGGTTGGCCCACTTGTCTGGCTGCGGCATCCCCGGCCGCCACAGGGTGACGCGCACATCGACGCCATACGCGGGCGTGATCTCGGTGATGAGTTGCCCGACGGTGGTCATGCGCACCGTCTTGACGTAGAGCGGCGAGGTGTCGCGCAGTAGGCCGGTGCGCACCACGTAGAGCGGAGTGTGCAGCGTCGTCTTGCCGCCGCTCTCGATGCGCTGCAGCATGGTTCCGAACCACGCGCGCACGTCGAGATTGAGGCTCAGCGCGTTGTTGAAGAACTCCCACATGCCCGACTGAATGCGCAAACTCTGTTGCGCCGCAGCGGTTTCCAGCACCGTGCAGATGGGGCCGGCGAACACGGCGTGCGAGATCGGCTGAGACTGGATCGGCAGGTACCACTCAGGCCAGATCGGCAGGTAGTTGAGGATGTCGTAGATGCCGACGAGTTCGCTTGTGAGCGTGACCCTTCCGTCCTCGCCGAGCTTCTTGCGGTGCCGCTTGACGTAGAACGCCTCCGAAACGCTGCCATCCTCGGTCTCGATGATGACGCCCACCATCGTCTTGCGGCAGTTCGACAGGTGAGCGTGCAGCCAGTGGTCACCCTTGAGGCGCAACGTGGCCTGAGGCGCCTGGTTGCGCGGGATGGTGCCCGAGACCTCGATGTAGTCCCCGGCCTCGCCGATGGGGTTCCAGAACGCATCGCAGACCGTGACGCGGTACGCGGTGTCAGTCGACTCGAACGCTTCGGCCAGGCGGTCGGCGGCCTCGGCGGCACGCCACGCGACGTCAGACTCGAGCTGTTCGCGCCACCGCTGCAGTTCCTCGACCTGCGCGGTGGTGATCACAGCGGGTACCTCCGATAGAATCGCCTCATGCCCGTGACCAAATGCCAGGCAGGTTGCCAATGCCGCAAGCACTTTCGTGCGAAGTGCGCGCCTGGGTGCGCCTGTTGGAGACATAACCCATCGCCGGCCGAAGTGGCCAGGCTTCGAGAGATGTCTCGAAATCGACTCGGGACAAAGTCGTCAGAGGAGCATCGGCGCAAGATCTCGGAAGCACTCACGGGACGTCTCCTTTCTGACGAACATCGGGCGAAGGTGGCGGCGGTCAACGCCGATCCTGAGTTGAACAGGAGAAAAGCTGCGGTCCGTAGGGCTCGTCTCGGGGTTCCAGAGACGCATCGCCAGGTGCACAAGCGCCTAGTGCGAGAACGCGGTTCGGCGACTAATTTCTCGTGCGTAGATTGCTCTGCGCCCGCGCGTGCGTGGGCTCATAGCTGGGACACGTGGGAGAACGTGGCCCAAGAGATCAGTGGCAAGAGGTTGACGTTCAGCACGAACCTGTCTGTCTACGAACCGCGTTGCCACACCTGTCACAATCGGCTGGATCGCGCGCCAAGAGCTTGGGCGCTCACGGGCGTTCGTCGAAAAGTCAAGCTGACGGAAAGTGACGTCTTGTGGATCAGGTCGTGCGGCCTAGGCCTTTCGGCCATGGCCGCGACCCTCGGTGTCAATAGGGCGACAGTGCACCGGATTCGGTCGCGCAAGTCCTGGGCGCACGTGCCCTGAAATCCCTATTGAGGGTAGCGGCGCCGTGGTGTTCCGTGCGCCACGATCCGCGAGTCACTGTTGCCGCCCGAAATCTTCACCGCGATGCGCTGCACGGGCGCCGGCCCGCCCGACGGCTTGGGCGCCAGCGGTCGAGCGAACCGGCCGCGCAGCAGACGGTTGACGTTGCCCTGCGGCGGCACCACGCCGAACCCGCTGGCGTTCGCGGCCATCGTCGGCCCGATGTTGGCGATAGGCGCGACCGACTCCAATTCCTTGAGCGCGTCGCGGTATTCGAGCAGTTCGGCCGCCGTCGAGGGTGTCGAGGTCAGGTCGACGATCGGCTGTTTCTGGCCGTCGGTGTTGAGTCGCATCACCTGGTTGGGTAGCAGCGGGCCGAACTCGACCATCTCGCTGGAGCCCGGGCCCGAGGCGATCTCGAATGTGCCTGGGCCATAGCAGGTGTAGCGGTCGCGGCGTTCCTCGGTGCCGAGGTTGATTCGGTCGATGTAGCCCGACTGCGTTGTCTCGCTGGCGTCCCCGGCGCGGATCTCGGTCACCGCGGCCGGCGTGCCCTGCGTGACAAACGCGCCCGAGGCGAAGCTGCCCCATCCGACACCGCGGAACTGCGCACCCAGCGGCGCAATCCCGGCCTCGTCCTCGGCTTTGAGTGCGGTGATGCCGTCGCCGACGTAGCCACGCTTGAGCCGAATGATGCGCGGATCACCTTCGCCGTCGTTGGCCTCGGGGTCTCCGAATTCGACGCGTAACGTCTCGCGGGGCAAGGGTGGCGGGAAGATCGGCCACGTCTTGATGTGCGTCTCGTGGAAGTTGTTGAACGCCGAGACCTGCAGCGTTGCCCCGGTCGCGCGCACGCGGGTGCCGTAGCCGTTCCACTCGCCGTCGGCGGTGCGCCCCATGCGGCCCATGACGTCGACCGCGCTGCCGAGCTCGAGCATGGTGCCGAGGTCGATCTCGATGACCTGATAGTCGGTTTCGGTCTCGAAGTCGCGATACGGGCCGGCGACGAACGTGCGGCCCTGAGTGAACAGCACCCGCTTCGGATCGTCACGCCAGCGTGCCATGCCCTTGTTCACGTAGGGATGGCCGCCGCCCTTGCCCTCGAGGTAGACCGGCCAGTTCGGGCCCAGTCCGTCGAGGTAGTCGGTCGAAAAGTCATCGCGCATCGCGTCGTAGGCGAACCGGAATTCGGCGACGTCGTCGAGGCCGAGCCAGAATCCGCCGTCGCCGCGCAGTCGCAGCGTCGTCACATACTCGGTGTCATCGCCGCTGATCGAGTGACCCTCGGCGGGCGGCTTGAACAGTCGCACGGGCGTGAACCAGTAGCCGAGATCCGGTGTCCACCAGGACAGCAGGCCGGTGCGCTTGGTGTCGACCGCGCTCCACAGCCGCCGCACCACCTGGCGCAGATGCACGCCGTCGCGGGCCATGCACCGGATCGGCAGGTCGATCTCCAGCGCCTCGTTGGCCGCGTCGATGAACGTGACGCCGTCCTCGTTGGCGCCCTGCTGGTCGATAATGTTCCACGACGCGATGAGGCCCTTGGGGTCGTCGTCGAGCAGCACCGCCGCCGCCACGCCCCACCCGGCGTGGTGCAGCATGGTCAGCACCGCCGCAGCCGCCCCCAACAGCCAGATTCCGACGATCACAAGGGGCCGGATCACCACGGCGTGAGGGTATCGCGCCATCGCCTATGATCGCCGGGTGGCTGATCAGCCGGTGAATCTTTCCGACGAAGCGTTGGCCGACGCGGTCAGCGCAGCCGGTCGCGCCTTCGCCGAGGCCGCGACCCTCGACGATCTGGCGCGCGCGAAGACCGAGCACCTCGGTGACCGGTCGCCGATCGCGCTGGCACGTCAGGCGCTGGGGTCGCTGCCCAAGACCGACCGCGCCGATGCCGGTAAGCGGGTCAACGTCGCGCGGATCGCCGCGCAGAGCGCCTACGACGAGCGGCTTGCCGCGCTGCGTGCCGAACGCGACGCCGCGGTGCTGGTCGCCGAGCGGATCGATGTCACCCTGCCCTCCACGCGCCA
>ERZ500994.630-NODE-630-length-10224-cov-5.718458_pt1 | contig 10224 bp, 7 predicted proteins | sample MGYA00248878_ERZ500994 | MGnify/ENA primary metagenome ERZ500994 (study PRJEB25958, sample SAMN03398533) | human skin metagenome | study: EMG produced TPA metagenomics assembly of the Human Skin Microbiome Metagenome (human skin metagenome) data set. | reverse complement strand
CACCGGCTCCGTCGGCGGCAGCTCGACCCGCGCCACCGTGCTGCGAGCCGGTGTCGGGACGCTGCGCTGCCGGCGGAGCCGACGGCGGATGCGGCTGGCTGGCCACCCGGCTGAGCTGCTCGCGCAGCTCGTCGGTGCGGATGCGGGTGCGCGGGTCCTTGTCGAGCGCGCGTGCGATGACCCCGCTGAGCGGTCCCGCGTGCGGTGCCGGGCGCGGCGGCTCTCCCACGACGGCGGTCAGGGTCGAGACCGGATCACCGCTGTCGAACGGCGGCGTCCCCTCCACCGCGCAGTGCAGCGTGGCGCCCAGGCCCCAGATGTCGGCGGCCCGGGTCGCCTCCTTGCCGCGCGCCACCTCCGGCGCGATGTAGGACGGCGAGCCGACCATCAGGCCCGCTTGGGTCAGCGATGACTCGTCGACCTTGCGGGAGATGCCGAAATCGGCAAGCTTCACCCGACCGTCGCTGGAGACCAGGATGTTGCCCGGCTTGACGTCGCGGTGGGTGATCCCGACCTCGTGGGCGGAGTCGAGGGCGCCGAGCACGGCCAGCCCGATCCGCGCCGCGTCCACCGGGTTCAGCGGCCCCGAGGCCTTGATGATCTCGGCCAGCGAGCGGGCCGGGACGAGCTCCATGACCACCCAGGGCCGCCCGTCGTCCTCGACCACGTCAAACAGCGTGACGACGTTGGGGTGCGACAGCGCGGCGATGGCGCGTGCCTCGCGCAACGCGCGCTCGCGGGCGACATCGTTTTCCTCGGCGGTCTGCGTCGGCGGCAGCAGGACCTCCTTGACCGCGACGGACCGGCGCAGCACGACGTCGTGTGCCTTCCACACCGCGCCCATCGACCCGCGCCCCAGCAGCTGGTCGAGGCGGTAGCGTCCGGCGAGCAGCCGCTGCGTGTCGGCCCGGTTCGGCGCGCCTGCGGCCTCCAAACGGGTGCGGTCCTGCTCCTCGAGGCGGGTGCGGTTTTCCAGCTGGGTGCGATCCTCGAGCTGGGTGCGGTCTTCGACGTCCTCGTCGCGCGCTGACGCCCGGCCGTCCTCGGGACCGCCGGGATGCTCGCGCTCGTTAGCCATGGGTTCGCTTTCGATACGGGTCTGACGAGTCATTCTTGCAGCCGACAGGCACTTCGTGTGCGACCGCCGTACTGCCGTGCACAGCGTGTACGACGCAGGTGGGCCGCGTTAGTGCCCTCCGGGCCAAATTAGTCGCCGTACCCCCTCTGCTGAGTGCGCGGGGCACCGGATGGAACAAGACACGGCGCGCAGTCGTGGGCATCGCGCGGAAAGTCGTGCAAGACTCGCCGCGTGGAGATACCTTTCAACCCCTCGACGGGGGCCTCGCTAGGCATCGAGTGGGAACTGGAGCTGGTCGACCGGCAGACCCGCGAGCTCACGCCCGCGGCCGTGCCGATCCTGGAGGCGATCACGCCCGAGGGCGCCGACGAGCATCCGCAGGCCAAGCACGAGCTGCTGCAGTCGTGCGTGGAGGTGATCACCGGCGTCTGCCAGACGGTCGAGGAGGCCAAGGCCGACCTGCAGAACGCGGTCGCCGAGGTCAAGGCGGCCGCCGATCCGCTCGGCGTGGGGCTGATGTGCTCGGGGACCCACCCGATCTCGCGCTACCAAGACCAGCTGATCAGCCCCAAGGAGCGCTACCAGGAGCTGGTCGAGAACATGCAGTGGCTCGCCCGGCGGATGGCGATCTTCGGCGTACACGTCCATGTCGGGGTGAAGTCCAAGGAAAAGGTCATCCCGATCGTCAACGCGCTGACGCAGTACATCCCGCACTTCCTGGCGCTGTCGGCCTCCTCGCCGTTCTGGGCCGGTGACGACACGGGACTGGCCTCGGCGCGCTCGAAGATCTTCGAGGGGCTGCCGACCGCCGGGCTGCCCTACCAGCTCGACGACTGGCCGGAGTTCGAGCTCTACATGGAGACGCTGATCGACACCAAGACGGTCGATTCGATCCGCGAGGTCTGGTGGGACATCCGCCCGCACCCCAACTTCGGCACCATCGAGCTGCGGGTATGCGACGGCCTGCCGACCATCGAGGAGGTCGGTGCCGTCGCGGCGCTGGCCCAGTCGCTGATCACCCTGCTCGACCGGGAGATCGACCGCGGCTACAGCCTGCCCAAGCCGCGCGGCTGGGTCGTGCGTGAGAACAAGTGGCGTGCCGCCCGCTACGGGCTCGACGCCGAGATCGTGGTCGACAACATCCGCACCCTGCGCCCGGTCCGCGAGGCGCTGCTCGACCTCGCCGAGGAGCTCATGCCGACGGCCCGGCGGCTGGGCTGTGAGGACGATCTAGCATCGATAGAGAAGATCATCGATACCGGAGGCAGCTACCAGCGCCAGCGACGCGCGTACGCCGACAACGGCGACGACGCCACCGCGGTGGTTGACCTCCTGCTAGAAGAAATGCGCGTAGGGCTATTCCCACAGTGACCCAGCTTGACCCCGACCGACTTGACTCGTGGATCGCCAAGCACGTTGGCGAGATCATCGAGGTACGCCGTGACATCCACGCCCATCCCGAGCTCGGCTTCGACACGCCGCTGACCGTGCACGCGCTGCGCGCGCCACTGGTCGACGCGGGCCTCGCGCCGGTCGACTTCCCGGGCGGGCTGTACGTCGACATCGGGCCGTCCGGCGACGAGCCGCGCGTAGGTCTACGCGCCGACATCGACGCATTGCCGCTGCCGGAGACCACCGGACTGCCCTGGGCGTCGGTGTTTGCCGACCGGTCGCACGCCTGCGGACACGACGTACACGCCGCAGTCGCGCTTGGCGCGGCGCTCGCACTGGCCGACCAGCCGGCGCTTCCGGGCGGCGTACGCGTCATCTTCCAGCCCGCCGAAGAGACGTTGGGCGGGGCTCGGACGGTCGTCGAGCGGGGCATTCTCGACCCACTCGAGCAGGTGTTTGCGCTGCACTGCGAGCCGCATGCGGAGGTCGGCGTACTCGGTACTCGGCTCGGCGCGATCACCTCAGCCTGCGACTACCTCGAGATCCGGCTACGGGGCAGCGGTGGCCACACGGCGCGTCCGCACCTGACCGCCGATATCGTCAACGCGCTCGGGCGGGTCGTGACCGAGCTGCCGGCGATGCTGTCGCGCCGCTGCGACCCGCGCGCCGGGATGAGCATGGTTTTCGGCTCGGTGCACGCCGGGGTGGCGGCCAACGCGATCCCGGCCGAGGGGACGCTGACCGGCACGCTGCGGGTGCTGTCGATGGAGGAGTGGCGCGGCGCGGAGAAGCTCGTCCGCGAGATCGTCGAGTCCGTGGTCGCCGGCACCGGGGCAAGCCTGGAGATCGACTATGAGCCCGGCGTACCCCCGGTGCACAACGACGTCGAGAGCCACCTCATCCTGCGGCACGCGATGGCGTCGGTGGTCGGTGAGTCGCAGGTCTACACCCCCGAGCAGTCGCTGGGCGGCGAGGACTTCGCGTGGTACGGCGAGAAGACCAAGATCGCGCTGGGTCGGCTCGGCGTACGCCGACCGGGGACGCCGATCACCGACCTGCACCAGGGCGGGTTCGTCGCCGACGACGCGGCGATCGAGTACGGCATCGCCACGCTGGTGCGCGCCGCCGTCGGCGCACTGGGCTGACCAGCGGGTTGCGTGATTAACGCTCGGATCGGCGGAAATAACGCTCGGATCGGGGCGTGGGAAACTGAGGGGGCACGATCGTGCGCCCCGCAAGCAAGCTGAGAAGGATCAGGACTTGACGAAGATCGCCATCATCGGTGGTGGACCGGCCGGCTACGAACCGGCGTACGTCGCCGAGGAGCTCGGCGCCGAGGTGACCCTGATCGAGCGGGACGCTCCGGGCGGCGCGTGCGTCCACTACGACTGCGTGCCCTCGAAGGCGTTCATCGCCTCCAGCGAGGTCGTCACCGCGACCCGCAACGCCGAGAAGCTCGGCATCCACCTGGAGAACGCCGACCTCGACGTCGACGCGCCGCTGATCAACCGCCGCGTCAAGGACCTCGCTGAGGCCCAGATTGCCGACGTATCAAGGGGTTTGGACAAGGCGGGCGTCACGGTCGTGAAGGGCGCCGGCAAGCTCGCGGGGCCGGGCGAGCGTGGGCGGCACCGCGTCGAGATCGTGCCCGAGGAGGGCGAGGCCTACATCGACGAGTACGACGTCGTGCTGCTCGCGACCGGCGCGCGGCCGCGGGTGATCGCCGGGTCCGAGCCGGACGGCGAACGGATCCTCACGTGGCGGCAGGTCTACGACCTCGACGAGCTGCCCACCCGGCTGATCGTGATCGGCTCGGGCGTGACCGGCGCGGAGTTCGCGAGCGCCTACTCCGAGATCGGCGTCGATGTCGTGCTGATCTCCAGTCGTGACCGCGTGCTGCCGCACGAGGACGGCGACGCCGCGCGGCTGCTGGAGTCCAGCTTCGAAGCGCGGGGGATGACGATCCTGCAGCACGGGCGCGCGCAGTCGGTCACCAACACCGGCGACGGGGTACGGGTCGAGCTCACCGACGGGCGGGTGGTCGAGGGCTCGCACTGTCTGATGACCGTCGGCTCGGTGCCCAACACCGAGGACCTCGGCCTGGATGCGGCGGGCGTGGCGACCGATGACGGCGGGTTCGTCACCGTCGACCGGGTCTCGCGGACCAACGTGCCCGGGATCTACGCCGCCGGAGACTGCACCGGCGTACTCATGCTCGCCTCGGTCGCCGGCATGCAGGGCCGGATCGCGATGTGGCACGCGCTCGGCGAGGCCGTCGCGCCGCTGCAGCTCAAGACCGTCTCGTCCAACATCTTCACCCACCCCGAGATCGCGACCGTCGGCATCGGCGAGGCGACCGTCGATGCGACCGACATGGACGTGCGGTCAGTGACGCTGCCGCTGCGCACGAACGCGCGCGCCAAGATGGCCGAGCTCGACGACGGTTTCGTGAAGATCTATGCCCGGCCGACGACCGGCGTGGTGATCGGCGGCGTCATCGTCGCGCCGCACGCCTCGGAGTTGATTTTGCCGATCGCGATGGCCGTGCAGCAGCGGCTGACCGTCAACCAGGTCGCGCACACGTTCGCGGTCTACCCGTCGATCACCGGCTCGATCACCGAGGCTGCGCGGCGGCTGATCACCCACGACGACCTCGACTGAGGTCTCGACGACCGGGCTCGTTCCCGCGCCCTGCTCGACCACCGGTTTGGCTACTTGCAGACGGTGCCCTTCTCGGGCAGTTCCAGATCGATCAGGAACTTGTCGACGTTGGCGTCCACGCACTCGTCCTCACCGCCGTACACGGTATGGCCGTCGCCGTTGTGGGTGAGCAGGACGGCGCTCGGGTTCCGCGAGACCACGGTCTGCGCCATGCTGTGCGGCGTCGCCGGGTCACCGGTCGTGCTGACGAGCAGCATCGGCAGATCCTCCGGCCAGGTGAGCGGGCCGAGCGGTTCGCGCTCGGTGGGCCAGACGTTGCACAGTACGTCCGGCGGGCTGGCAAACACCGGGTGGAGGCGGTTGTCGGTGCGCGCCATCTGATAGGCCTCATCGAGCGGCGAGACGTCGAAGTCCTCGCACATCACCGCGTTGAACGCATCGCCGCTCAGCCCGTCGCCACCGGAGACCGAGCCGTCGAAGATGCTGATCCCGGCGCCGAGCTCGGCGATCAGCATGAGCAGCGTCCCGTCGCCGTTTGCGGCGGCCTCGCGTAGCGACCACGCCAGCAGCGGCCAGTTCTCCGGTGTCCGCAGCATGCTGGAGATGCTCAGCGACGCAATGTAGTCGTCGACGGACTCCTCGGAGGTCAGGTACTTCGAGGGGTACGGCGTCTGCGCGGCCTGCTGGACGACGTACTGCGCGAGCCCGGTGCACGCCTCGGGGCAGGTCTTGGCGAAGCGGCGCAGCGCGTTGTCGAAGGCGGCGTTCTGCTTCGAGCTCAGCTCCTGTTTGGTGATGGCCGTGTCGACCATGCCGTCGAGGACGGTCGCGCGCAGGCTTTCGGGGTAGAGGTTGGCGTAGACCTGCCCGAGGACGGTGCCGTAGCTGTAGCCGACGTAGCTGATCTGCTCCTCACCCATCGCCTTGCGCATCTCTTCCATGTCCTTGACGACGTTGACCGCCCCGACATGGTCCAGCAGCGGCCCGGCCTGCTGGCAGGCCGCGGCCGCGTCTTCGGCGTACTCGGTGAACTCGTCCTCTTCGGCGTCACCGTTGGGGTAGGGGTTGGGGTTGGCCGACGTGTCGACGTTCCCGCAGGTCAAACCATCGGACTGCCCGACCCCGCGCGGGTCGAAGGAGATGATGTCGAAGGAGGCCTTGATCTCATCGCTCAGGCTCTCGTACCAGCCGGGCAGGAAGTCCAGTCCCGACCCGCCGGGTCCGCCGGGGTTGGAGAGCAGTACGCCGATCCGCTTGGCCGGGTCGGTGGCGGGGTAGCGGTCGATCTTGATCTCGATGGTCTCGCCGCCGGGGTTGTCGTAGTCCACCGGCACCTGCAGGCTGGCGCACTCCAGTCCGTCGTCACCGCAGGGCTGCCAGTCCAGCGTGCCCGCGGACGCCGCCTTGCCGGACTGTTCGATCGTCGGGGGCGGGTGGGACGGGGTGCGCGCGGCCCGCATGACGGTGCGCATGATCGCCTGGACGCCGGGGTCGCTGTGGTCGGCGTCGCTCAGCGCGTCGACGATAGCGGCGAGCCGGCTGATGTCGGAGACGGTGCCGTTGGAGGTGCCGCGCTTGACCGAGGTCTCCAGGGAGTCAATGAACTGCGACCATGTCGGTGACTCGTCCAGCGGGTCGAGCTCGGGGATGTTCTCGGGGTCGGCCAGCTTGGGCATCGGATACTTCGCGCTTGCCTGCCCGGTGACCACCTCGGTCGAGCAGCCGGCCATGAGCAGGACCATTGCGAGCAACAAAGCGAGTACGCCGCGCCGATCGCGATGGGCCATCGTCTACCTCGGAATCTGCGTTAGTCGCGGCGCCGCCACCGCTTTCGTCGTCCCAGTGTGGGGCACCCGGCCGCTCAATGCGAGCCGACGTACCGCAACCGTGATCGGACCGATCTGGCGCGCTCACGGTTCCATCTGTCGACCGAACGAGCCCGATGAGCCCAGGGACTAGGCGTCCTTGATCTCGCAGATGACATCGCCCTGCTTCACGCCGTCGCCGGGAGCCAGATTCAGCCCCGAGACGGTGCCGGACTTGTGCGCGTTGACCGGGTTCTCCATCTTCATGGCCTCGAGCACACAGATCAGCTCGCCCTCGGCGACCTCCTGACCGTCGGCGACGGCGACCTTGACCAGGGTGCCCTGCATCGGAGCGGTGACCGCGTCACCGGAGACCGCGCCGCCTCCGGCGCCACCGCCCTTGCGCCGCGGCGCGGCCTTCTTGCCCCCACCGCCGGTCCCGCCGCCGAAGCTCAGGCCGCCCGGCAGCGATACCTCGACACGGCGGCCGCCGACCTCGACGACGACCTTCTGCCGCTCGGCCTCCTCCTCGGACTGCTCGCCCGGGCCGACAAACGGCTCGACCTGGTTGTCCCACTCGGTCTCGATCCAGCGCGTGTGCACGCGGAACGACTCGGCCGGCTTGCCGTCGACGTCCGGGGCCACGAAGGCGTCGTCGCGCACGACCGCGCGGTGGAACGGCACCACCGTCGCGACCCCTTCGATCTGCAGCTCGTCGAGGGCGCGACGCGAACGCTCGATGGCCTGCTGGCGGGTCGCGCCGGTGACGATCAGCTTGCCGAGCATCGAGTCGAACTGTCCGCCGATGACCGAACCCTCGTCGATGCCGAAGTCGATGCGTACGCCGGGGCCGCCGGGCAGCTCCAGCTTGGTCACGGTGCCGGGGGCGGGCAGGAAGCCGCGGGCGGCGTCCTCACCGTTGATCCGGAACTCGATCGAGTGCCCGACCGGCTCGGGGTCCTCGTGATGGGTCAGCTCGCGGCCCTCGGCGATCGCGAACTGCTCGCGCACGAGGTCCAGGCCGGTGGTCTCCTCGCTGACCGGGTGCTCGACCTGCAGGCGGGTGTTGACCTCGAGGAAGGAGATCGTGCCGTCGGTGCCGACCAGGAACTCGCAGGTGCCCGCGCCGTAGTAGCCGGCTTCGCGGCAGATCCGCTTCGCGGCCTCGTGGATCTGCGAGCGCTGCTCGTCGGTCAGGAAGGGCGCCGGCGCCTCCTCGACGAGCTTCTGGTTACGCCGCTGCAGCGAGCAGTCGCGGGTGCCGGCGACGATCACGTTGCCGTGCTGGTCGGCGAGCACCTGCGCCTCGACGTGGCGCGGCTTGTCCAGGAACCGCTCGACGAAGCATTCGCCGCGCCCGAACGCCGACTCGGCCTCGCGGACGGCCGAGTGGAAGAGCTCGGGGATCTCCTCCATGGTGCGGGCGACCTTCAGCCCGCGGCCGCCGCCGCCGAAGGCCGCCTTGATGGCGACCGGCAGGCCGTGCTCCTCGGCGAACGCGATGACCTCGTCCGGGCCGCTGACCGGGTCGTTGGTGCCCGGCACCAGCGGGGCACCGGCCTTGGTCGCGATATGGCGAGCGGTCACCTTGTCGCCGAGATCGCGGATCGACTGCGGCGACGGCCCGATCCAGGTGATCCCGGCGTCGATGACGGCCTGCGCGAAGTCGGCGTTCTCGGACAGGAATCCGTATCCGGGGTGGATCGCATCGGCTCCGCTCTGCTTGGCGGCGTCGATGATCTTGTCGATCACCAGGTAGGACTCGGCGCTGGTCTGACCGCCGAGGGCGATGGCCTCGTCGGCGAGCCGCACGAACGGCGCATCGCGGTCGGGGTCGGCGTACACCGCGACGCTGGCGAGGCCGGTGTCCTTGCAGGCCCGGATGACGCGGACGGCGATCTCGCCGCGGTTGGCGACGAGGACCTTCTTGATGGACGAGGTCATTGCTGGCCCTTCTGTAGCGAGTCCTGGCTGGGAAGCTCAGTGGAGAAATATTGAGAGATATCTATATCGAGATCTTTGAGCATGCGGCGTACCGTCGGCAGGCTGATCCCGACGACGTTGGTGTGGTCGCCCTCGATGCGATCGACGAACCAGCCGCCGAGTCCGTCGATCGTGAACGAGCCGGCCACGTGCAGCGGCTCGCCGGTGGCGACGTACTGCTCGATCTCCGCATCGGTCATGGACCCGATGTGCACCTCGGTGCTTGCGGTCTCGGTGCGTCGCGTGTCGCGGTGGATGACGTGGTGGCCGGTGTGCAGCGTGCCGTGGTTGTCGCGCATCGACCGCAGCCGTGCCTTCGCGTCCGCGGCGTCGCGCGGCTTGCCGCGCAGCTCGCCGTCTATCTCGAACATCGAGTCGCAGGCGATCACCACCGCATCGCCGGCCTCTGCGGCGACGGCCTCGGCCTTGGCCTTGGCAAGTACGCCGACCAGCTCGCGCGGGGCCATGTCCGGGTGGGCTGCGATGATCGCGTCCTCATTGACGTCGGAGACGATCACCTCCGGCGCGATACCGGCAGCGCGCAGGGTCGCCAGGCGCGCGGGAGAACGGGAGGCCAGCACGAATCTCACCGGGGGAAGGCTTCCGCGCGCCACGCGCCGTAGCCGGGGCGGCCGATGTGCCGCATCTGTAGTGCCGGGCTGGACCAGCGCAGCACCGGCTTGGGCGCGGGCTCCTCCTCGCCGCCGGATGCCGCCGCGGCGATGACGAGCGTGAGTACGGCGATGTCCTCCGGCGTGGGGTTGCCGGCCTCGATGCGAAACAGCACCGGCGGCTGCGCTGCGGCGTCCGTCCCGTCGGCGGGTGTGTTCGCGGGCGTCTCGGAGTCGGCGGCTTCGGCGGCCGTGTCGTCTGCGGGGCTCACAGGGGGATGTTCCCGTGCTTCTTCGGCGGCAGGCTCTCGCGCTTGTTCTTCAGGGCCCGCAGCGCACGCGTGACGTTCATCCGGGTGTTCTGCGGGTTGATGACCGTGTCGATGTAGCCGCGCTCGGCCGCGATGTAGGGGTTGGCCAGGTGCAGCTCGTACTCGTCGATGAGCTCCTTGCGCTTGGCCTCGACGTCGCCACCCTCCTCGGCCACCTTCTTCAAGGTGTTGCGGTGCAGGATGTTGACCGCGCCCTGCGCGCCCATCACGGCGATCTGCCCGCTGGGCCACGCGAGGTTGATGTCGGCACCCAGGTGCTTGGAGCCCATGACGTCGTACGCGCCGCCGTAGGCCTTGCGGGTGATGACGGTGATGAGCGGCACGGTGGCCTCGGCGTAGGCGTAGATGAGCTTCGCGCCGCG
>ERZ500994.629-NODE-629-length-10245-cov-6.928754_pt1 | contig 10245 bp, 14 predicted proteins | sample MGYA00248878_ERZ500994 | MGnify/ENA primary metagenome ERZ500994 (study PRJEB25958, sample SAMN03398533) | human skin metagenome | study: EMG produced TPA metagenomics assembly of the Human Skin Microbiome Metagenome (human skin metagenome) data set. | reverse complement strand
TGCGCCCGCGCTGGCCGCAGCGGACGTCGGCATCGCCATGGGCACCGGCACCGATGTGGCGATGGAAAGCGCGGGCGTCACGCTGCTGAAGGGCGACCTCAACGGGATCGTCCGGGCACGCAAGCTGTCGGAAGCCGTCATGGGCAACATCCGCCAGAACCTGTTCTTCGCCTTCATCTACAACGCGCTCGGCGTGCCGGTGGCGGCCGGGGTGCTCTACCCGTTCTTTGGCCTCCTGCTGTCGCCGATCATCGCGGCGGCTGCCATGGCGCTGTCCTCGGTCAGCGTCATCGCCAATGCCGCGCGGCTGCGGAGGGTGAAGCTGTGACGATCGGCGGCACCTGCTCACTCCTACGTGCATCGCATCCAGACCGTGACGGCGAGACAATGCCATCCATGAAACCAGGTTCGACAATGAGAAGCGCTCACCCCATCACCCGCCGCGCCATTCTGGCGGCGATCGGCGCCCTCCCGTTGCTGATGTCCACCATCGGCCGGGGGCATGCCGAAACCCTGCCTCTGGTCAGCATTACCAAGGACCCGTCCTGTGGCTGCTGCGACGGTTGGGCCGCACATATCGAGGCCGCAGGCTTTCCGGTGCGGGTCGTGGAATCCGCCGATATGGGCAGCCTCAAGCAGCGGCTCGGCGTGCCGGCGGAACTGGCGTCCTGCCACACCGCCGAGGTGAGCGGCTATGTGGTCGAGGGCCATGTGCCCGCCGCCGCGATCCGCCGCCTGCTGGCCGAGCGGCCCATTGCCACGGGGCTGGCCGTTCCCGGAATGCCCGCCGGCTCGCCCGGCATGGATTTTCCGGGCGTCGCGCCCGAGCCGTATGAAGCCTTCCTGTTCGGCCCGACCACGCGGAGCTTCGGCCGCTTCCTCGGCGCGCGGGAAATCTGACGCGGGGTTGCCGACATGACCGCACGGCTTGCGAATAACCCGAACCAGCTCCTGGCCGAGGCGGCTTGCCTCTGCCAGCGGGAAGCTGGCGCATGACCGGGCGGGCGCGAGCTGTTTTCCGGACGGGCTGCGGCCGATTGCGACAAGTTGCGATCTGCATTGTGCTGCTTGCCATCGGCGCGCTGGTTCTGCAGGGCCCGGCACATGCCAGCCCCGCCGGTCACGCCATCCACCAGCAACAGGCTGCCGGCACGGCAAGCCACTGCGCCGGCCATCACCTGCCGGACCACCATGGCGCCGATCCAGGTGCTGGCTGCGTGACTACGGACGGTAGCCCAAACCTGGCGGATTGCTGCCAGATCTGTCTGACCGCCGCGGTTCTCGTCGCGCCGCCGGAGTTCGGCCCGTCCGTGAGCGGCGAGGTTTTCACGGTTGTGCGCCCTGATCCGCACGACCGATCCCCCGAAGGCATCCTGAGGCCGCCGCGTCCTGGCGCGGAGTGATGCGCCGGGATCGCCGCGAGATGTCTGCGGCCGATCCGGCGCCAGCCCGAAAGACCAACGAACAGAATGGAGAGCCGCGCCTGCGAATCCGGGTCGGCGCTCAGGAACCAAAGGATGAAATTCATGAACCGAACCGCAATCGCCCTTTTTGTCAGTGTCCTGGCTGGCCTGCCGGGGGCTGCTCTCGCGCAGGCCGGGCATGATACCCACCACCCGGCAACGCCGCCTGCGCAGGTCGAGCAGATGCCCGCGCCAACGCCGCCTTCAGGCCAGATGTCCGCCATGCAAGGGATGATGCCCGAGCAGTGCCGGGCCATGATGCAGGCCATGACCCCGGAATGCATGGGCGCAATGCGCCAGATGATGCAGGGCGGGATGATGCAGGGAATGACGGGCGCGCCGGACGCCGGGATCGCCCAAGCGAACGAAAGCCTTCCGGACTTCACGCGGGCCTATGTCGAGGCGATGGACGCGATGCACGCGCCGATGATGGACGGCGTCATGGCCGACGATCCGGATGTCGCCTTCGTCCGCGGCATGATCCCGCATCATCAGGGAGCGATCGACATGGCCAGGATCGTCCAGCAATACGGCAACGATCCGCAAACGAAAGAATGGGCAGCACAGATCATCGATGCGCAGGAACGCGAGATCGCCGAAATGCAGGCATGGCTGGCCACGAACGCCGGCGACGCACAGGCCGCGCTCGCCCGAACCGGCGGGACCGTCTGGTCTGCCGATGAAGGCGGCAACTCGATCAGCGCCATCGATCTCGGCACCGGAGCGGTCCAGACCGTCTCCATCCCGGTCGCGCCGCACAACGTCGATCTGACGCCCGATGGTAAGCTGCTGCTGGCGGTCGGTGATCCCGCCGCCGAGAGGGGGATCACGGGTCCGGCGGACACGGTCACGGCGCGGAAGGCGCTGCCGAGGGCCAGCTGGTCATCCTCGATCCGCAGAACGTCTCGACGCCCAAGGCCATCGTCGCGGTAGGTTCGCACCCGGCCCATGTGGTCGCCGACCGGCAGGGGCGCGCCTTCGTCTCACTGGCCGGCGGCGACGAGATCGCCGTGGTTGACCTCGCAAAGGCCGAGGTCATCGGGCGCATCGCGACCGGGGACTATCCGCACGGTCTGCGGCTCAGCCCGGACGAGACCGAGCTTTACGTGGCCAATGTCGAGGACGGGTCGGTGTCCGTCATCGACACGCAAGCGCTGTCCGAGGTCGCGCGCATTCCGGTGGGCGCGGCGCCCGTCCAGGTCGGCTTCACGCCTTCGGGTGCTCAGGTCTATGTCTCGCTGCGCGACGAGAATCGTGTTGCAGTCATCGACACTGCGACGCGCGAGGTCACAGGCAAGATCGACGTGGGGCCGAACCCGATCCAGGTCATCGCGACGCAGGACGGGAAATTCGTCTACGTCGCCAACCAGGGCACCGAGGCGGAGCCGAACGACACCGTGTCGGTGATCGACACCGCGACCGGTCAGGTGGTGAAGACCCTCACCACCGGCGGCGGCGCCCACGGCGTATCGGCATCGGCCGACGCGGCCTTCGTGTTCGTGACCAATATCGTCGATGACAGCGTCTCGGTGATCGACGTGGCAAGGCAGGAGGTCGTCAGCACGGTGCCGGTGGGCGACCGCCCGAACGGCATCGTCTACGGCGGCCCGACCCGCTGAGCGATTGGCGCCGGGGCGGTTTCGCTCCGGCGCAGGTTTCCTCTGGGCCCCTGCCAGACGCAGGGGTGCGACCGCAGCAGTCTGCCGAGCCGCCTCCGACGCCGGGTTCGCCGTTCCGCTGCACCGGGCCGTTTCCCTAGCTGACCAACCCCGCAGCGTGGAGAGCGACGCCGAGAAACGCCGCCACGGCCAGCACCGACGCCATCCCGAGCTTCAATCGGAATACGGCGACAAGGGCCAGCGCAGACAGCGTCGCCGCGGTCCAATCGATCGATCCGAGGACAGGCAATTCTATTGAGAGTGGCCCGGCCTCGATCCGCTCCACCTCGCGCCAGATCACGTGGATTGCGAACCAGATCGCGAGATTCAGGATCACGCCGACGACCGAAGCGGTGACGGCGGTCAGGGCAGCGGACAATCCCTGGTTGGCACGGAGGCCCTCCATGTAGGGCGCACCCAGGAAGATGAAGGCGAAGCATGGTGCGAAGGTGACCCAGGTGGCCAGCAGCCCGCCCAGCGTCCCGGCGAGCAGTGCGTTGTCCCAGCCCGCCTCGCGAAAGGCCCCGAGGAAGCCCACGAACTGAAGCACCATGATCAGTGGGCCGGGCGTGGTCTCGGCCATGCCGAGGCCGTCGAGCATCTCGCCGGGGCGGAGCCAGCCATAGGTCCCGACGGCTTCCTGCGCCACATAGGCGAGCACCGCATAGGCGCCGCCGAAGGTCACCACCGCCATCTTCGAGAAGAAGGTCGCGATCTCGGCGAAGACGTTGCTGGGCCCAACGGCGAGGACCAGCGCTGCCACCGTCCCGAGCCAGAGCACCAGCGCCGCCGCGCCCGCAGCGAGCGCTCCGCGTCGCGTCGCCGCCGGCATCTCGGCCATCTCCTCGCCGAGAAGCGTCTCGGCATCGTCGACATGGACGCTACCGACCGACCCGTGACTGCGGCCCGTCGCGAAGGCGCGGAGGCCGGTCCGCGCTCCAAGAAATCCGATCAGCGCGGCGATTAGCACGATCAGCGGGAACGGAGCATCGAAGGCGAAGATCGCGACGAACGACAGCGCGGCGAGCAGACGCATCGCGTCGTTCTTCAGTGCCCGCCGACCGATGCGGACCACGGCCTGCAGCACAATGGCGAGGATCGCCGCTTTGAGGCCGAAGAACATCGCCTCGACCACTCTCACGTCGCCATAGAGGGCGTAGAGCCAGCTCAGCGCCATGATCGCGATCACGCCGGGCAGCACGAACAGAATGCCCGCGATCAGGCCGCCGCGGATGCCGTGCATCAGCCAGCCCACATAGGTGGCGAGCTGCTGCGCCTCCGGACCCGGGAGCAACATGCAGAAATTGAGCGCATGCAGGAAGCGGCCGTCCCCGATCCACCGCTTCTCCTCGACCAGGATGCGGTGCATCACCGCGATCTGCCCGGCCGGCCCTCCGAAGGATAGAAGCGCGATGCGTGCCCAGACCCGCGTCGCCTCGGTCAGCGTAGGATAGTTCTGCGGCGGCGCGGCGCCTCGCTGGGAGGTCAGTGCCGCATCCGTCATCTCGCACCTCCCGGTCGGTTCGTCGGCCAGTTGTGCATTTCGTCCGTTGCGTCGCGCGCCCAGCGATAGAAGGCGTCGTAAAGCGCCATGCCGGCATCAAGCTGTTCAAGGTCGTCGGCAAACATGCGTGAGAGGCCGAGCGAGGCGGCCAGAAGCCCGGCTGCCTCGGGCGCAAGGTCAAGCCGCGCCGTATCGGCGCCGCGCACGATGGTGGCCAGCCGGTCAAGCGCCGGTACTTCCAGCCCGAACTCGGCCAACATGATGTCGAAGGTGCAAAGCTCGCCGCGATGGCTCCAGAACACCTCCTCGATGTCGTAGGGCATCGCCCCGAACAGTTCCGCGACGCCCACGACTTCCGGCGGCGCCACATAGAGGAAGACCGCGCGCGGATCGACGAAGCGCCGGATCAGCCACGGACAGGCAATCCGATCGATCTTGGGCCGGGAACGTGTCACCCAGACGGTTCGTCCGTCCGCATCGCGGGCGGTGATCTTGCCGGGATCGACGAGCGGAAGGCCCGCCGCGATCCAGGCCGCCTGTCCGCCTTCCAGATACTCGGCTGGCACGCCCGCGCTGCGCAGCACGGCGGCGACGCCCTGACTGCGCCTGTGCCCCTCGGCGCAGATGACGACAACGGGACCGGTCAGGCCTACCATAAGTCGCGCTAACGCATCGGGGGTGATTTCCCCCTCGCCGAGCGGGCGGGCGGCAGGAACCAGTCGCGGGTCGGCGGCACGGGCGGCCTCGGCGCGGACATCGAGCAGGGTCGGGCAACGGGGGGTGCCGATCAGCTTGGTCAGCTTGTCGGCAGGGATGGCGTCGGGCGCAGGCATTTGCGTTCCTCCTTGGGAATCGAGGTTGAGGTGGAACGCGAGCTTCGGCTGTCGCCTCGTGGGGAGATCGCGGATCCCCATCACCCAAAAATCACCGAATGTCTGTGCGCTGTCAATTGACGTTCGACCAACCACCAAGCGATCCGTGACCGCCCGCACCGGGTCGACCGGCGGATCTGTCGATCGGGAAATCCGTTGCCGCCGGCCTCTGTGCATCTGGCGGCGGGATATGGTGCTACCGAGCGCGTCGAACTGGTGTGGCGCTGGTTCGATATTCTTGGAAGTAGGCCCGCTGCTCCCGCACAGCCGGGCTCAAGAATATGCGCCGAGACTTCTGGATCAGCGGTCAGCCCCCGCCGTCCGGCTGACCCGCGCGATCAGAGCCTCGCCCGTCTCCTTCCGCTCGGAATACCGGTCCACGAGGTGCTCGCGGATGTCGCGGGTCAACACGGTGAACTTGACCAGTTCCTCCATCACGTCGACGATGCGGTCGTAGAAGGGCGACGGCCGCATGCGCCCGTTGTCGTCGAACTCGCCCCAGGCCTTCGGGACCGAGGACTGGTTCGGAATCGTCAGGCAGCGCATCCAGCGGCCGAGGATGCGCAACTGGTTGACGGCGTTGAAGCTCTGCGAGCCGCCGCTGACCTGCATCACCGCCAGCGTCTTGCCCTGGGTCGGCCGGACAGCGCCGATGGAGAGCGGGATCCAGTCGATCTGTGCCTTCATGACGCCGGTCATGGCGCCGTGCCGCTCGGGCGAGCACCAGACCATGCCATCGCACCAGGCGACGAGTGCCCGCAACTCTGCCACCTTCGGATGATCGGCGGGGGCATCGTCGGGCAGCGGCAGGCCCGATGGGTTGAACATCCGTGTGTCGGCCCCGAGCCGGCGCAGGATGCGGGCGGCTTCCTCTGCGGCGAAACGCGAAAAGCTGCGCTGGCGCAGCGAGCCATAGAGCAGGAGAATGCGGGGCGGATCGCCACGCCGCTCGCCCGAAAACAGCGCCTCGGGGTCGATGTCGCGGACATGCCTGTCGTCAAGCGCGGGCATATCAGTCAAGGCGCCTGCCCTCGGCGTCGAGGATCATCTCGCCATCCTCCTTGTAGAGCGGTCCCGGCGGCATCCGGTCGAGCAGGCCGAGCACCGCCTCGGACGGCCGGCACAGGCGCACGCCCTTGGGCGAACAGACGATGGGCCGGTTGACGAGGATCGGATGTGCGATCATGGCGTCGAGCAGCGCCTCGTCGCTGACGGACGGATCGGTCAGCCCCAACTCGACTGCGGGCGATTTCGACACCCGCAACGCCTCGCGCGGGGTCAGCCCCGCAGCGGCGAAAAGTCCGATGAGTTGCGGGCGGGTCCAGCCTTGTGTGAGATAGTCAATGATCACCGGCTCGGTGCCTGACTTGCGGATAATGTCGAGCACGTTGCGGGAGGTGCCGCAGTCGGTGTTGTGATGGATCACGATGGTCATGGAGTCACTCTGCGGCGGCTGCGCGCGTTCCGGATTGCGGGGAGAGGAGCCAGCCGAAGAACGCCAGCGCCAGAGCCGCGCCGGCGATCTCGGCCAGAACGAAGGCGGGCACATCGGCCGGACGGATGCCGGCGAACGTGTCCGAGACGGCGCGGCCGATGGCCACCGCCGGATTGGCGAAGCTGGTCGAGGCGGTGAACCAGTAGGCGGCGGTGATATAGAGCCCGACCAGCCAGGCCACCGCCTCGGCCCGGAACCGCAACCCGCCGAGGATGGCGGCGATCAGGCCGAAGGTGGCGACGATCTCGGCCAGCCACTGTCCCGTGCCGCTGCGCAGCGTCGTCGAGACCTGCCATAACGGCAGATCGAACATGGCGTGCGCGAGCAGGCTCCCGGCGATGCCGCCAGCGACCTGCACCACGACATAGGCGCCGGCCTGCGCCCATGGGAGTTCGCGGCGCAGCGCGAAGACCAGCGTCACCGCCGGGTTGAAATGCGCGCCCGAGACGGGGCCGAAGAGCGTGATCAGCACCACGAGGATGGCGCCGGTCGCGATGGTGTTGGCCAGAAGCGAGACGGCGGTATCGTCCGACAGCGCAGCCCCCATGATCCCCGACCCGACCACGGTTGCGACCAGTGCGAGCGTGCCGAGCGCTTCGGCGGCAAGGCGACGCGCGGGGTCGAAACTCATGCGGGCTCGGTCCCGTGCACCGCGCCACTACGGTCGCGACCGATCGAGTCGAGCCGGTCCTGCAGTGCCATCCGGTCCAGCGAAGCGATGGGCAGACTGACGAAAGTGGAGATCCGGTTGCGCAGCAACCGATAGGCCTCGGAAAAGGCAAGGTGCCGCTCGGCTTCGTTTCCGGTGGCAAGGGCCGGATCCGGGACGCCCCAATGCGCGGTCATCGGCTGGCCGGGCCAAAAGGGGCATTCCTCGGCCGCCGCCTGATCGCAGACGGTGATGACGAAATCCATTTGCGGCGCCTCCGGCCCGGCGAATTCATCCCAGCTTTTCGACCGGGCGAAACCGATATCGTGGTTCTGCCGCTTCAACAGCTGGAACGTGTAGGGATGCACCTCTCCCCTGGGTTTCGAGCCGGCCGAGAAGCCGCGAAAACGCCCCCGGCCTTCGCGGTTGACAATGGCCTCGGCCAGGATCGAACGCGCCGAATTGCCGGTGCAGAGAAACAGGACGTTGTAGGGTTTCGCCATGGCTTCCTCCTCAGCAGACGCAGGCGATTTCATTGATGACGGGCTGGCAAAGCTCGGGCCGCCCGCCGCAGCAATCTTCCATCAGGAAGGCGAGCAACGCCCGCATCCCATCCATGTCGGCGAAATAGCGGATCGCCCGTCCTTCCCGCTGGTTCCGCACCAGCCCCGCGTTCAGCAGGATCGACAGGTTTGCCGACAGGGTATTCTGCCGCACGTCCAGCGCCTGCCCGATCTCGCCGGCCAGCATGCCGTCCGTGCCGGCCTTCACCAGCAGACGGAACACGTCGAGCCGGGTGTCCTGACCAAGGGCCGAGAGCGAGGCGAGCGCATGATTCGTTTCCATATATCGAGAATACTGGATATAATGGGCACGCACAAGCCTGCGCGATGTTGGTTGTCCCGCTTCATCTTGCCAACCTTCGCCTGGAGGGACTGGCGCAGGATCGCGCCTGATCCCGCATCGTGCTGTAATCGGCGAGCATTTCGCTGATGGCGGATCCAGCCGGCAGCACCTCGAGTTCCTCGGCCGCGCGCTCCTGAACCTCGCGGCTGTACTCGACCACGGGCGGACAAGCGGTCGCGATGCCGGGCTCAGAACCGACCGTCGCGCATCCGCTCAGCGAGCTCGTTGCGATCGCGAGGGCGGCGAGCCGCCGCCTCCAGCATCCGGCGTTGGACATCATTGGCCTTCTCCCTAGTCTCAAGGCGTTCGGCGAGGCGGCCCGTGCGTTCGCCGGACCGCCGAAGCGCTAGGTCATGTTGACAAATGGCGGAGCCATAAGCGGATCGACGTGATGTCGATGAAGCCCAGGAAGCTTTCGGCGGTCTTGTCGTAGCGGGTGGCGACGCGACGGGCATTCTTGAGCTTGTTGAAGCACCGCTCAACGAGATTGCGCAGGCGGTAGAGCCTGCGGTCAACGGCGACCCGTAGCTTCCGGGTTTTGCGCATGGGGATGACCGGCACCACGTCGCGCACCTCCATGGTCTTGCGGATGTTGTCGGAGTCGTAGCCGCGGTCTGCGAGCAGAACGCTTGGCTCGGGCAGGTTGTCAGCCATGACCAGATCGAAGCCGAGGTAGTCCGATGTCTGCCCGGCCGTGATTTCGGTTCTCATGGGCAGGCCTGCCGCATTGACCCGCAGATGGATCTTGGTCGTGAAGCCACCTCGCGAGCGGCCGAAACCTTGGCGCGGAGTCCCCCTTTTGCGCCCGCTGCCTGATGATGAGCGCGAACCACGGTGCTGTCGATCATCTGCAGCGCATCCGGCACGATCCGGCTCTCGTTCAGCGCCTCCAGGATCTGTTCCCACAGCCCCGCCAACGTCCAGCGCCGGAACTGCCGATAGACAGACGACCATTTGCCGAACTCTTCCGGCAGGTCGCGCCAGGGCGACCCCGTTCGGGCGATCCAGAAAATCCCATCCAGAACAAGCCGATGGTTCGTGGGCTTGCGGCCGTTCGGAGAACGGACAGCCAGGATGAAGCGTTCAAAGAACGCCCACTCGTCGTTCGACATCAGGTCTCGTGCCACGCTGGTCTCCATTGCAGATACCAGCTTGAATCACGATCACCGCGCCCGGTGAACCCCTTTTGTCAACACGCCCTAGATTCAAGATGCTGCATCACCCTCGAGCAGTCCCGATTGGCGTAGGCGAAGATCAAGTCATTTACAAATCCCTCAAACAGCACGCCTAGCGTCAGGACATAGTTCTCCGTTGCCAGCTTTCTGTCGCTGGCATCGGTCAGAGCCTCCCAAGAGCGCTCATAAAAGGTGCCTTGCTCGTCAATTTGTTCAGCGAAATCTGTCCAAACGCCTTCGGGATCAATCTTTCTCATGTCGTGTCGACCATCAGTGAGGGCTTCCGCTCTGCGAGGAGCGTAGTCGGATCGGGAATTTCGAGCCAGAGCGAAGGTTGCACACGGTGATCATTGTACGCCAGCAAGGGCTATCTCAAGATCTCGTGGTTGCACTGTGACGGTCAATGCCGAGTCGCCCTCCCGACCACCCCGTCCGTCTCCAGCCTAAGCGCGGCCTGCCACAGCGGCGTCTTCATGAACACCGCTTCTTCGAAGCGATAGCTGGCTGTTCCACGCCCCTGCTA
>ERZ500994.628-NODE-628-length-10252-cov-7.770521_pt1 | contig 10252 bp, 11 predicted proteins | sample MGYA00248878_ERZ500994 | MGnify/ENA primary metagenome ERZ500994 (study PRJEB25958, sample SAMN03398533) | human skin metagenome | study: EMG produced TPA metagenomics assembly of the Human Skin Microbiome Metagenome (human skin metagenome) data set. | reverse complement strand
TATAAACATATTCGGTGTGTACAAAAGTAGGCAGTCAGCATACAAACTACTTGCCAGAAGCTGTATACAATTTGTAGACGCTGTTTATACTATTGTTGCTAAACTGTGGAGGTCATTGTCTAGAATCGCTTTGATGGTGCTGGCGTACCAGTTGCCGCCTTTCTTGGTCTTCATGCCGCGTTGGGTTAGTTCGGAAGCGATCGCCCTCAACGATTTTCCGGCTGCTCTTAGTGCTTGAATTGTGGCGACGATCGCTTGTTCGCTAGCATCTGCTACCAGCTGCTTACCGACTTGTACAAAACCCAGTGGTACGGGGGAATAAACTTCGCGCTTCGCTTTCTTGTGCTTCAAAGCGCTCTTGGTTCTCTCGGCGCATAAATCTCTCTCAAATTGGGCAAACCCCGCCAGCATTGTCAGCATCATCCGCCCCATTGCGCTACTGGTGTCTACAGCCGTGCCGCCCATGTCTACAAAGTGTACGCTGATGCCCTGCTTATCCCATGCTTCAGTAGTGTGGAGAGCGTCCGAGGCATTGCGGAATAGTCGGTCGAGTTTAAGAGCGACGACGTGCTGCACTTTCTTGGTTTTAATTAAATCGAGCAACTTGCTACCACCTGGGCGATTAGCTAATGGCTTAGTGCCGCTTATCCCTTCTTCCCTGATAACTTCCACAACTTCTAAACCTGCCATCCGACAGTAAGCGATTAAGCGATCCATCTGGGCATCGAGGCTAACTCCAGATTCAGCTTGCTCAGATGTTGAAACTCTAATATATAGTGCCGCTTTCTTGCTGAAACCCTTTGCCATCTCGCCCTCGCTGTACACAACCGTTCGCTTATGTATACTAATGTATTCAATTTGACTACAAAAGGCGACTTTTTGTAGACAAGTTTATACATTCTTCTCCGAATGAACTACTTGTGTACAGATTGTGTAAAGTTAGTCTACTATTGTCTACATCAAGCTAGGATGTATACAGTTGTAGAAAAAAGGTTTAGACATGGCTAATAGTCGTACCATCCCAGTGCGGATGCCAGAGGATTTGTATCAAGAAATCATTGCCAGCAAGCCAGCAGAGTTGAAAGCTAGCACCTATCTGCTCATGCTGATACGCAAGGGACTTCTAGCTGACTCTTCCCACCCCCCTACTAGGAGCGACCCTCGTGTACAAAATGTAGACAGAACCTCTGACAGCACATTAATTACTTCCCTTCAATCTCGAATAGCTAGCTTAGAGGAGCAATTAGAGGCAGTACAAAACATCGTTGATGAAGCACAAGCTATTCGGACATCGGCATTGGCTGCACTCTCTAACGTCGATACCACTGTGGAGGCAGCTGTACAAAAAGCTGTAGACACTTGTAATCAGTTTGTAGACAGACGTATACAAGAAACGATTGAGCAGCAGATGAGTACAGTCCTGGGGGAAACTTTCGCCTGACAGAAAAGCTTCAATCTCTCAGGCAGGAATCACCGGATTTAGAAGCAACACGCGATCGCGTCCTTAAAACTTGGAAGGTACAGCGACGGGCGGAAAGCAAGGAACGAATACTAGAGGCATTGGATAAATTCATCCTCCTCCTGCGTTCGCAATAACCCCTGACCCCCATCACACCCCAGCTGGCAGATGTGCTTGCTGGGGTTTGTAAATTCCCCACCAGTACAACATAAGTTTAATCAGCTGTGTCACTGGGGGTTTTTAATGAGAAGATAGGTTCTAGAAAATCCAGGTGAAAAAAGTTGAATCCCTAATTCTGGATACTCCACCGCCCCTAACCATGCACCCAGCAGCTGTTTATCTGTCCGGGTTGGGTGAGGGAAGCGTTCGCACGATGCGACAAGCGCTTAACACGATGGCGGCATTGCTAACTAATGGCGAATGCGACCTCTACAGTTTAAATTGGGCGGCATTGCGCTATCAGCATACAGCTGCGCTCCGGTCGGCATTGGCACAAAAATACGCCCATTCGACAGCTAACAAGATGTTAGCAGCATTGCGACGGGTACTCAAAGAGGCGATGAGATTAGGGTTGATGAATGGAGAAGATTACGCCCGTGCCGTCGATGTGGCAGATATTAAAGTTACTCCAATGCTCCGGGGCCGGGCGCTTACCCAACAGGAGATTGCAGCGTTAATAAAAATTTGCGTTGATGACCGCTCACCAGCTGGTGCTAGAGACGCGGCGCTGATTGCCATCTGTAGAGGTGGATTGAGACGAAGTGAAGTTGTCGCACTTAAACTTAAAGACTTTGACCCGGACACAGGTGCTTTAATTATTCGCCAGGGGAAAGGGGGGAAAGATCGGATTGCTTATCTACCTAGAAACGCGATCTCAGCAGTCAATGACTGGTTACTAGTGCGGGGGAATGAACCCGGAGCGCTATTGTGTCCCGTTCACCAAAATGTCATTAAATATAGGCATTTGACCGATCAATCCGTCAGGGCAATTTTGAAAAAGCGGCAAAAGGAAGCTGGTATCGCACCATTCTCACCCCATGACTTCCGGCGTACCTTCATCAGCGATCTTCTGGATGCCGGGGCGGATATTGTAACCGTGCAGAAGTTGGCGGGACACGCGAATGTTACCACGACGAGCAAGTACGATCGCCGGGGTGAGGTGGCGAAACGTCGCGTTGTTGATTTGCTAGATATGCCATACGAGGGTAGGTAGCGAATGAGTAATCTGCACTGGTTATAAATAGCTCGGACGCGATCGCACAAGCGATCGCGGTTGTGACTTTTCTACCTCGGATTATATCTACCTCGGTGTATATGAGCCAAATACTGTAGAAAATCCACCAGTGCGACCAAAAGCATTGGTCAAGCTAGCGATACCTGTAATTGCCGTGTCTTTCTCCAAATTTTTATCCATGTATTTGGATGCTAGCTTAATTTGGTCTTCCGCATTCATTGGGGTGGTGTAACCTAGTTCCTGAGCAACGTAAAGGTTGCCTTGATTTGTGTCAGATCTCGGCCCTGCTTGGTATGTAGTGTTTTCTCCATTGTTTGATGAGTTAGGAGTGCTTTGGTATGTGCTACGGACAAAATTATTTTGTGGTGCTGAACTATCTTGGTTTACCTGAGTGCTACTTTGCTGGATCTGCGGTGGGTTGTTATTCCTTTGTGCATAAGTTCGATTATTCAAAACAGCTTGCAATCGAAGCAAACCGCCAGAATTGTTTGTAGGGCTGACTGTACTGTTGCCTGGATCTATGCCCGACATTAATGATTACAATCGGTCTACGTTGGTGCGAATAGCCATGCTTTTTTTTTGAAAAACTCTTTACAGAATCTTAACTCGCTGTTCCGAGTAAGCACGGGTTACATCTTCATACTGCTTGTAGACGATAGAGAAGTAACTGAAGTGAAGGGTGTAACTCAGGTGAAACGGGTTTTAGGAATAGCTTTCGCATCGGCAATTTTAGTAATCCCCACTACAGCAAAAGCAGAATGGATTTATGTAACGTCCAGCAATCGCGCTGATACATATTTAGAAGACAGCTCTATAAAACAGCAACAAGATATAGTAATGTACTCAAAATCAGACATTTATTTTGTTCCACTCAAAGGTAGGATTAAAACTGTTATTACGACTGAAGCTGTTAGCTGTAGCAATGACACTGCTGTTACCATTAGGTCTACCGCTTTTGCTAGCGATGGCAGACAGCTAAACGAAAATCCTTATATCTTAAACTCTGTCAGAAATGTCGTTCCTGGCACTATCGGGTATGCTGAAAAACAAACAGTTTGCGGAAATTAAGCTTTTAAAGATGTTTTTGGCATTGATTGAAGCGATCGCATCCCAGTGAGAAGCTCAAGCTGTGTTTCCATCAGCCTGTCCAACTGTTCGTTGCCAAGTTTACCTGTAGCGTGGTCTGTCAAAACTCGTGCTGCCATAGTTACCAGTCTAAGAACGCTGTCATAGGGGCGCTTATCAAAATCTTCCAACTCCATAGCAATCCCCTTCAGAATTTTGGACTCGCCGGAATCTGGGAAATTTGACCGCCACCAATGAGCAATTGCATTAATGCTGATTTTGTGCCCCCGCTGGGCAAACCAGGTTTGGATGGAAGAATAGGCGGGGTTCCACAAAACAAGATTGTCAAAAGCAGCTTGTTCTTGGGGACTGAGTAACCCGCGTAGTTTATCGACTTTATGGTGGACTTTGCGGCATCTAGAAGCCATTTCAGTTGCGTTTTTAGCACCTTATTAGCGGATATTATAGGTGATTTGCCCAAGTTTACCCGATAGGGGCGTTTTCAACTTTTCGCCGCAAAATTGGGGTTGGAATTTTTTTGATCTGGAGTCAGATAGAAGCCATTGTTGTAAAGCTAGAAAACAGCAATTGTTAGAAAATGTAAAGCTGTCAACTATCTCAGCCCAATTAGGGATTTATACTTATTTACCTCATCCAAGTTTCACAGCAATTTGTCTCTGTCTAGGAAAAAAAACCTTTTGGGGGATGTGATCGCACTACCAAATTACTTGCGTTTTCGATTTCCTTTGTACCCTGCAACCAGCAACAAACCATCTCTGGCTGAGCGCAGAAGCTTAATAGCGTATGGCTTTCGACTGATTGAAGTTACCAGTTCATGGCATTGCCTAACTAACTGCTGCCGTTCGTCAGAAGCGGTTATGGTTTCAATCCCATTAGAAGTATGATTCATAGTTATTTTGACTGCTGCCTGTGCTTTAGCTCCCGTAGTGGAATGCGTCTGTAATCACCTTCTATCCAACGAATGGTTGCTGTCCCGTCGCTGTGAATAACTTGAATCTTGCCTACCCATCCGTGTTTATTTCTTCTGCTTACTTCGTCGCCAATGTTGAATGCTCCATTTGTTAGGAATACAGGAGTAATCCAACCAACCATTCAAGGCATATTTTGCGTCGCCAGCACTTTCGCTTTCTGCTCTAGTCCCTTGTATCGAGTCGGAACCCAATTGTAAGCAGCCTGGTCTTGCGGGTTCTGCCGGAGGTGGGCAGCAAGAAGATTAATAAAATGTTGACGATCTCTCTTCTCCTTGAAACAATCTTTTATCAAAATGTCAAAAATTACCGCTTTCTCTCTTTTAGTTGCTGCGGCTACAGCATCGAGCGCTGTTACTACTGCCACCCAGGTTTGACATTGCAATATTAGGGCTGCTACTTCCTTAACCGGATCACCCACCTTTGTTTGAATAACTGAGTGATCCGTTGGGTGATCCGTTTTTACTAACGTATTTTCAATACTTTCAGCTTTCGGATCACCTAGATCACTCAGATCACCCACAGGGGGGGTCGAAGGTGTATTAGGATCTAAATTTTTTAATTCAAGTTGAGCCGGAAAATTATTTTCAATTTTTTCTCCCAGGTCATCCTCTCTGGGTGATCTGGGTGATCTGGGTGATCCGTTTTCTTGAAACTCTTGCCTATCAACGGTTGCAGCCGGATCACCCACAGAGAGGGATGGGTTAGGGGTGGGTGATCTGGGTGATCCGAATTCAGCGAATTCGATTAAGCCACCTTCTCCACACATCGATTTAATGCACTCGTAGTTCGGGTTAGAAACTTCTGCAAAATCGTTCGAGCAATTGCGATCGACAAAAATATTGTCTAGGAACTTCAGGTTTGTCCAATGTGAGGGAATCATTACACCCTTACATTTGCGCCGTTGATCGACCCGGTGTCGAGGGAGGAGGGTTTTTAGATGTGCAACAAACTTCTTTTCTCCCCAGGTTTGATAACCATGAGCTTGAGCGAAAACATTGAATTTACTATGTAGTTCGTAGGTATGAATTTTTGTTGCCTCTTCGGTTGGTCGCAAGCATTGATCGATAAATGCCCGTACCGGATCGCCGTAAATAGCTGCCTCTTGCTTGAGGTTTACGATTCTCTCATTACTAGAAGGATGTAGTAGTAGCTGATCGCGTTCTTCTCTCGGCATCGCCAGCGCCCAGCTGATAATCTGTCCTTTTACCTCTTCTAGCTTGGTTTCCAATGTCGGATCTGCGATGCCATCTCTAAGCTTTGTCGGGATAGGAATACAGCGTCTATTCCATCCATCACCTGAGTTTTCAATGTTCAAGTGGTTAACGCTAGCAACGATAAATCGAGTATTCCATTGCTTCTGGTAAACAATACTTGAAAACAACGCCCTTCCAGACATCGCCCCGTTATCTACCAACTCGTAAAAAGCCCTTAATCCTTGCTGATATCCCCCAGTATCTGGTACAGCGAATAACGAGCAGCCGCTCAAATATTGGTGCCGTCCTTCAGCTGTTGTGAGATTGGCGAATTCTCCAGTCCGATAACTATCTAGCCCGAAAAACTTACCTATCAACCGCAGCAACACTCCTTTGCCACTGCCAGAATCTCCAATCAGATGAACAAAAAAACCAAAGGGGGCTGTGGGATCTAAATACATTGAGAGGCAAGCGCGAATTAAATCGATTAAGTCCTCCCCGTAAGATTCCTTGAGAAAATTAAGGAATACCTCTGGGCATTCTTGGGTTGGCTCGTAATCCGCAGCGATCACAGTAGTTAGGAAGTTTTTTGGGTCGTGAGGGAATGGTTCACCTGTTCGCAAATCGACAGTGTAATTTCTAAAAGCCAGCAAATGCCTGTTGTGAATTGTGTTGAGTGGTTGGTGTAGTTGATTTCGGCAAACGTTAAAGGCTGACTTCGCGTGGCTGTCTTTAAAGTAACGGAATTCCTTCTTGACTCCATGCTTTGTCTCTACTAAGGAGAAAGCATCCTTACACTGATTTGTTACTTTTTGAAAAACGTCATCATCTAAAACCCTAGACCAGTAACCGGAGCCAGAATAGCGATAGTAAGATTGATTGATTGTGATCCAATCCCTAGCAAACACATTGTCCAACACCAGCCTCTCAACCGTCCGGTTGCCCACACAGTTAGGATCAGTTGCTAAACCACTTTGGTTTGATGACTGATCTAGGTTTAAGCTTTTACTCTTGGCTTCCTCCACTGACAGCGTTTGGCGAATTTCTTCTTCCAGTCGCTGAATAAACTCGAACTTATCCATACCCGCATCATCGATGATATTGGTGATATCGCCTTTCTCTTTCAGGGTAGGGTAGATGTTTCTTAAGTCAATAGCGATCGCAGCAACTTCAATCTTTCGGCAACCGTTAAGAACTTTTTGAGCAAACTTGCGCCCAGCATCATCATTATCGTGGGGAATGCAGAGCAACAAAGGCTTGTTCTCCTGAAGGAAGTCAAGAATTTGTTTGGTGTATTGCCCTTCACCTCCCTGATTGCAAAAGGCTACAAGCCCTATCTTACGGGCTGTTTCGACGTTCAGTTCTCCACCTAGTAGAAAAACAACTTTTGTACCAGAAGCGATTGCGTCTCTAACTTCAGCTTCTTTATATAATGGCCAGTTTTTCAAACCTTTACCTCGATCGCTCCACCAGCCGTCCCCCATGTCGGGGTGGGCTGGCTCTGCCCAATGTTGAGGGCGAACCTCTTTTGTTTTCCCATCCTTGTAAGCTGGACGGCGATCGCTCCACTGGTTGCGAGATACCTTACCTAGTGGCTTCCCTGTTTCTGGGTTGGGGTAGAAATATTCAATTTGCTGCTCTGATTCAGTCCCAACAGTACTAAGAGTTAGCCACTGCGGCGAGTCCGTCTTTGGATTCAATGCTAGTGGCAGAATTTCTTCTGAGTGGGGTAAGCCATGATGCCGATGTCTCCGGCTGCCTTCCCTTGCAAAGATGTTTCGTCCATCTTTCGCTTGTCCAACCTTAACCCAACCGTTAGGAGCAGAATCAGTTTTCCCGCAGATAGCAGCATTACCGTCATCCAGAATAAAGCACCATCTAGAGCCGCCGCAGCACGGGCATTGATTACCGCTGCTAGCTTCAACGCCATTGCCGTATACAGAATTATTGTGGGGAGGATTGATATCGGCATCGTAATGAGTAAGCATTAGCCTTCTCCTCCCTCTGAACGAGTTTGCAGCCACAAATCAAAACATCGTTTGTATAAAGAGGGAGATACCCCAAAAAAGGGAGCAATTTTGTGAATTGCTAGCAAACGGTGGTGCGGCTGATTATATTGAGATACGATTGCTTCAAAAGAAGCTTCAATCCGATCAAATTGAACATCTAACTTCTGTAGCTCTTGCCCGTTGCTTCTGCCATTGCTTTCCACTTGAAACTTTTGCTCAGGTGCTTCAGACATGGGTTGCACCTCCATCAGTAGTTTCAAGCACGTTATTGAAGTTGGATAAACTCCGGTAAGATAGTCGGGATTGTGGAGTAAAATTGTGTTGTAGCGATGTATTCGCTACCTTACAGAGGCGAAGTCCTATAAAATCTGGCATAGTTTAAGTAGCAGGTTGTTTACAACCAGTGAGTGAGTAGCCCTGAAACGGATTGTCTTGCCTGACTGGTTTCAGAGTGAAGCTTAAAACAGAACCCCAGCAGCTATTATCTAAGCCGCTGGGGTTTCTGTATTATTTATATTAAGATGTTGCCGGATGAGCCGACGAATATATTGTGTCTGATTCATATTTGTTTTGCTTACTGCTAAAGACAATGCTTCAAAATCTCGTTCATCTAATCGAGTTGTTACAGCTTTATAGCAAGGCAATTCACCAATCTTTGCAGGCATGACCATAGTAGTTTTTTACTATCTCACTTATTGTAAACTACGAATTGAGAATTGCAATCGCTGTACTTTATTTATCTTGAGCGATCGCGTTTTTTTAGTGCAGTCGGATCTGATAAAAATCAGAAAATGTAAAGTAAGATTGCTGCTCTGACAGCAGCTTAACAGATGTTACTTATGTTTCACTGGTAACTTTTGTAGCTAAATTTAATTTTGGCCGAGCTAGATTACCGTGAATTCTAAATAATCAAGAATTTGCTACAAAGCTGTACTCTTTTCTGATTGCATTGAGATAGTCTCATTCTCATCCCCGTTCTTTACGGAATTCCGTAACGGATTGGCAGAGTTAGAAAAATTTGATTTTTTCACCGAACTTTTTCCCAATTTTTCCCGAACTTTTTCAGGTTCGATTGCCCTCTCTCGGTCGAATTGAGAATCGAGTTTTACGGAATTCCGTAAAAAATGGGGCGTGCGCTTCCACACTAAACCGTCACGGATGCCTTATGTATGTAGGTTGCCAATGTTTCCATCAAATCCACACTTAACTATCTGCTCACTCTTCACTACTACTGTTGAGAAATTAACTCGTCGATTCGTGCCAGTTGGCGATTCAAACTCTCTACATCGTGAATCAACGCCATATATCTGTTCCCTTCCTTCGTTGGCATAGTATCGGTCAACTCTTTGGCCTCCCTTTCAGCAGCTTTTGTTAAAGCTGCGGCGAGCGACTCCCAAGTATGCCGGAAGGAAGGATCGCCAAATCGAGTTTGGGAGACATCGCTCCTGTTAACATCACCTTCCACCGTACCGAGCTTTTCTTGCCGCATATCCAGCAAAAGCAGCTGTTGGCATAGTACTGTCATCCGGTGAAGAGTGGTTAAACTGTCGCAGTTGTTTCCATCACTCATAGCGTGTCAAATCACTCCCAAATGTTTGGCGATCGCACTCACTTGGCGCTGGATTGCAGAAAGCCTGGTGTTGGTTTCCTGGCGGTCTTGATTGTTTGTGGCAATCACCCCATCAATCCGAGCTGTTATGTTGTTCATCGTGTCAACATACCGCTTTAGATCTGCACTGAATGACTCTAGGAAGCGATTGTTCGATTCCACGATTTTTTCAATGCGAGTTAGGCGCTCGTTACTCTCTTGATGATTGGATTCGACTAGGTTCTCAATTCTCGTCAAACGTTCGTCGCTGGCGCTAAGGGATTGCTCTAACCGCGTCATGCGTTCGTCGCTGGCAACAATAGAGCGCTCTAATAATGTTTCTATTCGGTCAAGGCGATCGTTACCATTACTCACATTGCACCTCTGTTTAAATCAAGGGTGTCCACCTGGACGCGGATAACGCCACGCCCAATCCTTTCCACCAATTCGCTTCGAGATATACCAAGTGTTGTAGCAAGGGTATCCAGTCCATTGATACTCGTGGGAGTCAACATAATGTTTACTCGCTTCTTCAGCTCGTCCCACTTCTCCGGCTTACCGCGAAGATTCTTTTGCCCCTTCTTAGCCATAAATCATCTTGTGTGTGTATATGCTGAATATACACCTAATAGAGATTTATAAAAACCGCTCTGACTCTATAAACATATTCGGTGTGTACAAAAGTAGGCAGTCAGCATACAAACTACTTGCC
>ERZ500994.627-NODE-627-length-10256-cov-4.948632_pt1 | contig 10256 bp, 7 predicted proteins | sample MGYA00248878_ERZ500994 | MGnify/ENA primary metagenome ERZ500994 (study PRJEB25958, sample SAMN03398533) | human skin metagenome | study: EMG produced TPA metagenomics assembly of the Human Skin Microbiome Metagenome (human skin metagenome) data set. | reverse complement strand
GCGCTCTACACGCCGAAGGGCGCGGGCGTGCCGGTCGCGATCAACGGATCGGGGCGCGCGCCCGCCGCCGCGAGCGCCGGCTGGTATCACGAACGCAATCTCGACATCGAGCCGACCTCCGCCCATGCCGTGACCGTGCCGGGCGCCGTCGGCGCCTGGGCCGCGCTGGTCGCCGACCACGGCACGAGAAGCCTCGGCGACCTGCTCCAGCCCGCGATCCGCTACGCCGAGGACGGCTATCCGGTGCAGCCGCGCGTCGCTTTCGACTGGGCGCGGTTCGCCGGCCGCGTGCGCGGCGATGCCGATGCGGCGCAGGTCTTTCTCGTCGATGGCGAAGCGCCGAAGGTCGGCGCGACGATGCGCAATCCGAAGCTCGCGGCGACTCTGCGCGCCATCGCGACCGGTGGCGCGAAGGCCTTCTACGAGGGCCTCGTGGCCGAAGACCTCGTGGCCAAACTCAACGCGAACGGCGGCCTCCATACGCTGGCCGATTTCGCCGAGGCGCATCCCGACTACGTGACGCCGGTCACGACGCGCTATCGCGGTTTCGACGTCTATGAGTGCCCGCCGAGCGGCCAGGGCCTCGCGGCGCTGATGATGCTCAACATGCTGCGTCACGACGACGTCGGCAGACTCGATGAAATCGGCCGCGTGCATCTCTTCGCCGAAATCTGCAAGATCGCCTATCACCACCGCGACGCGCATTTCGCCGACATGAGCGTCCATGACGTGCCGGTGGACTATCTTCTGTCGGACCCGTGGCGAGACGCTGCCCGCACATCACTCGATCTTACGAAAAGCGGCGCACCAAAACTGTTCTCAAAGCCCGAACATGCCGACACGGTCTATCTCTGCGTCGTCGACCGCGACGGCAATGCGATCTCGCTGATCAATTCGATCTTCCAGGGGTTCGGCAGCGGCATCATGGGGCCGCGCACCGGCGTGCTGCTGCACAATCGCGGCATCGCCTTCAGCACCGATCCAGCCCATCCGAACGCGATCGGGCCACGCAAGCGCCCGATGCACACGATCATCCCCGGCATGCTGATGCGCGACGGCCAGACGGTCGCGCCCTTCGGCGTGATGGGCGGGCATTATCAGGCGATGGGCCATGTCGAACTCCTGACCGGCATCCTCGATCGCGGCCTCGATGTGCAGGCGGCGCTCGACGCGCCGCGAAGTTTCGCGCATGCCGGTATGCTCCAGATAGAGCCGCACTTCCGGGCGGGAACGGAGGAGACGCTGCGTGCGATGGGCCACAAGGTCATCGCCGCCGACGGCCCGCTCGGCGGCGGTCAGATCGTCTGGATCGATCGCGAAAAAGGCGCGCTTGTCGGCGGTTCGGATTTCCGCAAGGACGGATGCGCGCTGGGATACTGACTCACGCCAGCGCGGCATAGACGAGCGTACGGAACAGCATGCGGTAATAATCGCGCTGGCCCGGCGCCTGGATCATGAGGATCGCGAAGAGATCCTCGTCCGGATCGACCCAGAAGGTCGTGCCCGCGATTCCGCCCCAGTAGAACAGGCCGACCGAGCCCGGCACGTCCGCCATGCCCGGTGCGATGCGAACCGCGAACCCCAGACCGAATCCATGACCTGGCGGCAGCAGGTCGGACCCGAGAGTGACCTCCGGGCCGAGATGGTCGGCGGTCATCAGATCGAGCGTCGCCCGCCCGAGAATGCGCGTCGCGCCAAACGTGCCCTGCCCCGCCAGCATGGCGCAGAAGCGCGCGTAGTCCGGCACAGTGGAGAACAAGCCGCCGCCTCCCGATTCGAATTGCACCGTCTCGGACGCCCGCAGCAGTTTGACCGGATCGCCCGTCTCCGGATCGGTCGGGAACGGCTCGGCGACGCGTCCCGCTTCGCTGGCCGGTACGGTGAACCGCGTATCCGTCATGTCGAGCGGCTCGAACACGCGCCGCGACAGCTCCTCGCCCAGCGATCGGCCGGACACGATCTCGACGACGCGTCCGAGCACGTCGGTCGAACGGCTGTAGTCCCAGTATGTGCCCGGCTGATGCAGCAGCGGCAGACCGGCGAGCGCGTCCGCCTGGTCGGTATTGGTCTGGTCGCGGCGCGCGAGATTGGCCTTCGCATAAAGCTTGTGCACCGCCGTCTCGCCGAGGAAATCATAGGTCAGGCCGGACGTGTGCCTGAGGAGATCCTGCACGGTGACAGCACGAATCGGCGGGACGAGTTCGAGGCCGCCGTCGCGCTCGACGCCGACTTTCGCGCCGGTGAAAGCGGGAATGAACTTCGCGACCGGATCGGCGAGCAGGATGCGCCCTTCCTCGACCATCTGCATGATCGCGACGGACACGATCGGCTTCGTCATCGAATAGATCCGGAAAATCGAATCATGCGCCATCATGTCGTCGGACGACGGCGCACGGCGGCCGAAGGCCTCGAAATAGCCGATACGCCCCTCGCGCGCGATCAGGGCTACGGCGCCGGGAATCCGCCCCGTCGCGACCTCCCGCTGGAGCACATGTCCGAGCCGGTCGAGCCCTTCTTCGGACAGGCCGATCTTGCGCGGTTTGGCATGTTCGAGTTTCGCCATTCGTCCCTCTCCCAGACGGCGCTATAGTAGCGCGCCGATGGACGACGGGCGACTTTTCCGCCGCGACGCATCGGATGGAGAATCATGGCCGAACGGTCCAAATCCGATTTCGGATGGCGCGCCCGTCACCTGCGTGTCGAGACGCAGGTGCGGCTGCGTTGGCTCGCGGTCGGCGGACAGCTCGCCGCAGTGATCTTCGTTCATTTCGTCCTCGGCTTTGCCCTGCCGCTGGCCGCCTGTCTCGGCACCATCGCCGCTTCCGCGATCCTCAACATCGGACTTCGCCTCGCTTTTCCGCGGACGCATCGCCTTTCGGACGGCCCGGCGGCGGCACTCCTCGCCTTCGACATCCTGCAACTCACCGCCCTTCTGTTCCTGACCGGCGGCATCGAGAATCCCTTCGTGATTCTGGCGCTTGCTCCGGTCATGATTTCGGCGGTCTCCCTGCCGCGCAATCTCACGGTGATGCTGCTCATCCTGATGATCGGGGCGTCCCTGCTGATCGCGCGCACGCATCTGCCGCTTCCGTGGCACGAAGGCGAACTCTTCTCGCTGCCATTGTTCTATCGCATCGGCATGTGGGCCTCGCTCAGTCTGGGCGGGGCCTTCGTGTGCATGTATGCCTCGCTCGTCTCGGAGGAGGCCCGCCGGCTCAGCGATGCGCTCGCCGCGACGGAATTCGCGGTCGTGCGGGAACAGCATCTGACGCAGATCGACGGCCTCGCCGCGGCCGCCGCGCATGAGCTGGGTACGCCGCTCTCCACGATCACGCTCGTCGTGAAGGATATGCTGACGCATCCCGACCGCGTCGCCCGCGAGGACATCGAAACCCTTGCGCAGCAGACCGCGCGCTGCCGCGAAATCCTCGGCACGCTGACCTCGCTGGGCAGCGACAGCGGCGGCGTGTTCGACACGATGGCGCTCGGCGTCCTCATCGAGGAGACGGTCTCTCCCCATCGCGATTTCGGCGTGACCGTCTCCGTCGAATTGCAGGGCGCGCCACCGGTCCCGCTCTGCCGGCGCAGCCCCGCGATGCTTTACGGTCTCGGCAATCTCATCGAGAATGCCGTGGATTTCGCCGAGTCGGCCGTCACCATCGGCGCATCCTGGAACAGCCAGTCCGTGACGATCTTGATCGACGACGACGGCGAGGGCTTCGCGCCCGATATTCTCACGCAGGCCGGCGAGCCCTATGTATCGAGCCGCAGCGTCTCCAGCGACCGCAGTTCCGACGAGGGCGGCGGGCTCGGCCTGGGACTCTTCATCGCAAAGACGCTATTGGAGCGGTCGGGGGCGACGTTGCAGCTCGGAAACGCGGCCGCGCCGGATCATGGCGCCCGCATCACGATCGAATGGCCGCGCGCCGCATTCGAAGCTGGCGTCGGCGCAAGCCGGCCGGAAGCGGCGTGAGACAAGAACGGCCGGGAGGACCGACGAATGACCGACACCACCGAAAACCTCGCCCCGGCCGACGGCAACCGCTCGCTCCTGATCGTCGATGATGACGCCGTCTTCCTGCAGCGGCTCGCGCGCGCCATGGAGGGCCACGGATATGCCGTACGGACCGCTTCGAGCGTCAAGGAAGGCCTCAGCGCCGTCGACGCCGACCCGCCGGCCTTCGCCGTCATCGACATGCGGCTCGGCGACGGCAACGGCCTCGACGTCGTGTCCCAGCTCAAGACGCGCCGCCCCGAGGCGCGCGGCGTGATCCTCACCGGTTACGGCAATATCGCCACCGCCGTGACCGCCGTGAAACTCGGCGCGTTCGACTATATCGCCAAGCCCGCCGACGCCGACGAGATCCACAACGCGCTGGTCTCGACGGGCGACGACAAGCCGCAATTGCCCGACCATCCGATGTCGGCGGACCGCGTCCGCTGGGAACATATCCAGCGCATCTACGAACTGTGCGACCGCAACGTCTCCGAGACGGCGCGGCGGCTGAACATGCACCGCCGCACGCTGCAAAGGATCCTCGCCAAGCGCGCGCCGCGCTGAGGCTGTCGCGCCTCATCGTCCGCGAAACGGCCCGGTGGCATCGGGATCGCCAAGCGTATGGAGCCGGTCCGCCGCCAGGCGCGCGAACCGAAGCAGCATGGATTTGCGCGTCGCCGGCGCGAGCCGGTGCTCCGGCGCTTCGCGCAGAATCTCCGCGCCGAAGGCGTCGGCGAGAATGAGCCCGGCCTCGACGGGAATGACATCGCAGGGCGTCGCCGCATCGATCGCGAAATAGAGGCGGTCGCAATGCGCGCGATAGTCGGTCCATTTGCGATCGGCGCGGAAATCCGCGAGCGAGGATTTCACCTCCACGATCGCCAGAGCACCGTCGGCGGCGAGGCCGACGACATCCGCGCGGCGGCCGCTGGCGAGCGGCATTTCGGTCAACGTCGCATAGCCGGCGGCCCGCAGCAGACGCCGCGCGCCGCGGGCGATGCGCAACGCGTTCTCGGACTGCCGGCCGTCGACCGGCGCGCGCAGCCCCTGCCAGGATTCGCCGGACGGCTCCCGCATCCCGTTGTCGCCAGCATCGGCGAAGGGCGCCGCCCTTGCCGCTGAATCGCGTATGCTATCGTCCACCTGCGCGCCGCCTGCCGCCTTCCAGTCTCCCAATGTTCCACAAATGTTCCGGATGATGCAAATGCCCGCTTTCGCCCTCCTGCGCGTCGCACTCGTCGCCTGTGGCCTCGCGCTTTCTCTGCTTCCGGGATCCGCGCAGGCGCAGGAACGCGTCGTCAACGTCTTCAACTGGAGCGACTACATCGATCCAAAAGTTCTGGAGGATTTTACGCGCGAGACGAAGATCAAGGTCGTTTACGACACGTTCGATTCGAACGAGGTGCTGGAGACCCGTCTGCTTGCGGGGAAGACCGGCTACGACGTCGTCGTGCCGTCCGCCACCTTTCTGCAGCGCCTCGCCACCGCCGGCGTGTTCCAGCCGCTCGACCGGGCAAAGCTCCCGCATCTTTCGGGTCTGTCACCAGACATCATGAAACGTCTGGCGACCTACGATCCCGGCAACCGTAACGCCGTCGACTACATGTGGTTCACGACCGGCATCGCCTACAACAAGGCGAAGATCGCCGAACGCCTCGGCGCGCAGCCGATGGACACGTGGGACATCGTCTTCAGGCCGGAAAATCTGAAGAAGCTCGCCGGCTGCGGCGTCTATTTTCTCGACAGTCCGGAAGATCTGCTCGCGATCGCGCTCCATTATCTGAAGCTCGATCCGAACACGCGGAACGAAGCCGACATCCGCCGCGCCTTCGCGCTGCTCGCGTCGGTCCGCAGTTCGGTGAAGAAATTCCACTCGTCGGAATATATCAACGCGCTCGCCAATGGAGACATCTGTCTCGCCATCGGCTGGGCCGGCGACAGTTTCCAGGCCGCCGACCGCGCACGCGAGGCAGGGAACGGCGTCGAGATCGCTTATGTCGTGCCGCGCGAAGGCACGCTGATGTCATTCGACACGCTCGCCATCCCGAAGGACGCGGCGCATGTCGACGAAGCCCACGCCTTCATCGATTATCTGATGCGGCCCGAGGTGGCGGCGCGCAACACGCTGGTCACGCATTTCGCAAACCCGGTGACGGCCGCGACACCGCTCCTGCCGAAGGATGTCTCCGGCAATCCATCGGTCTATCCGGACGCGGCGACCATGGCGCGGCTGTTCACGGTCGCGCCGCGCGACCAGGCGAGCCAGAAGATCGTCACGCGCGAATGGACGCGGCTGAAATCCGGGCGCTGAAGGGTTTTCAGCTCTCCGTCAGCATCCGTTTGAGAAGTTCGAGTTCCTCGGTCAGCGCGCGGTCGTTGCTGGCCAGCGCATCGATCTTGCGCACGGCGTGCAGCACGGTCGTATGATCGCGCCCGCCAAACCGGCGTCCGATTTCGGGAAGCGAGCGCAGCGTCAGCACTTTCGACAGATACATCGCGATCTGCCGGGGCCGTACGACGGTCGCCGTGCGACGCGACGACAGAATGTCGGCGCGCGAGACATTGTAGTGGTTCGCGACGAGCTTCTGGATATCCTCGATCTTCACCTTCTTCGGTTCGCGCGTGCGCACGAGATCGCGGATCGCCGCCTCGGCGGTCTCGACGGTCAGCGGCGCGCCGGTCAGCGTGACATGCGCGAGAAGACGATTGATCGCGCCGTCGAGATCGCGGCCGTTCGTCTGGATCGCCTTCGTGACATAAGAGAGCACCGGCGCGGGTACATCGAAGCCCGGATGATGCTGGCGCGCGATGGCGATCCGCGATTGCAGGATGCGGCCGCGCAACTCCTCATCCAGGGGGCCGATGTCGACGCAGAAACCTCCGGCGAGACGCGAACGCACGCGTTCCTCGAGGCTCTCCAGATCGGACGGCGGACGGTCCGACGCGACGACGACCTGCCGCCCGGCGTCGAGCAGCGCATTGAGCGTGTGGCAGAACTCCTGCTGTATGACCTTGCCCTGCAGGAACTGGATGTCATCGATGATGAGGAGATCGATGGCGCGCATCTTCTCCTTGAAGGCGACGGCGTTCTGCGTGCGCAGCGCCGACACGAATCCGTACATGAACTTCTCGGCGGACAGATAGATCACGCGGCGGCCCGCGCCCGCGCCCGCATGCGCGATGGCCTGGATGACATGCGTCTTTCCGAGACCGACATTCGCATGGACGAACAGCGGATTGAACATCACGGGATCGCCCGCCTTCGCGCCGCCGACCCGCTGCGCCGCCGCATGCGCGAGCCGGTTCGACGTGCCGACCAGAAAATTGTCGAACGTCATGCGCCGGTCGAGGGGCGAGCCGGCGAAGGTGCCTGCCTCGTCCTGGACCGGGTTTGCGGACACCGGGGCGACCAGCGGCGCGGCGACGACCGACTCCGCAACGGCCGCCGGCTCCGCCGGTCGAACCGAAGGTCGCACCGGCGCGCGCAACGTCGTGCGCACGTCGATGTCGATCGACTTCACCGAGCCCATCTCCGCATCGAGCGCGGCGCAGATGCGCTCGGAATAATGACGCTGGATCCAGGCCTTCAGAAACTTCGTCGGCACCGACAGGAGCGCCGTCTCGCCGGCGAATTCGACGAGTTCGAGACGAACGAACCACGAATTGTAGATGGCGTCTCCGAGCTCCGCGCGCAGTCTGTGCAGAACGCGCTGCCACTTGTCCTGCGCATCCGGCAAGGCGGTCGCTCGCACGGCGAGCTGGGACGAAGAAGACATGACGTTGGACATTATGAGGCTTTCGATACACGTCGTCGTTCGGACCGCACGCAATGCGTCCGTCGGATAAACTCGGAACTGGAGCAGATGTTTTTCGGGGATCAGCCCGGACAGAGACAGGGCCGCAGGGGATCGTCCGTCGAACGCCGCATCCGCCGCAACGAACATCCCGTCTCGCCGCCGTCGCGACCGTACCGGCTTTCAACCACCATGTCGTTTCCCATCAGCATGGCTCCGCCGTATCCTGCCTTTACTTAAGAGGCGCGATGATGCGCATCGCAAAGACGCAGATGCTCTGCGACTCCGTTTCAGCACATTTCGATTGTGGATCGATCGCCGGTCGCGACCCCGCCCCCTGTCTCATCGACCATAGGTTTGGCATGCGTCGCCCACAACGATTTTTTGACTCAATTTTTTCAGACGGCTTCCGAAAAATTTGCGCCAAATCGCTTGATCTCGCTAGGTGATTGAATCGTGTGGCGATGCTGTCCGGGCGTCGTGAAACTTTCACCAAACTGTCACCCGCGGATTCGCGGATTCGATTCGAGTCAAGCGACCGGTCCGCACCGCTCCGCAAAGCGTCGTGAACAAGTGGCTGAATCTTTTCGTATTCGCCGGAGCGGCCCAAACGGGGGTTTAACGAGGAATTAACAAAATCGCATTTGCGTCCTTTTTGACGCCCTCTCCCCAGCGTCGGCCAAGGCTGCCTGCTGGACCGGACCTGCGTCGGCGCCTCGCCGCCCGAAGCCACCCTGTCGCCGAAGCAGCGGATCACGTTGGCGCGCCGACGTTTCTCCGACCGAATAAAAAAGGGCGGCCCCTGACGGGACCGCCCTCCTCCGGGGCTAAGCCACCGGATTTCCACGCGGGAAAGGGGGGCGCCCGCGTGAACTCAAACTCATTGGAACCTGACCGCACATTGCGGCGACATCATGCACGAAAGACTACGAGATGTTGCACGCCCGCGGAGGCAATTCGTCAGACGAAGATAGGAACATGATGCTCTGAACACAACCCATTTCGCCGCGTCGTCATCCCTGGCTGACGACGTAAATGTCGAGCGCCGAGCCATCCGCGTCGAGGTGTCGCAACCAGCGCGGCGGCTGCCCGCGCATCAATTGCGCGGCGAGACCATCCGGAGCCGTATCGACAAACTGCGGATCGGCCGCGACACGGCAATAAACGACATAGGCCGCCCCGGTCCGCGCGACACGCGCCTGCGCCTCCGACGGCGACGAGAGCAAGGCAAGGATCGCCTCGCGCATGCCGCGTTGGTTCCGATGATAGGCGCCTGCGATGGCGGCATGATGCGTATGCGCAAGAACGTAACCGCCGAGATCGGGTTCGGCGAGCACACGGCCCGCGGGCAGACGCGCGAGCGCCGCAAAGGCCTCGGGAGCCGTGCAGGCGTCGAACCCCGACCGCGAACCGGCTACGATCGCCGGCCTCGCATTGTCCGCAGCCGCCGGCGCAAGACGGTGCAACTGGTTGCACGCGGCAGCCCATCCGACACTCGAGAGAAAGAGAATCAGGATAAGCGTGGCGAGCGGACCGGCGAAGGCCGGATGACGACGCGCCGCCAGATGCGCGCGGCACGCAAGCGCAACGGCCAGTGCGCCGGGAACGCCGAGCGCCAGCACGAACGCCAACACGGCGGTACCCACGCCGGCCAGCAGGGCCGGCAGCGAAGACCCGAAGCGGATCCGGTCGGGCGTCTGGGTGAGGTAGAGCGGTTTGATGCCGAGCCGGTCCCGTCCGAGGGTGACCACGCCGGTGTCGGTGTCGACGACGGCGAACGCGAACATGCCCATGAAATGGTCGACGCAGTCGGGGCCCCAGGCATGGAACGCCTTGAGGATGACCTCGCTGTCGGCGTGGGAGAAGAACGTGTAGCCCTTGCCCTCGAGTTCGGCGCGCAGTTCGTGGTGGTTGTAGATGCACCCGTTGAAGACCAACGCCAGGCCGAGTGCCGGGTCGATCATCGGCTGACTGCCCTTTTCGGTCAGGTCGATGATCTTCAGGCGCCGATGACCGAGCGCCACAGCGCCTTTCGAGAAGACGCCCGAGCCGTCAGGGCCGCGACGCGTCATCTCGCAGGTCATGGCGTCGACCGCCGAGACATCCGGAGCCGTCCCGTCGAACCGGATCTCGCCGCAGATTCCGCACATGGGTCGGTGGTCCTCCTCGTTAGCTGTCGTACTCCGGTGTCGCTGGTGCCCTGGTGCCCCGGGCGGAGGCATCCTCCCACCCTAGGAGCAGCCGGTCGGGACGGCACCCCGGGCGGGGCGACTACTTCGGCGTCACCCAGGTGGTGACGTCGCAGTGCACGACCTCGACGCCCTCGGTGTCGACGATGCTCACCGACACGGTGACGTCGGTGCCGGTGGTGATCGCGTCGAAGTCGACGGGGTCGGCCAGTCGCGCCTCGGCGGTCAGGCGCGTCGTGGCCTTCGTCAGATAGCTGGTCTGCATCGCCTTGGGAT
>ERZ500994.626-NODE-626-length-10284-cov-4.904194_pt1 | contig 10284 bp, 14 predicted proteins | sample MGYA00248878_ERZ500994 | MGnify/ENA primary metagenome ERZ500994 (study PRJEB25958, sample SAMN03398533) | human skin metagenome | study: EMG produced TPA metagenomics assembly of the Human Skin Microbiome Metagenome (human skin metagenome) data set. | reverse complement strand
GCCGCGCTCCCACTTCGCCGTGCACCACACTTGGACCTCTTCGCCGTCCACGGTCTCGACGGCGGCCGGCCCCTGCATCTCGTAAACGCGGCTGTTGAACTCGATCGCGTCGGCCGGGGTCAAGCCGCGCGCATCGGTGTCGATCGGCAGGAACACCCAGACGATCTCGGAGTTGACCGTGGTTAGGTCGACCGTCTCGACCGGCCGCTGCACCTCGACCTGACACCCCGTCTTGGTGATACGAGTGTCAGGCGCGGTCGCAGGATCAGTCGGCAGCTTCCGGCGAGTGACCGCCGCCCGCTTGAGTAGCACGACCGTGTCCTCGCCGGGGGTGTCCCACGACATCAGTAGTCGAACTTCTTGAACCGGCCGCGCGGTGCTGCGTTCACACCCATGCCGAGCATCTGACGGTGCCGCCCGGTGACGAACCGCTCGACCACAGTCGGGTTGATCGTCACCGAGCGCGAACTGTGCGCCGTGCGCTTCTCGATCGAGCTGTACGGTCCGAGCTCACCCGAGAGCAAGGCGTCGCGGGTGACCTCGAACACGACCACCCGCGCGCCCTGATCGTCGTCGGCGATGCCGGGCCGCCGAGAGCGAATCCAACCCTCGACCACGTCGAGCAACGCCATGGCCACCGGGTCAGACGCCCATGCGGGTCGCTTGGCCCAGTCGGCGAACGTCGCCGGATCGAGAAACGCAGACATCAGCCCCGGCGCGGGCGGGGCTTGTCGGCGACCTCGGACACCTCAGCCGCCGCGGGCCGGCCGTCGGCGACCGGCTCGATCCGCTCCTGAGCCAACAGCGGCTCGGCTTCCTTGTCCGCGATCTCGACCACTTCACCCGGGATGCGATGGTGCGTGACCGTCTCACCCCGGGTGACGGCGACGGGCTTGAGGATGCGGAACTTCGCCATGTCAGCCCTCCCCGTCGACCGCGTTGATCAGCTTCCAGAGCTGGTCTTTGTTCATGCGGTTGAGCTCAGCCTCGGAGTAGTCCGACCCGTCATCCTTGACCGCGTTCGCCGAGACCCACGCGACCAGATCGGCCTTTGTGGCGTCCTCGGCGGGCTTGTCACCCTCGGCCGGCGGGGCGTCGTCCTCGTCGACCGGCTCGCTGCCGCCGACGCCCTTGTCCGTTTCCTCGACCAGATCCTCGCCGAGGAAGTGCTCGGCCTGCTGATCGGACAGCCACGGGATGACGTCGCCCTCGTAGAAGTACCGCACGTTGCCCGCCTGATCCTTGGCCAGGACGCAGGCCGCGGTCACGAGGTAACTCATGCCGCCACCCCGGTGATCTTCCAGGCCGCTGCGGGCTCGCGGATGACCGGCACGGTGATGCGCCGGGCACGCACGCGCCAGCGATCGTTGTCGTCATCGCGGATCGTCTTGACCTGCGTCATGCCGACCGGGCGACCGCCGGGGCCGGTGGCCCGCACATAGCCCGGCGCCGGCAGCAGTTCGTCGACGAACTCGCCGAGGCGGGTCGAGTCGAGCAGCAGCGCCACGCCGCTGATCGGAGCGACCGGGCTGGTGACCCAGTTGACGCCGCCGATGCGCTTCACGTAGGGGCTGTCGAGGCCGGCCTGCACCGGCGAGTTCGCCACACCGGGCATCTCGCGCGACAGCAGCAGTTGCAGTTTGTCGTCGGACGCGACGGCGGCGAACACGTCGAGGTCGACGAACACCGTGTCGGGCCGGTAGCCCTGCTTGAGCTTGAGCAGCTGAGCCTGCGCCTTGAGGACATCGCGCAGGATGTTCGGCGAGCCGGTCGTCCACGATGCCGACGCCGCGGTGTTCTGCGTGACGGCCGACGTGATCGCCGCGATGGCGATCGAGTCGATCTTGAGCACCGACGAGTTCACGAGCTTCACCAGCGCCTCGCGCACCGCATTCCCCTTGCGGCGGTTGAGGGATTCGTCGGTGATCTCGGAATCCTGGCCCCACTTGACCGTGTTCGCGGTCTGCGCCGGCCCGGTGGGAGTGCCCGTGAGGGGGTACTCATCGCCGGGCGCGATGGCGCGGGGATCGCGATCGGCGTAGATCGCCTCGTCCTGCTCGTACTGGTAGGCGCCACTCTCGGTGTACACCTGGCCGGTGAGCAGCCGGTCGCTGACGAGCATCTCCTGCTCGATCGTGCGCACGGCGCGCGCCACCATCGGCGTGTCCTTGAGGAAGCGGTTCGCCGAGATGACGTCGCCCGCGATGGTGGGGGACGCCGGCGGGTAGGTCATGTTGCCCATGTGCGTTCTCTCGCTTTCGTTTTCCCGCGCAGCCTCAGAAGAGGCGCACGATGACCTTGCTCGAGGCAGCCGCCTTCAGCGCCTTGCCGATGATGGTGGAGTAGGTGGTACCGCTGAATGCCGCCACCGCACCGCTTGCGGCGCTGGTGATGGGATCGCCTGCGTTGATCGCACCGGACGCGGCGAGCTCGTGCACGCCGCCCATTACCACGCCGACCTTGGCGCCGTTGGCCGCGTCGTACTTGGCGACACCGACCGCAGCAGCGGAGGCGCCGGAGGACGGGGCGACCGTCTCGTCACCGGACACGACGACGACGTTGCCGCCGGTGATGGTCGCCGACGCCGTGAGGGTGACCTCCTGGCCGGGCTTGAACAGGGGGGTGTACTCGGCCATCTCAGATGTCCTCTCCGTAATTGCGGCCGGTCACCATGGCGAACATGTCGGCCTTGTCCTTGTCCTCGGGCGAGTCCTCGTTGCTGACTCCGTGGCCGATCTCGCTGACCGGCAACGTGTTCTCGGACAGCGACTCCAGCAGCGCCAGCGTCTGGTCGCGGCTGTCGGTGTCGAGCGCATCGCGCCACGTCTTGGCGTTGGCCGGGCTGATCTTGCCCTTGCTCACCGCGTTCTTGATCACGGTGTCGTTGGCCTCGCGGACCTGCTGTGCGCGGGCCTCGGCGCCGGCCTGGGCGTCGGCCACGAGCTTGTCGTGCACGTCCTTGTCGACCACCGTCAGGCCGAACTTGTTGGCGGCCTCGCGCAGCTGCTCTGCGGTCGGCTCGGTCGTGGTGCTGTTCACGACCGTGGTCGGCCGCTCGGCGAGCTTGTTGATCGCCTCTTCGATCGCGCTGTCGTCGGCATCGGCGCCGAGGCCGAGCTTCTGGAGCGCGCTTTCACTCAGGGTTCCCACAGTGGGCTCCTTTTCCTTGTCGGCCTCGGGCTCGTCACCCAGAGGGGTCTCGTTGTGCGCCTGCGGATTCCGCGGCGCTGGCGCGTGCGTGCGCCCGGCGTGGTTGAACACCGACAGATCGAGTCGGTTCTTGGCGCCCGACTTGGCCGCGGCCTTGCGCTTGGGTGCCTTGCGCACCATGTCGGCGATCCCGGCGTCGACCGCCTCCTGCGCCGACCACCATGTTTCCTCGGTGAGCACGGCCAGCCACTCGTCGACGGTGCCGCCCGCCTTCTCGGCGAAGATCGAGGCGATGTTGTTGCCGATCTGATCGAGGCGCTCGGCGGCCTTGCGCATGTCGTTGGCGTCGCCCATGGCCATCACCCACGGCAGATGCGCCATCAGCTCAGAGTTTTCGGCCATGACCAGCTCGTCGGATGCGCCGACGGCGATGAATCCGGCTGCAGACGCCGCCACGCCGTCAACCGTGGTGACCACCTTGGCCTTGTGCTGGCGCAGGGCGTTCATAATGGCCACGGCCTCGTAGACGTTTCCGCCGCGGCTGTGCACGTGCAGGTCGATGTTCTCGACGTCGTCACCGAGGGCCTTGAGTTCGTTGCGGAAGCTCGTTGCGTCGACGCCGAAGAACGGGATGATGTCGTCGTAGATCTCGACCTCAGCCGTCTTGGGGTCGTCGGCCTTGTTCTGCACCGAATACCACTGGCGCGGTTCGGCATCCTCGGCCTGGTACCAGTCGGTGACGTTCACCAGAGGCCCTCCTGTCGATTCTTCGGGTGCTCGCGACGCTGGCGGGATCGCGCGGCGGCACTGCGTGTATGCAGACGGTCCTCGGGTGCGTCGCTCGTGTCGTCCGGCGGCTCGGGCGGCTCACTGGCGCTGTTGCCGGTCGTGACCTGGCGGGCGGTGTTGGGATCGGGCGATGGCAAGCCGCTGGCCGAGCGCAGGAACGCCTCGAGGCGCTCATCGGGGGTCAGTAGGCCCGCATTGACGAGCATCTGCAGCGCGGCGGCCGTGGCGTCCTGACGTGAGCCGATCTCGTCGAACACCAGCAGCGGCGCCGGTGCGTCGGGGCCCCAGTTCCAGTCGATGATGTCCTCGACGACGTGCGCCTGGGTGGTGTCGCGGATGTCCTCGGCGAACGTCTGTACAGCCTGGACGAACACGTCGGACTGCACCGAGGCCAGCGCGTAACTACCACCCTTGCCCTCGAGGTTCAGGAAGTGTGCCAGCGCGACGAGCGCCATCTGGTGGTCGTGGTACTCGATCGAGCGACGAGGGTCGAGCGGCGTGCCCGAGGGCGACAGGATGGCCGCGAGCTCATCCTTGGTCAGCGCCAGGCCGGCCGACTCGCCGCCGCTGTAGTCCGAGGCGATGTCGAGCAGCTCGTCCATGCGGGCGTCGTCTTCGGAATCGGACTCGTTGCCCCAGATCGTCATGACGCCGATGCCGTAGCGCCGGATCGCGCCGGCCTCGATGCGCATCAGCTCGTCCTTGAGCTTCCAGTGCTTGAATGCCGGCCGCAGCAATGAGTTGCCGGTCCATACGCCCGGGTCCATCTCGTGGGTATAGACGGCCAAGCGGTCCACCGGGATCGGCTGACCCATGGCGCTCGTGCCCATCATGAACATGCCCGGCGCGGCGAACGTGCCTGCGGGCCACTGCTGAATCGAGATCAGGCCGCCGTCGCGATCGACGTTGAAGTACGAGATTGTCGACTGCGGCCGAGGCGCGAGCTTCTTGAGCACTGCGCGCTGGCCCTCGATGTCGTAGACCGTCTCGAACACCGCGTGCCCGTACTGCAGCGACTTGAGGGCCTCGCGAAGATGCTGACGCCACACGAACCGGCCTTTCGACCGTCCGCTCGGCTCGTCATCGGACGCGCCCTCGATCGGCAGCCCCAGACTGCGGGCAACGAGCTCAGTGGCCTCGTCACTGGCGCCGTTCTGCCGGATGCGCCACTGAGTGCGCCGGATCGGCAGGCCGATCGCTCGCAGTACCGACGAGATGCGAGCGTCCTCGCGGGCCATGCGGTTGTAGGTCCACACCGAGTTCGGCCAGGTGAGCTCGGGGTTGACCTCGAACTCGTCGGCCGGCGTGCTCCAGCCGGTCAGCGATGCACCGGCGCCGTTGACGTAGCCCTTCTCGTTGCGGGGAGCGGCTGTCTTGGGTGCCACGTCGCTCCTCTCGGGTCGGGTCAGAATGAGGTCGTCATCGGGTCGAACCCGCTTGATGAGCGGCGGCGAGCTGTCTCGGGGCTCGGGCGGCGTTTCGCGGCCGTTCGCGCGCCCACCGTCTTGCGCTTGGGCTTGCTGCCGAACTTGCGCAGAGCCCAGACCGCCTGTGAGGCGGCGATCAACGGGCCCGCCACGCCCTCGATGTCCTCGGCCCAGGCCGCGTCACCGCCGGGCAGCTCGCGGAACGACGCGGAGATGACCGCGTCGTTGAGCATCTGCTGATCGGAGTGCGACAGCCGGCCGTCGAGCGCGTCGTTGAGGAACACCTCGCACGATGCCGCAGCCTCGGGCGCCCCGGTCATCACCGGCTCGATGCCCGCCGCCATGAGCAACGGCTGCAGCACCGACGCCTGGTTCTTGCGGTCGATCACCAGCGCGACCGGATTCCACTCGGCCACCTTGGCGATCAGGTACTCGGCCACCTGTGCGTGAGATCCCGAACGCATCGGCCCGATCTCGGGATGGATGCGGCCGTCGGCGGTCATCTGCGCCGCGGCGATCGACCAGACTTGGCGGTTGCGGGAGCGGTGCGCGGCCAGGGTGCATGAGCCGGTCAGTTGATCGCGGGCGTTCGGGTTGTGCATGTCATTCCACGTCGACGCAGGGATGATCGACGCCGCACCCTCTTCTGTCCGCGGCCACCGCCCCCAGCCAAGCACCTCGACCTCGAACGAGGTCGCCGACAGTTCCGAGAGCAACTTCTGCACCTTGGCGTCCGAGTGGATGACGCCCATTGACGGGTTGGCCAGTCGCCACGTCTCGGGGTTCTCCCGCAGTGCGCGCCTCTCTACATCCGAAAGCGCCGGATCGGGTTCTGGCGCTGCATACTCGGCGTAGTAGACACCAGTGCCCGTCCGGTCCAGCCGGATCGCCTCGAGCGCCCGGTATCGCAGACGCGCCAGCACCTCACCATTCGGGTGGATGTCCTCGTTCACCGCTGACGAGAGGTAAATCGTCTGGGGGTTCTTGGCAGCCAACTGCGTCGGCCCGATAGCCGCCATGGCAGCGTCGGTGAGGTTATACGCCTCGTCGTAGATCACCAGGTCGATCTCATCGGGCCCACGGAAGTCGCCCGAGCGCGTGATGAACATGACCGGCGACTCGGTGCCGTCGTCGTGGTGCACTGTGAAGCCCGCGACACCCTGCGAGCACAGCCATCCCGACGCGCGACGCTTGAGCGATGGGCGACTAGCGATCAGCCGCTTGACCCGTAGGTAGATCGACTTGGCAGTGAGCCACCGCTGCGCCGAATACACGACTGTCTCATGTCGATTGAACGCGCCGTAGATGATCCGTAGCTCAGCAGCTGAGAGCGTCTTGCCGTTCTGCCGGCACGCGATGACGATGGCGGTCGGATGAGTGAACAGTCCATCGTCGTTGAGCGCGAGGATGCCGTGCAGCGTGTCTCGCTGCCAGGGGAGTTGATCGCGCTTCACGCGGGCGGCGAGCGTGCACGCCTTCTCGGCTTCGGCGGGGTCGCCGACGTCGGCAAGGAGGTGTAAGGGTTCCTGGTGGCCAACGAGTGTTGGCCAGTCAGAGTCCAGCAAGGTCGTCATCAGGGTCCGGTCCCGGGATGTTGGCGCGTTGGCGGTGAATCTGGCCGAGTAGTCGCACGAGAGCAGACGTCTGCTGGCGAGCCTCGCGCAGTGGATCGTTCACTCTCACCTCGATCACCTGGTCTCGGCCCATTCGCACGTGCATCCACGCGGACCGTTTTCCTGCAAGCAGGTCGTCGATCTGTTGCAGGCGATCCGCGATCCGGCCGGCCTCGGTGATCATCAGCGTGATCTCGTAGGGGTCATTGGGCCGTTTCAACTCGGATATGAGCCTCTGACCTGGCATTTTGTCGCCCATCAGCCCAATTCCGTTGCGCAATAGTGCTTTTCGATTCCAGCGGGCAAAATATCCGCCGTACACACACACGCGCGACCCCCCGGCCGGGTCACGGAACCCCCCGCCTCCTCGGGATTTTCGGGGGGGAGGGGCCTCTGACCTGCGGTTATGCGATCGGCAACGCTCTGACCTGCGGTTATGTCGAGCATCGGCCGCCTCACCAGTCCATCGCCAGCCCGCGGGAGGGCATGGCCGGCGCCGGTCCTCCGTTGGGTCGCCAGTCCGCGGGGTGCGTACCGGTCAGCGCGGGTCGCTGGTCATCCCATCGCCCGTCTTGCCGTTGGCTATTGCACATGCCATGCAGCAGGCGGTCGGCCACTGCACCACCAGCGACACGAGGCACCGTGTGGTCACCGGCCAGTGTCTTGCGGTCCCAGTTGCGTGCGCTGTCCTTGAACATCGGCAGCCCGCACCACCAGCACAGCGCCCCGTCGACCAGCTTGCGCATCAGTCGTGCGACAGCCTGACGATGCGGCCAGCCGAGCCCGCGGTCGGTGGTGTTGGCCTTGCGAGCGGGCATCAGACCCGCTCGTACTCCGTCACCCTGATGCCCACCTTCTCGAGCGCCTTGAGCATGGCCTTGTCGAGGGCGTCGCGCACATACCCGGGCAGCTTGCTCACGGGCATCGGGCTGGGGTTGTCGGGCAGCGTGGGCGGCGGGTTGTAGTCGGTGACCTCGGCGTCGAAGATGGTGCGTCCGTCGGCCTCGATGTGCAGGTGGGTCATAGATACCGACGGCATTGCTCACATGGTGCATATTCGCTGCAACCAGTAGATAGTTCGTGGGCTTGGCGAACTGATAAACCCGCCTCGACCACGGCGGCGCCAAGCTCTGTAATGACCAGCCGACGGTCTGCCCCGTCCGCATGGTCACCACTTCCCGGTCGGCACTCCATGATGTGGCAGGACTGGCAGCGGCCACACGGGAATGGCGGGATGGTCGCGTCATCGGCGGGTCGTCCGCACAACTTGCACTGGTCGCTCATCGCGCCCTCCTGCACTCATGCTTGGCCACCGTGCACGCGATGACCGGGTGCTCGGTGTCGAAGTCGCGCACCATCGCTCGGAATGCCGGCTGACCGCAGTCGGTAACGAACTCGACGATGGCGTTGCGCTTGCCCTCGTTCGCCGCGGCCGCCGTGCGCAGTGCCGCGAGTTCGGCCTTGTCGACCAGCTCGACGTCGCCCTCAACCTCGACCATGTGCAGGATGGCCTCAAGCTGCAGGCGGTTGAGGTCGGGGCTCGGTAGTCCGAGCTCGTCGGCCTGCTGTTGCGCGAGACCGTCGGGCATGAGTTCCTGGCGCTGGAACCACGGGAGCACCATCGGGAACGGCTCAGTGTGCTCGTCGCCGGGATGGATCAGGGTGGCGAGTTTGGGGGCGAGGCGTGCGCCGAGGTCAGTCATGGTCACCGTGGCACTGCAGTAGACCGGAGCCTCGCTGGACTATGCCGGTCGCGCCGGGGTGATTCAGGCAGAAGCTCTCACTGAGGATGGCCGCTGCAATTGCGGGCCTGGCCTGCGGAAGGGTTGCGCCTGGCCACTCCTGATCAAGCTGCTCAAGGGCGGCCACCGCAGACTGCGGAACGCGGCGACCGTCGGCAAGTTCAATCCATTGCGCGTCATTCATGGGATCACCTCAAGGGGCTGTTTCGGTGAGACGAACAACGCCACCTCAGCAGACTCGCGAGGTGGCGTCGGGGAGTTTTTGGGAACGGCGAAGCACGCCGAAGTTGCCGCCAGCGTATACCAGATGTTGGGCTTTCCGCACGTAGCAGCCACTAAATCGGCGTGTTCGGACGTTCATTTTCCCGCCTTGGCACGTTTGCGATGCCCTTTCGGCACACCCTGGCTGCGCAGCTGCTCGACGTCGACCCAGGCGAACAGTTGCACGTCGTCGTCGTTGCGCTTATGGATGCCATGTCGCCCGCTCGGCCGCAGATACCCGCGCACCCGCAGCACGCCGCTCGCTTTCCAGTCGCGCAACGTGCGCTCGGATACTCGCCAGCCGTCCGGTTGGCCTCGGTTCGTTTCCAGCAACTTCGGCCAAGTGATCAACGCCTTGCGTGCCTCGCTCTGACCCATCCGCCGCACGATGTCGCAGCGCCGCACGGTTCGGCACTTCGGGCATCGGACCTCGATCGCATCCTCGCGGGCCATGAGCGCGGTGTCGCACGGCTTGTTGCCCTCGAGCTGCGTGGCGCACATGCCCAGAAGCTCGTAGCGCACTGGTCGATCGACCGCCCGCTCAATCGACCGCACCAGCCGGTCAATGTCGGCGTACCACTGGCCGGCGGATTCGTCGCACGCGATTGCATGCACGGCCGCGACGAGCCATTCGACCATCTCGACCATGCTCGGTTCCCAGGCCCGTTGTGCGCGTGACCATCCCGGCATGAGCGGCCCAACGAACCCGTGCGGCACCACGCGGAATGCCCGCATGACGTCGATACCCCGGGACTCGCACAGGTCTCGCACGATAGTCGACAGCGTGTTGTTGGCCGAGATCAGCAGTATCGCCGCGCGGCCCTGGGCCGTCTGCTTGCCCTTCTCGGTATCAGGCTCGAACGGGTCTGGTCGCTCGTCGCCCTTCTGACGATGACCGTTTCCCTCACTCATCCTGGTCTGTTTCAGAACCACGTCAGTCAGCGCGTCAATCAGCCCAGCGGTGTTGCGCCCGTTGACTTCTGGGCCGCGATACAGGCTCGTCAGGTTGGCCTTGAGTTCTTCTGTGCACCGAGAACATATCGCCAACGCTGCTGGGGCAGAACAGCTTTGGCACGGATTGCGTTCGCTCACGAGTTGGCCGCCTTCTGGTTTCGCTCAAACCTCAGTCGTGGGTCGTCATGGTGTAGCTCAGGGCAGAGCCATCCGAGGGTGGTGAAAGTCCATGGTTCTGACCATGGGACACCGTTGATCGATGCGATTCGGCTCTCCCTGATCTGAGTTACCCGGTAGTCGGCATCGCGGCCGTCATATGCTGTGACGACGACTTGGTTGGGGCATTTC
>ERZ500994.625-NODE-625-length-10286-cov-10.875965_pt1 | contig 10286 bp, 10 predicted proteins | sample MGYA00248878_ERZ500994 | MGnify/ENA primary metagenome ERZ500994 (study PRJEB25958, sample SAMN03398533) | human skin metagenome | study: EMG produced TPA metagenomics assembly of the Human Skin Microbiome Metagenome (human skin metagenome) data set. | reverse complement strand
AAACATTCACAAGAAGCCCCCCAGCAAGTCGCTGGGGGGCTTCTTGCATTCCCGGACCAGGCGTTCCGGGTGCAGGTGCAACCGGTGCGAACCGGGATCCGCTGACGGGGAAGAATCGTCGGTGGTGTTGCGTTGAGAGCCCGGGTCGGGAGAGTCTGATCCGAGGCAACAGGTCAAGAGAGGTTGATGTCGTGGACGAGAGGTCGAGCAGGCCGGATCGTGGCCGTGGAGGCGCTGCCGGTCGCGGGGGCCAGGGTCCCCGGGGCGGTTCGGGCGGTGGTCGCGGCGGTTCCGGTGGTCGTGGGCGATCTGGCGGTCGCCCGGACCGGGACGGGTCGTCGGGCCGTCCGCAGCGGGGTGGCCGTTCCGACCGCGGGGACCGATTCGACCGGTCCGATCGTCAGGGTCGTCCCGAGCGAGGAGGCCGTCCTGAGCGCGGTGGAGCTTCGCGTGACCCGGAGGCCGAGAGCCGTAGCGGCTCGCGGCTCGTCCCCAAGGAGGGGCGCAAGCCCGAGCCTGCGATCGCGCCGGACGTCACCGGTGCCGAGCTCGACCGGAGCGTGCGTCAGCAGCTGCGCACCCTGAGCAAGGAGAATGCGGACGGCATCGCCCAGCACCTCGTCATGGTCGCCGCCCTGCTCGAGGCGGAGGATCTTGACGGTGCCCTCGCCCACGCGGAGACGGCCGTACGTCGTGCCGGTCGCGTGCCGGCCGCCCGCGAGGCCCTCGGTTTCGTGGCCTATAGGATGGGCGACTACGCTCGGGCCCTCACCGAGTTCCGGACCGTGCGACGACTCAGTGGCTCCTCCCATTTGCTGCCGCTCATGGTCGACTGCGAGCGTGGCCTCGGCCGCCCGGCCCGGGCGCTGGAGCTGCTGGGCTCCCCGGAGGCCCGTCAGCTCGGCCAGGAGGAGCAGGTCGAGCTGCTGATCGTCGGGTCCGGGATCCGTCGCGACATGGGTCAGCCCCAGGCCGCAGTGCTCGCGCTGCAGGGCCAGGTCGACAAGGTCAAGAACAAGCCGTGGGCGGCGCGTGTCTGGTATGCCTACGCCGACGCACTGCTCGAGGTCGACCGCACGGATGACGCCCGGGCGTGGTTCGCCAAGGCCGCCGTCGCGGACCAGGACGGCGAGACCGATGCCATCGAGCGCGTCGAGGAGCTCGACGGGGTGAGCCTGCACGAGGTCGTCGTCGACGTCCCCGGTGACGGTGCCGACTCGGCCGACGACAGTGACGACACCCCCTTCGCCTGACACGCTCGCCGGGGCTCACGACGCCCTGGTCTGCGACATCGACGGTGTGGTCGTCGCCGGCCCGACGGCTATCGACCACGCCGTCGACGTGCTCAACGCGCTGTCGATCCCGGTCGTCTTCGCGACGAACAATGCCTCGCGCACCCCGCCCGCTGTCGGGAAGCACCTTCGCGCGCACGGGGTCGTCGTCGAGGACGACCAGGTCCTCACGAGCTCGCTGGCGGCTGCCCGTGAGCTCGCGGCGCGGCTGCCCGCCGGCGCCGAGGTGATGGCGGTCGGTGGCGAGGGGGTGAGTGCCTCCCTTCGTGCCGAGGGACTGACCCCGGTGACGAAGGGGGAGCCCGCAGCGGTGCTCCAGGGCTACGGACCTGACGTCACGGCGACGGACCTCGCGGAGGCCGCGCACGCGGTGCGGGCCGGGGCCGCGTGGGTGGCGACCAACACCGACCGCACGCTGCCGACCGACCGGGGTCCGGCCCCCGGCAACGGTGCGCTCGTGGCGGCCGTGCGTTCGTGCGTCGACGTCGACCCCGAGGTCATCGGCAAGCCGCACCCCCCGATGTACCGGCTCGCGGCGAGCGCGCTCGGGGCGAGCACCGACCGGGTGCTGGCCGTGGGGGACCGGCTCGAGACCGACATCGAGGGAGCCGTGGCGACGGGGATGCCCGGCGTGCTGGTGCTCACCGGCGTCCACGGTCTGGCGGATGCGGCGGCCGCGCCGGTGGAGCGGCGTCCGACGTATGTCATCGCGGACCTGCGCGGTCTCCTGCAGCCCTACCCGCCGGCGCGGACCGAGGGCGCCTGGTGCCTCCGAGGGGACGCCGGTGCACGCGTGGTCGATGGCCGGCTCGAGGTCCGCGGTGAAGGGCCCGATGCAGATCGCGCTGCGCTCGACGCCCTGTGGGCCGCCGTCGACGGCGGCCTGCTCGACGAGGGGCAGGCAGGGCTCGCCATGACCAGCCGGTAGCGTGGGACGACCCCGACCCGAGGAGTGACGTGGACCCCGTACGTGGACTGATCCATCTGGGCCTGAAGACGACCGAGACGACCCTGGACCGGGCGCTCGAGGTCGTCCGACTGGTCGACACCCTGCTCGTCGCGGGTGCCGTGCCGCCGGTGCGCGAGCAGAGCGACGACGCGCACGCGTGGCCTGCGGAGGAGGAGGGCGACCTCGACGCGCTGAGCACCGCGTTGCGGGAGCGTTCGGCGCTCGACGAGGTCTCTACGGTGCCCGTGGCGCCGGCCAAGAAGGCGACGGCCAAGCCGACCACCGCGAAGGCGCCGGCGAAGAGGGCGCGGGCCACGAAGGCGCCCGCGAAGAAGGCACAGGCCAGGCCGACCACCACGAAGAAGTCCACCGCGAAGAAGTCCACCGCGAAGAAGTCCACCGCCAAGAATGCGCCCGCGAAGAAGGCGACCGCGGGCAGCGCCACGAGGAAGACTCCCGCGACGACGGCTGCCACGACGAAGGCCGCCACGAAGAAGGCCGCCCCGAGGAAGACGACGGCCAAGAAGGCGGCGTCGAGCCAGCCCGCATCCCCGGCTCCGCAGACCCTGGCGGTGCTGCCCGATGCCTGAGCAGGCCACGCCCACGCCACCGGTCCCGAGCCCCGGTGACCTCGCGCCCAAGGCGCCCGAGCCCATGCCCGAGGGCACTCCCGCGACCGATGACCTCGTCGTCGATGCCGCCCTTCGTGACCTCTCCGCCGTCGACCCGGACGACCTCGACGCCGTCGTGGCCGCCGGCGAGTCCGTGCACGCCACCCTGACGTCGCGGCTGTCGGACCTCGGGACCTGACGGGTGCCCGAGACCAGTCGGCTCGACGTCGCGCTCGTCGAGCGCGGGCTCGCGCGCAGCCGTACGCGGGCGCGTGAGCTCGTCGAGGCGGGAGAGGTGCGCGTCGCAGGCGCGACCGCGACGAAGACCTCGCAGCAGGTGGGCCCCGACACCCTCGTCGAGGTGACGACCGGCGCCGACCACTGGGTCGGGCGTGCGGCCGGCAAGCTGCTCGGGGCCCTGGACGCCTTCGACGTCGCGGTCCCCGGACGCCGCTGCATCGACATCGGTGCGTGCACCGGAGGCTTCACCCAGGTGCTGCTCGAGCACGGGGCCGAGCACGTCGTGGCCCTCGACGTCGGCCACGACCAGCTCGCCCCCGAGCTCGTCGCCGACGACCGCGTCGACGACCTGAGCGGCACGACGATCCGCGGGCTGGCGCCGGCTGACATCGGCGGGCCGGTGCAGCTGGCCGTGGGTGACCTGAGCTTCATCTCCCTTCGCCTGGTGCTCGAGGAGATCGCCGGCCTGCTCACGGACGACGGCGAGGCGGTGCTGCTCGTCAAGCCGCAGTTCGAGGTGGGGCGGGCCCGGCTCGGCAGGCGAGGCGTGGTCACCGACCCGGCCGCCCGCGCGGATGCGATCACCGGCGTGCTCGAGCGCGCCGCCGAGGTCGGGCTGTCGGTCCTCGGGATCACGCGCAGCCCGCTGCGCGGGGGAGAGGGCAACCACGAGTACCTCGTGCACCTGACCCGTCGCACCGGTGTCGGTCTGGCATGGCAGGCTCAGACCCGGATCGCCCACGACCTGGTGCGGGAGGAGGACCGATGACCCCGCGGCGCGTGCTGCTCATGGCTCACCCGAGCCGGCCCGAGGCCCTCGAGGTCGCCATGGGTGTCGCCGACAAGCTCGCCCAGGCGGGCATCGAGGTGCGTCTGCCCGCGGGTGAGCTCGGCGAGAGCGTCCTGGGCCAGCACCCTGTCGTCGTCGTCCACGACGGTGACGACCCCGCAGTGGGCGTCGAGCTGGTCGTCGTCCTCGGCGGCGACGGCACGATCCTGCGCGGCGCCGAGGCAGCCCGCGGCAGCGGCGTCCCCCTGCTCGGGGTCAACCTGGGTCACGTCGGCTTCCTCGCGGAGGCCGAGCGGGAGGACGTCGACGCGACCGTCGAGCACATCGTCGAGTGCCGCTACGAGGTCGAGGAGCGCATGGCTCTCGACGTCGTCGCCACCCTCGACGGGCAGGAGATCGCCCGCAGCTGGGCGCTCAACGAGGTGACGGTCGAGAAGGCCTCGCGCGAGCGGATGCTCGTGCTCACCGTCGAGATCGACGGACGTCCCCTGTCCACGTGGGGCTGCGACGGTGTCGTCATGGCGACGCCGACCGGCTCGACCGCCTATGCCTTCTCCGCCGGGGGCCCCGTCGTGTGGCCCGGCGTCGAGGCGATGCTCGTCGTGCCGATCAGCGCGCACGCGCTCTTCGCCCGACCGCTCGTCGTCGCGCCGACCTCCGCGATGGCCGTCGACCTCGTCCCCGGCACCGAGGGCCACGGAGTGCTGTGGTGCGACGGCCGTCGCGCCGTCGACCTGCCCCCAGGAGCCCGCATCGAGGTCTCCCGCTCGCCCGAGCCGGTGCGTCTGGCCCGGCTGAGCAGCTCACCCTTCACCGACCGCCTCGTCGCGAAGTTCGACCTGTCCGTCCACGGGTGGCGCGGCCGCACCCGGCCGGGAGCCTGACGTGCTGCGAGAGCTGCGCATCCGCGATCTCGGCGTCATCGAGGACGCCACCCTCACCCTCGATCCCGGGCTGACCGTCGTCACCGGCGAGACCGGCGCCGGCAAGACGATGGTCGTCACCGGGCTGGGCCTCGTGCTCGGTGGCCGCGCCGACGCCTCGCTCGTGCGCTCCGGCCGGGACGATGCTCTCGTCGAGGCCGAGCTCGAGCTCGCCGACGACCACCCCGCCCGGGACGTCGCCGTCGAGGTCGGCGGCATCGCCGACGAGCCCGAGCTGCTGCTCTCACGCACCGTGTCCGCGAGCGGCCGCAGCCGCGCCCACGTCGGCGGTCGGCGGGCGCCGGTGGGCACCCTGACCGACCTCGGCGAGGGTCTGGTGGCCGTGCACGGCCAGGCCGACCAGTGGCGCCTCAAGCGCCCCTCCCAGCACCGGGCCCTGCTCGACGCCTTCGGTGGAGACGAGGTGGCCGGCCCCGCGGAGGAGGTCGCCCGGGCGCACCGCGCCTGGCAGGAGACGAAGGGGGAGCTGGCTCGCCTCGTCGAGGGCGAGCGCACCCGACTGCAGGAGGTCGAGCTGCTCACCCACCAGCTCGAGCAGATCGACGCCGTCGAGCCGCAGCCCGGCGAGGACGTGCAGCTGGCGCAGGAGGCCGAGCGCCTCGGGCACGCGGAGGAGCTGCGCACCGGCGCCGACACCGCCCACCGGCTGCTCTCCGATCCCGACAGCTTCGACGGCGACGACGTCGTCGGCCGGGTCGCCCGGGCCGGCGACGAGCTCGAGCGGCTCGTCGGGCACGACCCGCAGCTGGCCGATCTGCGCCGCCGGCTCGCCGAGGTGGGCGTGCTGGCCGCGGAGCTCGCCACCGAGCTGTCGGGTTACACCGCGGACATCGAGGCCGACCCCGCCCGCCTCGGAGCCGTCGAGGAGCGTCGCGCCGCCCTCCACGAGCTGACCCGGCGCTACGGCGAGGACATCGAGGCCGTGCTGCGGCACCGCGACAGCTCGCGCGAGCGACTGCTGGGCCTGCTCGGTGCCGACGAACGGATCGAGCAGCTGACCGCGCAGGCCGAGGCCGCGGAGCAGGAGCTCGCGGCAGCAGCCATGCGGCTCACCGCGGCCCGGACCGCGGCCGCTGCGCGACTGGCGTCCGCCGTCGAGGAGGAGCTCTCGCACTTGGGGATGGCCAAGGCCCGCGTCGAGGTGGCCGTCGAGCCGCGCACCGACGAGTCGGCGGCAGAGGTCGCGTCCGACGGCGCCAGTCTGCGGGTCGGACCGGACGGAGCGGACGTCGTCGAGGTCCGCGTCGCGGCCAACCGCGGCGAGCCCCCGCGCTCGGTGGCCAAGGCCGCCTCCGGCGGTGAGCTCAGCCGGATCATGCTGGCCATCGAGGTCGCCACCGCGGGGTCGACGGGCAGCCAGGTGCCCACCTTCGTCTTCGACGAGGTCGACGCCGGAGTCGGTGGTCGTGCCGCGCTCGACGTCGGTGCCCGCCTCGCCGCGCTGGCCCGCACGAGCCAGGTCATCGTCGTCACCCACCTCGCCCAGGTCGCCGCCCACGCCGACCGCCACCTCGTCGTGCACAAGGCGCACGGCGACCAGGTGACCGCGAGCGGTGTCCGGCTCGTCGAGGGCGACGAGCGCCTCGGCGAGCTGTCGCGGATGATGGGCGGCGACGACTCGAGCGTCGGCCTGCGCCACGCGCAGGAGCTGCTCGAGCAGTGCCGCCGCTGATCCGCCACGGCTTCGTGGGACGATGCACCGGATGGCCCTTCGACTGACCCGCGACACGTCCCGCGAGCCGGCGCTGCCCGGCGTGCGCGGCCGCGTGCGGGTCGATCGACGCACCAAGAACCTCACCAAGCGGCTGCAGCCCGGCGACATCGCCGTCATCGACCACACGGACATCGACCGGGTGAGCGGGGAGGCGCTCGTCGCCTGCCGGCCCGCCGCAGTCGTCAACGCCGGCGCCTCGATCAGCGGCCGCTATCCCAATGTCGGGCCGGAGATCATCGTCGGTGCCGGGATCCCGCTGATCGACGTCGACGACGACGAGCTGCTCGGCAGGCTCAAGGACGGCCAGCCCGCGAGCGTCGACGGCGACTCCCTCCACCTGGCGAAGGAGTCGCTCGACGGCACCCGCTGGGAGCTGCCGCAGCTGCACGCCGCGATGGAGTCGGCCCGGGCGGGCCTGGGGACCCAGCTCGAGGCCTTCGCGGCCAACACGATGACCTACCTGAGCCAGGAGCGGGACCTGCTCTTCGACGGGGTCGGCGTGCCCGACATCGCGACTGCACTGCAGGGCCGGCACGCGCTCATCGTCGTGCGCGGCTACCACTACAAGGAGGACCTCGCCGCCCTGCGCCACTACATCCGCGAGTACAAGCCAGTGCTCATCGGGGTCGACGGGGGAGCGGACGCGCTCGTCGAGGCCGGCCACCGGCCCGACCTCATCGTCGGCGACATGGACTCCGTCTCCGACCGGGTCCTCACGAGTGGTGCCGAGGTCGTCGTGCACGCCTACCGCAGCGGCGAGGCGCCCGGCGTCGCCCGGGTCGAGTCCCTCGGTGTCACCCCCGTGGTCTTCCCGGCCACCGGCACGAGCGAGGACATCGCCATGCTCCTCGCCGACGACAAGGGCGCGGACCTCATCGTCGCCGTCGGCACGCACGCGACGCTCGTCGAGTTCCTCGACAAGGGGCGGGCGGGCATGTCGAGCACCTTTCTCACCCGGCTGCGGGTCGGCAGCAAGCTCATCGACGCGAAGGGGGTCAGCCGGCTCTACCGGACCCGTATCTCCTCGTGGTCGCTGGTCGGCCTGGGCCTCGTCTGTCTCCTCGCCCTCTTCGTCGCCCTGTGGTCGACCCCGACAGGGCAGGCCACCCTGCAGCTGCTCGGGGCCCGCTGGGACGACCTGTGGGCCTTCGTCGAAGGACTGCTCACGTGATCGACTTCAGGTACCACCTCGTCTCCCTCGCGGCCGTGCTCATCGCGCTGTCGATCGGGATCGTGCTGGGGGCCGGGCCGCTCAACGACAACATCGGCAGCACGCTCTCGGGCGAGGTCACCAAGCTGCGGCAGGAGAAGGAGGACCTGCGCCGGCAGGCCAACGAGGACCGGCAGGCCATCGAGGGGCGCGACGCCTATGACGAGCAGACCCTGCCGCAGGTCGTCGGGAGCCGCCTCTCCGACGACACCGCGACGGTCGTCGCCCTGCCGGAGGCCTCCGACGACGACGTCGCCGCGGCCCGATCGGTGCTCGAGCAGGCCGGGGCCAGCGTCGCCGACACCGTCGAGGTCACGGCCGACTGGGCCGACGCCGACGCCACGGCGATCCGCGAGCGTGACGCCGTGGGCGACGACGCACTGGGCGAGCTCGGGGTCACCTCGACCGTTCCCGACGGTGCCCAGCCGATCGACCAGGCACTCGCCGTCGTCCTCACGGGCGCCCGAGAGCCCGGGGACACCGCGCGCGTCGACCGCTCCCCGCGCGGCTCCGCCTGGACGCGGCTGCGCGACGCCGGGCTCGTCGACGGGCCGCGCGATGCTCCGGCCGCCGCTGATGTCGTCGTCATCGTCGGGGGTCCCGTCGCTGCGACGTCGGCCACCGCCACCGACTCCGTCGACCGGGGTGCCGAGCGCACCGCCGCGACCTGGGTCGCCCTGAGCCACGTCGTCGACACCCACGCGGACGGGGCCGTGCTCGCCGCGCAGGAGGCGGAGCAGGGGTCCGCCGATGCCTCGCCGGTGACGGTCGCCCGCACCCCGGGCAGCCTCGCGAAGGGGCTCTCCACGGTCGACGACCCCGAGATCCCGATGGGCCGCGCCGCGATCGTCCTGGCCCTCGACGAGCGACTCGACGGCCGCTCCGGCCACTACGGGCTCGGTGCCGGTGCTGATGCCCCCGTGCCGCAGGCACCGTGAGCAGGACAGCCGCAGGCGTCGTGACCACCAGGGCCCTCGTCACCGCCGGCGCCGGCCTCGCCGCTGCCCGGCTGTTCACCCGCGCGTCCCGGCGTCTGCCCGCCGACGTGCGGCGCCCGTGGGAGCGGCACAACCACGCGGGAGCCGCGGTCACCCTGCTCGAGGGCCCGGTCTCGGTCGGCGCAGCCACCCTCGCGGTCGCCATCGGGTCGCCGTCTCCGTCGAGCCTGATCGTCGTCGTCGCACCGGGTCTGCTCGGGGGGCTGGACGACCTCACCGGTGACACCGGGACCAAGGGCCTGCGCGGGCACCTCGGCGCCCTCCGGAGCGGCCGGGTGACCACGGGTGCCCTCAAGGTCGTCGGCCTCGGGGCCACCGCGGCCTGCGTCGCGCTGCTCGAGGGGACGTCCCCTTCGAGCCACGGCCCCGGGGCGGGACGGCTGCGCCGCGCGGTCGTCGACACCGTCGTCATCGCCGGCACGGCCAACCTCGTCAACCTCCTCGACCTGCGACCCGGACGCGCGCTCAAGGTGACCACGGCCGCGGGGACGCTGCTGCTCGCGCCGCCTGTCGCACGTCCCCTGGCGGCGGGGCTCGTCGGTGTCGGCGGCGGGGTGCTGCCCGAGGACCTGGCGGGGGAGTCGATGCTCGGGGACTGCGGAGCCAACGCGCTCGGTGGCCTGCTCGGTCTCGCGCTCGTGCGCGGGCTCGCCCCCGGTGGCCGGCTCGGGGCCGCTGCGCTCGTCACCGGCCTGACCCTGCTGTCGGAGCGGGTGAGCTTCACCCGGGTCATCGAGTCGACGCCCGTCCTGCGTGAGATCGACGCCTGGGGTCGGCGCCGGTGACGCCCGGACCGCAGCCCACCGCGGGAGGCGTCGCGCGCGATGCCGGCACCGTGGCCGTCGTGACGGCGCTGTCGCGGGTCGTGGGCTTCGCCCGCTGGCTCGTCTTCGCGTGGGCGGTCGGCGCGACCGGCGTCGGCACGGTCTACCAGAGCGTCAACACGGTGCCCAACATCGTCTACGAGATCGCCGCCGGCGGCATCCTCGCTGCCGTCGTCGTCCCTCTCGTGGCCGGCCGCCTCGGGAGCGCGGAGGGGGAGCGCGCCGACGAGGTCGCCTCCGCACTGCTCACCCGCACCGTCGCCGTGCTGGTGCCGCTCGCCGTCCTCGTGGCGCTCGCCGCTCCCTTCGCCAGTCGTGCCCTGCTCGGGGACCTCGTGGTCGACGGCGCGGTGGCGCTCGGCACCCGGCTGCTGCTCGTCTTCAGCCCGCAGGTGCTCCTCTACGGCATCGGCATCGTCGTCTCCGGGGTGCTCCAGGCGCACCGGAGATTCCTCGCCGCGGCGCTCGCACCGCTGCTGTCGAGCCTCGTCGTCATCGCCACCTATGTCCTGTGGGCCCTCGCCGTGCCGCCCGGCACCCGCCCCGACGCGGTGACGACGGGCGAGCTGCTGCTGCTCGGTGGCGGCACGACCCTCGGCGTCGCCGCGCTCTCGCTGCCCCTGCTCGTCGTCGCCGAACGCGATGTCGTGCACGGTGATGTTGACCTCGGTGACCTCGAGCCCCGTCATCTGCTCGATCGCCGAGACCACATTC
>ERZ500994.623-NODE-623-length-10322-cov-6.779001_pt1 | contig 10322 bp, 8 predicted proteins | sample MGYA00248878_ERZ500994 | MGnify/ENA primary metagenome ERZ500994 (study PRJEB25958, sample SAMN03398533) | human skin metagenome | study: EMG produced TPA metagenomics assembly of the Human Skin Microbiome Metagenome (human skin metagenome) data set. | reverse complement strand
ATTTCGAGACCTTCGTCAGCGCCGAGACGAACCACCTGCCGCCCGACAACTGGCAGGCAACGCCCAGCCCGAAACTGGCCGAGCGCACCGCCTCGTCGCGGCTGGCGCGCGGGTCCGCGTATTGCGCGCCCGCCGCCGTGACCCAGGTCGTGGCCATGCCGCCCGGCATGATCCCGGCATCGACCGACGGCCGCAGCCGCGGCCCCAGCGTCGCCGCATCCGGCAAAACGCCGAAGACGACGAAGGTGACTGCCGCGTCCGCGATCTTCTGCTGTCCGTTCGCAAGCTCTTTCAGCCGCGCCTTTTCCGCGTCCGACCGCACCGCGACGAAGCGCCAGTTCTGCAGGTTGTAGGCGGTCGGCGCGCGGGTCGCGAGGTCGATCAACCGCCCGATCTGCGCCTCTGTCAGGTGGTGGGCGGGGTCGAACAGGTTCGCCGACACGCGGGTCTCGATCTGCTCAAGGGGTTGGGTGGTCATCGTCACACTCCGGGTTTCGTTCTGTCCGGGGCATGAGGTAGTGTTTTCGCCGTCCGCTGATAATCTGGCGGCTGGGAAAGTCATTCTTCACCGAACGGAACGGATCCTATGGACCACCTGACCGCCCTTCGCGTCTTTCGCGAGGTCGCCCGCGCCAACGGCTTTGCCGCCGCGGGGCGGGTGCTGGGCCTGTCCGCGCCCGCCATCAGCAAGAATATCGCCGAGCTGGAGGCGCATGCGGGCGCCCGCCTGATAAACCGCACCACGCGGCGCATGTCGCTGACCGAAGAGGGGCGGACCTACCTCGATCACGTCACCCGCGCGCTCGACGCGATCGCCGAGGCCGACCGGGCGCTGTCGCCCGGCTGCGCCGCCCCCGTGGGGACGCTGCGGGTCAGCGCGCCGATGACGGTGACGCTGACGCGGTTGTCGCGCGCGATCCCCGGTTTCCTCGACCGCCATCCCGACCTGCGGCTGGACCTGCATCTGGACGACCGGCGCGTGGACATCGTGCGCGAAGGCTTTGACCTCGCCATTCGCGGCACCGACCGGCTGGAGGATTCGTCGCTGGTCGCGCGCAGGCTCGCGGTGATGCCGCACGTGCTTTGCGCCGCGCCCGGCTACTTCGCGGCGCACGGCACGCCCCGGTCGCCGGCCGACCTTGCCGCGCATAACTGCATCCTCTTCAGCCTCGCGGGCCATCCCGGCACGTGGGAGTTCGGGCAGGGCGGGCGCATCCGCCGCGTGGCCGTGGGCGGGCGCTACGCGGTGTCGTCGAGCCTTGCGGTGCGCGACGCGGTCCGCGCGGGCTTCGGCCTTACGATGATCCCGCGCCCCTATGTGAAGGACGACCTGCGCGACGGCCGCCTGGTGTCCGCGATGGACGACTGGATCACCTCGTCCACGACGCTGTACGCGATCTACCCCTCGCGCGAACATCTCGCCCCGAAGAACCGGGTGTTCGTGGATTTCCTAATCGGAGAGTTCGCGGGTTGACGGAATACGCGACACCACCACCGCACGACCGGATACCGGCCGCAGCCGATCACCGCAGGCGGTGTCCCGCTTCGTCGAAGTGGAACACGCGGTCCGGGGCAAAGGTGATCCCTCGCTCGCTTCCCACTGCAAGATCGTGTTCGCCAAACAGCCTTGCGGTCAGCAGGCCGTGGTCCGCGGTGTGAAGGTAGACCAGCGTTTCTCCGCCCAGGCGTTCAACGTGGCTGACGGTGCTCCTGATCGCGCCCGGTCCTTCAACGAACTGCAACTGCTCGGGCCGGACCCCCGCGGTTTGCGAGGACATTCCGAGCGCCGCCGACTTCAGGAAGTTCATGCGCGGAGAGCCGATGAAGCCTGCCACGAAGGTGTTGGCGGGATCGTTGTACAGATCCATCGGCGCGCCGATCTGTTCGACCTTGCCCGCCCGCAGCACCACGATCCGGTCGGCAAGCGTCATTGCCTCGACCTGGTCGTGGGTGACGTAGATCATGGTCGCGCCGAGTTCGCGGTGCAGCTTCGCGATCTCGATCCTCGTGTTGACGCGCAGCGCGGCGTCCAGGTTCGAAAGCGGCTCGTCGAACAGGAAGAGCTTCGGCCGCCGCACGATCGCGCGGCCGATCGCGACCCGCTGGCGCTGGCCGCCGGACAGCTCGGCCGGGCGGCGGTCAAGCAGCGCCTCGAGCGACAGCATCGCGGCGGCGCGGTCGGTGGCGGCCCGCACTTCGGCCTTCGGGCGACCCGCCTGTCGCAGCGCCAGCCCCATGTTGTCGCGCACGGTCAGATGCGGGTAAAGCGCGTAGGACTGGAACACCATCGCGATCTCGCGCTTCGCGGGCGGCAGGTCGGTGATGTCGCGACCGTCCAGCGTCAGCCTGCCGGCGGTGGCGCTTTCCAGCCCGGCGATCAGCTTGAGCAGGGTGGATTTGCCGCAGCCGGACGGGCCGACGAACACGCAGAACTCGCCGTCCGCGACCGCAAGGTCCACGCCCTGGATCACGTCGACGGGTCCGAACTTCTTCGTCACGCCGGAAAGAGTTAGCTGGCCCATTCCATTCCTTGCAATGTCACGATCTGCCCGCTTCGCACGCTTTCATCCGCCGCGACGCAGATCGCCAGCGACCGCACTGCGTCGTGCATGTGGCGCGAAAGATCCAGATCCTCGGCGATGGCGCGGGCCACGAACGCCTGCTCGCGGTCGCAAAGATCCTGATGGCCCGGCTCGTCCGCCATCGACAGGTCCTCGTCGGCCCGCCCGACGCGGTGCACCCGCAGCGTCGAGGTTTTCGTATGCGTGTCGATATCGTCCGAGCGCGCGCTTTCGGGCATCCGGATCGAGACCGCGCCGTTCGGGCTGACCACGTCCTTCACGAAGAAGGCGGTGTCCGACATCATCGGCCCCCACCCGGCCTCGTACCAGCCCAGCGATCCGTCCGCGAACAGGACCTGGAAATGACCGTAGTTGTACATGTCGGGCGCGATCTCGGGGGAAAGCCGCAGGCCCATGCCGCGCACCTCGACCGGGGCAGCGTCGGTGATCTGCAGCATCACGTCGACGTAGTGGACGCCGCAATCGACGATCGGCGGCGTCGTCTGCATCAGCGCCTTGTGCACTTCCCACGTCGGGCCGGTGCTCTGCTGGTTGAGGTTCAGGCGGAAGACGTAGGGTCCGCCAAGGTCGCGCGCCTCGGCGATCAGCCGCTGCCAGCTCGGGTGATGGCGCAGGATGTAGCCGACGACCAGCTTGCGGCCGAGGCGCGTGGCGGCATCGACGACGCGCCGCGCGTCGGCGACGTTGCCGGCGAGCGGTTTCTCCACGAAGACATGCGCGCCCGCTTCCATAGCCGCCACGGCGTAGTCGGCATGGGTGTCGGTGTAGGTGGCCACGCAGACGAGATCGGGGGCGGTTGCGGCCAGCGCCTCGGCGTAATCCTCGAACAGGGGATAGCCGTCCAGTTCGGGCGGCAGCGGGCGCGGGCTGCGGATGACCAGCCCGACGATCCGGTAGCTGGGATCCTTGTGATAGGCGAGCGCATGGCTCTGACCCATGTTGCCCAGGCCGGCGACGAGGACGCGGATCACTTGACGGCCCCCGCGGTGATGCCCCGGATCAGCTGTCGGGAGAAGATGAGGTAAAGGACCAGCACCGGCAGGATCGCCAGCGACAGCGCCGCCAGCACGGCGTTCCAGTTCGACACGAACTGGCCCAGGAAGACTTGGCTTCCAAGCGTGATCGTCTTGGTCGCCTCGGACGGGGCGAGGATCAGCGGGAACCACAGGTCGTTCCAGATCGGGATCATGGTGAACACCGCGACCGTCGCCATCGCGGGCCTGACGAGCGGCAGCACAAGCTGGAAGAAGATGCGGTATTCCGACAGCCCGTCGATCCGCCCGGCGTTCTTCAGGTCGTCGGACACGGAGCGCATGAACTCCGACAGGATGAACACGGCGAGCGGAAGCCCCTGCGCGGTGTAGACGAGGATCAGCGCGGCCAGCGTGTTCACCAGCCCCGTCGCCACCATCATCTGCAGGATCGCTACGGTGCCGAGCCGGATCGGGATCATGATGCCAAGCGCGAGGTAGAGCCCCATCAGCATGTTGCCGCGAAAGCGGTATTCCGACAGCGCAAAAGCCGCCATCGCCCCGAACAGCAGGACGAAGAACAGGCTCAGGCAGGTCACGACCAGCGAGTTCTGGAAGTAGGCCACGAAGTCGCCCTGCGCCGCCACCGTCTGGTACCCGACGAGATCGAAGGTTTCGGGGCCCGGCAGCGCCAGCGGCTGGGTGAAGATCGCGCGTTTCGACTTGAAGCTGTTCACGACGGTCACGAAGACCGGGAACAGCGCGATCAGCGTCCACACGATCAGCACCGCATGGGCGGCGAAAGCGCGGGCGGGGAAATGGCGGGTTCGGCTCATGCCCGGGCCATCAGAACTGGTAGCGGCGCAGGCGCCGCTGGATCAGGAACAGGTAGCTGCAGACGCCGACGAGGATGATGCCGAACATGGCCGTGGCGATCGTCGCGCCCATGTGCGGATCGCCAAGCTGCAACTGGAAGCCGAAGAAGGTGCGATAGAGGAAGGTGCCGAGGATGTCGGTCGCGAAGTTCGGCCCCGCCAGCGCGCCCTGACTCACGTAGATCAGGTCGAAGGCGTTGAAGTTTCCGACGAAGGTCAGGACCGAAATGATGCCGATCGCGGGCAGGATCAGCGGCAGCTTGATGCGCCAGAACTGCGACCATCCGGTGATCCCGTCCATTTCCGCCGCCTCGATGATGTCGTCGGGGATCGACAGCAGCGCGGCGTAGATCAGCATCATCGGGATGCCCACGAACTGCCAGACCGAGATCAGGGCGAGCGTCGTCAGGGCGTATTCCTCTTTCCCGAGCCACGGCGCGAACAGGCTTTTCAGCCCCACCATGTCCAGCAGGTCGGGCGCGATCCCCCAGAGCGGCGACAGGATCAGCTTCCAGATGAAGCCCACGACGACGAAGCTCAGGATCGTCGGGATGAAGATCGCGGTGCGGTAGAAGGCCGAGAAACGAAGCGCGGGCTGCGACAGCAGCGCGGCCAGCAGGATGCCGATCGGGTTCTGCACCAGCATGTGGACGGCGAAGAACCACAGGTTGTTGCCGAGCGCGTTCCAGAACGCCGAGGACCAGCGCGGATCGCCGAACAGGGTGCGGAAGTTCTGCAGCCCGACGAAGGCGGTTCCGCTGTCGGTCGCGGTGAACAGCGACAGGTTCAGCGTGCTGAACAGCGGCAGGATCATGATCGCGCTGTAGACCAGCACCGCAGGTGCCAGGAACACCGCGATGTGCCAGCGGATGGCCGGTCGCCTCGCCATGATCGCACCTTTCGTCAGAAGTCGTTCGTCGCGGAAGAAGGCCGGGGTCGGTCCCGGCCTTCTAGGGGGCGGAAAGCCCGGGTCGGTCAGGTCACTTCGCCTTCTGCGGCTCGTACCACGAGGCGAGGCCTTCCTGCAGCCGCTGGGCGGCAGCTTTGGGCGTCTCGGTCCCGCGGATCACGTTGGCCGAGGCGTTCCAGGTCTCGTTCTCAAGGTTCGGCGTGCCGCGCGACAGGATCTGATAGGTCGAGCGGATCGTCGGCTTGCATTTCTCGCGCCACGAAACGAATTGCCTCGCCACCGGGTCTTCCATTTCGACCGGGGTGGAATTGAGCGAGAAGAAGCCCGGCAGCGCATTGGCGTAAAGCGTGGCGAATTCCGGCGAGCCGACCCATTCCAGAAACTTCTTCGCTTCTTCCGGGTGGGCGGTCTTGGCATTCATGCCCAGCGCGATGTCGGTGTGATCCGAGATGTAACACTCGTCACCCGCGTTCTGCACCGGCGGCGAGAAGGCGCCCATCTTGAACGACACCTGCGGGTTGAAGACGCCGATTTCCCACGAGCCGGTCGGATAGACCGCGGCGCGGCCCAGCGTGAACAGGTTCTGGCTGTCGGGATAGGTCTGCGCCTCGAAACCGTCGCCCAGGTAGTCCTTCCATCTCGCCAGCTGGGTGAAGGGCGCGACCCAGGGCTCGTCGGTCAGCTTCTGGGTGCCCTCGATCAGCGCCTTGCGGCCCTCCTCGCCCTTCCAGTAGTTCGGGCCGATGTTCTGGTAGCCCATGGTCGCGGCTTCCCACTGGTCCACCGTGCCCATCGCCATCGGCACGTAGGTCCCGTCGGCCTTGATCTTGTCGAGCGCGGCGTAGAACTCCGCCTCGGTCGCCGGCGGCTCGATCCCCAGTTCGGCAAAGGCGTCGGCGTTGTAGAGGAAGCCGTGGATCACCGAGGCCATTGGCACGCAGAACGTCGCCGCGCCGTCGTCCGTCTGCCAGGCGGACTTCGCCACGTCCGAGAAGTTCGCCATCGAGGCGAGCGAGGTCAGGTCGGCGAGCTGGCCCTTGTCATAGAGCTCCAGCGAGGCATCGAACGGGCGGCAGGTGATCAGGTCGCCGGCCGAACCCGCATCCAGCTTGGAGTTCAGGACGGCGTTGTAGTCGGCCGGGGCGGTCGGCGAAAACACGACCTTGATGCCGGGGTTGGCCTGCTCGAACGCGGGGATCAGCGTTTCCTGCCAGACGGCGATGTCGTCGTTGCGCCAGCTTTCGATGTTCAGCGTGACATCCTGCGCCCAGGCGGCATTGCCCAGCGCTGTGCTTGCCAGGATGGCGGTTCCAAGGATCTTCTTCATCGTCGTCTCCCTGCAAGGGCGGCTTTGCGCGCCCGGTGGTTCTTTCTTGTGGTCAGTTGGCCTGCAGCAATGGCGCGAGGTGGCCCCCGCTTTGCTGCAGGGCCTGTTCCGCGTCCTCAAGCGTCCGTCCCTGCGCGATCAGGATTGCCCGCTTCACCCCACCGCCGGTCCGCGCCAGCGCGCCCCTCGCCGGTGCCTCATCGACGCGGGCGACGCCCGCCACCATCCGCGCGGCACGGCCGACCAGCTTGGCATTGCCGGCCCGGACGTTGACCATGCAGCCATCGTGGACGTGGCCAGGTCCGATGCCGACCGGCACGGAAATCAGGTTCAGCGCGGCCTTTTGCGCGGTTGCCGCGCCAAGGCGGGTCGAGCCCGCCACCAGTTCCGGCGGCGTGCCTAGGTGGATCGCGTGGCCTCGCGCCTTCACGATCAGCGCACCGATCTCTGCCGCCGGGCGCAGATGCAGCCCGTCCGCCCGTGTGTGGCGCAGTTCGGTAGGGCGATCGTCCACGTGATTCCTCCGTCCGTCAGAAAAGGCCGAGGCGATGCCGTGTGTAAAGCCCCTTGTTCGGAGCGTTCTGTAGGCGCTGTAATGGTAGATCAGGATTAGCTTCCCGCTTCCTGGTGTTAAGTATCGGTTTTGGCGAACCGGAAAAATCTATTTGCCGAAATGATGGCTGACAAATCTCGGGAAGCAAAAAAAACAAGAACGTCGTTTCCTGCTAAACAGGTCTTCGCAATGCGTTGCACCGTCGGTGCCGCGTTCTGCCGGCCACACACGAAGATGACAGCACATATTGCTATCTCGGTATTGAGATCGTGGATGCGTTGAGCTTTTCAAGTGCGTTGATCTTTGAAACCAACCTTCCGCGCAACTCTGCCGCATCATCTGCAGCAAACTGTGCCGCGCATGTCGTGCGTTCGTGGACGCCCATCAAATCGCGCGGCAACGGGGGTTCAGCTTAACCCATACGAAACGCGTGGAGCGGGTGATGGGAATCGAACCCACGTATTCAGCTTGGAAGGCTGCTGCTCTACCATTGAGCTACACCCGCGACCCGCCCGATATAGGCCGGGGCGGGGCGGGGGTGCAAGCGTTGGATCGGGCCTCGCGTCGGTCGGCGCGTCGGGCCGCGCGACGGCCCGTTCCCACGGTCCCTTGATTTGCCGCAGGCGCGCGGGCAGTCAGGCGTCATGATCGACGTCCGCCCCGTTGCCCATTCCATCGGCCGCCTCACGGCCGTCTTCGGCGCGCTGATGGTGGCGCCCGGCGTGGTGGACTGGTGGGCGGGCGATCCGCACTGGCAGGTGTTCGCGGAGGTCGGACTGATCTGCGCGCTTCTGGGCGCTCTGGTCGCCATCGCCACCGCCGGGCGCGGCGGCGAATTGATGCTGGAGCAGGCGTTCCTGCTGACCTCGGGCGTGTGGCTGGTGCTGCCCGTCGTCGGTGCGCTGCCGTTCGTCATGGGCGAGCCGCATGCAAGCTTCGTCGATGCGCTGTTCGAGGCGATGTCGGGCATGACGACCACCGGCGCGACGGCGTTCCCCGATCTCGACGGCCTGCCCCTGGGCACCCACCTGTGGCGGGCGATGCTGCAATGGACCGGCGGGCTGGGGATCATCGTCGTGGCGATGCTGTTCCTGCCGGTTATGCGGATCGGGGGCATGCAGTTCTTCCGGTCGGAAGGGTTCGATACGCTGGGCAAGATCATGCCCCGTGCGGGCCAGATCGCATCCGAGATCACGCGCATCTACATCCTGCTGACGATCGCCTGCGCCGTGACCTACGCGGCCCTCGGCATGTCGGGATTCGACGCGATCTTCCACGCGATGACCACCGCGTCGAGCGGCGGCTTTTCCAGCCGGGACGCCAGTTTCGGGGCCTTCATCGGCCCGCTTGAGATCGCATCCTGCGTGTTCATGATCCTGGCCACGATTCCGTTCGTGCGGATCGTGCAGGCGGTCTATGGCGACATCCGGCCGCTGTGGCGCGACAGCCAGATCCACGCCTACCTGATGGTGCTGGGCACGATCACAGGGCTGATCGTCCTTTACCGGATGCTGTTTCTGGGCGAGACGGACCTGGGCCACCTGCTGCGCGAGACCTCGTTCAACGTCGTCACGACCGTTTCGGGCACCGGCTACTTCTCGGCTGATCCGCAGCGCTGGGGGGAACTGGCGCTGGCGCTGCTGATCGTGGGCGGGCTGATCGGCGGCTGCACGGGGTCCACCGCCTGCTCGGTCAAGATCTTCCGCTACCAGGTGCTGATCCGGTCGGTCGAGGCGCAGATCGTGCGGATGCAGTCGCCCCACCGCGTGGCCCACCCCCGGTTCGAGGGGCGCAGGCTGGATCCCGACGTGGTCACCTCGGTCACGGCGTTCTTCACGCTGTTCATGCTGACCTTCGGCGTCCTGATCGTGGCGCTGGCGCTGACCGGACTTCACACCCGCACCGCGCTGACCGCCGCCTGGACCGCGATCACCAACGTCGGCCCCGCCTGGGGGCCGGAGGTCACGGCCAACGGATCGGTCGCCGGGTTCCCGGCCAGCGCCAAGTGGCTGATGATTGCGGGGATGTATGTGGGCCGGCTTGAGCTGCTGGCCGTCTACGTCCTGTTCCTGCCGCGTTTCTGGCGGCAGTAGGCGTCAATTCGCGGGTGCGGCGGCTGCGGGTCCCGGCCCGGGAAGCGCCGCCGCGTCGTTTCCCGCATCATCGCCCGCACCATCGCCCGTGTCGTCGTCCGCATCCGTGGCGGCGGCGGCGAAGCGGGTCAGGCTGTCGGCGATCTCGGCCGCGACGCGGGGCTGGTTCTCGGCGTCCTCGACGGGCCAGATCAGCACGAAGCCCTCGGCCCGGCCGTCCGCCACCCGGCCCTCGGCGTGGCCGATATGGGTCGCGTTGCGGCCGTCGAGCGTGATCCGCCCCGGTGCCACGTCGCGTTCGGGGCGCGGCACCCAGCCAAGCGCGGTCACAAGACCGGCGAGGTCCAGCATCTCCTGCTGGCCGCCGGGCTGCGAGAACAGGATCAGCGCCGCGCCGGATTCGCCCTTTGGGCGATAGATCGACAGGGCGCGCTGCGTGCGGTCGAACTCCAGCCTGTCCATCGGCGCGATGGCTTGCAGGCCGGTGTGGTCGTCGCGCAGTTCCGACAGGCCCATCTGCACCCGCCACGCCTCGCGCCGTTCCATCAGGCGGCGCATCGCGGTGCCCGCGTCGGGCGCGGCGCGTTCGGCCACGACCTGCGCGGCGATCGCCTCGCGCGTTTTCGGCCCGTCCTTGCCGTCGATCGCGCCGTCATAGCTGCCCGCCCAGCGCAGCGCGCGCTGCACATCCTCAAGGGGCGGCATCTCGGCGGTGCCGGGGCCGGGCAGGTTCGGCGCGGTGCCGGCATCGACGACCGCGCCGAGATCGGCGGCGGGGGTGACGAAGGCGTCCTTGGGCGCGCGGCCCGCATTGCGGAACACGGTCAGCCAGGCGGCGGCGACGGGTTCCTCCATCGGGCCCAGGGTCACCGCGAACCAGTCGTTGGGAAGCTGGGCAAGCCCCGCCTCGGGGAAGGTCGCGCGCCATTCGGCAAGGGCCGCGTCGGCCTCTGCCCGGGTGCGGAGGGATTGCAGGCGGATGTAGTGGTCGGGGGCGGCGGGTTCGGGGGC
>ERZ500994.621-NODE-621-length-10342-cov-27.664042_pt1 | contig 10342 bp, 7 predicted proteins | sample MGYA00248878_ERZ500994 | MGnify/ENA primary metagenome ERZ500994 (study PRJEB25958, sample SAMN03398533) | human skin metagenome | study: EMG produced TPA metagenomics assembly of the Human Skin Microbiome Metagenome (human skin metagenome) data set. | reverse complement strand
AGTTAAAACCAACATTTCATAGTTTATTTTATGGGAAAAGCTATAATCTAAATAATAGCTTTTCTTTATTCTCTACTTAACTATCTCTAGTTTTGTAAACTACAAAGTAATAAGGAATCTTTTATGGCTACTAAACGTAAGTCTACACAAACAACTACTCGTCCAGCCGCTCCGGAATCTACGCCTGTTGAGGAAGTAGTAAATGAACAAGTCGAAGAAGATGTACAAGAAGACGAGACTCCTGCGACCGAGGAAGAACAGCCACAAGCTGAAGCTGTTCAAGTTGAAGATACACCGGCAGAGGTTACACAACCGCCTGTGGTATCTGTCGAACAAGGAGTGCAAACTACCAATCATTCTGTTGAAGTAAATGAAGAAGAAGCTAACTACTTAAATCTTCCTAAAGAGATTCGTGATGCACAGGCGAGTGTTGATATCGTTGATACTAATACTAACACTAAGCTTAAACCACCAATGAATCCATTTATGATGATGGAAGAACAACGTAAGAAACAAGAAGTTACTTCACGTGTTCCTAATCTAGATGACATGACTAAACTACTAATTGAGAAAAATATTGCAGTAGATAAAGACTACACTCTATCTAGTATTAATAGCACGTTAGCTAACTACGTTGAAAACATGGCTCCTAACGTACCTAAAAGTGCAGATCAAGGCGCTCGCTTTCAATCTAACTTAGCTAGTGCATTCTTCAGTGCGTTAAGTGCAGCTCCCGATGTGTCTCTTGAAGCACTACGCTTAATTGAAGTTTACTTTGCTACATTTAACACCCATGCCTTATCTAGAACTCATGTATTTAGATTCATGGACGTTGTTCGTTTAAGTGCTAATCATTTACGTGCATTCCAATCGCTATTACATTTATTTGTAGAGCTTGGTTCTCCAGATGGTCGCACTCATAAAGAAGTTGCTCGTGAAGTAAACTTAAGTTTGATTGCTGACGCACTAGTTGATAATACTGATGCACAAGCCCGTCTTGTTGAGTTTATGGCTAACTAAAAAGCATAAAAAAAAAATGGCTAGTCTAGATTACCTAGACTAGCTTTTATGCCGCGTTATTTTTTATTTAGAAAAGAATTGATTATACAAACAATAATCCAATCTTCTATTTTATCCTCTCGCGCTTTACTAATACAATGAGTAATACCTTTATTAGCTTTTAAGTCTTCATATAAAGCGAGAATTTTGTGGGCTTTTCTATCGATAAAGGTTTCACCGCAAGTTAAACCAATAATATTACATACTACCTTTGACACATCGTCTAAAGCACGAGTAGATAAGAATATTTTATAGTTTTTGGATGGCTCTAAACGCGTAACGCAGTCTGGGTATTTTTTAGCTAAGGTACCGGGTGGTCCTTTAAATACGACGGCAAACTGGTTGATGTCATTAACATGTGAGATGCTAACAACTCTACCCATCTGAATGTTGGTTGCTAAATGTCTAACTAGGTATTTATCTAAAGCAATAAATTTCATGGTTTTTCTCCTTGGGTTGTGGTTAAAATGTCATAATGGGGGAATGACCCCCATTATTGTTTACAGTTCATAATTGATGTGACGCTCTATACGACTATTTGCTTTTAACTTAAACACTTCATTAAGCTTTTTACTATACACGTTGTGGGTTGGTATTTGAGTTGTGTATAGGTAATAGTACGTTGGATTAACCTTATCGGTTTTTAATTGTCTAAGTCTACCCACCATCTGTTGAAGTTCTTGACTAGATGACCTCATAACAAATGAAATAGTAATCTGCAGTTTAGATATATCCACTGCGGTACCAGCTGAACGTGGTGTTGCTACAATTATATCGTTCTCCTCAAGCGTGGAAGCTGGTTCTTCTTGAGTATATCTAGATACTTTATATTCAGGATATAATTGTTTTAGATGGTCTGCAACAGCTGTACACATATCGACTGTTTCAAAGAACATAAGTAGTTTGTGTTCTGGTAGTTTTACTGCTACAAATAATTCTTCTACTAGCTCAGCTAACATCTGTTTTAATCTATCCATTCTTTTAGGTTGCTTAAAGATAGATTCTTCATAGGCAGCTTGGCTGTAATAGGTTTTACCGCGCCGCTGGGTTTTAACTGGTTTAGGGTCATCACTTAAACCGTAGATAAGTCCTACAATGTCAATGTACTTTGTCATAATCCCTGTATTCGCTCTTAAGTGAATAGGGTACATGATTTCGTACATTCGTTTTAGGAACTGGTCATCTGGGTTTAGTGTACCAGATAACTCAATGGACTTAGGTACATGGGTGTGTAGGTCACACATAAAGCCACTATGAAATTCTTGGTGGGCTTCATCAATTAACCTAACACCGATACCTAACAGTTCCCACATCTCTTCGGGTTTTACATTAGCATAGAAATCATCTGCTCCGTTTTCTTTGTAATACTGATAATACTGGGCTAACGTTCTGTTTGATATTACAATGATTTTAGAGTTAAGTAATCCATCTTGCGCTAGATAAAATAGTGACCGTAAGTTCTTAGACCCCTGCACAATCATAACGTCTTTAACCGATACATTATCCAGTGCTACATCTTTACCGTAGAATACATCAAGCCAGCGTTCTATGTACATTGGTTTAATAACCATTGCAACTCTTTGCTTAATCTCTGCTAGCGCAAATAAGGTCATTACTGTGTTATGAGTTACAATATAATCTTTGATAACAAAAAGCTTTGTAGGATTGTCTACAGAAATACACGTACACTCTTCTTGATGGTCTAGCTTTTCTATATTTTCGATCCTAAGCGCAAAACCCTTACTGTACTGTGTTTCATTTCTAAGTTTATCCTTTTTCACAGATAATGAAAATAATTCATTTGGTCGTCGATAGCGAATACTGAGTCGATAGTATGGTTTTCCTACACGTTTCTCTCCACGATAAGTATAAGTGGGTTTTTTAATTCTAACATGAACCATAGCACCTAAAGACCATAGTAATTGTTTTACCTCTTCAGCTAATCGCTCTGACACAGTACCGTACTCAATACCATTTTTTATACCGTCAGCATAACCATCACTATCTAGTAAACCTTGAAGTAATGCTAAACGCTGTTTAGTCCCTGCATTTAAATAAATTTCTGGTATAAATTTAGTATGTGAATATGCCCCCATCAGTCCAAGGTCGGTTAAATCTTGATAAAAATCTTTACCACTGGCGTTTCCCTTACTCAGACGACTATTAATATAAAACTGTTTTATTGCTCCTTTAGAGGACTCATAATTTCTATAACCCTTGGTAGTAAAGACAAATATATCATTTTTCTCACAGATATCTCGTATTTTATCGTGTAGCTCTATATTAGGTTTACTTATACATACCCCGTTCCCGGTAATAGAACCATCACCTAGTATCACTCCCAGTACATAAGGGTCTATGGGTAACTCAACATCTGGCTGTTCCACTACATTATCTACTAGAGGTATATATGTTCTATTAAAGTTAGTAATATTTTTATTTCTATACTCTATTAGCTCTAATGTAGACATTACTTCTTCACCGACTTGTTTCTTAATGTGCCATAAATGCTCTGCCCCCGCTATAGCTGTTCTACCATCCTTAAAGGTAAACTTATATAGATCCTTTTTACCTTGAGGAAATACACCATTGACTTTGTGATATTCGCCTCTTTCACCCATTACTAAATCACCAATCTTTAAGTCTTCAATATTAGTCCAACCATTTGGTGTTTTAACAGGTGTCCCATTACATAGTTCCTTTCCACTACCAGTGTGTGCATCGACTACCTTTTTATAACCATCTGCGATTAGATAGTCAATTACTGGTATTTGGTCTTCTCTTGGTGTCCAACCATCTTTCATTTTTATATCAGCAAACGTTGGCTGGTATAATGGTACTATTGTTTCACTATCAATTGAAATATTTTTATCAAACATAAATTGTTTAAATTCATCTAATAGTGTAATGTGAAAACGATATTGCTGATCAACGTATGAGCGAGTAGCATACACATACACAGCTTTAACTACAATGTTACCGTAAGCATCTCGCTCAATATGTCTTTGCACCAAGCGCATAGAGAAAGTCTCTATGGCTTGATTTGCTAACGCATCCACACCAGTTACTTGGAAATGGTGTGAATATATTTTAAGTTTTATTCCCATCACTATCTCCTAATAAGATAAAGTCAAATTCATGGGTTGGTCTATCGGTATGAAGATATGTTTTAGGATTGTAAATGGTAGCTACCTGAGTTTGATAAGCCATAGCTGCCGATATGTTACCATTCTTCATCTTCTGGTCGTGTTTGGTAAACTGACCTTGACTACGATCTTCAGGGAATGGTAAGTTGTAATCGTTGTTTTCAAGATTAGCTGACATCGTTGCAAATAAAATTACCTGAAGGTGCGATAAGTTTACTCTAAGTCTTTCTGCTACTAAATCATGAAATGCTGATAGCGCTTTTACTGGTTCATGGAAATCAACGATGGTTTTCATTTGCTCAGCTGCATTCTTTTTACTACTACTACCCTTCACAAATGTTCTGATAAGCTCAGAGTATTCAACAGCACTAAACTGTTCTTCTGGTGCAGCTATGAATGGTTTATCACAATCCCACTTATCTAGATTAATTAAATAACCCCCCTTTTCACTTACACTAAACCCGTTAGTAAAGATATACTCTAACATTTCTTCTGTGAAGTAAGATGTGGCACTATCGCTACTTACAATTACCACTTCACGTTCTTCTTCATTGCCAGTTTTTAGAATAAATCCTAAAGCTGTAATGTTGGTGATTCGTTCTGGTGTAACTTTATCTAGAGAGTCTAAGAATTTCAAGTCATCTAGATTTTTACCTTCTTCTAAGAATAACAACACACTAATGCTAGTATTCTTTGGTACTGGTCTTAAGAACGCATGATTATTATAACCTGGACGTTTAGTTAGATACCGACTTGCTTCTGGAGTAATAACTAAACTCTTAGCATGGGCTGAGCTAGTATAGTGTTTATGTGATAACAATAACTGCGATTGTCCTGACTGCAACGTAACAGCTGCTGTATGACCTAAGTTATCAGTTGGCACTATATTAAAGCTTAAGTCACCATAACAGTGTGAACATACGCCGTAACGATCAGGATGGATACAGGTAAAGATACTGCGCATTTTAATTACTTTACCGATCATATGCACATCGTTAGGTGTAATAACGCGCTCTACATCTTCATCATCGTAGTAATGAATACCGTTCATATCCGTAAACTTATCTTTAGTATCAATTAGATAAGGTACCCATCTTCTACTACCACAGTCACCGTTATGAACCCGTTTTACAACTGAGCTTGAGATCTGCAATAATCTGTTTAGATATTCAGATTGTTGCATTGGGGTTTGAGTCATGAATTCTGCAGTAGCGGCAGTTCTAGATTCAGTCGCATAATCTACAATGGTACGCATACCTTCAACATATCCAGTTCTAATTGGAAATCTAAAGCGAGCGTTATCAACGTCGGTTACATAACCACGAGCTGAGATACATTGTAGAATCTGTGCTGGCATTACTAGTTTATGCTTAGCAGCTCTAGCCACTGCATTATTTTTTAACTGCGGATCGGTTTCTAAAATCTTTAAGATCTTAGCATGGTTCTTATCAATCTGCACATCTACTAGATTTTCATTATTCTTCATTTCTCTATTGATGGCAAAGATTTCTTCATGGAAGTGGATTTCCATAAAGTCTAAGATAGAAATACTAGTGATGTAAGCTTCAAGCTTTACCGTCATTCCATTATATAGATTGTTAATAGAGTCATAGATTGCACGATTAACTTCTTCATGCTCTCCAAATAACTCCCCGTATGTGGTTATAACTGAATAACGAATATTAGCTAATATACCAGTGTGAGTCTTAGGTGTGATGGTGGCACCGTTTAAATGATGATTAATTAACAATGGGGTAGACGGAAAGCTTCTATGCATGTGCCATAGATACCAACTATACACAGTTTCTTCCCGCGTTGTTTCTGGTATTACCCCATCATCAAATGTTAAACTAAAGCGAGGAGGAAGTGCATAGACTTCCTCTTCACTCATGAAGCAAACCGTTTTAGCTTCAATAGCGGTTGTATTTGATGTCATCTGTTCTATCTCCTTGTTCAAATTGTACGCCTGCACATTGTAGTATATGTTTAGTTAAATTTTGAATTGCACTATGACCAATTGGATATTTATTCCTATCCACGTATTGGTAAACTGCTGTTGGTTTCTCCGACTCAAGCATCCCTTTAATAATTTGCTTATGCACTAAAGGATTTGAGCTTCGATCTAGTAAATCTGCAGTTGCTTCACCACCTGCTACATCGACAAATAAGCGCACCTCTGATTCCCCTGCAGTTCTAGTTGGGGATGTTCTAATTGGATCAGCAAATTTATTACGCTTATTAGGTTTAGCTGGTAAGCCATAGTGTTGCAATTTAGCACTCGATACAGCTGAGAAGCTATTTGCAATTTTGTCTAGCAAGATGAAATGTACTTCGCCAATCAAGATTGAGTTCTTGGTTGTAATCTTCTGACCAGTTTGACCAATATAAGTACAAGGTCCATAGCAGGCTGGATAATATTGTTGCAGTAATCTAATCATATCAGGATGATTCACTGGATTATCTGTTGGCATCCAAAGATAAATACCATTTTGCATTACATCATCTAAATGATTGATTGGGTCAATTCTATTATCACAGATTAACTTATACATCTTAGGCGATACAATCTTATAAAACCCTAAAATGTACTCCCATGCTTTTTCATATTCATCCAAACTTTTATTAACTATCATCTCCTTTATTCTTTTAGTAGTAGCTGCACCTGCGGCATTGACGTATTGTTCGTAAAGCTTTGCTAGGTTCATACGCTTAATTACAGAGTCGGCATCCATTTCAATTTCTGCAACATTACCATCAGCGTCTGTTAACATCTCTTCACTTGGTACTACTTTTACAATAACACCTTTTCCCGTTGCGTTCAGATAGAGTCGTTAATTCTATCCCGCGCCATTACGCGCAGCTACATGTCTCCATGCAGACCAGACTATATCATCCACTATCGAGAGTGGCTTCCCATTTCGACTCACTTGAGTCTACGTCTTTCGACTAGTCGTTGAACCTTACTCTTATCTTATCATCGCGATAATACTTAGAGTCTTGGCTGCTGATACTCTCTACCGTATATTTTTCAAACCATTACATCTATAGTTTCCTATTCTGTTTTGGTATATACGTCTAACAAGAAGTCCCAGCAATTAAAGAAGTTTGCTATGAACATCGCTATCCATAGGGGCTATTAATATATTCAAATTTATATCCATTTAATAATTTACCAGTTTTCAAACGCATTTTTATAACAGACCTATCGACACCAAATATCTTAGCTAATTCTCTTTGAGAGTTATATTCTTTAGTTTCTTTAGTTTCAACATTGGTGACTAAAATTTTGTATGACGCAGGTAGTTCAAAGTCTACAATAAATGGTTCATTACTTTTATTTCTAAAAACGTAACCTTTATAAACGTTGTTCTTACCTTTACTAACGTGATTATTTATTGTTGAATAATGTACATTGAGTTCTCTAGCTGCTTCTCTCATAGATGCGAACTCTGTCACAGTACCATCTTTAACATTATAAACTTCCACCGGTTGTATCAATTTACCTATTTGTTTTACTTCAATTGAATACTTAGGGAAGTTTTGTTTAATCTCTTCAACAATTTTCCAAACACTTCGACCCTTTGAAGGTAGGTTGTAAGCGTCGGCTAGGTCACGTGTGTCTCTAAAGACTTTAGTAATTTCATCATCTTCAATAACTGTTATTTCATACTTACCGTTCTTATCTACCTCGGACTTATTTTCATAATACCAAGGTCTATCGTCGCCATTTATTCTTACTTCGTATCTATCGTTATAAAGATGAGATTCGTTTCTTAATAAATAATTAAGAATTGGGTAATTATCAGCTTTGTCTAATAATCGGTTGATTTTAGAGACCGTATTGTAATGGGTAATTTTACCTGTAACAAAATCTCTAACGCTGCCACAAACTGACCCTTTAATTAAACCTAACCGAGCCGCGTGTCGGGCGTTTTCCGCGTAATCACACCATTCTAAATTAGTAACACGATTATCTTGCTTCTTTGCGTTTTTATGATTTATAATAGTTTTTTGTTCGGGGTAAGAATTTGGTAACCAAGCATGTGCGACCAGCCGATGCACCATATACGTTTCATTGTTATGGTTGACTGTGCTATATCCGTTACTAATTCTAATTGTCTTAATATCCCCAGTTAGAGTTTCTTTCACAACCCCGTAATCATTTACTGACAAGTCAGTAACATTAGGAACTATTCGAAACTCCTTAGTTAAATGAATAGGTGACTTAAAAGTCATCATCATTCCGGATAAATATTCTCTAGGTTTTGTACCTACCGTAATATCAATTCTTTGGAAATTAATATTTAAGTACCTTGATCGTAGATGTGTAGGGAATACCACCTTATACAGTGACATCCAATATAACCACATTTTATCAAACCATGATGAATCCAATCCATCCAAACTAATATAAACCATATTACCTTCTTCTGGTAAATCAAAAGGTAATCCATCCGTTCGTTCCATTTCACCAATCTCATTAACACGATAAAATGGATTTAATTTAACTTCTATAAACATCGTTGAACTCCTGTTATAATTTATAAGGTTCAATATAATGTTATATAGATGTTTATTTTTTGAATATATTATTTTAATTAACCCGATAAATCCGTAACTTTAAATCCAACATCAGGTGTTAGTTGATACTTAAAGGTAATGTTTAAATACCAGTCATCTAGCTCATTGTTCTTTTCCGTATAGGTAAGTCCATTTTGAGTATCAGTCATAGCCATAGCTTCAGCTACAACATTATGTAACTCATTAGAAATGACAAGACTACCACGAGATTGCTGCTTTAAACGGTTATATTCTTTAACGATTGATTCATAATACACGGTTTGTGCATTTAGATATTTGTTTAACTGTTCATCCATACCAGTTAACATAACTGAACCTTTATGGTTGTTATGAACAATCTTAATATCAACAATCTCAGCGTTTGGATAACCGTAGATATACTCATCAAACGTGTTTGGGTTTTGTAGCGCTTCAACACTTAAGTCACATGGTGCTAGGTCTGACTCATATTCACGCAGTACAGCTAATACACCATCAGCTCCAATTTTCTCACCAACGTCTGGGATAATTTTATAACGATTATCATCCCCGTAAAGGTTAAGTGGTAACGACTTCATTCCAAACTGAATCGTTCTATTGTCAAAGATGTCAATCTTTAGTTTCTCTAAAAACTCACGAGATACTTTAACACCGTCTTCAATCCCTGATGCAGATGAAGTAAAGGCAACTTTAGCTGAAACCCCAAATCTATAATTACCGTCTTCATCAATATTTGGTGAGTCAGCAATAATAGTACCAGCTGGTATCGCTGCGTTTTGTCTGATGTAATCACTAAAGCGTTTGTTAAAGTTAAAGTTAAACCCGAAATGCTGATGTAGACTATGATAGCTAGGAATTTGTTTTACATTAATGACCTGTTTATCTGAATCGGCATCTTCATAGATAACGGTTGTTAATGGATTAGTCAATACATTTTGCATACTAGCTAGATAAGCAGGATACTTTGGAATAACTTTTAGTACAATTGAGTTACTATCAAATTTTACTTTGTGAGTGTAACGTCCAAAGTTTCTGTCAATACCTGTTTGGATACGACGGATATCAGGTTTAGCTACTACTAACATCTGAGCGATATGTTTATTCATCATCGCTTGACGAGGCGATGAGTTATGTCGTACAAATGGATTTAACCCAGCTAATCCCATAAGCTGAATCACAAGGTTAGTATCCTCAGACTCAGCAAATGGAACGGTGGTATTTTCATATTTAAAATTCACTTCTTATCTCCTTTTATTAATTCAAACGAACTTCTACAGTGGTACTTTGATCCATCGGCAGCTTCGTAAAATATAACACCACCATTAGGATCAAATGCTTTATAAATCATTAGTTTATCGACCATTATCCCATCGCATAAAACTTGTTTGTTACTTAAACTATCTTTAATCTCATTTTGTTTTTGAGTTGCTCCGTAGATAAGTATACCTAACAATGATAGTACAAACAGCGTGGCGTAGAAAAACTCGGTGATAAACTTTTTATTAATATATTTAAATAGCATTTTGTTTCTCCTTTAGTTAACCCATTATCATGTAAATAGTATATACTTATAAAAA
>ERZ500994.620-NODE-620-length-10354-cov-5.832993_pt1 | contig 10354 bp, 10 predicted proteins | sample MGYA00248878_ERZ500994 | MGnify/ENA primary metagenome ERZ500994 (study PRJEB25958, sample SAMN03398533) | human skin metagenome | study: EMG produced TPA metagenomics assembly of the Human Skin Microbiome Metagenome (human skin metagenome) data set. | reverse complement strand
TTACTTATCAGATGACGATTTTGAGTTTCAAGCTTTTCAATCTCTGACGGATTTTGTTATTGGCAAAGACAAGGTTAAAGTACCATATTTAATACAGTCCCAACATGACAGACCTTCTGAGTTTGACGAAAAAACAGATGAATATTTTACTGGCAAGAAAAGTAGTGTTTATCCATCAAAAATAGTGTTTGTTGATAAGACGTTGGCCATGTTGCGCGAACAAGCAAAACAATCATTTATTGTTACTGCCCAGCGTAAATTATTTGAAAAGCACAAGTTTGATTACCTTGACGTATTAAGCTTGGTTTTGGATGAAGATATAGACCATTGCAAGGATCATTTCAAAGCAACCGCCGAAGTGTCTCGTATCATTCAAAAGGGTTTAGAAGCAGGATATTTTTCAGAGGAATTTAATGACCCTGAGCTTGAGTATCAGGTTGTCAGTTATAACAAGAAACATATCCGGCTCAATGATGCTCAGCTAATCATAGAGTGCGATACAAAGAATAATTATTTTTTGATTAATGTGGTATGTAATAGTCTGAACATTCACATTGATGCACGTATCGCAATTTCACGCTATCTTCAAACGATTGGTGAAAGTGCCAAATATTTTGATGAAAATAAACGCATTATGATGACTGCCACAGCTGGCGTGTATGATAAATTTGTCATCATTAAGAATCACGATAAGGGCCGCTTTATTTCAAAAAATGAAGTGAATTTGACAACTATGCTAAAAGATGGGACTGACCCAAACAGTGATATGGGCGATGGTATCTATGTTTTTCCAAGCTATCAAGAGGCCTGGTTATATGCGTTCAAATATGCACCTAACACTGATATTCTAGTAGGTTATGTAAAGACATCATAATTATAAGAGATAAAAAATGACTAATGACACTATGAAAACATGCTATCAGGGCTATTATGAGGGTGAGCAGTATGTACCTGTCGATAAGTTTTCTGACGCATATTCCTCTATCCGTAGCAGAAGCTCGAAAGCCAATCATCGTCAGGTTGCTGCGGCAAACCTGCGACCAAAATTGCGGACTGCTAAAAAAAGTTCAACTGGCGAGTTTAAGTATGAGGCTAAAAACTCTACCCAGCATTTACTAAGCTTCTCATTGACTGAGTATTATAAGAATTTAAGCGGTGTGATCACATTATCGGCTTTTATCGTAACTTTGTTGCTTATGATGAAGTTTTGGGCGATTTGAATTTAACGCATGGAAAGAGAGCGATATGTTGAATAGAGAATCAATGGATGATGATCCGTTTGAATTTATGCACAGGGTTAATCGGATGTTTTCAGACCGTAAATTAGATTTTAATTTATTATCGAAAAACTACTTATTGCGTAAAGAAGAAAAGTTGAAAGAGGATCAAGCCTATATAGACATGTCTTTTCTAATGGGCTACATTGCACATAAATATAATATGAGGCGTAACGGGGATGGAACTTTAACATTAGGACAAAATACTGACAATCCGTTAGCTGGCAAAGACGCCTTTTCATTAGCCATGTTTGCGACATGGCGTTTAAAACCACACATTTATGAAATTGACACCGACTTGTTTGAGCAAGTTCAGCATTCACCACTGCCTTATGAAACACCTTCATTGATCTTCAACAACCTGCCAGCATGGGCAGTTTACATCAAACTAAAAGACCATCACTTAAATTTGTCTATGCCGGACGGTAGCATTCAGCTTTTAAAATGTCATGGATTTTGGGCATATAAAGTTTATATGGATAGTAAAGTTTGGGTATTGATTTATCCGCATATCAGTCAAGACGAGATAGATAAAACAACCAATATTAAAAATTACATGCCAACTTCTTTTTTTATCATAGATAGCCAATATAACCTACTTGAAAGTTTACATTACGGCTCGTCACGCATACTTGATGAGAAGCAAGTTAAAAACTTACGTCCTGATATATGGGATATGCACATTAACAATTCTCGGCTATATTTAAGCTTTTTATTATTACTGTGTGTAGAAAGCCCCCAAATTGAAGATAATTTGGGGCATGATGTTGATTTAGATTATTTAAGACGATTGCCATCAGTTCAACCTAAGACTAAACGCTTTATTGCTCCTGATAAACCTAGCATATTTCATGTCGGTCGAAGGTTAGGCGGTGAAATTAGGGGTTTTAAACGTCAACTTGAGCTAGGTTCGCCTACTTTAGTTTCAATGAAACCTCACATACGCCAAGCGCATTGGCATTGTTACCGCTATGGAGAAGGTCGTAAACAATTTAAATTGAAGTTTCTTGCGCCAATTTTTGTGAATATGGCTTCGCCTGATAACCTAGAAGATACTAAACATTAAAAACATTTTTAGACTGATAATTAATTGTTTGTTCATTATTTGTCGATTATTAGGGCATCGTTAGTATATTGTCAATATAGATGGGCTTGACGTTATTAAACTTAAAACCGTAAAAATCCAAGGGTAGTTCGTTTGATTGAGGTAACAGTTTATACTATGCAATTACTTGCTATCACTCGAATGGCGAAGGCCCATTGTTCTGTTTGATAGATGGGTTAGGAGCAACTTCCTTAACCAATTTAGCTTGTTTTTCGATTAGATTTGATTTTAATACCACTTGTTTCATATTGATGGGGTGGGGAGAGAGTTTTGATCGTCCACTTGCTGATCCAACTTTGCCATAGTGTCGTCGAGCAGTGGATGTACTTGAATGGCCAAAAATTGCGGCAATTTGTAGGTCGCTAAATCCTGCAAACTTTGCATTGGCAACGGCTTGGTGACGAGTAGAGTAAAGACTCACTTGCTGTTTGATTGGGGGTTTACCCCGGTACAGCTTCATCTTGGCATTCGCTTTCTTTTGGTTGGCATTATAATCAGCGCGTCTTTTCACAAAATTTGCTTGTAAAATTTTCGCAAGACTTGGCTCATTATTTTCTATATACCGAATTGTATCTTGAAGCTTCGTCATAAATCGTTTGTAGTAATCATTTGGGCTAAAAATACCAAGTGACTCAACATAGCTATTACTCAGTTTGATCCAATCAGTGATTAGACCAAGTTCTCTTTGACTTAGATGGTCAAGGCAAATATATCTATAATCGCCACAGGCTCGGCCCTGTGAATTTTTAAAATTTTTCAAGCATAAGTATATCTCGCCAGTCTGTATATCCTCGCCAAGAAAAACCTTTGCGGTAATATCCTTCTGCTTTTTAAAATGTTCGGTCAATTCTAGCTCGTCGATTGATAATATCTGAGTATCAAACCATTCTGCTGGCCTTAATCCCACAATCACATTTGCCTGTAAAAACTTAAGGCTTTCCTTAGCATACCGGTAATCATTAGGTAGCTTACAAATTTCGGTAAATGCCTCAATAAATCCACTTGGTACAGCCTTCAACTTCATCGTACTGGTATTACCTTCTGCATGTGCCTTAATGTCTCTTGAGGTTATAAGTTTGGCTGTTTCATCATTGGTAATCGCCACCATTTTGTCATACAGCTCATTAGCTTCTTTGTAGGTCAAGCTCGCCTTAATTAAAGGACTAATGCCGTATTCTTCCTCATAGGCCACCAAAGATAGGCCAAAACATAACGATGCTTTGTACTGTCTTACCGTATTGCTCTTAATCTTGCCATCTATTCGTTTGCGACGTATCTGAGCAATTTTTTCATCCAACTTCCCATATAAGTTTCTATTTGGCAAAAGACCAGTAATACCTTGAAAACGTGCAAGATAGGACTGGACCGTTGAAGCCTGTGTATTAGCCAAAGTTTGTTTGGCGTTTAATGAAAAATCCGAGCGATAGTTTGTAATAAATTCACGCATAACTAATTAAAAATAATAATTTCAAGTGATTTTTAATAGAAAATATCATAATATATTCAATGATACTTTCAGTAGGAAATTTAAGCGATGCTTAGACTTATTAAGGACAAAAAAAACACCAAAGATGAAGATAAAATATGGTTGTATGTCCCTGAAACACCGCATAATGACCCAAATAGCAAGTGGCGAAAAATTGATACGGATTTCCTAGTCCAGCCGGATATCTTAAAAAAACAACGTGCTATAAACGCAAAAATTATAACATTTTTTAGTTATATAATTATGTTTCTTTGTACTTGCATATTTTTGGGAATTATTAAGCTACTTTTTTTTACTAAATACGAGAATGTATATCTCGATGACGGCACTTATCACAGCTGCGTAGTCGGAAATGAAAGTGTAGAACCGTATCAATATCAATAGGAAAAAATAATGTCACAGCAGCTAGATAATGAACAGATTACCGCCTTAATTTTTAGCGCACAGCAAGGAGCAGCGTCTCTTACTCGCGAGAATACCCAGCTAGTAGAGTACGTCGCTGGTCAGCGAAAACAAATTATGCGTTTGGTGCTAGTGGTTTTAGCATTAACCGTTTTATTAGTCGCCATGTTGGTGGTTTTTATGTTTTATCCAAAAAACCGTTATATCGCTACAAAAGACAATAAGGCGATCTGTGCTGTTGAACCAACCAAAAATCCCAACTTAACCGATGTAGCTATTGCTGATTTTGCTAAGGATGGGGTAGTAGGGCTATATAGCTTTAGCTATGTGAATTATATGTCGCATGTAGATGATGTACTTGGAAGATACTACACACCATCCGGCCGCAAAGATACAGTCACAGCCATTCAACCAATGGTTGAGACGGTGAAAAATCAAGCATTAACGATTAATGCTGGCATATTAGGCGCGGCAAAAATTGAACAGACAGGGGTAAACAATTTAGGTCAACCATTTTGGATTGTTCGCTATCCAATGGTTATTGATGTTTATTCAGGTGGTAAACAACCAGTTAGCCAACAATACTATATTGCCACAGTTCGCGTATTGGCTGATACCGCATCGGCCATCAATCCAAGAGGATTGGGTATTACATCCGTGACACTTATCCCTACTGAATCACCAAGATAAAGCTTCAAGCATCCTACCTATTTATTCAATGGAACCCCTATGAAAAAACATTTACTTGCACTGTTAACAGCGATAGCAGCGGTACGTGTTACAGCTGCACCCCTACCACCGAATACGATGGATATGTCGAATTATTCAGGTCAGGCGCAATCTTTTTCACAACAAACACAATCGCCCATTCTAAATCAGACCCCAATGGATATTCAGCCGTTCGTTGCTCCAAGCACTAGAACAATGGTGAATAATGAGGTCAATGAATACTTAGGCTCAAACTTAACGCCTCAGCAATTCCAGCAGCTTAAAACCTTATTGCTTGAGCAGCAACGAATTGCTGCCACGCCTTATAACCAATTACCAAACCCGGTGGTTCGTTCATTAGCTGTCGATTTATCGCCTGGTAAAACACCCCCAATCGTGCGTGTTGCAAAAAATATGCTAACTTCGATTGTATTTACCGACATGGAGGGTAATCCTTGGTATATCGAAAAGGTAGCATTAAACCGCAATCAATTTTCTGACGCTAACTCACAAAGTACCATTGCAGCAGCCCAGGCAAACACCCAAGCTGTTCAGGCAGCTGCCGACACCACAACTGGTTCCAACCTAACGCCAGCCAATCGAGCTTCAAGTAATATAAACGATGATAATAGCTATACAGCCTCACAAAATGCCAATGGCATTAACTCAAGCGGCAATAGCGATCCTAAAGCCAATCTGACCAATATTCTTACATTAGAGCCAAAACAAGCGATTGACTATGGTACGGTTTCAATCACATTAAGAGGCAAAGCAACACCTGTTATTTTTCTTGTAGCCTCAGGTCAAAGCGAAGTTGATATCAGATTAGATGCCAAGATTTCAGGTAAAAATCCGGATGTTGATCAATCATCCGTATCGTCGTTTGCTGCTATTTCCGGTAATAGCCTTGCAAGTACGCCCGACCAAGATGCCATTGCACTCGCGTTTTTAGACGGTAATCCACCTAACGATGCCACCCCTCTAACTTCTTCCGATAGCGCAGTTAGAGGCTGGGAATACAACGATAAGTTATATGTTAAAACGCGTTTTGATGTTTTATATCCAAATTTCATGTATAGAGCGGCAAGTTCTGACGGCACAAAAATCTATCGTTTTGACCAAGGCGTTAATGATATCACCTTTTTACAACGTCGAGGGCAACCTGTAACTGTGTCCTTTGAGCAAAATTCTTTACCTTATTACGAGAGATAAAATATGGCTAACAGTAATCGAGAGTTTGAAGATGATATCGAAGGTTCAGGTGATATTTATGGTCCTGTAAAAGGCTTATCCGCGATAGGTATGCCTGACTATGATAAATCTAGGCAAATAATGCAAGAAGTTGAGAAAAAACAGAACTTCGAGAATTTAAAATCAATGACATACACCACGCCATCAACTGAACCGATTGTTGGCGACGCCCCCTCATTTAACCATCCTACTGAGTCTATTGAGCCTAGCACTACGACAGATACCTATCGTCCTACCCATAACACACAAGCTGATATCCCAGCTATTGATGAAAGTATTTATGATATTAACGTGCCGATGCCAGTAAAGGGTACTAGCATTAATCAAAAGCCTGGCGACGAATTATATGTGGAGCCTGAGGTTAGAGCGGCTAAGGTTAATTCATTGCCAGCTGTTTTAGCAAACCCTAAGTCACGCATAATGCTGTTTGCTGGTGGTGTTATGACGCTTGCAATCATTGGTGGGTTGTCTTATGCCTTCACCGGCGATAGCAAAAAATTAAGTGACACTGATAGCGGTGAAGCAGGTGTTGAGCTTAAGGCCGACCCTAACGCGCCACTAAATGAGCAACAAGCTCGTTATGATATGCGTCGCCGCCAAGGTGAAGCATCTGAATTAGCCGCTCAAGGGGTAACAAATGCACCTTCGTTAGCGACCATGCCAGCTAGTGCCACACAAGCAACAGGTGGCATTTCTAACGTATCGGCTACTGAAATTGCCGAAAAATATCGCGGTGTTAATTATCGAACCGCAGATATTAATAAAATACCTGACAATGAACGCTTACTATATGCCAATAGTCAGGCAGCCAATGGTGAGCGTATGCAATATTACCAAGAACCACTGTCTGATAGCTCGATATATCAACCTAAAGATACCCGGGGCGGCGAGGTGTTGACCTATACCGCAGGTGGTATCACGATCAAACCCGATGATTACGAACAACGATTGCAGCGAGCGATAGAAGCTGAAAATCGAAATAACTCAGGTTCTCAGCAAGCCCAATCGCAAAATAACAATGGTCAGTCTCAGGGGCAGTCACAGCCACAACCCGACCTTGTTTATGAGAATATACAGAAGTCGCTTGGCGCAGACTATGACGCTTATACCACTGAGCGCAATGCACAACAAGCAAGGTTGGCCGAACAGCGGTCGCAATATCAGCAGCAAGCAGCGGCTTTAGCACAGAGCCGACAAGCGGTAGCAAAAAATGCCCTAAACCAGTCAATTCAAATGCTGACGGCAAGTAATAATGCTGGTAACAATTATACTGCCCAAATATACGGTCAAAAATATAACGCAGCTAATCGCAATTATGCACAGCCATCTACGGTTACTGGTAATGGACTTTACGGCTCCAACAGCTTATCAACCAATGCCAATGCTAAATCAACAGCGAGTAATTTGCTCCCAAAAAATATTATTCGGGCCGGTACAAGCTTTCCTGTCGTCGTAACCAACACAGTAAACTCCGACAACGGTTCTACCGTGACAGCGCAGGTGGTTGGTGGTGTGTTTAACGGGTCAAAAGTGTTTGGTCAGATTGAGCCGCAGGGCAGAAACATAGGCGTTTCGTTTACTGCATTACAACCAAAAAACCCACGCCAGTCACTTATACCCATTAATGCCATTGCTTTAACACTTTCAAATAGTGGAGGAGTGGCAAGCAAAGTAGATCGTCACTATTTCCAAAATTACCTAACAGCCTTGGCGCAAGCAGGAATTGAGGGTTATGGCAATGCTTATGCTGAGTCAAACACTACGACACGTACCACGGATGAAGGTACAGTCATTGTATCGAAGGGTGGGGCAGACGCTAAACAAGTCCGGGGACAAATACTATCGTCACTAGCCGGGCGGTTAAATCAAGATATTGGCGTGTTTGCTAATCGTCAACCAACTTACATTATTCGACAAGGTACACCTTTAAGCATGACATTGGTTTCCAACGTTGACACAACCGCTAGTACGGCGTCGCTAAACTTAAACAGTTCGCGAACATCCAATACAGCAAGACAGCAATAAGTTATATTAAGGAAGCGACATGACAGTTAATTCTATCAATACTGATCCAAGTAAGCCTAAAGTTAAAGAGACGGTGGTTAATACTAAAAAAACGGATTTAAAAGCGATTAAAGAGCCTAGTAAGCAAGAAAAAACAATGAACTACATCATTTATGGTGTAGGGGCAGGTTTTATATTGCTGTTTATTGGGTTAGCCATCTTCTTGTTAATGCCAGCAGATAATTCCAAAAAGAAAGCACCGGCCAAAGATGCCACAATGGTTGCGTCAGTACCGGAACCTGTGACAACACAGCCACCGCCGTATTTAGCGAGTTTTGAAAACAACCCAAACGGTTGGTATTTTCAGCCACAGCCTTTTGATAGCCTTGTTGATGAATCTATTAAAAAAGCGATTGATAGCTCGCCATACAATCAGGGTGGCATTTTAGTTTCACCAAGCGGCACACAAATGACCCCTAACTCACCTGAATACTTTACGGTGGTTAATGGTATTCGTGAAAGTCAGAAAGCTAAATTAATGCAGGAATACCCCACTGAGCCACGAGGGGCTTATCAACAAATTTATCATCTTGATCCAGTGGCCGGTAACCGTGTCGCTATCAGTGATCCAAATGATATCTTAGCTATCGAGAACCAAACCGCTCAAGATATTGCCACTCAGTTAAACAATGGCATCATCAGCTTGCCAGCTCCAGCGAAAGAACAAAATCAAAAAGTTGAACCCAAAGTCATTGATATGACAGAGGAGCAGCGTCAACGCTATATGTCATTAATCCAAAATCTTCGTGACTGGAACCATAACTTACAAGTTGAAAATGCTGATTTGAAAAAACAATTAGCGCAGCAAGAGAAAGGTATGACCCATATCATTCAAAAGCTTGAAGATAGCCCAACAGCGAATGAAAGACTACGCGCTACCATGCTGCCAAAATCAACTGGCCTACGCACAGAGGCGATGGTAGGTGGCAGAGCTTGGGTACGAGACACCAAAACAGGTGCGTTATACTCATTAGAAGTGGGGTCTGTTATCCCAAATACTGAATTACGCGTCGCTGAGTTAAAAGAAGATACCGGCATTGTTATGGTCACGCGCAAATAAACCATTTTTGAGTTAAAAAATAAAGATGAATACACCCAATGCTTTTTTAATACTCTACAATGTAGTAGCCTCGTTAGGCTACTTATTTGTATTCTTGCGCTATTTTATAATGGCGGTGGCAGTGGTTTGGACAATAATTGCCTTGCTTAATATATGGGGTTTAACAACGGCTCATAGCAATGGCCAAATGAATAAGCTATTTCCATCACAGGCGCAACCAACGATGGCGAGTGCCTGGTTTCAGCTATTTATTGCCGGGGCATTATTCGTCCTGGCATTAAACCTTTTGCCAGCCACATTATTTAGTGCGATTTTAACAGGCTCAACCGACGCTGTTCAGAACTATAGCGTGGGAAGCTATAATCCTGATCCCACAGCCAGCCAAATACAAAGCCTCACTAAAGGGCTAATTCAAAGTTTGATGGCTTTAATAGGCTTATTAGCTTTCTATCGTGGTTTTGTGACCTGGTGGCAAATATCTCAGGGTACAAGCAATCAAGGGATGGGTAGGGTATTGGGTTTCTTTGTTTTTGGTGCATTGGCGTTTAATTTCTTTTGGGTTAACGACTTACTAGCAAATATCACTGGTATGAATTTCTTGAAGGCGATACTTGGTTAATTCACGGCTCACCAAAGCAGCACTTCCTCTTAAAGAGATAACTTTATCACTTCATGTTGCAACTCTTGTAATTGCAGATTTGCAACAGCCCAAACTCTTGCCAGTCCCGACTTATTATTGGCTAAACTTATTGTTGCACTGTAAAAGCTTTTTAAATTCATAAAAATATGATATATGTTATTTGTCTGAACATATATTGACTGAATATGTATTAATAATTTTCTTAAAATGCACATTGAGCAATTTATATAACAGCTTCACTCATGACTTCAATTTTTTTAGACGGTTATAAATATGAAATTGCCACTTATATTATCATCTTGCTTGTTGATGGCTGGTTGCTCTTTAATTTTTGATGACGCTCCAAAAGAGAGTTCATTAA
>ERZ500994.619-NODE-619-length-10354-cov-6.106904_pt1 | contig 10354 bp, 10 predicted proteins | sample MGYA00248878_ERZ500994 | MGnify/ENA primary metagenome ERZ500994 (study PRJEB25958, sample SAMN03398533) | human skin metagenome | study: EMG produced TPA metagenomics assembly of the Human Skin Microbiome Metagenome (human skin metagenome) data set. | reverse complement strand
GATCGCGCGGGATGCGGGTCGGCACGCCGACTTCCAGGCCGATCCGGCGACGTCCGCGCGCGAACATCTCGCGCGCCAGCAATGCGGTTCCGGCCGACTTGAACACCGCCGACGCGCCATAGAACAGCGCCGAATTGCGCGCCTGGACACGGATCGGCAGCAACGGTGCACGCGTCGCTCGCGCGAAACGCAGGAAACCCGTGCGCCAGCGCCGGTCACTCACGCCACGCGCGGACAGCCGCGAGACCTCGCCGGCCGGGAAGATGACGACGCATTCCTCGCGCTCGAGCGCCGCCTCGATCGCGCGGATCGATCGCGCGCCGACGCCGCCGCCGAACACGCGCAGCGGCAATAGCAGTTCGCGCAGCGGCTCGATTGCGGTCAGGAAATCGTTGGCGACGATGCGGACATCGCGGCGCACCCGGCCGATCGCATCGAGCAGCGCGAATGCATCCAGCGCGCCGGAAGGATGGTTGGCGATGATCAGCAGCCGGCCCTCGACCGCCATGATCCGCCGCGACTTGTCGAACACCTCGCCGCCCACCGGGTCGTAGACGACGTCCACGCCCCTGCCTCCCGTGAGCTCCTTGACGACCTCGGCCACGGCCGGCATACGGGTCGAACCGCCGACGAGTACGACGTGGTCGATGTCGCTGACCGAGACGCCCGCGTCCTTCAGGGCCTGGTTGAACGGCGCCTTGGTCCGCTCGAGCAGGTCCTGGGTCATCCGCTGGAACTCAGCACGCGTGATGGTGATGTCCATGTGCATCGGGCCGTCGGGACCGGCGGTGATGTACGGCTGGTTGACGGTGGTCGACTGGCCACCGGACAGCTCGATCTTCGCCTTCTCCGCAGCCTCACGGATGCGCTGCATCGCGAGCTTGTCGCCCGCGAGGTCGACGCCGGTCTCGTTCTTGAACGTCTTGACCAGGTGATCGACGATCCGCTGGTCCCAGTCGTCGCCGCCGAGCTCGGTGTCGCCGGAGGTCGCCTTGACCTCCACGACGCCGTCGCCGATCTCCAGCAGCGAGACGTCGAAGGTGCCACCACCGAGGTCGAAGACCAGGATGGTCTGCTCCTTCTCGCCCTTGTCCAGCCCATAGGCCAGCGCAGCGGCGGTCGGCTCGTTGACGATGTGCAGCACGTTGAGGCCTGCGATCTCACCGGCCTCCTTGGTGGCCTGACGCTCGGCGTCGTCGAAGTACGCCGGCACGGTGATGACCGCGTCGGTGACCTTCTCGCCGAGGTAGGACTCGGCGTCGCGCTTGAGCTTCATCAGGATGCGGGCCGAGATCTCCTGCGGCGTGTACTTCTTGCCGTCGATCTCGGTGGTCCAGTCGGTGCCCATGTGGCGCTTGACCGAACGGATGGTGCGGTCGACGTTGGTGACCGCCTGGTTCTTGGCGGCCTGGCCGACCAGCACTTCGCCGTTCTTGGCGAAGGCGACGATCGACGGGGTGGTGCGGGAGCCCTCGGCGTTGGCGATGACCTTCGGCTCGCCACCTTCGAGGACAGAGACGACGGAGTTCGTCGTACCGAGGTCGATACCGACAGCTCGTGCCATGTGTGCTCTCCTATGCGTTCGGTGTTGCGTGAGACCGCGGCGCGGCCTGTGATCTTGGTTTGGACCTAGTTTGTGGTCGTTGAGTCGTCTTCGTTCGAAGACTTGAGTCGCACTTGCTCAACTTTACAAACCTTCCAACGGGCCAGTAGACCGGGTCATTCCCGACTCGGGGCGATGTGACTCACACCACTCGAATGTGTCGTGCGGTCCAACCTTCGCGCGCCGGCCCGTTCGGTAGCCATCCGATTACGGTTTGGTGCACGGCGCGCGCTGACCCCCGACCGGCGTAAATGCTGCGTTAGAGTCGGCCCAACTCAGGTGGCCGGGAACCCCGCCAGCACGCGGCGAGTCTGAGCAGCGCGACTTCACGTCAATCACTCACCACCGAACCGCCCATCACCGCGGCACGCGCCGTTCTCTCGCTGGATGAACCGATGACCACACCTCCCCCGCACAACCGGGACAACCCGTTTGGCGACAACCCGCCGCCGCAGAGCGGCACCCCGGGCCAGCCGGCCAACCCGGACTCCTACCTACCGCAGTCCGGGCGGTACCCGGCCCAGCAGGGCCCGCAGACCGGCGGCTACCAGCAGCCGTACGCACAGCAGCCGGCGTACGGCGCCGCGGGATTCCCCGCAGGTCCAGGCGGTGCCGGCCCGGGCGTTCCGGGCGCTCCGTGGGGTGAGCCGCCGAAGAAGAGCAAGACGCCGTGGATCATCGGCATCGCCGCCGTAGCGCTCGTGGCCGTCGTCGCGACCGTGCTGATCATCGTGCTCGGCAAGGACGATGACGACAAGAAGCAAGCCTCCGGCGGTGACTCAGGCGCCGGCGCCTCGCTGACCTGCGAGGAGGGCGACTACGGGCTGAAGGTCGACCCGGAGAGCGGCGAGTCGATCGAGTGCGACGGCGGCTACACCGAGGATCCGAAGGCCGATGCTGCCATCTCGGCGATCGAGGGCACCTGGTCGGTCGAAACGAAGATCACCAGCATCAGCGACGATCTCACCGACGAAACGACCGGCAAGGTCTTGGGCCCGGGCGACACGACGTGGGGCGAGGGCCCGCACGAGTGGATGGTGATCACGCCGTACTGCACCGGCGGGACGAACTGCGGCGCATCCGTCACCGACATCACCAACGGTGACTACTTCGAGCTGACGACCTCCGGTGACACGTGGGTCAGCGACACCACGCGGGACATCACCTGCGGGGACTCCACGACCACCTCGATCGACGTCACCATCGAGATCGAGCTCCTGGACTCCGACGTCCTGACCGGAACGATGAGCACGAGCGGCAGTCCCTGCGACGGCACGCCGATCTCGATCGAAGAAGACCTGTCCCTCGAGAAGCAGTGAGCCGACGATGACCAATCCGCCGTACCCGCCCGGACCACATGACCCCTATGGCAATAACCCCTATGGCGGGCCGCCGACGGGAGACCAGTATCTCCCCGGGCAGCCCGGGGGTCCGCACACGAACGGCTACGGCGCTCCGCCGCCGACCGACCCGTACGGCGCTCGTCCACCCACGGCTGCCTACGGGGCCCAGCCGCAGGGTTACGGCGGCTACGACCAGCCCCAGCCGGCGTACGACGGCGGGAGCTGGAACGAGCCACCGAAGAAGAACAAGCAGTGGATGCTCATCGCCGGCGCTCTCGTCGCACTCGCGGGGATCGCAGTGGCGGTCATCATCCTGGCGCTCAACTCCGGCGATGACGACCAACAGGCCGGCGGGGGCGATGGCGGCGGCGGGGGCGACACCACGACCAGCCAGACGCCCGAGCCGAGCCCGGGCGAGGGAATGGCCGGTAACTGGGAAGTCACGACGAAGATCACGCTGCTGACCGGGGTCGGCTCACTTACCAACAAGGACAACGAGAAAATCGGCGAGGGCGACGAGCGCTGGAGTCCGCACACGTGGGAGATCACTGCGGACGCGTGCACCGACGAGAAGGACTGCGTGCTGAGCGTCACCGACCTCAACAACAACGACGAGTTCGAGATGGCCCTCGATGACGACACGTGGACGGCGACCTACGACTCGCCTTTCCAATGCAGCGATGGCAGCTTCCAGACGGTCACGGTCGAGGTTTCGATCACCCGCGATGACGAGAGCGACGAGCTGACTGGACAGATGAAGACGGCCGACAACGGCAGCTGCGGCCCCAACGACAATATGAAGATCGAAGAGGACGTCACGATGTCGAAGAAGTAGCGGCTGAGGTCTTCAGTCCCCGAGCCAGCAACATCAAGGCGAGCAGTGTCGCCGCGCCGATCGCCGCGAGCACGAGCATCATCGCCCCATAGCCGCCGACTGCTTCGGCGATCGCCGTACCGCCAAACGGGGCGAGCGCCATCGCGATCGTCATCGGCGCGGAGAAGATCCCGTTAAGTGCGCCGTACCGCTCGGTGCCCCACACGTCGGCGACGAAGCTGGCTTGCAGCAACGTCCCAGCACCGCGGGTGAGGCCCAACAGCGCGGCGGCAACCGCAAGGAGTGCGGCGGGCCCAGAGATCGTCGCGAGCAGCAAGATCGAGGTTATTGTTGGGATGTAGACCGCTGGAATGCGGGTGCGCACCGGCAGCCGCCCGGCCAGACGCACGTAGCTGCCCCGCCCGATGACCAGCCCGACGCCGACCAGCCCGAGAAGGACGGCGCCGAACGTGCGTGAGTAGCCGCGTTCGATCGACAGCGCGACGATGAGCATCGTCGCGGCAAACGCGCAGAAGATCATCAGCGCCATGCCGACCGCGAACCCGCCAAAGCGCACCGAGCGCACGACGGACCGCACATTGGTGGTGCTGCTGTGGCGGGTCACGCGGCGCCACGGCAGGCGCAGCCCGAGCCAGTGGGTCGGGATGGTGACGACGGCGAGTAGGCTGGCCAGCACTAGGAACGTCTCGCGCCAGGTGAGGTGATCCATCAGGAAACTGGTGATCGGGGCGAACACCGTCGAGGACAGTCCGCCGACGAGAGTGACCATGGTGATGCCACGGACCCGCTGCGCACCAAACCAGCCGGTGATCGCGGTGAACGCCGCGGTGTAGAGGGTTGCGGCCATCGCCACGCCGGCGAGCAACCAGCCGAGGGTAAACAGCGCGATGTTCGGCGCCAGCGCGATGAGCACCACGCATGGCACCGCGAGCGCCGACCCCGCGGTCATCACCCGCCGTGGTCCGGAGCTCTCCAAGAGCCAGCCGACAGGTACGCCGATCAGCGCCGAGACGATCAGCCCGGTCGAGAAGGCGGCCGACGTACTCGTCGCCGACCAGCCGGTATCCGCCGTGATCGCATCGAGCATCACCGGAAACGCGTAGTAGAGCACGCCCCAGGTGACGATCTGCGTCGTACAGATCGCGACGAGTATGCCGCGCAGCTCACGCTTCGAGGGCTGGGTACTCGCCTGGGTGCTCACCCACCCCATTGTGGCCCTACTTACTTCGCATCCCTAACGAACCACCCACATGCTGATCGAGCGCTTCCCCGCCCGGCGAGTCCTCTGCTGCCGCGCTCGACCACCAATTACTGGTGATCGAGCCCTTCGAGACGGCGCTCGTGCCTCGCGCCTCCTCAGGAACCACCGCGAAGGCGCCCAGCGCCTGAGCGAGTCGAGATCCCGTGACGTACCTCTGAACCTGGCCAAGATCCCTTACAGCGCACGAGGTCTCGACTCAGGCTCGCCCCTGGGGGCTCGCCTGGCTCGACCACCAATTCGTGCCGGTTCGACCAGCAGTTGTGGGTTTTGGCAGGCTGGGGGCATGGCTGAGGAGATTGCCGAGCTGCGCCCGCTGCCCGGGCGGGGTGACGTACCCACCTTGACGGCGTACGCCGACGGACGGCTGGTCGCGTCCGTACCCGACGAGGACGAAGCCGAGTTCCAGATCGGGCCCGGCGGGATCACCGCGCTCGCGACATACGTCACCGAGGTCCCCGCGCCGCGCCGCAGCATCACCCAGCGTCGCCTGTATCGCATGGGCTGGCATCTGCTCGATGGCACGGGCCGGCCGGTCGCGTGGTTGGGCAATCTCGAGCGCGAGATCTACGACGAATCCGCGCTGCGCGACTTTGCCGACACCGCAGGCCTGAAGGTGCTCGACCGCGGGCGGGTGCCTTACTCCCAGCTGCTGGGCGAGGACGCTCGCAAGCTCGGCCCTGGCACGAGCATGCTGACGGCGTTCGTCGCGCCGTCGCGAGAGTGGGCGCTCGCGGGGATGGTCGTGGCCGGAATCCTGCTGTGCTTCGGCTGGTTCTTGCCGGATGGATCGCGGCTCGGAATCGGGTTGGGCATGTTTCTCGGGATTTTCGCGGGGCCCGCGCTGCTTCCTCTTGTGGGGATCCTGCTCGCGATCCATCGCGAGAAACGCTGGTATGCAAGGCATACCAGTGTTGTATTGCGCAGCGCAGATCGTGTCCCGGGACTCGCCGTCACGGCGACACCCAACGAGCTGCTCGTGATGGACCTGTTCAAGACCAAGTCGGCGCACCGCTCGCAGCGCGTGCGACTCGCGCCGTACGACACGACCCAGACCAATCCCGAGCGCTGGGCTACCCGCGGGCTTGTCGTCCAGGGAAACTCAGGACCGTCCATCGACATACCCGATGTTTTCGATCCCGTTGAGCTCCAGGCTTTCTCGCAGGCGGCCGGCATCCCGATCGGAGAGTTGCTGACCGACGCGAGCGAGCTGCCCGCACGGCCCAAGGCCAAGATGGACGAGGTCCGGGTCAAGCTCGCCCGGCGCCTGGGTGGAATCCACTGGATCGCCCTCCTGCTGTGGGTCTTGGCGGCGGTCGCACTCGTGCTCGCCGTACTCGGCCTGCTGAAGGTGCTGCCGATCGCGGTGTCGTACTGCGTCGTGATGATCGGTTTCGCCGTCGCCATTCCGAGCGCGTGGGGGATGGCGCAGAACCAGCTCAGTGTGAGCGTGCCGCACCCGGACGAGCTCGGGGCACCACAGCCGGCACGGCAGCGCAGGCGCGGCTGAGGCAGAATGATCCGGTGATCGAGTACCTCAGCCCCAAAGAGATCGAGCAGATGCGCCCGGCCGGCGCGTTCGTCGCCGATGTGCTGTCGACGCTGCAGCGCGAGGTGCAGGTCGGCACCAACCTGCTGGAGATCGACGACCGCGCGCACGAGATGATTCGCGAGCGCGGCGCAGTTTCCTGCTATATCGACTATCACCCGTCGTTTGGGGCGCGCCCGTTCGGCAAGGTCATCTGCACCTCGGTCAACGACGCCGTACTCCATGGACTGCCGCACGACTACAAGCTGCGCGACGGCGACCTGCTGAGCCTCGACTTCGCGGTTTCGGTCGATGGCTGGGTGTGCGACTCGGCGGTCAGCTTTACGGTGGGTACGCCGAAGCCTGGCGACCAGCAGCTCATCGACACCACCGCGCAGGCCCTTGATGCGGCCATCGAGCAGGCGCGGGCCGGCAACCGGGTCGGGGACCTGTCGGCCGCGATCGGCGGCGTACTGCGCGGTGCCGGGTACGGCGTCAACACCGACTTCGGCGGCCACGGCGTCGGCAGCACGATGCACGGCGACCCGCACGTCCCCAACGACGGACGTGCCGGACGCGGCATGAAGCTGACGCCCGGGCTGGTCATCGCGATCGAGCCGTGGGTGATGGCCGGCACCGACCAGCTCGTCATGGACCCGGACGGATGGACGCTGCGTAGCGCCGACCAGTCGCGTACGGCACACACCGAGCACACCGTCGCGATCACCGAAGACGGCCCCATCGTCATGACCGCCCGCTCGTAGCGAGCGCCACTGGTGGTCGAGTAGGGCGCCTATTGGTGGTCGAGTAGGGCGAGACATCCCAGGCCGTTTGGTGTCAAGCGGCGCGGGGGATCTTGTCGGTGTGGTGTTGCCAGGCTTTGTCTTCGTCGTAGGGCGTGTGGTGTTTCAGGCATCCGTGCAGGATGCCGACGAGACGGTTCGCGAGTTGGCGTAGCGCTGCTTCGTGGTCGAGCTCTCGATCGCGTAGCGCGTCGTAGTAGGCACGTGCTCCTGGTGATGCGCTCAGCGCGGAGAACGCCTGCCGTTCCAGCGCGTCGTAGAGCCAGTCGTTGCGGACGTGTCGGGCGGTAACGACGCGGCGTTTGCCTGAAGCCTTGGTGATCGGCGAGGTACCGGCGTCGTTTTTACGCGCTTTAGCGGTGGCGTAGCGTGCGGAATCGTCACCGAACTCGGCAAGCACCCGAGCGCCGAGGGTATCGCTCAGCCCCGGCGTAGAGGTGATGATCTCAGCGTCCGGGTGCTGCCCAAAATGGGATTCCACCTGCTTTCCAGGACTGCGATCTGCTCGTTGAGCGTGCCCAGAACCGCCACCGTGGCCCGCGTCGTCGCGGCGTATGCGCCCACGACAACCTCGTCGCGACCGAGCTGCTCAGCGCGCAATGCGGCCTGGATCTCGCCCGCTTTCTTCTCCACGTTGCGTCGGCGCGCACGTTTGAGAGCCGCGCGGATCTGGCCACGCGACAGCCGCGCTGCCAAGTGCGGGTCAGGGGCCTTGCCCAGCAACTCCAGCACGTCCGGGGCGTTGAGATCATCGAAGGCATCCAACGCCCCCGGGAAGTACTCCCGTAACGCTTGCGACAACCGATTGGTATGACGAGCGCGCTCAAAGATCAGCTTCTTATGCGCCCGCGTCAGCGTCTTGATCGCCTGCGACAACGACGAATCACCCGCGATCGCGCGCAGCTGATGCACATCAACGCGCACCATATCAGCGAGCAGGTGTGCATCCGCAGCATCACTTTTGGTCACGGGTTGTTTTCGCACGGGTGTGTTGGTATGTTTTTCGCACGGTAGTGCGATAACACCGACGAAGAAGGTGACAGCATGAACGGACAGCGCATCCTCGGACTGGTATTGATCCTCGCCGGCGGCGTACTCGCGTTTGGCTTCCCGGACCTGAAGTTCTTCTGGTTCGAAGGGCGACCGCTCGGCATCGTGCTCGCGATCCTCGGCGTACTGGACCTGTTGGAGAGCCTGCGGCGCAAGCCGCCGACGTCCGTCAGCGGCTAGCTCAGGTGGCGTGCTTCTGCAGCGCGGCACCGAGCCGGGGCAAGGCGGCCTGCACGTGGTCCTCGGCCTTGCCGCGCATCCCCCGGTACGCCTTCTTGATCGCCTCGCGGCTTGAGCCCTCCACCCGGCGGTCGGTCACCGAGAGCAACGCCGCGGACACCTCGCCCTGACGGCTGGCGAGGTAGGCGCCGAAGTCGCCGCCGGAGAAGTCCGCCCAGAACGGGTCAAGCGCCGCCGCGAAGTCCGGCAGCATTCGCTGCAAAGCGCGGTCGGTGAGTCCGGGTACGACCTTGTTGGCGGCGGCGTAACCCGCCTTGACCGCCGTGCCAGAGATGCCCTTCTTGTCTCGGACCTCGGCTTCGACGACGCCTGACAGATCGGCGATCACCGCCTCTCGGCGGTCGTCGGCAAGCACACTTTCGGACAGGCTCATCGGCAGGTCTCTCTACTCGAAGGCAAGGGGGTAAGCGCCGCGACCATCCTACGGACGCGGTTGCGTGCGCAGGACCACCCGCCCGATCACCTGGCGCGAGCCGATCTCGGTGAGCGCCGCTGGGAGGTCCTCGAACTCGAAGACCTGCACCCGCGGGCGGATCTTGCCTTCGGCGTACCACTGCAGGATGTGGCGGTGCACCTCGTCGCGGTAGGCGAGGTCTTCGCGGAACGGTCGCATCCGGAACCCGACGACGCTGTAGTTCTTCAGCAGCGCGTGGTTGGCCGGCGCCGACGGGATCGTGCCGCCGGCGAACCCGACGACCAGCAGCCGACCCTCGACCGCCATGACGCGCCGCGTCTGGTCAAACACCTCACCGCCGACCGGGTCGTAGGCGACGTCGACCCCACGGCCGCCGGTGAGCTCGCGCACCCGCTCGACAAAGTCGGTGGTCCGGTGGTCGATGACCTCATCAGCGCCGAAATCCCTTGCGGCATCGACTTTCTGCCCCCCTCCGACGACCGCGATGACATGCGCCCCAGCGGCCTTGGCGAGCTGTACGGCGGCCATCCCGACGCCGCCGGTAGCGCCATGGATCAGCACGATCTCGCCGGCTTCGAGCCGCGCGCGGCGAAAGAGCCCGACGTACGACGTCTGGTACGCCGTAAACAACGTCGCACCGTGCTCGACCGGCAGGTCCATCGGGAGCGGCAGCAGGTTGTCCGGCGACGCGCTCACCAGGTCGGTGAGCAGACCCGCACCCTTGGCGTCAGCCAGCACCAGGCGACGCGAGCCCACCTCGATGCCGTCGATGTCGCTGTCGACCACCGTCCCGGCGGCCTCACCGGCGATACCGAACGGCAGCTCGGGCTTGTCGTGATACAGCCCCTGCATCATCAGGTAGTCCGGAAACCCGATGCAGGCCGCGTCGATCCGCACCAGCGCACGGCCGTCGCCGCGCGCGGGCTCGGCGACCTCGACCAGCCGCGCGACCGACGGCGGGTCGCCCAGCTCGGCCACCTCCCAGCGCCGCATCAGCGGGCCTCGAAGATCGCGAGGTACGCCGGATGCGCGGGCACCCACCGCCAGATGCCGCCGATGAACGGCGCATACGCCGACCAGACCGTGCGAAACCCAGCCGACTCGACCAAGTCGCTGAACGCCGTACCGCTCGGACGGTAGATATGCGTGGGATCTTGGTCGTAGGAGCCGCGATAAAGCCTCGCCTGCATCGGATTCCCAATCGTCGGCAGGTGCGCGACGAGCAGGCCGCCCGGACGCAGACTCTCGCGCACCACTCGCGCCGCGTCGAGCGGACGGT
>ERZ500994.618-NODE-618-length-10442-cov-5.401463_pt1 | contig 10442 bp, 10 predicted proteins | sample MGYA00248878_ERZ500994 | MGnify/ENA primary metagenome ERZ500994 (study PRJEB25958, sample SAMN03398533) | human skin metagenome | study: EMG produced TPA metagenomics assembly of the Human Skin Microbiome Metagenome (human skin metagenome) data set. | reverse complement strand
ACGTCTTCGGGTCGAGCTTGAGATCGAAGCTCTTTCCGTTCGCATCCACCGCGTCGTCGACCTCGATCGCGCCGCTCGCGATCAGGCCCGAGAAGCCGCGGAAATCCGAATCCGGCCGGTTGACCCATTGCACCTGCATCGCGAAGGGCGCGGCGCGCTCCCTGACCGCGACCGGCGTCGTCTCGAGAAAGTCGAGCAGCGTGCCGCCGGCATGCCAGGGCGTCTGCGCCGCGCGCGTCACGACATTCGCGCCGGTGATCGCCGAGAGCGGGATCGCGCTCACGCTCGCGAAATCGAGATCGCGCGCGAAAGCATCGAAGTCGCGCACGATCGTGTCGAAACGCTGCTGCGACCAGTCGACGAGATCCATCTTGTTGATGGCCAGCGCGACGTGCCGAACGCCCAGCATCGAGACGAGCAGGGCATGGCGGCGCGTCTGCTTCGTCAGCCCGTTGCGCGCATCGACGAGGATCACGGCGGCGTCGGCGGTCGAGGCGCCGGTCGCCATGTTGCGGGTGTATTGCTCGTGGCCCGGCGTGTCGGCGACGATGAAGGCGCGCGTCGCCGTCGAGAAGAAGCGATAGGCGACATCGATCGTGATGCCCTGTTCGCGCTCGGCCTGCAGGCCGTCGACGAGCAGCGCGAGATCGACCTCCGTGCCGCGCGTGCCGTAGCGTCGCGACTGCTGGCGCAGGGATGCGAACTGGTCGGTGAAGACCTGTTTCGTGTCGTGCAACAGCCGGCCGATGAGACTCGACTTGCCGTCGTCGACGGAGCCACAGGTGATGAAGCGCAGAACTTCCTTCTCGCCGAACAGTTCGACAGACCCGTTGTGGCCGAAGCTCAGCGGATTCGCGTGGACGGTCATCAGAAATAGCCTTCCTGCTTCTTGCGCTCCATTGCGCCCAGCCCGTCCTTGTCGATGAGACGACCATCGCGTTCCGAGGTGCGCGCCGCCAACGTCTCATCGATGATGTCGGCGGTCGTCGCGGCCGCGCTTTCGACCGCGCCGGTGAGCGGATAATCGCCGAGCGTGCGGAAACGCACCTGCTTCAACTGCGGCTCTTCGCCGGGCTCCAGCGGAAGACGCTCGTCGTCGACGAGAATGAGCCGCCCTTCGCGCTCGACCACCGGCCGTTCCGCCGCGAAATAGAGCGGAACGATCGGGATGTTCTCCTGCTGGATGTACAGCCACACGTCGAGCTCGGTCCAGTTCGACAGCGGAAAGACGCGGAATGACTCGCCACGCTTTTTCTTGAAATTGTAGAGCCGCCAGGGTTCTGCTCGCTGGCGCTTGGGGTCCCAGCGATGCTGCTTGTTGCGCAGGGAGACGATGCGCTCCTTGGCGCGGCTCGCCTCCTCGTCGCGCCGCGCGCCGCCGAAAGCCGCGTCGAACTGGTGCAGATCGAGCGCCTGGCGCAAGGCCTGCGTCTTCATCACGTCCGTATGAACTTCCGATCCATGGCTGATCGGGCCGATGCCCCTGCGCAGCCCGTCCTCGTTCGTATGCACGAGAAGCTCGACGCCAAGTTCCTGCGCGCGGCGGTCGCGGAAGGCGATCATTTCGCGGAACTTCCACGTCGTATCGATGTGCAGAAGCGGGAACGGCAGGCGGCCGGGCGCAAAGGCCTTGAGCGCGAGATGCAGCAGGACCGACGAGTCCTTGCCGATCGAATAGAGCATGACCGGGTTCTCGGTCTCGGCCACAGTCTCGCGAAGGATGTGGATGCTTTCGGATTCGAGACGCTGGAGATGCGTGAGGCGATCGCGCGGCGCAGCAAGCGGGGCGATGGAGGAATCGAGACGCAGCATTACGCGAATTCTCTCGTCTTGGATCGATCTTCGATCGGCGCGGGTTCGCCGGTCGGGAGGACATCGGCGGAGGGTTGCTGTCGCAGATGCAGGCCGCATTCCTTCTTCATTTCCTGCTCCCACCACCAGCGGCCGGCGCGTTCGGATTCGCCGATCCGCACGGCGCGCGTGCACGGCGCGCAGCCGATCGACGGGAAGCCGCGATCGTGCAGCACGTTGTAGGGGACGGAATGGTCGTGAACGTAGGTTTCGACATCCGCGCGCGTCCAGTCGGCGAGCGGATTGACCTTGAGCAAGTCACGCGCTGCGTCGAATTCAATGACCGGCGTGGCCGCGCGGTTCGCGGACTGGCCGGCGCGCAGTCCTGTGTACCAGATGACCGCGCCATCGAGCGCACGCTTCAGCGGCTCGACCTTCCGGAAGCCGCAGCATTCCTCGCGCGCGTCGAGCGAATGGCGGAATCCGTTGATCCCGCGCCGCGCGACATAGTCTTCCTCGGCGAGGCGCTCCGGCGCATAGGCGCGAATGCGGATGTCGAAGGCGGCCTCCGTTTCCGCCCACGTGTCGTAGGTCTCGGGAAACAGCCGCCCCGTATCGAGCGTCACGATCTCGGCGCGACTGCCGGCCTCGCGCAACGCATGCGTCAGCGCCTGATCCTCGAGACCGAAACTGGTCGTGAACACGATCCGGCCGGCGATCTCGCCTTCGAGGAGGCGGATGCGGTCCGCAAGACCGGAATCGATGAGGAGACCGGACAGATCGTTGGCGACCTGCCAGAGATAGGATGTCGTCATCTTGCCAAGCTCGTGAGGCCGATCTCGATCCGCCTGTTGGCAGGTTCATGTCATGCGGCTTCGCGTCTTTGCAAGAATGGCGCATGGGGCGCGTGCCGAACGGCCCGGCATGGAGAATGGGCCGGCGTTCCCGCGACATGCGCGAGAAGAATTTTCATGCCGATATGTATCGACGAAGCATGAATCCACTGCCGATGCCGCGCGTCGCCGGACCGGTTGAAACCGTGGAAAAAAAACCGGGTGCCGCAAGTTGGATGCAGTAGGGAAATTTCTTCTGCCGCTTCGGCGTCCTGCCGCTCGTTTCTCCTGTCGTGCGTCAAATTCGCCGGACATCGAAGGGGGTGTCAGGCTTGCGGACGGACGCAGCAGGCCCGATCCTCCGGCATCGTCCGGCCGGACGGAGGAAAGCATCGAGATGCCGAAGCCGGGAATCGCCATCTTCTATTGCACGCAGTGCCACTGGCTGCTGCGCGCGGCATGGATGGCGCAGGAACTCCTGTCCACCTTCGGCACGGACCTCGGCGAGGTGGCGCTGCGCCCCGCGACGGGCGGGACGTTCGAAATCACATACGACGGCGAGACGATCTGGGAGCGCAAGGCCGATGGCGGTTTTCCGGATGTGAAGCAGCTCAAGCAGCGCGTGCGCGACCGCCTCGATCCGCACCGCGATCTCGGGCATGTCGATCGATGATCATGCCGGGGTGGGGACATTCGTAACCGAGCGCCTCGCGATTGGCCCTGAGCGCGCCGTCATATTCGGTGACCTTCGCGACATCCTGCGCCGCGCTACGGCCTGCCGCTCTATAACCGGTCCGGTCTGGATTGCGGCATCGAGCGGGGCGGCACTATCAGGCCGGCGATCCGGCCGGCCTCCTCGACGGCCGGTTGGAGATGGCCGGGGGCCTGACCCTTCGCGGACGTCGCCGCCTTGCGCGGCTCTCCGCCGCGCGCATAGTCTCGTCCGAATTCGGGAGGGACGGGCATGAGCAGGACCGACATACGCGCCGCCGACGTCGTCGCGGTCGAGGATACGAGCCTCACGGCCTTCTACAAAGACATGACGCCGCCGGAACGCCACACGTTCTGGGCCTGCGCCGCCGGCTGGGCGCTCGACGGCATGGATTTCATGATCTACCCGCTGGTGGTCGGCACGATCATCAAGATGTGGAACGTCGACGCGGGCTCGGCGGGCCTTGCCGTCACCATGACACTGCTCGCATCCGCCGTCGGCGGCTGGCTCGCCGGCTATCTCGCCGACCGCATCGGCCGCGTGAAGACGCTGCAGATCACCATCCTGTGGTTTTCGTTCTTCTCGGTCATCTGCGCGCTGACGCAGAATTTCACGCAGCTCCTCATCGCGCGCACCATCCTCGGCTTCGGGTTCGGCGGCGAATGGGCGGCGGGCGCGGTGCTGATCGGCGAGACGATCCGCGCGCAATATCGCGGTCGCGCCGTCGGCTCCGTGCAGTCGGGCTGGGCGATCGGCTGGGGCATGGCGGTGCTCGCGCAGGCCGTGCTGTTCTCATACCTGCCGCCCGAGACCGCGTGGCGCTGGATGTTCGTCATCGGTGCACTGCCGGCGCTGCTCGTGTTCTATCTGCGCCGCTATGTGAAGGAGCCGGAGATCGCCGTGCAGACGCGCGCGCATCAGGCGGCGTCCGGAGACCGGCCTAGCATCGCGGAGATTTTCTCCGGTCCGATCCTGAAGACCACGATCCTCGCCTCGCTCGTCGCGACCGGTTGCCAGGGCGGCTATTACGCCATCACCGCCTGGGTGCCGCAGTTCCTCACCAAGGAGCGCGGCCTCACCATCGTCGGCTCGACCGGTTATCTCGCGACCCTCATCATCGGGTCGTTCATCGGCTATCTTGTCGGCGCGTGGCTCGCCGACAAGATCGGCCGGCGCAAGCTGTTTCTTGTCTTCTCGCTCGGCGCCATTGCGGTCGTCATCGCCTACACGCAGCTTCCGCTGACCAATCAGGTTCTATGGGTGCTGGGGTTCCCGCTCGGCTTCTTCGCCTCGGGCTATTTCTCCGGCATGGGCGCGTTCCTCACAGAACTGTTCCCGACGCGGCTGCGCGGATCGGGGCAGGGGTTCTGCTACAATTTCGGGCGCGGCATCGGCGCCTTGTTCCCGGCGCTCGTCGGCTATTTGTCAGCCTCGATGTCGCTCGCCAACGCCATCGCGATCTTCGCGGTCGGCGCTTATGTCCTGTTCTTCGTGGCCGCCTTCGCCTTGCCCGAGACGCGCGGCCGGGTGCTTCATGCCGATGGCTGAGACCGATCCGCCGGCCTGTCCGGGGCCGGCGCCGGATCCGCATCCGCCGACGCGATTTCGCGTGCCGGCCGGCGCGGTCGACACGCATGCGCATGTGATCGGCGCGCCGCCGGCCTATCCGTTCGTCGCCGGGCGCAGCTATACGCCGCCGGAGGCCACGCCCGACGCCTATATCGCGATGCTCGACGGTACCGGCATGACTTATGGCGTACTCGTGCAGGTCAGCGTGCATGGCACAGACAACCGGCTGATGCTGGAGACGCTGCGGGCGCATCCTAAGCGCTTGCGGGGCATCGCGGTGATCCCGATTGGCCTGCATGACAAGGACCTGATGGCCCTAAAGGACGCGGGCGTCGTCGGCCTGCGGCTCAACGTGCTCTACGGCGGTGGCATCGGTTTCGAGAAGGTCGAGACCTTCGGCGCACTCGCGCGCGACATGGGCTGGCACCTCCAGTTTCTCGTCGATGCCAAGGACGTGCCCGAGCTCAGCCCCCGCCTTCGCAAGCTGCCTGTGCCCATCGTCTTCGACCACTGGGGGCATTTTCCGGTGTCGCGCGGCCTCGACGATCCGGGTTTCCGGGCGCTTGTCGATCTGGTGCGGGACGGCGCGTGGGCGAAACTGTCGGGGGCCTATCGAAACACGGTCGCCGGGCCGCCCTATGCCGATACCGTGCCCTTCGTCCGCCTGCTCCACACGGCCGCGCCGGACCGCTGCGTCTGGGGCTCGGACTGGCCGCATGTGTCGCATTGGGGGCCCATGATGAACGTCGGCGATCTGCTCGATCTGCTCGCCGACTGGGTGCCCGATGAAGCCGCGCGGACCCGCGTGCTTGTCGACAATGCGTGGCGGCTGTACGGCTTCGGCCCGCCGCAAGCTTGACGGCCCGGATATGCGGCCGTACCGCACCGCCCGGCGGGGATGGAGTTTCTGATGGTCACCGTCGTCACGGATATCGCGACGCGCGTCTACAACCACACCTACAGCCTCGATCCGATCCATCGCTCGTCGCTCGACCAGGATTTCTACAAGCTGCTGATGGCCCAGCTCATCTGGAAGCGTCATCGCGATGTGACGGCGACGTTCAGCCTCATCAACCGCACGACGAGCGTGCGCCTCGCGCGCGAGATCGACGAGGGCGAGCTCCGGGCGCAGCTCGATCACGCGCGCACGGTCCACCTCACGCGCGGCGAATCCACATGGTTGCGGGGCAACACGTTCTACGGCGAGCGGCAGATCTTCTCGCCTGGCTTCATCGAATGGCTCGAGAATTTCCGCCTGCCGCCCTACGAGCTGCGGATCGCCGACGACCAGTACATCCTCGATTTTCCGGGTCCGTGGCTCGAAACCACGATGTGGGAAATCCCGGCGCTCGCGATCATCAGCGAACTGCGTTCGCGCGCCGTCATGGCGAAAATGTCGCGCTTCGAGATCGATGTGATTTACGCGCGGGCGAAAGCGAAATTGTGGGAAGGCGCACGGCGGCTTCGCGTGTTGAAGAGCGAAGGGCCCTTGCGTATCTCCGACTTCGGCACACGCCGGCGTCACAGCTTCCTGTGGCAGCGCTGGGCGACGCAGGCGATGATCGAGTCGCTGGGCGAGAGTTTCATCGGCACATCCAACGCCAAGATGGCAATGGACAATGATCTCGAAGCCATCGGCACCAACGCGCATGAGCTGCCGATGGTCTATGCGGCGCTGACCGACAGCGACGAGGCCTTGCGCGATGCGCGTTACGCCGTCCTCAAGGACTGGCAGGAGGATTATCGCGGCAATCTGCTCGTCCTGCTGCCCGATACCTATGGCAGCACCGCCTTCCTGCGCGACGCGCCGGAATGGGTCGCGGAGTGGCGCGGCATCCGTCCCGATTCCAAGGCGCCCATCGAGGCGGCGGAGGAAGCCATCGCCTGGTGGACATCGCGCGGCGTCGATCCGGCCAAAAAACTGATCGTCCTGTCGGACGGGATGGATATCGACTCGATCGAGGCTTCGGTTCGGCACCTGCGGGGGAAGACCGGCGTCTCGATCGGCTGGGGCACCAATCTCACCAACGACTTCCGGGGCTGCGCCGAGCCTCCGCACGATCTCGCGCCGATCTCGCTTGTCTGCAAGATCACCGCCGTGAACGGGCGCCCGGCGGTGAAGCTCTCCGACAATCCGGAAAAGGCGACGGGGACGACCGACGAGATCGCGCGCTACCGCCGCGTCTTCGGCACCGAGGGGACGGTGGCGCGCAGCTTGAAGGTCTGAACGAAGTCCTCAGGCCGGCAGCACTCGGTCAGCGCAGCGCGGGTATCGTGAGGCCGCCCTTGAATCCCTGCAAGGTCCATTCATAGGCGGCGGTCCCCGCGCGAAGATAGCCGATCCGGGCGGAGGCGAGGTCCAGGATATTCACGATCACGACGGTCCACATGAGCGTCAGCACGACGATCAGGACGCGCGGCGCGTTATCCCGCAGGCCGAGCTGGTAGCCAAGACATGCGATACTCACGACAGCCATGACGACGAGCAGCCAGAACATCTGCGGCGGGACGTGCAGGAAATAGGCGAAGCGCTCCTTCGTGCTGGCGTCGAACGCATCGTTCAGCGCCGCCATCAAGGCGCTCGATACCGGATCGGGCTTTTCGTGGACGAGCGCCGCGAGATGTCCCCACATCTCGGATTGAAGGGCGTTGGTCCTCTGCGCGAGCGCCTCGACCTGCTCCGGGTCCGCGCGGACGAAATCGGCTCGCACCGGCGTATATTGTTCGAGGAGGGTCGCGATCGTCTCCGCTCTCGGCCCGCCGATGGCCTTCGCCCTGAGCCACGCGGTGCCGATGGCGTTCGCTTCCGCGAGCGTGCCGGCCTGGCGATCGTTGAAGCGCGTGTTGGCGAAGGACAGCGTCAATGCAAGAACGAAGGCGAGCAGACCGAGCATGCCGCCGACGACGAGGCCGACCGATTCCGTATGCCCGCTCGTCCGTTCACGCCTCCGGCGGCCTATGCGATGGCCGAATTCAAAGCAGGCCAACTGGACGAGAAACAGGACGAGGCCGAACAGGATCACGCTGCGCTCGGCGATCGCATGTGCAAACGTCATCGAGAGTTCCGGTTTTTCAAGGACGTCATCCTGATCATATATCCAATTGTGCGAGTTGTGCGATTGCCCCGCGAAGGGTCAGCCGGTGTTCATCGCCAGTTGCGCGGCGAAAGCCCGTCCGTAGGCGGGTCGCGCCTCGCCACGCATGACATAGGCAGCAAGATTCGGGAATTCGTCCAGAAGACCGGACGTCTTCAGCCTGAGCAGCACCGACACCATCAGAAGATCGCCTGCGCTGAATGCGCCGTCGAGCCATTCGGCGTCTCCCAACCGCGCGGACAATTGCGCGAGCCGCGCGCGGACGCGATCCTCGACCAGCGGCAGGCGTTCCCGGCTCCACGGCCTGTCGCCCTCGAAAATCCGTGCGGTCACGAGTTCGAGGACCGGCGGCTCCACAGTGTTGAGAGCGGCGAACATCCAGGCGATCGCGCGGGCGCGCGCGCCGGCCTCCGTCGGCAATAGGCCCCCATGGTGCTCGGCGATATGGAACACGATCGCGCCGGTTCTCGAACAGGACAAGATCGCCATCCTCGAAAGTGGGGATCTGGCCGAACGGATGACGCGCCAGATGCGCGGGCTCCTTCATCGCCTGAAACGAAACAGGACGGACCACATAGGGTTCGCCCACTTCTTCGAGCGCCCAGCGGACGCGCGTATCGCGCGCAAGACCTTTGCCGCCGTCCGGTGATCGTTCGAAGGCCGTGATCGTGATCGTCATCGCAAAACGTCTCCCGGAGACTGACCATACCCGAGACCTCATCCTGAGGAGCATGCGCAGCATGCGTCTCGAAGGATGTTTCAGGGATACGAAGGCCCGCCGGTGCACCCTTCGAAAACGCATCGCTTCGGGATGTTCCTCAGGGTGAGGAACTGTGTTTTGCCCTCAGCTTATCTTCGTCAGCAGCGCGATCAGCATCGCGCATTCGGCCGCCGTCAAAGGCGCCAGCGTATCGGCCGTGATTCTCCGCGCGGCGTCGGCCGCATTTCGTACGAAATCCTCGCCGGCCGCCGTGAGGGCGATCGTGCGTCGCCTTGCATCCTGCGCGTCCTGCATCGCGACGACGAAGCCGCGCGTGCGCAGGCGGTCCACCACGCCCTTGATGGTCGCGGCATCCATCGCCGTGCGGCGGCCGAGCAGGTTTTGCGGCGAGGGGCCTGTCTCGTGCAGTTTGGCGAGCGCGGCCCATTGCCGGGGCGTGACGCCGCCCGGCATGCCTTTCGCGAAAATGGCGTGGTGGCGCTGCCCCGCGCGACGCAACTGGAAGCCGACCTGCGCATCGAGCCGATAGTCGCCGGCCACAGGATGCGGCGCGCTGGTCCTGTCGTCATGGTCTGCCGCCGAACGCGTCATCAAACGGGCCTCCCGGGCGCAGCCTCCGCTTGACAGGCGTCGGTTTGTGCCGAACATTTGTGTACAAATAAAATGTCAGGCGATCAAAGCTCCGCGCCGGAGTCGACGCGCATGTTCCACCAGCCCGCCGATCTCGGCGAAGCGCTTGCGATTCTTGGCCGTGGCGGATGCATTCCCTTGAGCGGCGGCACCGATGTCTTTCCCGCTCTGGTCGATCGCCCGCCCGTGCCGCTCCTCGATCTCAGCCGGATCGCCGGTCTTCGCGGCATCTCGTACGACAACGCTCACATCCGCTTCGGCGCGGCGACGACATGGACCGACATCGTCCGCGCCGATCTTCCGCCGGCCTTCGATGCGCTGAAACAGGCGGCGGCCCAGGTCGGTTCGATCCAGATCCAGAATCGCGCGACGATCGGCGGCAATCTCTGCAACGCGTCGCCGGCCGCCGACGGCGTGCCGCCGCTGCTCGCGCTCGACGCGGAGGTGGAACTGGCGTCGGAGAAGGGGCGGCGCGTCCTGCCGCTTGACCAGTTCCTGCGCGGCAATCGTTCGACGGCGCGCGCGGCGGACGAATTGCTCGTTGCCGTGCGCGTGCCGCGCACCATCGACACTGCGCGTTCCGCTTTCACGAAGCTCGGCGCGCGAAAATATCTCGTGATTTCCATCGTCATGGTCGCGGCCGTCGTCGAGGTACAGCATGGCATGGTCCGCCGCGCGCGCCTGGCGGTAGGAGCGGCGTCCATCGTGGCACGCCGCCTGCGCGCGCTGGAAAGGCGGCTCGCAGGCTGCGCGGCGGCGACCGACTTCGCGGACATGATTTCAGACGATGATCTTTCCGATCTCTCGCCCATCGACGATGTCCGCGCGACGGCGGCCTATCGCATCGACGCCGCGCGCGAACTCATCGTCCGCACGCTTCGGCAGGCGGCCCATGCTTGACCGGCCGGACGCGCTCGTCGCCTTTCGCCTGAATGGCGCGGACGTGTCGGTCGCGGGCGGCCTGCACGAGCGCCTTTCGGTCGTGTTGCGCGAACAGCTCGGTTTGCGGGGCACGAAGATCGGTTGCGACGCCGGCGATTGCGGCGCGTGTACGGTGCTGATCGATGGTGCGCCGTCCTGCTCCTGCCTTG
>ERZ500994.617-NODE-617-length-10448-cov-11.485904_pt1 | contig 10448 bp, 11 predicted proteins | sample MGYA00248878_ERZ500994 | MGnify/ENA primary metagenome ERZ500994 (study PRJEB25958, sample SAMN03398533) | human skin metagenome | study: EMG produced TPA metagenomics assembly of the Human Skin Microbiome Metagenome (human skin metagenome) data set. | reverse complement strand
GTTGTGTGTGTGGGACTGCCCACGGATGCGCGGGTCCTCCACTTCTGGTGCGCGCAACAGCTCATCGGTGCTCACCGACAGCGCAGCGGCCAGCCGCGGTAGATGGTCGAGCGCGAGGCGCCGCTTCCCGGACTCCAGGCGGCTCAAGGTCGAGATGTCGATGCTGGACCGGGTGGCGACGTCTTCGAGCGTCATGCCGCGCTGGACTCGCAGGTCCCGCAGCCGACGTCGCACGCGGGCATCGACCCCCTCATCGTCATCGTTTGCCTTCATGGCAAAAGAGCTTGGCAGATAGGTGGCGGCGCGGGCAAGGTCGTGTCATGGACAAGATCTGGGATTGCGTGATCGTCGGCGGAGGGGCCGCCGGGTTGAGCGCCGCGCTGGTTCTGGGCAGGGCACGGCGTGCCACGCTCGTGGTCGACGCCGGAACTCAGAGCAACCTTGCCGCCCATGGTATCGGCGGGCTGCTCGGTTTCGACGGCGCACCACCGGCGCGGTTGTATGCGAAGGGCCGGGCGGAGCTGAGCGCCTACCCCGACGTTGAGGTCCGGCAGGGCGAAGTCGTCGCCGCCGAGCCGGGCCAGCACGTCGACGTGGACGTCACCACCCGAGCCGTAGGTGTGGCGGCGCATGCCGGTGTGCGCCTCGTGGAGGGCGTACAGCGCACTCACGGCGCGGCGGTGGCCTTCGCGAGCTCCCGCCGCGGTGTACGAGTCGCGCTGGAGAAGCTCCCCCCACGAGTACTTCTTCGCCCAGTGGCCCGCCTGGGTGCGGCGGGTCGGACGCAATCGGAGCCGGGGAGCCCGCTCCCGCCCCCACGTGTGCACCGGCGCCTGGACCCGCTCGACGACGAGCGCGACGGGCGCACCCTGGGTCAGCGGCTCCGGGTCGGGGTCGCGGGTCAGGAGCGCGAGCGCGTCCTCCCACGGCCGGCTCGGTGGGGGCGGCTCGACGCCTCCCGCAGATCCGCCGAGGGCCTCGCGCACGCTGACCACGACGGCGACGGCGTGCTTGCAGTCACGGGCCACGGGGCAGCTGCAGCGGGCGCCCCACTCGACGACCGCATCCCTCGGGTCGCTGCGCAGGGAGACGATGGTCTGGTATGTGTCCCGCTCCGAGCCGGCCACCTTGGCCACGACGACCCGGCCCCGGTTGAGCGTCGCGACCTGCTGGACCATGCCGCGCGCCGCGTAGTCGAGGCCGCGCTGGAAGGACCCCTCGTCGGTCGCGGCGAGGATGTCGTCGTCGCTCAGCCCGCGCACCCACTCGGCGGACTTGACGTCCCAGACCACGGGTCAGCCCCGCTGGGAGGACGAAGGGAGGATCGGCATGCCCCCACCGTAGGCCGGTCCCCCGTCACCGCCTCACCACGACCGCCGCCTGTGGACAGGCGCCCACCGCACTCCCCGCCTGTGGACCCAGCCGTGGCCTCGCGCCGCCCGACGACGCGACGTCCACCTTCCCCATGCGGTAGATTGGTTGACGTAACAACTATTATCCAGGAGCCCTCCATGGCCACCCACGCCTTCCCCGAGCCCGTCGTCGTCACCCACGGACCGAGCGATCCCGACGCGCCGCTCGTCGTGCTGCTGCACGGCCGCGGGTCGCACGAGGGCGAGATCATCTCGCTCGCTCCGCATCTGCCGCAGGGCCTGCAATACGCTGCGGTGCGCGCACCGATCGCCGAGGGTGGGGGCTTCGCGTGGTTCGCCAACCGTGGCATCGGCCGGCCGGTCGCCGAGTCGCTCGCCGCGACCATGGCGTGGTTTCGCGCCTGGCTCGACGACGTGGCCCCGGAGGGCCTCCCCGTGGTGCTCGTCGGATTCAGCGGTGGCGCCGCCTTCGCCGGCGGGCTCCTGCTGGCCGACCCCCAGCGCTTCGTGGGCGGGGCGATCCTCTTCGCGAAGATGCCCTTCGACGCGGGCCTGCCGACCACACCGGAGCGACTCGCGGGCACCTCGACGCTCGTCATCCAAGGCGACACCGACCAGGTCATCCCCCGCGAACTCCTCGACCGGACGTGGGACTACCTCACCGGCGAGTCCGGCGCCACGACGACGGCGCTGCGCGAGCCGGGTGGGCACGACCTCACCCCCGCCAGCCGGCAGGCTCTGTCGGCCTGGCTCGAGGACGTCACCGCCTGACGGTCGCGTCAGACCCCCGCGCAGCGCGCGGTCACCGCGTCGACGAGGTCGTCGAGGCCGCGCGGCCGCGCGTCGCGCCACCAGGCCAGCCGCACCGGGATCCGCGGACCATCGGTCACCGGGCGGTAGACGACACCCGGAGCGGGGTGGTGGTCTGCGGTGGCCGACGCCGTGATGCCCACGCCCCGGCCCGCCGCGATGAGGTCGAGACAGCCGACGACATCGCTCGACTCGATGAAGTGCGGCACCTGCTCGGCCCCGCGCCACAGCTCCTGCGTCGTCGTCCCCGACCTCAGGTCGACGATGACGGTGCGCTCGGCGATCTCGGCCAGTCGCAGGCGCCGCCGACGGGCCCACTGGGGAGTCGCTCGTACCAGTCGATCGCCCGCGGCAGGTCGCTCACCGCGACCCCGGCGAAGAGCTCCGTCCCATGTCGTGCTCCCACCCCGGGGTCCTGACCATTTCCTTGCCGGGAGTTCACCGCCCGTGGACGCGCAGGCCGCCGCGGCTCGTCCCGCGGCTCACGGCGGGTTCACCGCCCCTTGCCAGCCTCGGGAGTGGCCGCGACCGACGGCCGCACCCCACACCGAAGGACGCCCGTGATCTCCCTCAAGGCACCCAGCATCCTCCCTTCCGTCGCCACCGGCGCGCTCGCGCTGACCCTCGTCTCCAGCATCGCGGCTCCGGCCACGACGACCGCAGCGGTCCCCCCTTCGTCCGCGTCGAAGGGAGGTGACGCCACCTGGACGGGACAGGTCGAGGTCGTCCCCGGCCACGACGAGAGCAAGCGGACCGTCGACGGCGTCGTCTTCGACGACCGCAACAGGAACTCCACCCAGGACCGCGGCGAGCGCGGCATCAAGGGCGTCGCCGTCTCCAACGGCCGCGACGTCGTGCGGACCGACGCCAAGGGCCGCTACGAGGTGGCCGTCGACGACAACACCAATGTCTTCGTCACCCAGCCGGCCGGCTACGCCGTGCCGGTGGACGGGGACAACATCGCGCAGTTCAGCTACGTCCACCTGCCCGAGGGCTCGCCGGAGCTGAAGTACGGCGGCATCGAGCCCACCGGCGCGGCGCCCGAGGCCGTGAACTTCCCTCTCGCGCGCTCCGCCGCGACGAAGAAGCCGCAGCAGAGCTGCATCATGGCCGGCGACGTCCAGACCTACGACGAGGAGGAGGTCGGCTACGCCCGTGACGGCGCCTTCGCCGACCTTGCCGCGCGCAACGACTACGGCTCGTGCGGAGCGCTCTTCCTCGGCGACATCGTAAGCGAGTAAGAGCGCTCTACCCGCAGACGCGCGAGCTCACCTCGATGATCAACGGCCCCGCCCGCCTGCTGCCCGGCAACCACGACCTCGACTTCGACGCGGCCGACAGCGACAACCGCTTCGACACCTACCGCTCGCAGTTCGGCGCCGACTACTACTCCTACGACGTGGGCAACCTGCACGTCGTGGCGCTCGACTCCGTGCAGTACCGCGACGGCGAGGACTACACCGGCGGTCTGGGCGAGGAGCAGCTGGAGTGGCTGCGGCAGGACATCGCCGCAACGCCGAAGGGCAAGACGGTCGTGCTCGCCGCGCACATCCCGCTGCTCAACTACAACGACCAGTCGCAGACGCGCCACCAGGTCAAGGAGATCAAGGAGATCCACGAGATCGTCGGGGACCGCGACGCGGTCGCCTTCGGCGGTCACAGCCACACGACCGAGTTCATGCGCGAGGGCGACGCGACCGAGGGCTGGACGAAGACGTGGGGCGTCGACGCGCTGCCCTTCGACCACATCACCGCCGGTGCGATCTCGGGTGATTGGTACTCCGGCCGGGTCACCGAGGCCGGCTACCCGACCGCCCTGCAGCGGGACGGCGCCCGCCCCGGCGTGCTGACCCTCGAGTCGCGGCCGCAGTCGACGACCGACCGCTTCACCGTCACCGGTGAGGACGACGCCACGCAGCTGGCGGTCGGCGTCAACTCGCCGCGCTACCGCGACTGGTTCGACACCAACCGGTCGAAGGTCGGCAAGGCCGCGGCCTTCGAGCGGCCCACCGAGGTCTCCGCGGCGGACCTCGCCGACGGCACGTACCTGACGGCCAATGTCTTCGCCGGGTCGACCGGCACCGGGGTCGACGTCGAGCTCGACGGCGGCGAGGCGAAGGGGGCCGAGCGCACCCAGGCGATGCAGGGCGAGGCCAAGAAGGTCGGCGCCCTGTGGTCCGACCCGGTCGCCGCGCAGGAGCAGCTGGTCCACGGCGGCAGCGTCGCCGAGAGCGGCATGCACCTGTGGCGCCTCGAGCTGCCCGCCGACCTGGCCGCCGGTGAGCACACCGCGAAGGTGACGAGCACCGACCGCACCGGTCGGGTGAGCTCCGAGACGATCGAGTTCATCGTCACCGACTGAGTCCTTTCGCAGGACGCCCTGCAACGGGCGCCCGGGCCACTCGGCCCGGACGCCCGTTGCGCGTCCACAGCGGAGTACGACCGCACCGCACCGTCGGGCACGGCGAAGGGGCAGCCGGTCGCGGTCCGGGTCATGACTCTGCATTGCCGTTGGGCAATGCAGCCTCCACCCGCCCCAGTTCTGCATTGCCATTGGGCAATGCAGGCTCCGGCCCCCGACTTCGCACGACCTGAAGGAAATGCGACGTCATTGCCCCCCCAACTCGGGTCCGGGGCATGCCGCGGCGCCCGACCCGGGCCGGGGTCGGGCGCGGGGCGGGGTGGCTACAGGTGCCAGGTCACCCCGTCGTCGCGGATCGTGCAGGTCAGCTCCTGCTGGTGCACGCGCGTGTGGTGCCGCTCGCACAGCAGCGCCGCATTGCCGATGTCCGTGCGCCCACCCAGCGACCAGTACTGCACGTGGTGCGCGTCGGTCCAGTGCGCGGGCATCGTGCACCCCGGGAAGGTGCAGCCCCCGTCCCGCAACCACAACAACCGCTTCTGCCCCGGTGTGAAGAACCGCGTGGCCCGGCCCAGCTCGAGCGGCTCGCCGTCACCACCGAGCATCACCGGGATGATCCCTGCCTCGCAGGCCAGCTTGCGCACGGTCGCCGGGGACAGCACCGCGCCCGAGGCCGTGACCCCGCCGGCGTGACCGCCACCGGCGACTCCTCCGGCACCCAGCCCGACTCCCTTCGGGCCGGGCGCATCGCCACGGTCGCCGAGATCCCCGCGGTGGCCGAAGGGATGCGTATCGCTGAAGGGCACGCCCGTCCTGCCGAAGGCGCCACCCGGTCGGCGCGACCCGCACACACCACACGTGCCGTCCGTGGCCGTCAGCAACGAGGCCATCGAGATCGTCACCATCACCTGCGCCTTGTCGCTCGTGCCCACCTCGCCCGGGCTGGACACCCCACGACCCACAACGGTCACCAGGGCATCGGCCCGCCGCCACGCCGGTGGCCGCGGGTCACGCTCACCGTCCGGACCCTTGACCGGCTTCGACAAGCCCGCCACCGCGGCGTCGATGATCGCCGCGCCCTCCGCGTCGAGCACCAGCTTGTAGCGCGTCAGCCCGCTGGCATCGGTGTGACTCGTCAACGACCGCGCCGACCGCGCCCGCTCGTCATCCGCCGCGAGGTCCTTGGCCGGGGACAGCATCCGCGTCGTCTGGGTGATCGCCGCCGCCAGCTTGCGCTCGTCAAGCCCCGGGACCCGAGCAGAGATCCGCCCGCCCGGGCCGGTGCGCACGACGTCGTCACGCGCTGCATCGAGCAGGACCCCCAGGTCCGCCTCGAGGAGCTCCGGGTCGGCGACCCGCCGCACCCCCTCGTGGAAGCGCACCAGCTGATCGGCCTTGCCGAGCGGCAGCTGCCCACTCTCGAGGCCGGCGAGCACCCCGGCGAGGCCGGCCGGCGACGACTGCTCTCCCCACTCCCCTGCTGCTGACTGCGCCTCCCCGGCCACCTGCTCAGGTGCGTCCGGGCGAAGGGGGGCGCCGCCCCCTTCGTCGTCGTGCGTGGGGTCGACGAGGGCGGACCCTGCCCGCAGACCTGCTCTGGCCACCCGGACCACGGACGCCACGTGACGCACCGCCGGCCGCGGGGCGGACCGGCCCTCGCTGACCCCGACCCAGTCGGTGTCCGACCACGACTGCCGCTGCGGCACACCCCGCGAGATGCCCTCGCGCACGAGGGCCACCTCGGCCGCCTCGAGCACCGCCCGGGCCCGACCGATCGCGGCCAGCCCGTCGGCCAGCTCCTCCTCGGGCGCCTGCCACAGATCCGGCATCTCGAGGGCGGCGATCGTCAGGGCGCGCACCGAGTCCCGCAGGCCCGACACGAGCCCCAGATCCCCCCACTGCGTCGCCTCTGACATGCTTCGATCATACGTTCGACTTGAGGCCTGGGGAACCCTCTGAGCCCTGTGAATTCAAGGAACTTCGCCGCGAGCTTGTGGACAACTGGCCCGTGCGACGTCAGCCGCCGAGGCCCGCCCAGGGGTCCCCGAGCCGCCACAGCCGCGGCAGGTGGAGGGCGACGCCGTCCTCGTCGGCGAGGCGCCCGAGGACGCTCATCGTGACGTCCAGGTCATCACCCGCGTAGGGCAGGGCGCGCAGCGGTCGGTCGAGCGGACGGAAGAAGTCGTCCCAGTGCGTGAGCACGACCCGGCGGGCCCCCACGGCGCGGACCGTGTGCTCCCAGTAGCCTCGATGTAGTCCTGCGGCTGCACCCCCAGCTGCCCGACCCCCAGGTAGGCGACCTCGGCGTCGAGACCGGCGAGCGCGCCCGGCACGTACCCGGCGCTGCCCTGCAGCAGGGCGGTCCGGCCGCCGCGGTGGGTGAGCAGGATCGACCACGCCTCACCGCAGCGGTAGGCACCGACCTTGACCGGTGGGGTCAGCGGGGCGTCGATGTCGCCCGGGTACCGATCCGGCGGGCAGTGGCTCGACGCGACGAAGGTCAGGGAGAAGGCACCGCACTCCACGGAGTCGCCGGAGGCGATGACCCGGATGCGGTCCCGGTCGAGGCCACCGCCGACGCCCAGGTTGGCCGTCGACTCGCCACCGACGAGCAGGGCACCCGTGCGCTCGGCGACGACGGCCGAGTCGAGGGCGTGGTCGTAGTGCGTGTGGACGGGGATCACCGCGTCCAGCCCGTCGAGGCCCGCATCGCCGAGGGCTCGGTCCAGGGCGGCATCGATGCGCTCGACGGACGGCGCGACCTTGCCCAGACCCACCTGGAGCAACCCCGGCCAGGAGAAGAACCCATCGGTCATCACGCCGGACTCGCCGTCCTGGACGAGGAGCGTGGAGACGCCCATGAAGGTCACCGCCAGCGCGCCCTCCCCAGCGGCCGGGACGTCGAGGCGCGAGTCCTAGGTGGTGATGTCCGGTCGGCCGGGCTTCAGACGCATCCGGTCAGGCCATACAGGCCCGGCGAAGGGGGGCGGTCACATCCGTGGTGCCCGCGTCGTCAGATCGGTGACAGCATCGACCCGAGAGGAGCGGTCATGGACCCGGCACAGCAGGCAGAGGACTTCGAGGCGGAGCGCCCACGGCTCGTCGGCCTGGCCACGCGCGTCCTCGGTGACCACGCCGAGGCCGAGGACGTCGTGCAGCAGGCGTGGCTGCGGCTGCACGGTACGGACACCGACATCGAGTCGCTGCCCGCCTGGCTCACGACGGTGACCACACGCTTGTGCCTCGACCGGCTCAAGTCACGAACCCCGGTGCCGCACAGCGAGATCGAGCCCACGGAGACCGCACCTGACATCGCCGACGACGTCGTCATGGCCGACACCGTCGGCGTCGCGCTGCAGGCGGTCATCGACCGGCTCTCGCCCGGTGAGCGGGTCGCCTTCGTGCTGCACGACAGCTTCGGCTTCGACTTCGCGACGATCGCCGCGATCCTCGACACGACGCCGGCCGCGGCTCGCAAGCTCGCCTCGCGGGCCCGGGGCAAGGTGCGGGGGGCAGGGGCGGAGAGGGCCGACTGGGCGGTCGTCGACGCCTTCATGGCAGCCGCCCGCGAGGGCGACTTCGACTCCCTGCTGCGGCTGCTCGCACCGGACGCGAGGATCACCGCCGACGCCGCCGCCGTCGCCAGCGGCACGCCCGAGCGGGTCGACGGGCGACGGGAGATCGCCGAGTTCTTCAACGGCAGCGCCCACGCCGCCCTCGCCGTGCTCGTCGACGAGCGCCCCGGCTCCGCCTGGTTCCACCGCGGCGAGGCCAAGGTGCTCTTCGACTTCGACGTCGTGGACGGCGTCGTGCAGGGCATCACCTTCCGCGCCGAGCCCGAGGTGCTCGAGCGCGTCACCCGGCGCGAGGACACCCGGCGCTGACCGGTCACATCCGCATTTCCCCAATCGTCATCACCACGAGAGACCACCACGAGAGGATCACCCGATGAAGACCATGACCTGCCAGCAGCTCGGCGGCCCCTGCGACCTCGCCCACCGAGGCGAGACCCACGACGACGTCATCAACGCCCAGGACCAGCACCTCAAGGCGATGGAGAAGGCCGGCGACGCCGCGCACCAGCCCGCCCGCGACGAGATGAAGAAGCGCTGGCGCCGCCCCCGCAAGGCGCTCGGTTGGTACAACGAGATGAAGCAGACCTTCGCGGCCCTGCCGGAGGACTGATCCGGCCGGCCCAAGCGTCGGCTCAGGGACGCAGACGCCCCACGAGCACCATCGCCCCGGCACCGCCCAGTGCGCCCACCGCGTACCAGAGGAGGTCGACCGGGGCGAAGGTCGTCCCGAGCACCCAGCGCAGCTGCGGCACCCGCGCCGGCAGACCGGTCAGCTGGGCCAGCTCGACGACCACGCACAGCGCCAGGGCCACCCCGGCGACGACGAGCGGGCGCGGCGTCTCACGACTCGGCCACACCAGGCGAAGGGAGAAGACCGCCGCCATCGCGTAGAGGATGCTGCCGGCCGCATCGGTCCACGGCAGGTCACGAAACCCTTGCAGGGCAAGCCCGCTCGCCACGACGACGGCCAGCAGGAGGAGGGCGGGGAGGCGGCGCACGGCGACACCTCAGCACGCCGCGCTGGCATCTCGCTGTGAGGCTTCCCGCTGCACGATCCCTACCCGCGAGTAGGTTCTCGCCATCGGAACACCAATGGCGGTGCGCCCCGGGGTGGCACTCCGTCGAGGAGGAGCCCCATGTCCGCACAGCCCACGCGCCGCGCCGTCATCGCCGGGGCGGGCGCCGCCACCGCACTCACCGCGCTGCCGGCCACGACCGCCCACGCCAGCCCGACGCCACCAGGCACCGACGACACGCTGCCCACCGAACGGCTCGCCCACGCCAAGCACCGGCTCGCCGTCCCCGAGGTCTTCCGCGCACCGAAGAAGATCGCCTCGCACACCGACGTCATCGCCATCGGGACCGGCTTCGGAGGCAGCGTCGCCGCCCTTCGCCTCGGCCGGGCCGGCGCCACCGTCGCGATGCTCGAGCGCGGCTCCCGCTGGCCCCGGGACCCGTGGCGACGCATCCACCCCGGCGACATGGTGCTCGACGGTCGCGGCATCTGGCACAAGCGCTCCTTCACCAACCTCGCCGGCATCCCGCAGCCGGTCGACCGCTTCGGCGGCGTGCTCGACGACACGACCTACGAGCACCTGCGGGTGTGGCGAGGCGCGGCCGTCGGTGGCGGCTCGATCGTCTTCACCGGCGTGCTCCTCGAGCCGCCGAAGTAGTACTTCGAGCACCTCTTCGGAGACACGGTGAGCCAGACCGAGATGCACCGCACCTGGTACCCCAGGGCCTGCAGGATGCTCCGGGCCTCCCCGATTCCGCGGGAGATCTACGACAGCGCGCCCTTCGGCCCCTCCCGGCGCTGGGACGCCAACGTTCGCGCGGCCGGCTACACCCCCAAGCCCCTCGACGGCATCTGGGACTGGGACGTCGTGCGGGCCGAGCTGCAGGGCCGCTCGCGGCGCTCGGCCACCATCGGCGAGAGCAACTACGGCAATGCCAACGGCGCGAAGTGGGACCTGACCCTCAACTACCTGCCGCAGGCCGAGGCCACCGGCAGGGTGACCGTGCACCACTGGCACGTCCTCGACCGCATCGGCCAGGACGCCAGAGGCCGCCACACCGTCGACCTGCGCGTCGTCGACCCCACGGGCGATGTCCTCGAGTCCAGGACGGTCACCTGCGACCGCCTGGTCCTCGGCGCCGGCAGCATCGGCACCTCCGAGCTGCTCGTCCGCGCCCGGTCCGAGGCACCCTGCTGCGCCTCGACGACTCCGTCGGCGAGGGCTTCGGCACGAACGGCGACGCCGCCCGGCGCCGTCGCGGTCGAGGAATGGGGCCTCGAGATTGTGCAGCGGCGCTTTTGCGGGACCCCGG
>ERZ500994.616-NODE-616-length-10456-cov-10.398423_pt1 | contig 10456 bp, 9 predicted proteins | sample MGYA00248878_ERZ500994 | MGnify/ENA primary metagenome ERZ500994 (study PRJEB25958, sample SAMN03398533) | human skin metagenome | study: EMG produced TPA metagenomics assembly of the Human Skin Microbiome Metagenome (human skin metagenome) data set. | reverse complement strand
ACGATCGAGGATGGCGGGCGTGTGCGCACTGTCGCTGGCCTCGACATGGGCATGTCGTCGGCGACGGCGAGCGGGACCCTGGTGCTGCAAAGTACTGGGGTGGACCTGGCGGTGCTGGAAACCTCAGCGATCTCGGCCGGCCAAGGCTCTGCCGACGTCACGATCGACGGGGGGATTCTACGCGCGGTCGTCGACACATCCGAGTTCTTCGCAGGTTTTGGCGTCCAGGACGTCACGATCCAGTCCACCGCCGAGGAAGACGGCATCCGGTCGAGGCAGGTCGTCGTCGCGCACTCCGGCCGCAGGATCGAGGGGCCGGTCGCGGCGAAGACCATCGTGAGCAGCGTGCCGGCGACGAAGAGGCCGACGTACCAGTCCTGCAGCACCTGTCCCCAGCTCGCCGCGTGCTCGCCACCACGCAGGGCCCGCAGCGCGACCCGGGCCGCGACGCGGTCACCGACGAGCCCGGGACCTCCGTTCGCCTCAGGCATCGCCCTGCAGGGTGACGACGCGAGCACCGCTGCGCCGCACCACCTCCGGGTCGTGGCTGGCCACGAGCACGGCGCGCCCGGCCGCCGCGTGACCGGCCAGCCAGTCACCCAGCCAGGCGCGACCGGCGTCGTCGAGACGCTGCTCGGGCTCGTCGGCGAGCAGCAGCGCCCACGGCCGCACCATCGCCGAGGCGAGCGCGACGCGCTGGGCCTGACCCGACGACAGCGTGCTCGGCAGCTGGTCGGCGACGTGCTCGATGTGGGCCTCGTCGAGGGCCCCGGCGACGACCTGCGCGACCCCGTCGACGCCATGCGCGCGGGCGATCAGGTCGAGGTGCTCGGAGACGGTGAGGTCGGGCAGGACCCCGAGGTCGCCGAGCACGGTGCACAGCGCCCGGCGGGTCTGCGGCACCCGGGTGTCGAGGCGGGTCTCGCCGAGGTCCACCTGCCCGGCATCGGGCGACTCGGTCCCGACGATGCAGCGCAGCGCGGTCGACTTGCCGACGCCGTTGGGTCCGACGAGGGAGACGACCTCACCGGCCGCCACGTCGAGGTCGAGGCCGTCGAGGACGGTCCGCCCGCCATAGGCCTTGGTCAGTCCACGGACGCGCAGCACGTCAGACGAGGTCGAGCGCCAGGTCGACGATCGGCGAGGAGTGCGTGAGGCCACCGACGCTCATCCAGTCGATGCCGGTGGCGCCGTAGTCGGCGGCGACCTCGAGGGTCAGCCCGCCCGTCGCCTCGATCTCGACGCTCTCGCTGCGCGCCGCAGCCCACTCGCGCGCGGCGGCGACCGTCGTGCGCAGCAGGTCGACGGACATGTTGTCGCACATGAGGAAGCGCGATCCGGCCTCGAGCGCCTCGATCGCCTCGGCGGTCGTGGTCACCTCGACCTCGATCGTCACCTCGGGGAATTGCTCGCGGATCGCGGCATAGGCCGCCCCCACTCCCCCGGCCGCGATCTTGTGGTTGTCCTTGACCATGGCGACGTCGTAGAGCCCCATGCGCTTGTTGGTGCCTCCGCCGCAGCGGACGGCGTACTTCTCGAGCGCGCGCAGGCCGGGCGTGGTCTTGCGGGTGTCGAGGACCGTGCAGCCGGTGCCGGTCAGAGCGTCGGTCCACCGTCGCGTGTGGGTGGCGACGCCGGAGGCGCGGGAGAGGATGTTGAGCACGGTCCGCTCGGCCATGAGCACCTGGCGGACCGGACCGCGCAGCTCGGCGACGACGTCGCCCCGCTCCAGCAGGGACCCGTCGGCGATCCGCAGGTCGAGCTCGGGACGCGAGGCGAAGGGGGTGGCCCCCTCCGTGCGCGCCGCCAGCTCCTCGAGCACGAGCGCGATCGCCGGGCCACCGGCGAGCACCCCCGGTGCGCGGGCGACGACGTGCGCGATGCCCATCTGGTCCGCCGGGATCGTCGCGGTGCTCGTCACGTCGAGCGACTGCGGGCCCAGGTCCTCGTCGAGCGCCGTCGCGACGACCCGTCGCACGGCCTCTTGGGGGAAGTGCTCGTCGATCACTGCTCGCCCTCCTGCTCCTCGTCACGCTCGGCGTCCTCGTCGTCCTGTGGCCACGCCAGCTCGACGTCGAGCTTGATGACCGCGAGCTCCCCGTCGTCCGGGTCGCGCACGTGCAGCAGGTGCGCCGCCCAGGTCTCGTCGTCGTGGTTCGGGTGGTCGCGGCGCACGTGGCCGCCACGGGTCTCCTCGCGCAGGTGCGCAGCCGTCGCGAGCGCCTGCCCGAGGTGGAGCAGGTTGCTCGTCTCCCAGGTCTGCGGGCCGGGCTCGGCGTCGGTCGCCGGGCGGGCGGCGAGCTCCGCGAGCCCGGTGAGCGCGCCGGCGGTCGACTCGGCGGAGCGCAGCGGGCCGACGCCGCGGGTCATCACCTGCTGCACCTCGCGGCGGTGGGCGGCGTCGAGGAGACCGGAGCTCCCCTTCGTCGTGGTGGGGTCCTCGGGCTCCAGCAGCGGGAGCTCGCCCGCAGCCAGCCGAGTGGTGAGGTCCTCGGCGATGCGGTGCGCGAAGACGAGGCCCTCGAGCAGGGAGTTGCTCGCGAGCCGGTTGGCGCCGTGGACCCCGGTGCACGAGGTCTCGCCGCACGCGTAGAGGCCGGGCAGGTTGGTGCGACCGCGCAGGTCGGTGCGCACGCCACCGGAGGCGTAGTGCTGCGCCGGCGCGACCGGGATCGGCTCGGTCGCCGGGTCGATCCCGAGCTCGCGGCAGCGGGCGACGATCGTGGGGAACCGGCGCTCGAGGAAGTCGGCGCCCAGGTGACGCGCGTCGAGGAGGACGTGGTCGGTGCCGGTCGCCTCCATGCGCTCGAGGATCGCCCGGGCGACGACATCGCGCGGGGCCAGGTCGGCCATCGGGTGCACCCCCGCCATGAAGGCCTCGCCCGACGCGTCGACCAGCACGGCACCCTCACCGCGGACGGCCTCGGACACGAGCGGCTGCTGGCCGGTCGCGCCCTCGCCCAGGTGCATGACGGTGGGGTGGAACTGCACGAACTCGAGGTCGGCGAGCGCCGCGCCGGCACGCAGGGCGGCCGCCATGCCGTCGCCCGTCGCGACGGAGGGGTTGGTCGTCGCGGAGTAGATCTGGCCGAGCCCGCCGGTCGCGAGGACGACGGCCCGGGCGCGGGCGGCGCCGACACCGTCGATCTCGCCCTCGCCGATGACGTGCACGGTCGCGCCGCACACGCTCCCGTCGGTCGCGGTGAGCAGGTCGACGACGAGCGCGTGCTCGATGACCTCGATGCCGGGGTCGGCCTGCACGGCCTCGAGCTGGGCGATGAGCGCCCGGGAGATCTCGGCGCCGGTGGCGTCGCCGCCGGCGTGCGCGATGCGGTCGCGGTGGTGGCCCCCTTCGCGCGTCAGGGTGATCTCGCCGGCGGCGTCCCGGTCGAACTGCGCGCCGAGGTCGATGAGCTCCCGCACCCGGGCCGGGCCCTCGGTGACGAGGACCTCGACGGCGTCCTCGTCGCACAGGCCGACGCCCGCGACGAGCGTGTCGTCGAGGTGCTCGCCCGGGGAGTCCTCGGGGGCGAGGGCCGCGGCGATGCCGCCCTGGGCCCACGCCGTCGAGCCCTCCGACAGGCGGGTCTTGGTGACGAGCAGCACGCGGTCGACGTGCTCGCGCAGCCGCAGCGCGCAGGTCAGCCCGGCGATGCCGGAGCCGACGACGAGCACATCGGCCTGGGTCGTCCACCCGGGCTCGGGGGCGCCGAGGCTGCGGGGGACGACGACGGGCGCGGGGGCGCCCGCGGTCTCAGGCACGGTCGTCGCGGTGGGTGACGGCCGAGGTCTTCAGCCCGTAGCCGTCGGGCACGTCGCCGGCGTCGTGGTACTGCTCGACGATCGTGTTGTCGCCGTCGACGAAGACGACGTTGGGCTCGAAGGTGCGCGCCTCGTCGTCGTCCATCGCCGCGTAGGCGATGATGATGACGAGGTCGCCGGGCGAGACGAGCCGGGCGGCCGCGCCGTTGATGCACACGATGCCGCTGCCGCGCTCGCCCTCGATCGCATAGGTCGTCAGACGGTTGCCGTTGTCGATGTCGACGACGTCGACCTGCTGGCCCGGGAGCATGCCCGCGGCGTCCATGAGGTCCATGTCGATCGTCAGCGAGCCGACGTAGTGCAGGTCGGCCTGGGTGACGGTGGCGCGGTGGATCTTGCTGTGGAGCATGAAGCGCTGCACGCGAGTGTCCTTCGTCTGTGGCGGCGGGTGAGCGATCCCCAGTCTCTCACTGTCGCGCGCGTGCCCCTCGCCGCGCACTGGGATCAGCCGGCGGACGTCTCCGCGAAGGTCTCCCGCGCACCACCTCCGGGACCGACGAGCACCGGGACGTTGTCGATGAGGCGGGTCGTGCCGACCCGGGCGGCGACGGCGAGCAGGGCCTCGCCCTTGTACCACTCGGGCACGTCCTCGAGCGTCGTCGGGTGGACGAGCACGAGGTAGTCGACGAGCGCGAGCGGTTCCTCGATGAGCACCTCGCGCGCGGCACGTCGGATCGCCGAGGGGCCCTCGACCGCCTGCGCCGCGCCGGCCCGCAGCGCGCGGGAGAGCGCGAGCGCGGTCTCGCGGTCGCTCGGCGAGAGATAGGTGTTGCGGCTGCTCATCGCCAGGCCGTCCTCCTCGCGGACGGTGGGGACGGCGACGACGCTGCCGGGGAAGTCGATGTCGCGGACCATGCGCTTGATGAGCAGCAGCTGCTGGGCGTCCTTCTGCCCGTAGTAGAAGAGGTCACCGCGGGTGAGGTGCATGAGCTTGGCGACGACGGTGAGCATGCCGTCGAAGTGCCCGGGGCGCGACTGCCCCTCGAGGACGTCGCCGAGCGGGCCGGCCGAGATGCGCACGCCTGGGTCACCCTCGGGGTAGATGACGTCGGGCGTGGGGGCGAAGACGACGTCAACGCCCTCGCGGGTGCAGATCTCCAGGTCGGAGTCGAAGGTGCGCGGGTAGCGCGAGAGGTCCTCCTTGGGACCGAACTGCAGCGGGTTGAGGAAGATCGTGACGACGACGTGCCGCGCCCGCTCGCGGGCGGTGCGGATGAGTCGCGCGTGCCCCTCGTGGAGGGCACCCATGGTCATGACGACGGCGACGTCGCCGTCGGTGAGGGCGGCCCGGGCCGGTGCGAGCTCGTCGCGGGTGCGGGCGACGACGGGGGCGGTGGTCATCGGGTCTCCTCGTCGAGGGTGGTCAGGATCGTGGCGGCGTCGTCCCCGCGGAGTCGGCCGCTGCGCTGCGCACGAAGGGCGGTGGCCCGGGCCTGCGCGCGGTAGGCGGCGGCGACGTCGTCCGGCAGGTCGGCGAGCTCCGTCAGGTGCGCCGCCACGGTACCGGCATCGCCGCGGGCGACTGGCCCGGTGAGCGCGGCGTCACCGGAGGACAGGGCGTTGTCGAGGCTCGCCTGCAGCAGCGGGCGCAACACCCGGTCGGCGGGGTCGATGCCCGCCGAGCGCAGGATCTCCATGGCCTGGGCGACGAGCGTGACGAGGTGGTTGCTGCCGTGGGCCAGGGCAGCGTGGTAGCGACCGCGGGCCTCCTCGGGCACCCACACCGGCTCCCCGCCCATCTCGACGACGAGGGCCTCGGCCACGGGTCGCAGCGCCTCGGGCGTCGTGATGCCGAAGCAGCACTCGGCGAGCCGGGCGAGGTCGAGGCTGGTGCCGGTGAAGGTCATCGCGGGGTGGATGGCCATCGGCACCACCGTGTCCGCGACAGGGGCGAAGGGGGCCAGACCGTGCCGGCCCGAGGTGTGAACGGCGAGCTGCCCCGGGCGCCACGCACCGGTCGCGTGCAGCCCGGCGACGAGGTCGGTCAGGGCGTCGTCGGGCACGGCGAGCAGCCCGAGCTGGGCGGCCGCGACGACCTCGGGCACCGGCAGCACCGGCACCCCGGGCAGCAGGGTCTCGGCCCGCTCGCGGGAGTCCTCGGAGACGGCGGAGACGGCGACCACCTCGTGGCCGGCGGCGCGCAGCGCGGCCCCGAGGACGGCACCGACCCGTCCGGCGCCCACGACACCAACCCGCAGGGTCGGCCGCGTGGGGGCGGGCGATCGGCCGGAGGGCAGGTCAGGGAGGCTCACCTGCCCGACGCTACCCGCGGGCGCCTTCTCCCTTCGCATCTCCTGAGGTCGTGCGCACCCCCCTTCGCATTTCCTTAAAGTCGTGCGCATGGACCCGACGTGGGAGCAGGCCTGGCACGCAGCGCTGTACGGCCCCGAGGGCTTCTACCGGCGACCGGAGGGGCCGGCGGGCCACTTCGCCACCTCCGCGCAGGGCGCGGCCGCCGAGCTGCTCGCCGGCGCCCTCCTCGAGCTGGCGCGAAGGGAGGGCCTCACCACCGTCGTCGATGTCGCCTGCGGCCGCGGCGAGCTGCTGAGCGCCCTTGCCGCACAGGCGGATCCGTCGATCCGCCTCGTCGGCGTCGATGTCGTGCCCCGCCCCGACGACCGGCCCGCGCGAGTCGAGTGGGTCGTCTCCCCGGGAGGAGCGGACCTGCCCGACCTCGGCTCCCCCACCGCGGCGCTGGTCCTCGCGCACGAGTGGCTCGACGTCGTCCCGTGCCCCATCGCGGAGGTCGACGACGAGGGCGTCCTGCGGGTCGTCCACGTCGCGCCCGACGGCAGCGAGTCGCTCGGCGACCCGCTGGCAGGGCCGGACCGTGACTGGTGCGACCGCTGGTGGCCCGGGCCCGGCTCCCCCGGCGACCGGGTCGAGGTGGGACGAGCTCGCGACGTGGCCTTCGAGGACCTCGTGCGGCGCACCGGGTCCGGCCTCGTCGTCGCCGTCGACTACGGCCACGTGCTCGGCGACCGTCCACCTGCGGGGAGCCTCGTCGGTTTCGTCGACGGGTCGGTCTGCACGCCGGTGCCCGACGGTGGCTGCGACCTCACCGCGCATGTGGCCATGGACTCCCTGGGTCCCGACCGGCTGCTCACCCAGCGCGAGGCGCTGCGCGAGCTGGGGGTCGACGGGGCGCGGCCACCGCTCGACCTGGCCCGCAGCGACCCCGCGGGCTACCTCGCCGCGCTGGCCCGCGCGTCACAGGCGGCAGCGCTGACGTCAGGGGGTCCCGGAGGTTTCCTCTGGGCGCTGCGCCGGGTCGACTGACGACGTGCCCGAGGTGCTGGCGGGGGTCGCCGACCCCGACGTCGTCGGGGTGCCGTCACCGGGCGGCACGAGCACCTCGGTCAGCACGTCTGCGATGAGCGGCTGCCCCTGCTCCGACGGGTGCAGCCCGTCGCGGAAGTAGCGCGACGACGGGTCGGCCGCCGGCAGCACGGGCGACAGGTCGATAAAGCTGACGCCCTCGCGCCGGGTGAGCCCCTGCATGACGCGCAGGTACCCGGTCCAGGACGCCTGCCCCCGGACCGGCGCGGGGGTGAACCACCCGACGAGCAGGATCGGGCCGTCGTAGCCGTACTCCCTCGCCTGGCTGATGACGCTGTCGAGGCTCTCGCCGAAATCGCGCGCGCTCGACCCGGTCCGGCGGTCGTTGAAGCCCAGCGGCACGAGGAGCAGGTCGGGCTCGAGCGAGAGGGAGTCGCGCAGGTAGCCCGGCGTCTGCGAGATGGTGCGCGCCGAGACCCCCGAGCGCGAGGCGTCGAGGACGTGGACGCAGCGGTCGCGGTCGCCGCGATAGGGCATGAGGTCGGTGATGACCGCGCGCCGGGCGGTGCTGCCCTTGACGTCGTTGCGCACGGTGATCGTGTGGGTGCCGGGGCCGAGGTCACCGGAGGACCACGTGCGCCGCTCGGCGCCGCCGTCGGCGTCCGTGGGGACGGCGAGCCCGTCGTAGGGGATCTCGCCGTCGATGCGCACCTCGAAGGGGCCGCCGCCGAAGCGGGTGCGGTAGCCGATGTCGACCGACTCGGCCCGGACCTTCCACGTGATGCTGGCCCCCGGCTCGAGGGCCATGCCCCGCCCGCCCGGCCCGAGGTCGGGCGTCAGGGTGGTCATGCCACGCACCTGCGGGTCGGGCAACGACGAGGCCTGGTAGTACGCCGGCACGAGCGAGGTCGTGCCCTGCCACCCGCCCGGCGTCGTCGGGCAGTCGGGCGTGCCCGAGCGCTCGCGCAGCTGCGCCTGGAGGCGGTCGACCCACCGCCGCTCGAGGTGGTCGCGCAGCCCCGAGCCCTCGCTCACCGAGTCGCCGAGGACGACGACGTCGGCCGCGTCGTCCGCGTCGCCGCGCACGGCCTCGAACCACGGGTCGAGCACGGCCTCGCCCTCGACGGCGGCCGTCCCGGACGGCGTGTAGGGCTCCTCGGGCTCGCCGATGCAGCCGGCAAGGGTCGCCGCGGCGAGCGCGAGGGCCACGAGCCCCGCGCCCGCTCGTCGCACACGTCGGGTCGGCACCTGTCCATGGTGCCAAAGGGCCACGGCCGCACCGGCTGGCGCATACTGGCGGGCATGACGAGCAGCCCGGGCACGCGCGGCACGCGGACCCTCGACGTCGGTGTGGGCGACGGGTCGCTGGCCAGCGCCGACATGGTGCTCAACATCGGCCCCCAGCACCCCGCGACCCACGGCGTGCTGCGGCTGCGGGTCGTCCTCGACGGCGAGCGCATCGTCTCCGCCGACCCCGTCGTCGGCTACATGCACCGGGGTGCCGAAAAGCTCTTCGAGGTCCGCGACTACCGGCAGATCACCGTCCTGGCCAACCGCCACGACTGGCTCTCGGCCTTCGGCAACGAGCTGGGCGTCGTCCTCGGCGTCGAGGCGATGCTCGGCATGGAGGTCCCGGAGCGTGCGACGTGGGCGCGCACCCTGCTCGCGGAGCTCAACCGCGTGCTCAACCACCTGATGTTCCTCGGCTCCTATCCCCTCGAGCTCGGGGCGATGACGCCGATCTTCTACTCCTTCCGCGAGCGCGAGGAGATCCAGGCCGTCATGGAGGAGATCTCCGGCGGCCGGATGCACTTCATGTTCAACCGCGTCGGCGGGCTCAAGGAGGACCTGCCAGCGGGCTGGCTCGACCGCGTCACCGCCGCCGTCGCCGCGGTGCGCGGCCGGATGCCGCAGCTCGAGGCGCTGCTCGTCGGCAACGAGATCCTCGAGGCCCGCACCCGCGGGATCGGGGTGCTCCCCCCTTCGCTCGCCGAGGCCTACGGCGTCTCCGGCCCCATCGCCCGCGCCAGCGGGGTCGACCTCGACCTGCGACGCGATGCGCCCTATCTCGCCTACGGCGAGCTCTTCGACGAGGGCGGCCCGGGGCGGGTCGTCACCCGCACCGCGGGTGACTCGCTGGCCCGCCTCGAGGTGCTCCTCGAGCAGACCCACGTGAGCCTCGACCTCGCCGACGCCTGCGTCGAGCGACTGCGCTCGCTCCCCCGCGGTCCGGTCAACCAGCGCCTGCCCAAGGTGCTCAAGGTGCCCGAGGGCGAGCGCTACACCGCGACCGAAAATCCCTTGGGGCTCAACGGCTACCACCTCGTCTCGCGGGGCGAGAAGACGCCCTGGCGGCTCAAGCTGCGCTCGGCCTCCTTCAACAACGTGCAGGTCCTCGGCGAGCTGCTCCCGGGGTGCCTCGTGGCCGACATGGTCTCGGTGCTGGGCTCGATGTTCTTCGTCGTCGGCGACATCGACAAGTAGTCCCGGGGCACCCACCGCCGCCCGACGTGAGCCGGGCCACAGCCACTCCCTTCGTCCGGCACTCCTTGCTACCCGCAGGTAGGTTGCAGGGACGACCGCGCCCTCGGTCTCGGGGGCACGACCATCGGAGATTGGAAGTTCCATGACCAGCTTCAGGACCCGCGCGTCCGCCGGTGCCGCCCTCGTCACGGGCCTCGGGATGATCGGGATCGCCGCCGCGACGCCCGCCTCGGCCGAGGTCACGGGGAGCCTCGACTACTCGTGCAAGGAGGTCGGGCAGAACATCACCTTCACCGACCCGTGGACCGTCGACCTGACCCTCGACGTCCCGGAGACCGTCGAGCAGGGCGAGACGATCCCGGCCGGCGCGATCAAGGCCACGGTCACGCCCGGCGCCGACGCCACGCAGACGATGCAGGGCCTGGGGGTCAAGACCCTCGAGGGCACCGCCGCCACGACCTACACCTTCGGCGAAGGGGGCGAGGCCCGCGACGTGGCCCTCACCGTCCCGAAGACCGACGTGCCGGCGACCGGCACCGTGTCCGTCGACGCCACCGGTGAGAGCACCGAGGAGACCGCCCCCGCCGAGGACGTCAACGTCCCGATCACGGCTGGCGACTTCACCGCGGAGCTGGCCAACCAGGACGGCTTCGTCTTCAAGATCGAGTGCACCGCGCCCGAGGACGCCACGGTCGGCACTGTCGCCGTCGGTGACGCCGAGCCGCCCGCCGAGGAGCCGGAGCCCCCGGCCGACGGTGGCGACGACCCGGCCACCGACGACCCGGCCACGGACGACGGCGCCGGATCCGGCGACGCTCCGGCCGAGGACGCCCCGGCCGAGGACGAGGCGCAGACCGAGCTGCCCGACCGC